>Ga0114944_1000524_pt1 | contig 10033 bp, 16 predicted proteins | sample OV2TP2_FD_89582 | JGI IMG/M metagenome (GOLD analysis project Ga0114944, IMG submission 89582) | Hot spring microbial communities from Beatty, Nevada to study Microbial Dark Matter (Phase II) - OV2 TP2 | ecosystem: Environmental > Aquatic > Thermal springs > Hot (42-90C) | place: USA: Beatty... | reverse complement strand
TTGCAGGACTTCGTGAAAAGCAGCACCAGCCCATGTGGGATACCCTCGTTCGTGCGTCGGGGACGAGGTCCCCGACGCACGAACGAGGGTATCCCACATGGGCTGGTGCTGCTTTTCAAGAAGTCCTGCGATTCTCGGCATAGCTATCTCCTGTTTTCCCTTTTTAACCTCGGGTGGTCGCCCCGAGGACGCCAAGGCTCCAATTTAGAGCCGAAAGATCTATTCTCATTGGTTCCCCGTGAAGCCGCCGGCAAACGATCCAGTGTAAGGCGAGTCTGCACCCCACGCTGGAATCATAGCCGTGTCTGCCAGCTCTTCGGCAGCGCCTAGTTCCTCCATCGCGGCAAGCTCCTCGAGTGCGCCGGTCTCGACGTAATCGCCGGTCTCGACGTAGTCATTGGTCTCGACGTAGTCGCTGGTATCTTCGTTGTCATCGCCAACGCCGAGCATGCCAGCTACCTGTGGCACGTATCGCTTGATCAACGTATCTACGAGGACAATGCCCAAGCCGGTCATGATGGCACCACGGTGCCGCTTGAGAGCGCCGACCTTGTCAGTAGCGAAGTGGCCAAGGACGGTAAGCGCAACTGCCGCTAACGGCTTTGCATGTCCGGCGAGGACTCCTGGGAGCTTCGGACCGAGGAACTTATCAACCTGCGTCAACGCCATCTTGCTAGCGTAGTACGCCACGGCAATAGGAACGGCTGCCTTGAGGACGGCCATGACGTTCCCGAGTTGGTTCCGTCTCCACTGCACGCGATAGCGACCAATGCGGCGCGACCGAGTACGACGCTTGCGGGTTCCACGCATCGCATGGACCCTGTAGCGCTTACGACGATGCTTCACGGTAAACGTGCGATATCGACGCCGACGTCCGCGTCGAAGGGCACGCGCGATCCTGCGTCGCAGAGTACGGATCTTACGGACTCCACCCCGCCGCCGCTTACGAGTGCGAGCAGCCTTTTTGCCGGCCGCCACGCGCTTTGCACTCTTGCGTTTTCCTCTACGCTTTGCCATCTTTGCTCCTCCAGTTTGGGTTTTCCGTCTTCGCCTGATCACGCGCTTGGCAGCGACCGCTACCCGACGAGCCTTTGCCTTTGTCTTTGCCTTTGCCTTTTTCTTTGCCTTTGACGTTTTCTTGCCGAAGATTTTTGACCACCCGCTCCGGTACTTCTTCGAGGAGACCATCGGAGGGGGATTCTTTCGCCGTCGGGCTTTTTTACGACCGCGGGCCATGAGTCGGAGGAATGCAGCTTTGACTGCACCACGGAGCTTTCCACGCTTACGTGCCATTGAGTTCTCCTCGTGTTTGCGGTACTTAAAAACGGTGCGTGCTGCGATTTCCTTAGCTCGAGGATCGCCGCGCTTTTGATATGACTTTTTGATGTGAGCATACATCCGCTCGAGCTTTGTGCCCTTACGGATACCCCTAGGCGGGTTTCGTCTACGTTTAGGGTTTACGAGCCAGATCGGCAAATCGGTACTCTCCGTGCTTGGGCTATTTGCCCACTGCCGCCCTGCGACCGGAGAGTACGAAGGTTGGCGATATGATTCTGAAGGGTTACTACGATTATGTCAACTACAAATGATCATGGAACTGGAGGAGGGGGGATATCCTTGACCTCGAGCTTATCCGCGATCTTGAATAGGGTTCGCGTGAGCCACTCTAGATCGACCTCCATCCGTGTCAACCTCGACTCATGAACCGCCACCGAACCTACCAACGCTGGATGCCCGGTTGCATCATGAACAGTAATAATTTCGCTAGCTTCACTGTGTGTGAGGTACCGACTGAGGTAAGCATTGGTACTAAAGCCACCGATGAAAAGCCCACAGATGCTAGCTATGATTGTTTTCCACGACCCAATGCGGTCGAGGAAGCGCATCAGAACTCGATCCCATGAGCACTGACCGTCAGATTGCCACCCCACAAGAGGGCGGCGATCTTAGATCGACTCACAATGGCAAGTAGAGCTCGACCCGAGGGGACACTGTATAGGTCTCCACTCGAGATCTTGCGCTGCCTTCGACCGTTTTCATCCTCATAGTCGAACATCTCGGACTTGCCAAGGAGAACGAGCGAGTGTGTCTCTCGGATCCAACTAGGGACGGTCACGGTTTCACCAGTGCCCGTTGGCACGCAGAGTTTCACTCCCGCTTCATGCTCGTGCTTGTAGTAGTGGATCTTCTTATCCCACTTATCCGAGGAGTAGTAGGTGATGTAGCACTCGCCGAGGAACACCATCTGTTTGGGGATCTTTAGGTCAGTCTCTTGGACGCCACGCGGATCGAACTTGTTGAACTCAACGAATTTGCGAACCGCGTCTGGAAGGTCCGGAGGTTTTCTCATCGCCTCACTACCAGCCAAAAGAGCGCACCCACGCCGAGCCAGATCCAGTGCGGTGAAATTTTCCCAGCGTCGCTTGCGAGTCCTGCAAGGACCGAGTTGTCACTACCTTGGGCGATCATGCCGCGAGCGTATGGACCCGAACCGACGTGACGAGCTCCGCTTGGTAAAGGCCAACTCGCTTCGTCAGCAGTCGTCCCGATCTTTGAAGTCCAGGCGTGGCGGAGATGGCCAGGTACTGGAAACGGTAGGATGTTCTTCATCCCCGCTTCGTAATAGTCATACTTCTCCGTTCGTGGGTTCCAGACCGAGTACGTCAAACGCTACCTCTTGTTTCGAGCCGCGATGAAGAACTTGTAGCCTATGAACCCGATGAGTCCGATGTAAAGTAACGTAGTCGTTGGAATCGTTACTGCTACATCTCCAACTGGGTAGGCATCGCTCAAAGCGCCCCAGCCGCTATTTCCATTTACTGCATACATTTACTTCCTCCTGAACGTCTGGACAATATTCAACGCGATGATGGCTCCGACCCCGTACAGAATCCACTTACCCCACTTGAATCCAGCACGTCCTAAGTCTTCTACCGTCTCGACGACGGATTCTTTGAAGATTGCCCAGCGAGTTGGCTGTTCCTTAACCCCTTTCAACCGCAAAGCTAGATCATCAACACTTTTCCAAAAATTGACGACCGCCTGATCGGGGACTAGTCCGTTTGCCTTGAAGGTTCTAGCTTCTGCGGTACGCTGTCTGAGTTGTCCTAATGCCCGCATGAGAGCACTGTAGGCAGCACCCTTTGGCACTCCACTAGTCTTATTACGGATGATTCGGTCCGCTTCGTCGATCCAGTACTGGCCTACCTTCGCTGCGGCTCCATAGGACAACCGTGGATAGACTACATCTGATCGTCCGGGCATGGTGATGCTCGTGAGCCCGAACTGCTTGCCCGCCTCAGCGCGCATCTTGGGGGGCACGTCGGCATATGACGTCGCTCCAATATCGAACCATCCTGCAGTATCGACATACATGATTTTACCGTTTCTTCTTCTTCATCATCATGAGGACGACGATGGCCCCGCCCGCGATGAGAATCGGCATCATCATACCTCCAAGCATGGCCTTCTTCTCTTTCGGAGCATCTACCTTCTTCGCTCCCGGGGCGACCGCCTTCTCCTTCTTCTTCTTCTTGAATGGATTGAGCTTCTTTAGCGCCTTGCCGCCATACTCCAAAGCTTTAGTACCAATGGCCATAGCGACCTGTTCACTGCCGGGGGGAATTTGTCCAGTTTCGATGTACGACATTTTAGCGAACCTTTCCGGGTACCCTGTACCCTATACGTTCCATACCTTGGCGTGCGTTGCTCTAGCAAGCATTTCACGGGTCTTCAAACCGGCTACTGGATCGAAGGTGATCCATCGGCCAGTTTTTGGTTCACGGACTTGACAGAAGACATGAGAGTATTGTCGATCACCTTTGTAGATGACATCGCGAAAGGCAACCGTCACGATGCGGCATTGAGCACCCGTAGCCATGAACATGGCTACGAGAAGTGCGGACAAATCGTCACAGTCACCTGAGACTCGTCGTCCATGCCGCAGATCGATAGCTATGAGGTAAGGCGCCCGAATGAGTTCTACTGTGCGTGGATCCCGCATGTAGCGCGTGCGAGCACATACATAGTGATATATCGCCAGGCACTCGCTGAGGTAGTCTTTGCTCGCGACATCGCGGCAGATGTCCTCAACTAACTGACGGACTTCATAGTGGTTTTGTGACTTACGCGCAGCTTCACGGATCACCGAGACTGTACTCTTGGCGCCGTAGAATGCTCTTTTTTCGATCGGAACTGAGTACAACCTCGTAGCTATCCTCTACCGGAGAGACAGCCACAGGGTTCAGCCTACCACAACTACTAGACTTTTTCAGCCTCTCTTCCACATAGTAGGCAGGCTTCATTATTCTGGATTTGTACCTCGAGGTCATCGACCAACTCACACAGTTCGGCCTTGACCGCCTCGGGATCCCCCGACTTGGAGACTGCTGCGCCGATGAGTAAGCCAAGTACGAATGTGTCCCCTACAAGCCACTCTTCAATTCTGTATCGTTTCATGAAACACCTTCCTCTGGAGTCTCTAAAATTTGCCAGCTTTTCCGCATGAATTGCTTGCCGTTGATACTGGCGATATTGCTTTGCGGCTTGACCTGCTCGATGCCATCGAGGAATCCCTCGATCCCTTGAGCTCGAATGAAGTCCACGACCTCGCCTGGGAGTACATGACGAACGCTGGCAGCGAATGTTTCCGGCGCAGTCCCGTTGGCGATAGCCGTCTCGATGAAGTTGAGAGCGTGTTCGAGGACTTCTCGACTGATTTGTGGTTGCGGTTGAGCCTGCGCCTGCACTGCCGGTGTAGACCCAGGCTTTCCACGTTTAGGTCGTGGCAGTGCAGCTTGCTGCGGTTGAGGTGGAATCTCTTGCGGCTGTGGGCCACCTATCCGATTCCCTAGTCCTTCAGCTAGTGGTGCTAGAGCAGAGATAATCTTGTCCGCCGTGCTTTCTTCCTCATCCCCCATGAGGCTCTGGAATGTATCCTTGAGCGCGGCGATCTCACCGAGTTGCTCTTGGATTGGTTTCTCCTTCTTGGCTCGTAGCTCGACGATTTCCTTCTTGGCAACCTCGAGATCGCGATCGAGCCGAGTAACCTCATGTTTCATTGACTCGAGCCGCGCTTCATAGGAGACCTTAAGATTCTCGAGCCGGCCTTCGTAGGCTTGCTTGAGGGCATCGAGCTCACGCTGCTGTTGTCGATCATTCTGGCTGATGAGTCGATCGGCACGGTCCTCCGCGCGTTTTGCATCCTCTCGCATGGTCTCACGCACTGCGCGCATTTCGGACTCGTGTGCAGAGCGCACTGTAGCTGCTCGCTGTTGTTCTTCGAGGAGCATCTTTTCTAGGAGTAAATCCGATGTCGTCTTGTCTGGCTTTTTCGTGAACAGATCATGGATCTGGCGGTCCTTCTCCGTCATCACGTTTGTTAGTGTCTGGACCTGTGTCTTAAGTGGATCGAGGATCGCGGATATCATCGTCATATCAATCCCACCCTTGTTCGACAGCTCATGGATCCGGTCCTCGAGCTTCGCAGCCCGTTCTCGTTCCTGGGTAGCTATCCGCTCTGTCATTCCCAGTGCATGGCGTTGGAGTGAATTATCCTCGATCGTCGCTTGTGAAACAGGCTGAACGCCTGTTGCCGTCGAGGGCAATAGGAACGGCTCACCGGCGATCTCGACCGAGCGCTGTCCGCCGAAGACCCAGTTGCCTTTAGGGCCGATCTTGAAGACTCGAAGTTCGTACTTACCGCCGCCATAGCGTTCTTTGAGTTCCTCCTCGGAAATGAACGTGTCGAACGTGTCGAGGAGGCCCCCCACGTTGCGACCGTTGAAGATCTTCGGGTGGACCCGCTTGATCTTCACTTGGATCTTGGAGTCACTGTGGAGTTCGGCGAACCACTCGAGGATCGACCGATCGTCTTGCCCAGAGATTTGTTGTGCGGCCGCAGACACAGCCACGTTGCCGTTGTTCTTCGGTGGACGTCCTGGCCCTCGCCGCGGTGGAGGTGGCGGTAGGTCTGCAATCTCCTCATCGATCTCGTTGCTGTCGATGATTTCATCGCTCATGATGTGACTCCCACGGCAGCTTTCGGTCCCGCTTCATCGGCACCATCTGGATCAGGGTCTTCTTCTTCCTCTTCTTCCACAGCAGCCTCATCGATGGCAGCTCGAGCCTTACCTTGAGCCAGCATGTAGGTTTCTATGAGTGCAGCGATGCGCTGCTTGCTAAAATCATCTAAGGTCAGCTCACCAACCACTCGTGAGAGTTGTACTCCGAGCTCAAGGGTCCCAACGAGTTGTGCGGCCAGTGCAGGTTGGATGATGCTGTTTGTCATGTCCATGTCATCAAGGATCGCGCCCACCTGTTCGTCGGTCTCTTCACACGCCTCGACAATCGCTATGAGGGCCGGTAACAGTTGCTCGACGAGTTCGCGCTTGAATTCCAAGTAGCCGGCTTTCTTAGCCTTTTCGTTGTACTTTACTAAATCCTTTTTGATTTCAGCTAGTTCCATGATTATGCCTCCTTCCCATTTGGGATTTTGAAGGGGACAATGTTTGGATTGGCCTGGTAGTAGCGGTTGCGACGGACCTCGAGCGTGCTGACCTCCTCCGGTGACATAGGGTCGAAGCGGTTACAGTCGCGTACGAGTTCATCACTAAGATCAATTTCATATCCTGGAATACGGAGGCATCGACGGGTCACCAAGAGCGGCTCACGTGGTAGCGAATCCCTAGTGTTTCCAGCTCCGAAGACCATGATCGACTCCATGTAGTAGTGGCACGGTCCACGGAGACAAATGAAGTTCTCCGGGATGGCATCGGGTATCTTGAATGGCTCCCCGATCGCCGGCGAGAAACCACCGTCTGGAGCGATCGGTGGAAGTTGACTTCCCTCCACGCCGGACAGGAGGCTATCCAGTGGGTCGATGACCTTGCTAGGGGTCTCGTCGAGCTCTTCTTCATCGAAGTCCATGTATCCTCCATAGGTTACGGTCGATTCAAGACGAACCGGACCACTGAACGGACCCTACAGGATCTAGATCTCTATGCAAGGTAAATCCGATAGGGCTTCAGTGAAAGTATTATGTCAACTAGCCGACGCTTTTTAAGCCCACAGGATCATTCAGATCGCGAAAAACGTGTATAATGCCCTAGAGCCATCGTGGAGCTGGATACTGCGAAACCGCCGATCTGCAATCTTTCGAGTCGAAATGCCCGGTCAAACATGCCTTAGTACGTCCGTCAGACGGCCTGCTGAACGTGCTTGAGGCCATTTCGCGATCGCGATACCCTGTGAATTTGGAATACATGGCGAGAGCTCTAGCCTGTTCAAGTGTTCAGTGTATCGATCTTTCGGCTCGCAAGGTCCACCGTGCCGCAGGAGCGCACTATAATAGTCCTGGAATTACGGCAGGTTAGCCCTTGCCTGACGCAAGATCCGCCCGGTGACGCAAATTTGATACATGGTATTTAGCCCGGAAGTATGCTAAACTATTGGGAATTAGGGCCGGCATTGAGCATGCATTGTCCGGATGGGTCCCGGACGCTTCCCCGGTTTGTGACCGGAGTCACACCGGACATATGTTCAGTATTGACCGGGGAGTAATCCGGGACCATACTTGGCACTGTAGGCTAGCAGCTAGGCAGCTTGAACGTTTGTACAGTGGTTTGGCCGTCGATCTAGGTCGCATGGCCCTACCGTTTGACCGCTCGCGGTAGTAGGCGAGCTCCTAGTCCACGGGATTCAGTGGGCGGTATGACGAAAGGTAGGTATAAGTATGGAAAAGGAAAAAGGAAACGGCAACGGAAACGGCAAAGAGTTTGCGACCATCGCAGCACTCCAGACAATCGTCCAGGCTACAGAACGCGGCTTAGACGCCCACGTCCAGACCGATGCCCTGGAGCGGGCCGTAGCATCGATCTTGGAAGTAGCCTTTAGACCAGACCTGGAACGGCGGATCGCAATGCAACAACGGGCGTGCCAAAAGGCACTTAATCGAGCCTATTGGTGCGCGGCAAAGCGCGCTGCTAAAGCAGCGGGTATCCTTCTGGACGAATAGCGCTAGATTCAGGTAGGGTCCGCGCCCTACCTAAGCCTACAAGGTATCTTGTAGGCTTAGATATGAGGCGGAATCTTACAGGCATCCTGTTACGCCCGGCGGTAGCATCGATGCTCGCCGACGGGATCCCCATAGATAGGGCAGTACAGGCGTACCGTACCGCGCTATCGACCGTCCAGGCCCCCTCTGCGGCTATTGATCGTGCTGCGCTCATGGGGCCGGATGTATCTCCGGACGCTATCCCAGGAGCACTAGACCCTATCGGGACCATACTACCAGAGCGCGCGGTAGCACCTTGTGTCATGGTGTCCCGGTCCGCTTGGCGTGGTATTCCGGCGAATCCCCGGAATCATGGTGAGCGCGTGTCCGGTAAACCTCTACCGCTACCGCCCGATCATCCGGTTGCATGGACGCTTGTGAGGGGTTCGTCGGATCGAATACCACTCACGACTACCCAAAAGCGCAAGGCACGGGCGAAGCGAACTCGTCAAGTAGCTAGGGATTCGAGAATCGCTCGGTTCAAGTTTAAGACAATCGAGTAAGTAATTGATATAACTAAGCAAAAAAGCCTCCCCATGGGGCTTTTTTCTTTTGTACAATCCTTGTACACGAGCGTGCATACATGAGAGGTGCTCAATGAGTAGCGGCATCAATTGGGACATCATCAAGGAAGAAATGGAGTCGTCCGAATGGGAAGAGGTAGATAAGTGGACCGAGGAGCGGCGCGCATATATCGGATCCGTTTTATCACTCTCACCTAGTGGTAAGTTTTACGCACCCTGGGCGAATCACAACGTTGAGATCTGCGAAGCATGTGTCAAGGCTGGTGATCTACCGTGCGATGAGGAATCACCTTGTAATGGTAAGACTCGGAAAAATAAAATGATCGAACCCGGGGACCACTGCGAAGCATGCCAAGATGCAACTTGGTATGCTGCGATAAAACATGAGGCCAGTGAACACCATTACTGGATCACCTCAGAGTGCGGGGATGTAGACGACATGTTCGCAGTGGAAAGTCTAAATATAGACGCATGAGTACATCTGCAAACGACATCGCGCTCCGGATCGCCCCTCATGCCCGATCTAGGTAGCGCGATCAATTGGCCCTATCAGCGCATTGGTACCTATCGCGGGGAGATACTCGTATGATGGATACAGAATACAAGCTACTCGGAATCGCGCTCGCCGGAGCCTATCTCGAAGGTACCTCGCATGGGGATAAGACTTCCTGCACAACCTACGATACACACTTGGAGCGCTACTATGGACGTCTAGTTGAAGGTGGAATCGTGATCGATAAACGTCCGTGTGGTCTAGACACGATTTACGCTGGCGTTATGCGCGGTCCCCTAGTGGACGTGACGTTATCGCCGGGAACGGTAAAACGATTCTCCGAGATACAGAGAGCCGCGAATCCATTGTTCCTCGCTGGGCTACTCCAGTCTGGTTGGGGTCCGCTGCTAGCCCACGGAATGTTCGCTGAGCCGATTGACGACTACGGATCGCTCGATACGGTTTCACTCGATCTGTACATAGCGTATTGGGGGAGTAGGGGCGCGAGGATAGGCTATCGCAAGGGCACCGAGATTCACTGGACCGACGGTCAAATTGAGACGATCAAACAACAATAAGGGTGAGACAATGGAGCACCGGATTCGGAATCCGGGTCTCGACGGAGGTATCGACGATGACGATCAATCCCGGGGATTCAGTAAGGGTACGAGGTTGGCGCGGGGTCGCCTTCCGCTTCTATGGCCATCCGATCGAGCAACGCGAGGTATGGGTCAACATCGAGGACGACGAGGATCGCGGTTTCTATGAGCTTGAAGAAAGCGAAGACGCGGATCGCGCGGTGGTCGTAATGGTGGGCGATGACCGCAAGCACGTAGTTGATCTTGACGACCTGTCACCGCTCGCGGATTCGGAATTCTGCGCAAGCTGTGGCCAGATCGGCTGTGGACATAGCAACCCATGATGACGCACGACCGTGCACATGACATCGCACTCCGGATCGCC
>Ga0114944_1000523_pt1 | contig 10041 bp, 9 predicted proteins | sample OV2TP2_FD_89582 | JGI IMG/M metagenome (GOLD analysis project Ga0114944, IMG submission 89582) | Hot spring microbial communities from Beatty, Nevada to study Microbial Dark Matter (Phase II) - OV2 TP2 | ecosystem: Environmental > Aquatic > Thermal springs > Hot (42-90C) | place: USA: Beatty... | reverse complement strand
TTGTGCGTCAGCCAGCCACAGCCCGGTTCATAGCCAGGCATTTGTACAACTTCTTTGTGGCCGATGAGCAGCAGGTGCCAGCGTGGCTGCACACGCCGCCCAGGGACCCTGTGGCTATCAACATGCTCGGAGACGCCTTTATAAGCTCCGGGTACGACATGCGCTCCACCCTGCGGGTGCTGTTCAACTCCGACTTCTTCAAGAACGCCCGCTACCAGAAGGTGAAGAGCCCCGCCGAGGTGGTGGTGGGCACCATTAACCTGGTGGGCGACTTTAAGGGCATACCCAAGCCCGGCCTTCACGCCCTGGGTGGCGAACCCTCGAACATGGGGCAGGACCTCCTGAACCCGCCTAGCGTCGAGGGATGGCACACTGGGGCTGAGTGGATAGACAGCGGCTCCCTGGTCAGACGCATCAACTTTGTGGCCGACCGGGTAGGCGACCTCAGCCTGCCGGGTGTCCAGGACATCGTTAACAGAGTCCGGGCTCAGGGGACCATCTCGCCCGAGCGGCTTGTGGAAAGCTGCCTCGACCTCATCGGCCCCGCTCAGGTCAGCGAGGGGACTTACCAGGAGCTGCTATCCCACGCACAGCAAGCTGGCAGAGTGCGCTGGGATACGGAGGAAGCAGCCAGCACCTCGGCCCGAAGGGTTACGGAGATGCTGCAACTCATAGCCTCCTCAAGAGAGTACCAGTTCGGCTAGTCCAGTGGAGACGGCTCGCGAACCGCCCCTACTGCATTACAATTCAACCGATGGGAGCGAAAAATGCTTACACGAACTGTGTTCAGGCGCACATATACCTATAGCCACTGCATCGGCCGTGGGGCCAACGGTGGGACTGGGTTCAGGTATCCTATGGACCTGGGCTTGGCCCCTAAAGGTGTAGTATACGTGTTAAACCGTAGCTCCGAATACAACCCCTCCACACGGGTTACCAAATGCACCCTGGGCGATCAGGCGGGCCAGGAGGAGTTCATCCACGAGTTCGGTAGCTATGGCTCCGACGACGGCCAGTTCATCCACGTCACCTCCCTCGCCCTCGACAAGGACGAGAACGTGTACGTGGCCGACGAGTGGCTTAACAGAATTTCCATTTTCGACAAGGACGGTAACTTCCTGAGCAAGTGGGGTGTGCCTGGCTCCGGCGATGGGGAACTGAACCGGCCTTGGGGCCTCACCTTCGATAAGGAGGAGAACCTCTGGGTCGTTGACAGCGGCAACAACCGCCTTCAGACGTTTACCAAGGATGGCAGGCTCCTGTCCCAGTGGGGCAAGGAAGGGAGCGGCGACGGCGAGCTCAAGATGCCCTGGGGGGTCGCCCTGGATAACAGGGGCGATGTGTACGTGGCCGACTGGCAGAATAGCCGTGTGCAGAAGTTTACTCCCGACGGCCAGTACCTGATGACCTTCGGCGCACCGGGCAGTGGCCAGGGTGCGCTACGCCGTCCCAGCGGGGTGGCCGTTGATGAGGAAGGCGATGTCTACGCAGTGGACTGGGGCGAAAGCAAGGTCCACGCCTATGGGCCCGATGGCTCCTACCTCACCACCTTTATAGGGGACGCACAGCAGCTTCCCAAGTGGGGCCAGATGTCAGTAGACGCCAACCCGGACTATCAGAAAGCCCGCAAGAGGGTCAAAAGTCTGGAGGCCGAATGGCGGTTCTACTATCCAACGGCGGTGGAGATTGATGATCACCGCAGGATCGTCATCGTTGACCAGCAACGCAGCCGCCTCCACATTTACATCAAAGAGAAGGACTACGCAGACCCGCAGTTTAACCTGTAGGCGTCGCCGTAGTTGTGAGACGTGCAACACACCGGGCAAGGGTATTCATAATCCCTGCCCGGTGTTCTATGTTGGAGGATATGTACGACCCGGCATGGTGAACATCGTTTCTACCAACTATAGCGGCCCATGAGGAGGGATTGTCTTGGATGTCTTGAGAAGGTCGCTAGAAGAGTACTTACGGGCGATTTCAACCAGAGTCCTTGAGCTGGCAAAACAGGGGAAGGGAACTGAGGTACTTGGTGCTGTGCCTGGTAGGCCAGAAACGGAGGACCTGGAAATAGGGCTAGACCGTATTTGTGAGGAGATGCTTGAGAGCAGCCTCCGGAACACCGGGCTAAGAATAGATGTCTATTCGGAACACGGCTGCCGCAAGATAGGGGGGGATGGACCGCTCCAATACCTGGCCGCTTCCGATCCCTTTGATGGCTCTGGGCTCTTTCGCAGAGGTCTGCCAGCCGAGTGGTGGAGCGTCGTGACGTTCTACGACCTGGATGGGACACCCATCGCGGGAGGGGCGGTAGACGTCCTCCGGAAAGAGATCTATCTCGCCGGGCGAGATGGAGCTACGCTCATCTCTCTGGAAGGTGAGACCCACACCCCTATCTGCCCAGCCACAAAGACCGCACTCGATGACACGACGGTGATCGCAGCGTACCTGATGGACCCCTCTTATTTGACCGGGTGGGTGGGCCGAATGAAAGGTATGTGGGACAGGTTTCCGGGGATGCGCATCTGGCCCAACGGAGGGTCTTGTATCTATCCCTGGATTGCCAGGGGCCTGGTCCACGCCTATGTGATGTTTAATGAACCCAGGTCTGAGATTGACCCTGGATTGGCTTTTGCATGGGCTGCCGGCTATCCCGCGTTCTCAGTACAAGAAGACGGTACATTACAACCCTACCGGTTTGTTCCTGACGAGCAGGCCAAAAGAGTACCCCTTTTCATCGCCGCCTGTACAACTGAACTTGCGGAGAATATAGCGATGGTAATTAAGTCAGGCGAATCTCCGATGCCCACTTGAAGGTAGCATTCGATGACTGCCCAGGGAACCGTAAAGGCTTCAGGCAGCCTTACCTATGCGGAATACCTTGGTGCCACAGATCGGGCAAGTCCCTTGGGTAGCTGGCCTCCCGTTCTTCAGCGTCACTTGCCTCGGCCCCTGGATTTCTCTCTTGGAACGGCACTTAAAGCAATATGCCTCCATTGCTCATACCTCCATAAAGTTGCATATGCTATAGCTATCAAATAACATAGCGTATGTAATTTGTCAAGGCACTCAGGTAGTGTATCAGAGGATTTTTAATGAATCCAGAATTGAACGTCTCCTGAAATTTCGCAAGCCGGAAGGTGACGTGGGCGAAGAACGCGTCAGCATAGGTACGAGCTCTATCCTAGAGCCTATATCAAAACCCCCGCCTGATGAACATTAAAAAATTAGCGACGTAACCCCCGTAGGAGTAACCTCACCCCCGGCCCCTCTCCCACTGGGAGAGGGGTGGCCGAAGGCCGGGGTGAGGTGCGCCCCTACGGTAACGTCATTAATTAGTTAATGTTCATAAGGCTGAGGTACAGTAAAGGGTTTTGTTAGACGCTCTTATTTGTTTGCTGGAGCATAGGGTGAGGTCGTATCCAGGTTGAAGACCTTATAAGGCTGCCACTGGTTCCTGGGTTTGTCGAAACCTACCACTGCCAGAAAGCACCCGTCCTGAGTGTAGGCCCGGTATTTTTCCATGTACCCTGCGTAAACTCCTATGTGTGGAGGTAGACTTACGGACTGTCCGCCGCGGATGTACCGCTCTGCGGCCCTGCTGACGGCTACACTCTTCATATGAAGCAGAACGTAATCCACCGGCTGGAGAAACTCTTTCCACGGATGAGGAGGGTCAGCCTCTTGGAGCCTGGCTATGGGTATGGCGTCTTCCATCCTGAAGTGCCCTGACCTGAGCCGGACGAGATTCTTCAGGTAGCCCCCACAGCCTAGAGCCTCGCCGAGGTCGTGGGCCAGGGAGCGCATATAGGCGCCCTTTCCGCTGCTCACTTTCAGGCGCAGGGATGGCGGGGCAAACTCCAGTATCTCAATGCGAGAGATCTCCACCTTTCGGGGTTGCCGATCTACCTCTATGCCGTCTATGGCCAGCTCATATAGCCGCTTGCCTTCTTGCTTAATGGCGCTGTACATGGGAGGCGTCTGGTAAATGTTGCCCTGGAAGGACTTCAGGGCCTCCTCCACAGCTTCCCGGCTTATGCCCGAAGGGTCACCCTTTTTTACCACCTCTCCTTCGCCATCGTAGGTCGCAGTGCTGGCCCCCAGATAGACTTCCATCTGGTACTCCCTGTCACTCTCCACCAGATATTCCATAAGCCGCGTAGCCTGGCCGAAGCAGATGGGGAGTACCCCCTCAGCTAAAGGGTCAAGGGTGCCCCCGTGTCCCACCCTTTTTCTCTGGCCGGTGAGCCTTTTTATCTGGCGCACCATGTCCATCGAGGTGGGCCCTGAAGTCTTGTAGAGGTTGAGGAAGCCGTTTATGGGCGCTTTGTTTGTTTCCATTCACTCAAACGTCTAAGGCGAATAAAATCGCCGTGCTATTAGATGGAAGCCCTTCGGGCTTTAGTCTTGCTTATTAGACTGAGGGTCCATCTCAGGGCCTAAAGACCCTCCACTGGCAGGGCCCTCTTCAGAAAGCCGGTCCATCATCCTTAATATATGGTCTGCCTCTTCTATTGACTGGTCCAGGACGAAGCTCAACTCAGGTATATACTTCAGGGAGAGGCGCTCTCTCAGCTCCCTCCGCATGAAGCCTGCAGCAGAGCTAATGCCTCTCAGCACAGTCTCTTTCTCTTCCTGGCTACCCAGGACGCTCACGAACACCCGGGCATGGCGCAGGTCAACCGAAGTATCTACCTGAGTTATGCTCACAACACCCAGCAGCCTGGGGTCCTTTAGCTCGTGAGAAATAAGCTGGCTGATCTCCTGACGTAAAAGGCCATTGATGCGGTCGGTACGCCTGGTCATGGGAAATAACCCCCTTGTAAAGAGGGACTGGCCACGGTTGACTGGATTGGGAGTAGACCCGATGAGTCTGAGGGCCCCTCGTTGTGCTCAGAGTAGGCCCTTCCAGGGGAAAAACGGGTCCATTCGGCTTCGCTCAGGGCAAGCCTTATCTGCTAACTCTCTCTCTGCGGTAGGTCTCCAGCACATCTCCCTCCTGGAAATCGCTATAGCTCCCCAGACCTACTCCACACTCGAAGCCTGTAGCCATTTCGTTCACCTCGTCTTTGAAATGCCTTAGGCTGGAGATGCTCCCCTCGTGGACGACCTGACCATTGCGGAGGACCCGGACCTGCGCCGACCTGGAGATGCGCCCGTCAGTAACCATGCAGCCAGCTATTTTACCTCGCCTGCCCATAGAGAAGATAGCCCTTATCTCGGCATGGCCCATCAGGACATCTGTATAAGCAGAAGCCAGGATACCCTTCAGGGCTTTCTCTATGTCTTCTATCAGATGATAGATGATGTCGTAGTGTCTTATCTCCACACCCTCCCTCTCGGCCAGGCGTTCGACGCCCGGCTGGGTGGAGGTGGTGAACCCGACAATGATAGCCTTAGAAGCGCTGGCCAGCAACACATCGCTCTCTGTGATAGTGCCGCTCCCGGCGTGGAGGATGCGCACCTTGACCCTGTCATCGTCCAGGCGCTCCAGGGAGGAGCGCACCGCCTCTATGCTGCCCTGGACATCAGCCTTGATGATCAGGTTGAGTTCCTTCACTTCCCCCGTGTTAATTCTGGTGTAAATCTCCTCCAGGGTTAAGGCCCGCATGCTGGAGCGCTCCGTCTCCTTTTGCCGTAACCGCTCATCGGCTATGCCGCGGGCGGTCTTCTCATTCGGGACCACTACAAATATATCCCCAGCTTCCGGAAGGGAGTTGAAACCCATCATCTCTGCTGGCACGGAGGGCGTGACTTCCCTCATACGCTGTCCCATATCGTTGACCATAGCCTTTACCCTGCCCCAGGCAGTACCGGCCAGCACATGGTCGCCTACTCTGAGGGTGCCACTCTGCACCAGCACCGTGGCCAGGGGGCCCCGGGTCTTATCCAGCTTGGCCTCGATGACCACCCCCGTGGCAGGCTTGTCAGGGTCGGCCTTAAGCTCGGAGACTTCGGCCACTACCAGTATGTTCTCCAGCAGGTCATCAATGCCTTCACCCTTGATGGCAGAGATAGGCACAGCGATGACATCGCCTCCCCACTCTTCCAGCACTAGACCTTGCTCGCCAATTTGACGTTTTACCCTGTCGAGATTGGCTTCGGGCTTATCCATCTTGTTGATAGCCACTACAATAGGTACACCCGCGGCCCTGGCATGGTTTAAAGCCTCTACGGTCTGGAGCATGACACCGTCATCAGCGGCTATCACCAGCACAGCGATGTCAGTGACACGAGCGCCCCTGGCCCTTATGGCAGTGAAGGCCTCGTGGCCGGGAGTATCCACGAAAGTGATCTCTTTGTCTTTGTAGTTTACCTGATAGGCCCCAATATGCTGGGTTATGCCGCCGACCTCGCTGGAGGCGACACGGCTTGTACGAATAGTATCTAGCAGGGTAGTCTTGCCGTGGTCTACGTGGCCCAGTATAGTCACCACCGGGGGACGGACTACGAGCATAGAGGGGTCTGTGCCTGCTGCGGCCCTCAGGGACGTACCAACTGCGGAGGGCGTACTTTCCTCCAGCTTGGTCCTGATGCCAAAGGCGGATGTTACCAGCGTAGCTACCTCAAAATCTACTACCTGGTTCATGGACGCCATTATCCCGTTGCGCATAAGCTGCTTTATGGCGTCTATAGGACTTATGTTTGTAAGCTCGGCCAGCCGTTTTACCGTGAGGGTTGGGGGAAGTACCACCGTTTTTGGGGCGGTCTTACGGCTCTGACCCTTCTTTTCCGACCCGGCAGGGCGACTGCTGGGTGCTGTTACAGTAGTCTGTCGTCCCTCAAGACTCATTATACATCTCCAAAGATTTGGTAAGGGGGTGAGAGAGGGGCGAAGGGGTTACCCCTTGGCCGGCCTCCTGTGCCTCCACATACATCTGGTAGTAGCCCAAAAGGGCTTGTTTATCCTGCTCCGTCAGAGGGGAGCGTAGAACATGATCAAGGCGGCTTTTTCTCAGACCCTGTTTCCAGCACTCCTCCCTGGGGCAGAGGTAGGCACCCCTACCCGGCTTTTTGCCTGTGAGGTCCACCTCCACATTGCCTTCTAAAGTGCGGACGATTCTTATAAGCTCCCTCTTGGGCAACCTTTGCCCACAGGCAGTACAGCTTCTTACAGGGATATGTTTGCCCCTCGCCACAGATGACCTCGACTATCTAGGCTTCTTCTGGCGTATCAGTCCGAGAGCGGCGACCACGAAAGCCACCCCCACCTCCGCCTCCACCCCTTCTCCCCTTCCCGGGTTCATCCTGGCCGCCACGCTTGCCTTTTCCATCCCTTCGGCCTCTGCTCCGGAAGTCGCTCATAATGTCTTCAGCGAAGCGTATCTGACCCGCACTGGGAGCGGAGAGCACAGGCACCTTCCAGATTTCCTGGTCCGCCTCTTCAGAGGTATCTTCGTCTCCCTCCTCCTCTTGGGTCCCTGTCTCCTCTTTCTCAAATTCCAGGAGGGCCAACTCTTCCTCCGGGGTGAGTCTGCGAGTAGCGGCCTTCTCAACCTCAGCGGCTTCTATCTCCTGGAGCTCTGGGATGGCCTTTTCTTCGACAAGGGCTCCTACTTCGAGGCCTGTCCTGAGGGAATCCACAAGAACAGGCTCGAGGACTTCCTCTTCAAGGACGGGCGTCAGCTGGACCTCGGTTTCAGCCTGGATGGGCTCAACCACAACGGTCAGAGGTTCGACCTCTGGCTCGGCTACAGCCAGCGCGGCCTTAGCCTCTTGCATGGCCCTGGCTGCGGCCCGCCTGGCCTCTTCCTCCTCGGCCTGACGCTGGGCCTTTATCGCCTCCCACTCGCTCATGCTTTTAATATCCAGACGGAAGCCTGTGAGCTTGGCAGCCAGACGGGCGTTCTGCCCCTCTTTGCCTATGGCTAGAGACAGATGCCGTTCCGGGACCACCACCATGGCCGTCCCTTCCCTCTCGTCCATCCCCACGTGGATTACTTCTGAAGGGCTGAGGGCATTGGCGATGAGCGCTCGTGGATCCTTGTCCCAGCGTATTACATCAATCTTCTCTCCCTGGAGCTCGTTCACGATGCTTTGAATGCGGTTGCCCCTCATGCCTATACAGGAGCCCACGGGGTCTATGCCATCCTGCCGGGATGCTACAGCTACCTTACTCCTGGCCCCTGCTTCCCTGGCAATGGCCTTGATCTCTACGATCCCGTTGAACACCTCAGGCACTTCAATCTCAAAGAGCCGCTTAAGGAGGTTCTTATGGGTGCGAGAGACCAGAATCTCCGCGCCTTTGGAGGTACGCTTTACGTCCACTACATAGAGCTTGAGCCTCTGTCCCTTCCTGTATCGCTCCGTAGGTACTTGCTCTTCGGGAGGAAGGGTGGCCTGGGCGCGGCCCATCTCCAGGACGACTACCCTTCCCGCCTCCATTTGGTCCACCACTCCAGATATGACATCGTTGATGCGCTGAGCGAACTCCTGGAAGATCAGATCTCGTTCCACCTCCCGCAGGCGCTGGAGTACCACTTGTTTAGCCGTCTGGGCGGCGATACGGCTGACCTGGTGGGGCAAGGACTCGATAGGCACTTCCTCGCCCAGGGCGGCGTCTTTCCTTATCTTCTTGGCTTCTGTTAGCTCTATCTCCTTGCGAGGGTCCTCCACCGTCTCAACTACCGTCTTTGTTGCGAAGACGTTTACCTCTCCGCTGTTTGGGTTGAGCTTGACGGAGATATTTTGCCCGGTCGTAAGGCTGTCCTTTTTAAAGGCCGAGGCCAATGCTGCCTCAATAGCTTGCAGCACTTGCTCCTTTGGCAAGTGTCTTTCGGCCGCCAGTTGTGTTAACGCTATCATAAAGTCGCTCTTCATGGCATCCTTTACTCCCATCGAGGGTTTTGGCCTCTAAAATTGCCTGCCAGGACCGAGCACAACCGTCACCGATAAAGTTGAGTATGTTTATGCATCCCTCTTCTTAGCCATCTAACAAGAAGCCCCGAAGTATCGGGGCCTCCAAATGAGGAGCATTAGTCCAACATTAGTATACCATCCAACATCGTGAGTTGCAACAGGTGCGACCAGATTTTGGAATGTATCTGCTTCGCTGACGCTATCAGAATACCGCTATCGGGTTGACAGGTGTGCCCGTGATGTTGCGTAGCCTCAAGGGCCCCATGCTCAACATGAAGGCCCAGCGGTTTCGCTCCTCGCAGGCCCTGGCAAGGTCCTCAAGGTTGGCGTTGTCTATCAGCCATACCCCCAGGGCCACGAGGGATACGGTGTGCAGTGGGCTCACGATCTCTTCGTACCTGTTAGGGCGAAGGTCATTGGAGGTATCCGTGCCCAGCATGGCAATTTCCCGTCGGTGGAACCAGGGAGTGCAAGCCACATGGCAGGCCGTCATGCCCTCAACGTCGTAGTTCACGGGCCCCCGCTCCAGCCTCCTGTAGTAGTTACCCGTGCGGACCAGCAGCACATCTCCCGATTCCACCCGCACTCCTTCGGCCCTCTCCGCAGCGTCCAGGTCCTCGGGGAAGACCGGCTCATCGGGGTCGAGCCAGCTTTTGCCCTTCAGCCTGGCGATGTCCAGCAGGACACCACGGGTGACGATTCCATCATGGGCCACCTCGATAGCCAGGGCCTGCGCACCCTCACGGGATGTGACCATGCTGGCGGGCCGGCCATTGTACATCTTGCCCTGCCAGGAGTAGTGAGAGAGGCTATCTATATGGGTGATAGTCTGTCCGTGAAAGACCATCCCGATGAACTCGGCGGCCCCGCGTCTGGTGCGCCTCCTTTCTGGCGAATCCGTATCTCTGCCTTCCCCGCTGTCCACCATGTAGCGCTGCACCTGATAGGTGATGTCGGGCGCCATCTCCGTGGTTATGGGCCTGGAGCAGGTAACCACCACCCCATCGCGCACCAGCCGGGCCGCCTGGACCCTTTTCTGGGGGGTTATGAAGTTGAGGGCGCCCAGCTCGTCGTCGGGCCCCCATCGGCCCCAGTTGCTCAGGGACTCCATGTACCCCAATACTTCCGCTTCGGTGGGAATCTTTACAGCCATAACCCCTCCTTTCTCAGTTGGTAATATATTCC
>Ga0114944_1000520_pt1 | contig 10050 bp, 9 predicted proteins | sample OV2TP2_FD_89582 | JGI IMG/M metagenome (GOLD analysis project Ga0114944, IMG submission 89582) | Hot spring microbial communities from Beatty, Nevada to study Microbial Dark Matter (Phase II) - OV2 TP2 | ecosystem: Environmental > Aquatic > Thermal springs > Hot (42-90C) | place: USA: Beatty... | reverse complement strand
GGTCGGCCACATCACCTACCTGTCCGATGATGCCATGGGCACCAAGTTCGGCCGCGGGTTGAAGAGCGAAAAGCTCAACTACGACTTCAACAGCGTCGAGTTCCAGGTCGAGAGCTACCTGCGCTACCAGGGCGAGGAATTCTCCGGGCGCTTCGACGCCAACACCTATCTGCTGATGACCAAGGCGCTGGATTACTTCGACCCGGCCGCGGCCAACGATGACGACCTGGCCCGGACCTTCGAGGTCGCTCAGGCGGACTTCTGCGTGATGTCCTTCACCACCGACTGGCGCTTCTCGCCGGAACGCTCGCGGGAAATCGTCGACGCCCTGCTCGCGGCGCGCAAGAACGTCTGCTACCTGGAGATCGACGCGCCGCAGGGTCACGACGCCTTCCTGATTCCCAACCCCCGCTACCTGCAAGCCTTCCGCGGTTACATGAACCGCATAGCCGTATAAGGAACGAAGATGCGCGCCGATCTGGACATCATCCAAGACTGGATCCCGGCCGGCAGCCGAGTCCTCGACCTCGGCTGCGGCAACGGCGAGCTGCTCGCCTGGCTGCGCGACCACAAGCAGGTCAGCGGCTACGGCCTGGAGATCGACCCGGACAACATCGCCGCCTGCATCGACAAGGGCGTCAACGTCATCGAACAGAACCTCGACCTCGGCCTTGGCAACTTCGCCAGCGACAGCTTCGACATGGTGGTGATGACCCAGGCGCTGCAGGCGGTGCACTACCCCGACAAGCTGCTCAAGGAAATGCTGCGAGTCGGCCGCGAGTGCATCATCACCTTCCCCAACTTCGGCCACTGGCGCTGCCGCTGGTACCTGGCGAGCAAGGGCCGCATGCCGGTATCGGAGTTCCTCCCCTACACTTGGTACAACACGCCGAACATCCACTTCTGTACCTTCGAGGATTTCGAGCGACTGTGCCAGGAAAGCGGTGCCAGGGTGCGCGAGCGTCTGGCCGTGGACCGCGACCACAAGCACGGCTGGGCGAGCCGTCTCTGGCCCAATCTGCTGGGCGAAATCGGCATCTATCGTGTCACCGGGCCGTCCCGCTGACCCACCAACGCAGGAGGTAGACCCATGAAACGCATGCTGATCGGCCTGCTGGCCGCACTGCTCACCTTGCCGGCACTGGCCGAGCGCAAGCACAGCGTCGGCGAGTACGACATCCATTACATCGCCTTCAATTCCGGCTTCCTGCAGCCGGACATCGCCGCAGCCGCCGGCCTGGTGCGCAGCAAGACCCAGGGCGTGGTCAACGTGTCGGTGGTCAAGGATGGCAAGCCGGTCGCCGCCCAGGTCAGCGGCCAGGTGAAAAACCTGCTCGGCCAGGATCGCCAGCTCACCTTCAAGCAGCTCAAGGAAGGCGACGAGGCGATCTACTACCTGGCGCAGTTCCCCTTCGACTCCCAGGAAACCCTGCGCTTCCGCCTCACCGTGCAGCCGACCGGCGCGCAGCCGTTCAGTTTCGAGTTCAACCAGGAATTCTTCCCCGACCGATGATGCCTTTTTCCGAACTGGTGCTGGCCAGTCACAACGCCGGCAAACTCAAGGAACTCCAGGCCATGCTCGGCGACGCCGTGCGCGTCCGCTCGGTGGCCGAGTTCAGCACCGTGGAGCCGGAAGAAACCGGCCTGTCCTTCATCGAGAACGCCATTCTCAAGGCGCGCAATGCGGCACGGATCTCCGGCCTGCCGGCCCTGGCCGATGACTCGGGCCTGGCGGTCGACGCCCTGGGCGGCGCACCGGGCATCTACTCGGCGCGCTACGCCGATGGTCAGGGCGACGCAGCCAACAACGCCAAGCTGCTGCAGGTGCTGCGCGACGTGCCGGACGCCGAGCGCGGCGCGCAGTTCGTCTGTGCGCTGGCCTTGGTGCGGCACGCCGACGATCCGCTGCCGATCATCTGCGAAGGCCTCTGGCATGGGCGCATCCTGCATGCGCCGCGCGGCGAGCACGGCTTCGGCTACGACCCGCTGTTCTGGGTACCGGAGTGCGACTGCTCCAGCGCCGAGCTGCCCGCCGCGCAGAAGAACCAGCTCAGCCACCGCGCACACGCCATGGCCCTGCTCAAGCAGCGGCTGGGGATATGATCGCCGCAAGCCCCGCGCCGGCAACCGGCCAGGGCCGCTTCGAACTGCCGCCTCTGGCGGCGTACGTCCATATCCCCTGGTGCGTGCGCAAGTGCCCGTACTGTGACTTCAACTCCCACACGGCCGGCCCTGCGCTGCCGGAAGAGGCCTATGTGGCCGCGCTGCTGGCGGATCTGCGGGCCGACCTCGAGCACGTCCAGGGCCGCCGGCTGAGCTCGATCTTCTTCGGTGGCGGCACGCCAAGCCTGTTCTCCGCCCGGGCACTGGCCGCCATCGTCGAGGGCCTGGAGCATCTGGTCGGGTTCGCCGACGGCATCGAGATCACCCTCGAAGCCAACCCCGGGACCTTCGAGCAGGCCAAGTTCCGCGATTACCGCCAGCTCGGCATCAATCGATTGTCGATCGGCGTGCAGAGTTTCCAGGCCGCCAAGCTCAAGGCGCTCGGGCGCATCCACGACGGCGACGAAGCCATCCGCGCAGCGGACATGGCCCGTGCCGCAGGCTTCGAAAACTTCAACCTCGACCTCATGCATGGCCTGCCGGACCAGAGCCTGGAGGATGCGCTGAGCGATCTGCGCACCGCCATCGCCCAGCAGCCGACGCACCTGTCCTGGTACCAGCTGACCCTGGAACCGAACACCCTGTTCTGGAGCCAGCCACCGCAGCTGCCGGAAGACGACATCCTCTGGGACATCCAGGAAGCCGGCCAGGCACTGCTCGGCGAGCACGGCTATCGCCAGTACGAGACCTCCGCCTATGCCCAGCCGGGCCGACAGGCGAGGCACAACCTGAACTACTGGACCTTCGGCGACTTCCTCGGCATCGGTGCCGGCGCCCATGCCAAGCTCAGCCATGCCGACGGCCGCATCCTGCGCAGCTGGAAGACCCGCCTGCCGAAGGACTACCTCGATCCGGCCAAGGGCTTCCGCGCAGGCGAGAAGCAGCTGACCGCGGACGAGCTGCCCTTCGAATTCCTGATGAATGTGCTGCGCCTCACCGACGGCGTGCCGGCCGTGCTGTTCACTCAACGCACAGGGCTGGCGCTGGATGCGATCGCCAAGCCACGGCGCGACGCCGAGGCTCGGGGTCTGCTGTCCAACGATCCCGCCCGGCTGGTGGCGACGCCCAAGGGCCAGCTGTTTCTCAACGACCTGCTACAGAGCTTCCTGCCTTAAGGACCCTGCATGGATTTGCTACTCGACCTGATCGTCACGCTGTCGCGCTGGAGCCGCAGTCACCTGTCCGATATCTCCCTGGCGCTGATGGCAACGCTCTTCGTGCTGTTCGGCCCGGCGTTGAACGCCTGGGTCAAGAACACGGTGAGCAGCCTCAACTTCTTCCTGCGTACGCTGATCTTCGTGCTCGTCTGCGCGGTGGGCTACGGCCTGGCCATCGTCTTTCTCACACCTTGGATGACCCAGGGCCTGGCGCACCTGAACAACTACAGCCTGGCGCCGGTGCTGCTGCTGATCTTCTTCCTCATCGGCGTGATCGCCGACCGCAACTGACGCCACTCAGCCTTCGCGCAGGAAGCGGTCGAGATCGACCGCCTCGCCGGGCTGCAGGTGCAACTGCTGCCGCAGATCCGCATACAACGGGTCATACAACGCGTGAAAGCCGAACAGGATGTCCTGCCTGACCTGTACGCCATGGTCACGCAGGCACCGGCGAATGCGCTGCAGGAAGTTGTAGGCGACATCCCGATGCATCCGGAACTGCTCGTCGATATGCACCTGAGGTGCCTCGACGCGCAGGTGAAAGCACGCCCACTCCGGCCTCGGTTCGGCACCTTCGACGTGATAGTCGAGGGTCAGGTGATAGCCGGGGCGCGCCTCGGTCGGCAGCCGGCTGATTTCCACATGTCCGGGTCTGAACACCGCTTCCCCCTCGCTCGAAGCTGACTGCGCAATGGCTGTGCCGGTCCGGCTGCGTTCATCGCACCGCAACCGGCCAAAGGCATCCTTGCACCATCACTCCCACACTTTCTTGACGTCTGTCATGACCGCAACGCACTGGCAGGCATTCAATGGTCCCGCTACGCACGGTCTTGAAAGGAGACAGGGTAATGGCCACGACCTCGAAGCAACTGAAACTCAGCGCGCTGGTGGCGCTGGTGATGGGTTCGATGATAGGCGGCGGAATCTTTTCCCTGCCGCAGAACATGGCGGCCAGTGCCAGCGCCGGCGCCATCCTGATCGGCTGGGCAATCACTGCCGTGGGCATGCTGACTCTGGCCTTCGTGTTCCAGAGCCTGGCCAACCGCAAGCCGGAACTCGACGCCGGTGTCTACGCCTATGCCAAGGCCGGTTTCGGCGACTACATGGGCTTCTCCTCAGCCTGGGGCTACTGGATCAGTGCCTGGATCGGCAACGTCAGCTACTTCGTGCTGCTGTTCAGCACGCTGGGCTACTTCGTTCCGATGTTCGGCGAGGGCAATACCCTGCCGGCGGTGATCGGCGCCTCGCTGGTGCTCTGGGGCGTGCATTTCCTCGTCCTGCGCGGTATCCGCGAGGCGGCGTTCGTCAACCTGGTCACCACCATCGCCAAGATCGTGCCGTTGATCCTGTTCATCGTGATCACCGCGGTGGCCTTCCGCCTGGACGTGTTCACTGCCGACTTCTGGGGCCGTGGCAACCCGGAGCTGGGCAGCGTGATGCAGCAGGTGCGCAACATGATGCTGGTGACAGTGTGGGTGTTCATCGGTATCGAGGGCGCCAACGTGTTCTCGGCGCGCGCCGAGCGCCGTAGCGACGTCGGGCGCGCCACGGTCATTGGCTTCTATAGCGTGCTCGCGCTGCTGGTGCTGGTGAACATCCTGTCGATGGGCATCATGAGCCAGGCCGAGCTGGCGGGCCTGAAGAACCCTTCCATGGCGGGCGTGCTGGAGCAGGTGGTCGGTCGCTGGGGCGCGGTGCTGATCAGCGTCGGCCTGGTGGTTTCGCTGGCCGGTGCCCTGTTGTCCTGGACCCTTCTGTGTGCCGAGATTCTCTTCGCCGCCGCCCGTGACCACACCATGCCGAGCTTCCTGCGCAAGGAAAATGCCCGCCACGTTCCGGTCAATGCGCTGTGGCTGTCCAACGGGCTGATCCAGCTGTTCCTGATCATCACCCTGTTCAACGCCTCCACCTATCTCAGCCTGCTCTACCTCGCCACCTCGATGATCCTGGTGCCGTACTTCTGGTCGGCGGCCTATGCATTGCTGCTCGGGGTTCGCGGCGAGGGATACGCGAACGCCGCGGGTGAACGGCGCAAGGACACGCTGATCGCCGCCGTCGCTACGCTATATGCCGTGTGGCTGGTCTATGCCGGTGGCATCCAGTATCTGCTGTTGTCGGCGCTGCTCTATGCGCCGGGGGCACTGTTCTTCGCCAAGGCCAAGCGCGAACTGGGGCAGCCGGTATTCAGCGGCGTCGAGAAGCTGATCTTCGCCGCCGTGCTCATCGGGGCGGCGATCGCGGCCTACGGCCTCTACGACGGTTTCCTGTCCCTCTGACCGGCGCCCCGGCGCCCTCTCTCGCCAAGGCCACAAGCGACGGCGAGCCACTCTGCACCTACCGGTGCAATGACTGACGGAGGCAAATGCCATGACTCAGCAACCAACGAAACTGGGTGTCCATTCCGAGGCGGGCAAGCTGCGCAAGGTGATGGTCTGTTCGCCCGGCCTCGCCCACCAGCGCCTGACGCCGAGCAACTGCGACGAGTTGCTGTTCGACGACGTGCTCTGGGTCAACCAGGCCAAGCGCGATCATTTCGACTTCGTCACCAAGATGCGCGAGCGCGGCGTCGAGGTGCTGGAAATGCACAACCTGCTGACCGAGACGGTGAGCAATCCGGAAGCGCTGAAGTGGATTCTCGACCGCAAGATCACCGCCAACCAGGTCGGCATCGGCCTGCAGGACGAGGTGCGTAGCTGGCTCGAAGAACAGCAACCCCGGCAACTTGCCGAATTCCTGATCGGCGGGGTGTCCGGCAGCGACATTCCGGGCACCCGCAGCGGCGAAATCGTCAGCCTGTTCCGCGACTATCTGGGCCACTCGAGCTTCATCCTGCCGCCGCTGCCCAACACCCTGTTCACCCGCGATACCAGCTGCTGGATCTACGGCGGTGTATCGCTCAACCCGATGCACTGGACCGCGCGCCGCCAGGAAACCCTGCTCGCGGCCGCGATCTACCGCTTCCATCCGCAGTTCGCCGGCCAGGACTTCAAGGTCTGGTACGGCGACCCCGAGCTCGACCACGGTCTGGCCACGCTCGAAGGCGGCGACGTGATGCCGATCGGCAAGGGCGTGGTGCTGGTCGGCATGGGCGAACGCAGCTCGCGGCAGGCCATCGGCCAGTTGGCGCAGTCGCTGTTCCGCCACGGCGCGGCCGAGCGCGTGATCGTCGCCGGCCTGCCGCGTTCCCGCTCGGCGATGCACCTGGATACGGTGTTCAGCTTCTGCGATCGCGACCTGGTGACCATCTACCCCGACGTGGTGCACGGCATCGTCGCGTTCAGCCTGCGCCCCGACGAAAGCAAACCCGGCGGCATCGACCTGCGCCGGGAAAAGGCCAGCTTCCTCCAGGTGGTCGCCGAAGCCCTCGGCCTGCCCGCCCTGCGGGTGGTGGAAACCGGCGGCGACAGCTACGAGGTGGAGCGCGAGCAGTGGGACGACGGCAACAACGTGGTCGCCCTTGAACCCGGGGTGGTCATCGGCTACGACCGCAACACCTTCACCAACACACAGCTGCGCAAGGCCGGGGTGGAAGTCATCACCATCAGCGCCAGCGAACTGGGCCGTGGTCGCGGCGGCGGCCACTGCATGACCTGCCCGATCGCGCGCGACGCGCTCGACTACTGATCACCGCGCCGGTCCCACCCCGGCAAACCGACATTGCGGAGGACTCACCCCATGGCCTTCAACATTCACAACCGCAGCCTGCTCAGCCTGATGCACCACAGCGAGCGCGAACTGCAGTACCTGCTCGATCTCTCCCGCGACCTCAAGCGCGCCAAGTACAGCGGTACCGAGCGCCAGCATCTCAAGGGCAAGAACATCGCGCTGATCTTCGAGAAGACCTCCACGCGAACCCGCTGCGCCTTCGAGGTCGCCGCCTACGATCAGGGCGCCAACGTCACCTACATCGACCCCAACTCCTCGCAGATCGGCCACAAGGAAAGCATGAAGGACACCGCGCGGGTGCTCGGACGGCTGTACGACGCCATCGAATACCGTGGCTTCAAGCAGGAGATCGTCGAGGAGCTGGCGCGCTACGCCGGCGTGCCGGTCTACAACGGCCTGACCGACGAATATCATCCGACGCAGATGATCGCCGACGTCATGACCATGCGCGAGCACAGCGACAAGCCGCTGCACCAGATCAGCTACGCCTATCTGGGCGATGCGCGCAACAACATGGGCAATTCCCTGCTGCTGATCGGCGCCAAGCTGGGCATGGATGTACGCATCGCTGCACCACGTGCCCTCTGGCCCAGCGAGCAACACGTCAAGGCCTGCGAGGAATTCGCCGCGCAGAGCGGTGCGCGCCTGCTGCTCACCGAGGATACGCAGGCCGCGGTGCAAGGCGTCGACTTCATCCACACCGACGTCTGGGTCTCGATGGGCGAGCCGATGGACGCCTGGGCGGAGCGCATCCAGCAGCTGCTGCCCTACCAGGTGAACGCGGCGCTGATGCAGGCGAGCAACAATCCGCGGGTGAAGTTCATGCATTGCCTGCCGGCGTTCCACAACAGCGAGACCAAGGTCGGCAAGGAGATCGCCACGCGCTATCCGCACCTGGCCAACGGTATCGAAGTCACCGAGGAGGTGTTCGAATCCCCGGCCTGCATTGCCTTCGAGCAGGCGGAGAACCGCATGCACACCATCAAGGCGATCCTGGTCTCCACCCTCGCCGACATCTGACGTGACCGGCGCCCGTGATGGGCGCCCTGGAGGAACCGACATGCGCATCGTCATTGCGCTGGGCGGCAATGCCCTGCTTCGCCGAGGGGAGCCGCTGAGCGCCGAGAATCAGCGAGAGAACATCCGCCGGGCCTGCGCACAGATCGCGCGGATCGCACCGGGCAACGAACTGGTGGTGGCCCACGGCAACGGCCCGCAGGTCGGGCTACTGGCCCTGCAGGGGGCCGCCTACAAGGACGTACCCAGCTATCCGCTGGACGTCTTGGGGGCCGAAACCGAGGGCATGATCGGCTACATCATCGAGCAGGAGCTGGGCAATGTGCTGCCATTCGAGGTGCCCTTCGCCACCCTGCTGACCCAGGTCGAAGTGGATCCGCAGGATCCGGCCTTCCAGGCGCCGAGCAAACCGATCGGCCCGGTCTACGGCCGCGAAGAGGCACAGCGTCTGGCCGAACAACGGGGCTGGAGCATTGCGCCGGACGGCGACCATTTCCGCCGCGTGGTGCCCAGCCCGCGGCCGAAGCGGATCTTCGAGATCAGGCCGATCAGCTGGCTGCTGGAGAAGGGCAGCGTGGTGATCTGTGCCGGCGGCGGTGGCATTCCGACCGTCTACGACCAGCACGGACGGCTGCAAGGGGTCGAGGCGGTGATCGACAAGGACCTGTGTTCAGCGCTGCTGGCCGAGCAGCTCGCCGCCGACCTGCTGGTGATCGCGACCGATGTCGACGGCGCCTACCTGGACTGGGGCACCCCGCAGCAGCGGCGGATCGCCGAAGCCCACCCAGACCGACTGCAAGGCCTGGGTTTCGCTGCCGGCTCCATGGGACCGAAGATCGAAGCGGCCTGCCAGTTCGCACGCAATACCGGCAAGGTCGCGGTGATCGGCTCGCTCGAACAGATCGAGGCCATTGTCCGCGGCGCAGCCGGTACCCGCGTCAGCCTGGCGGCCGCAGGCCTGTGCCAGGCGTGAAAAAACAAAGGGCGCCAGTGGCGCCCTTCGTTTACCCCGGTGATCCTCAGTTGCCGCGACGCAGCGCCTGCGGCGAGAAATCGCGTGGGCCGAGCTTCACGTTGAAATCGTACATCGGCTCGTTGTTGTCCAGGCCGTCGACGAAGTAGTTGCCATCCTTGAGGTGGTAGAGCGTCTCCAGCGTGCTGTTGAACATCGGCACGTCGTAATAGCTGATCGGATGGCTTTCCTGCAGGCCGATCAGCTGCCCCTTCTCGTCATACAGATCGACTGCCAGGATCGCCCAGCTGTCCTCGTCGATATAGAAGCGGCGCTTGTCGTAGAGATGGCTGAAGCCCTTGCGCAGCGTGGCTTCGACTACCCAGACGCGGTGCAGCTCGTAGCGCAGCAGGTCGGGGTTGAGGGTGCGCGGCTGGACGATGGTGTCGTAGGAAATGCCCTTCTGGTGCACGGCGTAGCTGTTGTAGGGCATGAGCATTTCGCGCTTGCCGAGCAGTTCCCAGTCGTAGCGATCCGGGGCGCCGTTGAACGAGTCCACCACATCGGCCGTGGCCAGGCCACTGGTGTCAGGCTGCAGGGAGTCGTAGGCCAGCGAAGGCAGGCGGCGCACGCGACGATCGTCCGGGCTGTAGCGCCACGCCTTGCGGGTGGTCAGTACCTGGTCGATCGGGTCCTGCACGACCAGCGCGGTGCCGGAGAGCTTGGCTGGCGCGGTGACGCGGTACTTGTAGTACAGCACGGTGTTGTCCAGATCGGCGTAGGTCATCCCCTCGCGGTTGTAGACGTAGTACACGTGCCGGTCGCGCTTGATGTAGTTGGCCCGGCCACCGATCACCACCGCCTGGTTGTTGATCATGTGGCTCTGGTCACCCTTGTAATGCAGGATGTGGTTCCAGATGACCTCAATGCCGCTCTGCGGGATCGGGAAGGGAATCCCGGCCGCCGCACCCTGGATGCCATTGCCGTTGGCGATCAGCTCCGCGCTGACGGCATTGAAACGAGTGGCATCGTAGATCCGCTGCGGTACCGCAGCGCTGCGGCGGGTCGGGAATACGCGCAGGTGGTAGTCCGGAT
>Ga0114944_1000518_pt1 | contig 10057 bp, 10 predicted proteins | sample OV2TP2_FD_89582 | JGI IMG/M metagenome (GOLD analysis project Ga0114944, IMG submission 89582) | Hot spring microbial communities from Beatty, Nevada to study Microbial Dark Matter (Phase II) - OV2 TP2 | ecosystem: Environmental > Aquatic > Thermal springs > Hot (42-90C) | place: USA: Beatty... | reverse complement strand
TACGGTGAAATGCTGTTTTACGCAGCCTGACGCCGTAGCAGCCAAAGCAGGAAAGCTGCAGTAGAAGGGGTTTGTGGACACTTTCTGAGTCAAAAAGCCCCATTTTGTTTTAACATTGCTATAGCCCACCGAAAGGCCAATGGCCATTCAGGCGAGTCCCCCACAATGCGCAAAATAGCCATTATACGATACCCGCAATGGTTGCATTATATAGAAAAATAAACACGGAGTCCATAAAATCAAACCCCCCTCCGATTTTGATCGGAGGGGGGTTTGATTTTCTCGTTAGTTACCAACTTCTTCAGCGCCTTCAGATGCAGGTGGTTCATCACCTTCTGTTGGCGGCGCCGACGGCATATCACCTTCCGGTGTATCACCTTCCTGCATTACAATTTCTTCGTAAGCCATAAAATAGTCTTTAGTTAGGGGCTGATATTATGACCTTTCCATTCTGGCTTAACTTATAATAACACTAGCATATAAGTCCAAGTAAATCAAGTGATGTCTAAAAAATACATAAAAAATTGTTAAAATTGTGGATAACTTGGTACTTGTGTGGATATATAGGACAAAAAGGACATGTCCTATATAGTGTTTCACGTGAAACACTATCTGTTTCTTAAGAAACAGATAGATAAATTTAATTGGTAATTAGTAATTAAGGATAAAATTTCCTTGTTTATACATAATAATCTACCTTGCCCCAATTACTAAATACAAATTACCAAGTACTCAAAATTTCCACGTTGTGGAAATTTTTTGTGGACTCACCGGGAATCGAACCCGGACCTCGGCAATGCGAATGCCGCGTAATACCGTTTTACTATGAGCCCGATTGTTTCATGTGAAACATCTGTTTCATGGGAAATCACAGCTTCCAAATGATTATCTGGACCATTTACCTGCCTGTTCCGTGTGAAACGTACATTCGGGCTGCCGAGAATCGAACTCGATCTATCCCGCCTTCCTAACCAATCGGGCCACCCGGATTTGAACCGGAACTAAAACCTCCCAAAGGTCTCGTGCTACCGTTACACTATGGCCCGATTTAATTGGTTGGCGGGACGTACCACCATCATACGCCAGCCCGATCAAGATGTTTCACATGAAACAAGTATTTCGTACGAATTATTTATAAATCCCCCAAAATAATATTATCAATTACCGTAATATACCATATTTTTCTAAAATTATCCAATGAAACAGTTATAAGATCTATCTGAAAATCTGGAATATCATCGCTATATTTCTCTGCAAGATATGATCTTATTGCCTTAGAGAGACGTTTTTTCTTCAAATTTGTCATGTTCCATACAGGATCAAATCCATCATCTGTTTCACGCGAAACATTTGTTTCACGTGAAACTTGCATATTCCATGACATATTTTCCGAATAATATTCATCAAAATCATTCAAAAATAAACTTTTTACCTCAATAAAATGAATTACATCGTTTTTTAGACAGATTAAGTCAATTTCGCCCCATTTCCGAAGATAATTGCGTTCAAGAACCGTATTTCCATCCTTTTGCAAATGAGAGGTAACTAGATCCTCCGCAATATTACCTTTTTTTCTTCTTGGGGAATACATACTATCCGTTTCACATGAAACAAGTGCATATAAAATACTAGATTTTCTGTATTTTCTATAGGACATCCTGTTATAAAGGACATTAAATTAATAATGTCCTTTATGTCCTATAGAATATGCGGGCGGCGATTCTCGCAATATGAAGTTAAACATGTGCATATTCTCATATATTTATAGCACACCTTGTGTATAATGGTAAGTATGGGATTTACGTTAGCGGAAATTCTTGTTGCTATCACAATTGCGGTAATTCTCTTTGCTATAACAGTAAGCGGCTTTGTCGGCCTGCGAGAACAATCTGATATAGCGATCGTGGTGGATGACAGCATTTCATTCCTCCAAGAAGCGCGCGCAAAAACGCTTTCGTCCGATAATGCCGCGCAATATGGCGTGCATTTTGAAACTAATACGTTCGTGCTGTTTTCCGGCGATACATATAACGCATCGGATCCTGGCAATAAAGTGCGCAATCTCTCCGCTTCCGTTGAAATTAGCGCCTATTCATTTGCGGGCGGGGGAGCTGAAGTTGTTTTTAAACGGCTAACGGGCGAGACAAGCGAGAATGGTACGGTAACATTTCGCCTTAAAAATAACCCCACAATAACACGCACTATAGAAATAGAGCCTACCGGATTAGCCCATATTCAATGAAGAAATCGTTGTACACACGTAACCAAAGAGGGTTTGGCGTGGTGGAAGTCCTTGTCGCGGCAGTTATTGTTTCGCTTGTTCTGGTGGGTCTTCATTCCGCTGCCGTACAATCTCTGCGCCTTATCCGGCTAAGCACGGAACGCACGCAGGCAGCGTTCCTTCTGGAAGAAACGGTGGAAGCGCTCCGTGCGTTACGGGACGACAGTTGGTCATCAAATATAGATTCGCTTTCTGTTGGTACCGATTATTATCTGGAATGGAATGGGGGAGTGTGGGTTGTCACAACCACCAATATTTTTATTGACGATGTGTTTGAACGGAAGTTTGTATTGGAAGATGTGAACCGCGATGCCAATGACGATATTGTACCCTCCGGTACGCTTGATTCTGGCACAAAACTTATTACGGTCACCGTCGCATGGCGCACCAATTCCGCGACAACCACACAAACCGTAAGCACCTATATTACGGATATGTTTAGTAACTGAAACCTGAAACATGAAACCTGAAACGTATAAAAAAAGACCATGCATGAAACACTTGTCTGAGGTTTCAGGTTTCAGGTTTCAGGTTTTAGGGAATAACGGCTATACCCTCATTGAAATTCTCGTCTATGCCTCACTCCTGGCGTTGATGATCGCGCTCATTGCAAATTCTGCCGCCTCGCTTATGCAGATCGTACGCGACGCAAAAGGGGAGCGGGAACTGCGCGCCTCGGCGGAAGCTGTGCTGGAACGCATTGCGCGGGAAGTGCGTTTTGCGGAAGCAGTAGACGTGGGAGCCAGCACGTTGGACACGCATCCGGGTGTACTTGCGCTTACTACTATTGACCCTTTCTCGGAAAATCCGCAAACGGTAACATTCTCGTTTAATGGCGGGCGCGTTACAGTGCAGAAAGGCGCAGGACCCATTGATTACCTTACATCAAACGGCGTAAACGTCTCGAATTTAGTATTCCGCCGTATAGCAAACGGTGCGGCATCGGAAAGTGTGAAAACGGAGCTCACCATAGACGGAAAAAATTTTTATACGACAACAGTACTCCGCAGAAGTTATTAAAATCCATGTTACGAGTTACGAGTTACGAGTTACGAGTTACGCGACAAGGCGGGCAGGCCGCCCTTACAGCCGTAATCCTTTTTCTAGTCGCCGCCACCGCCATCGGGATCGGATTTGTTTCATTCGCGTTTGAAGAAACGGCAACTGCGCGGCGGCAACTGCGCGCGAAGCAAAGCTATTTTCTGGCGGAAGCGGGCGTGGAAGACGTGGTGTACCGGCTTTACGCAGCAAAGCAGGTTGACGCGTCAGAATCATTAATCATCAACGGAAACACGGTGACTACTTCGCTCACCACGGATGTAAATGGCAATAAGGAAGTTATCGCGGAAGGGTCGGTTGACGCAAACATTCGGAAAGTAAAAACAATCTTAAAGCCGGGAACGGTTGGCGTCAGTTTTTATTACGGCGTGCAGGTAGGGGAAGGGGGACTTGATATGGGAAATAACGCGATTGTGAACGGCAACATTTATTCAAATGGGAATATAACCGGAAACAACGGCGCTACCATAATGGGAGACGTTATTGTAGCAAGCGGCCTACCGCCTTCTCCCACCGTAGAATGGACAAGTCATGATGCCGATCAACTTTTTGCGACCGCGTCTTCCAACCGCGACATCGCGCAATCATTTACCGCCACCGCATCCGGCGCGCTTAACCAGATATCCGTGTATTTGGGGAAAGTGAATAGCCCAACGCAAGACATCACGGTATATATCACAGACGACAACAGCGGCAAACCCTCTACCAGCGCGCTTGCGAGCGCTACTATTTCGCGCACAACTGTCGGCTCAACGCCTTCCTGGATAGACACGGCGTTTTCCAGCCCCGCCATACTCTCTAACGGATCCAAATACTGGATTGTGTTGGATTATGGCACAAACTCCGCAACCAACCACTGGAACTGGCGCAAAGATACATCAGATGCATACGCGGGGAATACCGGCAGATACACCAGCAATTGGAGCGCGGGAGGAGCTGTCTGGACAGATGTAGGCGGCGACCTTGCTTTTCAGACGTGGATCGGCGGCGTTACCACGTACATTGACAACCTTATTATCGGAGATTCCACGAGCGGCACCGGGCGCGCGAATCTTTTTACTAATACCACCATCCATGGCTCTGCCTGCCCGAATTCGTATTGCATTGTTGACAACCCTCCGCAAGAAGCGTTGCCTATATCAGACGGCGTTATACAAGACTGGAAAGACGCGGCCGAAGCAGGAGGCATTACCGCGGGCGATGTGACCGTTACCGGAACGCAAACCATCGGTCCCAAGAAAATTACCGGAAAACTTACCGTAACAAACGGCGCGACGCTCACCATAACCGGCACCACCTGGGTCACTGGAGATATCGTGTTTGATAATAACAGTATTATTCAATTGAGCGCCGGCTACGGCCCGCTTTCGGGTGTGATACTCTCCGACGCAAAAATAGATGTAAAAAATGGCGCCGCGCTCTCGGGTTCCGGCGATCCGTCAAGTTTCTTGATGACGCTTGCCGCAAAGGATTCAACCGGCGAGGAGCTTATCACTGTTGACAACAATTCACTGGGCGCTATTTATTATGCAGGTAAAGGGCGGATTAAATTTTCCAATCTTGCCGCGGCAAAAGAAGCTACCGCGTACGGCATACGGCTGGATAATAATGCGGAGATAACGTACGACACCGGCCTTGCAAACGCGCTCTTCTCCTCCGGTCCCGGCGGCGGCTGGGACCTGCAAACATGGCGGGAGGTGGAGTAATTTCAGATTTATCATTTCAGATTTCAAATATGGGAATTGAATCGCTTAAAACTGGTCCAGGAAATAATCAAAATGAGTCGCCGCAGCTGCGAACAGCTCCAAGGCCGGAAGAAGAAGCGCCGCGCTATTTGCTTTGGAATTCCCGGGTTGATCAGGGAATCAATGAAAGAAACAGGAATAACCACGCCCGAAGGGGAATTTATTGATCTGCAAGAAGGCGAAACATTCGCCGTTATCCGCGACAGGGAGAATGATTTGTACCAGGTAGTTGTTAAAGATAGTGAAGGGAACATTACAAAAATTCTGGAGGAGGGAGCTATGGGAGCAAAAAATGATGTTGTGCCTGAAAACGCGGAAGATAAAGAAGCGGCAATTAAGAAAGCTAAAGAAAAACTTGATGCAACATATGAGCGCCTACCACTTAATGAAGCATTTACAAAAGCAGCAGAGTATTTAGAGCGGCTTGATACGTATGCTGAGCACGTTTCAATTGATGCTGCAGGCAATATCAAGTATGAAAGCCCGAGTTAGAAAATATTGAAGACTCAAAGGTGCAGGGGTATCAAAAACGTTTTGCAGAGCTCATTCATGAATTTAGAGATAAGAATGACGCGTACCTGAATAATTTATCTCAAGATCCGTACACGTTGGATATAAAGGAGGTTATGGGAGCGCTTGTGGTAACTTTTGACTCGAGTAAAGGTATTCCGAAGGCTCTTGCGCATATGGATGAAAAAAACCGTGGAGAATATACCCCAACAGATGATTATTTCCTTGGTCTATGTGTTGTTGATATTAACCCAGAGAAAAGAGTAGATGTTGTAACGCCTACGATGTCAGCAGTGCATGAGTTGCAGCATCATGCGCTTGCAATGACTGATTATTTGGAATCTCAGGACACGGACATCGATATGCAGTCCAGTTATCGTAAGGGGAGGATAGGACCATTGTATGGCTATCATAGTGGACGCATAACAACGGCGCAATCATATGCCAATGATGCAGAGAAGTATAGCAAGTTGCTTGGACGAGAATTTAATTATCAATATGATTCGTCTCGCGTTCAGGCGCAGCTGGATTACCTGGATGAATTACACTCATCTTATCTGCAGCGTAAGCCCAACTGGTTTAATGCCGCCGAAAAAGTTTATGCTCTGAGCAGTAAAGGTGCCCATTGGGAACTCGTGGGAAACCATCCTGATGATAGAGAGGCGGCAAAGCGTGTATTGGCGTATCTGCAGGGCTTTTATCTATGCGATTCCATTCAGAAATCATGGAATGAAAATGCTGCCCAGGGAAAAATGAAATTAGGAGCAGGCCAGGAAAAATTTATTGATGAATTTGCAGACGTGTATAGAAGAGTAGGGAGTTTAATTGGCGTAGCGAGGACAATACGGCAGGCAAAGACGTTTATTCAGGCTGAATGGGAAGAGTTCAGGCAAAAATATCCTCAGCTTCTTGAATCAAAACCGTTTACTGATATGCTGAATGTGGCGGAGACGAAGGATCCTAAATCTGACAAGTCATGGGGCGTTGAGGGGTTGCGCAGCAAACTTATTAAATAGAAAATTGACTATGTCATTCGAGAAACCGACAATGGAGGCAGCACCTATGAATCCTGAACAAAAAGCCAAAGAAGAGCGTTTGGAGAACATTAGAAGTGGACTTGAAAAAGTTACGGATGCGGTAGGTAAACCCATTGATGAGGGAATAAAAGAAAGTGTCGCAGTTTTTAATGCGGTTGGGTTGCCTACGTATGAATCATGTGAGGGTCATAAGAATACCGCAGAAGGAAGGCCTTATCCTTGGATTGCTATAATAAATGATAGTGAACCTGATGAACGGTATGTAGGCGAGCGTGAAGCATTTAAAAAAGCAGCTCAAGAGTATAATGTCCCCCTTGATGATCTCGTAAAAAAATTTGAGCCCAACGATGTCTGGAACAAGGTTATGGACGAGGTTATGCCGCGTGGAGAGACTGATGAGTATTGTGCATGGGGAGAAAGAAATCAGGCGCTCTATGAATACGCGGGCACGTTACTGGATGAATTCTATAAGGAGAGAACCGTGGATGCTGACGTGCAACTAGTCCGCGTGCTTGGCGCAGGAAATGAGTTTGAAGTACACAGCGAACAAACAGTAGATTTTGATGAACTATCTGAAATTGAGAAACAGGGCGTACTTGCAAAACTTCCTATTCGCCAGAAAGAAATGGCTGAATTTACAAAATTTCTGAAAAACCATTATTTCTCGGAAAAGTTTAGTTTGCCCGCTTTAAAAGAGTAGTACTTTCCACACAAGAGCCGCAATGCTTTTTTTGATTTTTGTATGCGGTTATAATTTCTGGCTCGGGCCGCCGAGATTTGAACTCGAACTAAATCCACCCGAAGGACTCGTGCTACCGTTACACTACGGCCCGAGTCAGAAATTAACCCCAAAGCGTGCGCCTGTCCGCCTCTGGCGGATACTGCCGGTATACTACACCCCGAATTATTACGCTTTATTGTATTTTTGGATGTGCCGAGCCGAGCTGCCCACAGTTCCGGCTTCGCCAGAATGTGTGAAGCTCTCCGCCAGTTGGCGGATAGTCACATCCGCCAGCCGGCGGACTAGCGCTTACTCAAATCACGTCACCCAATGTTTCTGCTTGATTACGCCGACTTCCTGCTCTTCCAGCGCTATTGCTTTCTGTTTTGCATCCGCCGCGAGTTTTTGCAACTCTTCATCGATCATAGCGCCCAATTCCTTCACGCGCTCCTCCAGTATTTTTTTGCGGTTGCGAGTTGGATCGTCAATTACTTCCTCAAGCAGGATATTTAGCAAAAACCCAATCTTCGGGCCGGGAGGCATTCCTGCTATTCTCATAACATCATCTCCGGTGATGCGCAGCATCTTAACAGAGATGGGATCGCGCGACAACTTCTCCACCAAAAACCGGAAATGCCGCAGTTTATATGGCTCGGCTTTCGGCACGCCGGATCCGATGCGGTCGCAGATGCGCACTTCTATGAGCGCTTCCATGTCTTCCAGACCGACCGCTTTGATAAGCCGGCGCACGGAAGACTCCGAAACCTCCCCCACATTATAATAAAACAAGTGAAAGCGCACCAGCTTCGCCACTTTCTCCACAAACTGGTTCGGGTATTTGAGCCGCGAGAGCAACTCTTTTGCCATCTTGGCGCCCACCACATCATGCCCATAAAATGTGGAGTCAGGACCTTCGCCGCGCTTGCAGCGGGGCTTTGCCACGTCGTGAAAAAGCGCTGCCATCCGCACATCCAGCGGCCACTTTTTCTCCGCGGCGTATTTTACGGCTTTGAGATTATGCTCCCAGACGGTATACACATGATGCTTGTTTTGGCCTACGCCGTAACCCTCCTCCAACTCTTTGGCTACAAACGGCAGGAGTTTAAGCTCGCGCAGAATTTCCAAACCGCGATCCGGCATGTCACTCATGAGTATTTTGGAAAACTCGTCGCGTACGCGTTCCGCCGAGACAAAGCTCAACAACCCCGCGTTTTTCGCGATGGCTTGCGCCGTTTGCGGATGAATGTCAAAATCTAACACCGTTGCAAGCCGTGCAGCCCGCAATAAACGCAGGGCATCTTCGCGAAACCGCTCTGCCGGATTCCCCACCGCCCGAATCAATTTTTCTTTTATATCCTCCTGCCCCCCAAACAAATCAATAACTTCCAATTCTTTCTCAGGTTTCAGGTTCCACGTTTCAGGCTTCAGGTTTATCGCCAGCGCATTAACCGTAAAATCGCGACGCATTAGATCCTCCTCAATGGTGCGCGCGAATTTAATGTTGTCGGGATGCCGCCGGTCGGAATACAAAATATCCGTGCGATACGGCGTTACCTCCACATGGCGCAGGGATTCTTTTTTACTGGCAGTCACTATAGTGACCGTGCCAAACTCATTCTCGTAAAAACTCTGCGGGAACAGTTTCCGGATTTCTTCCGGTTTTGCATCAGTGGCAATATCCCAGTCAGCAGGTGTTCTTCCCAGCAGCAAATCCCGCACGCATCCGCCCACGATATACGCTTCAGAGCCGGCATCCTCCAAAATATTGCCGATCTCCATTATTTCTTTTGGAATCTTCATAGTTGTGGAACGTGTAACGTAAAACGTAGAACGCAAGAAAATATAGAAATTACAATCCCTTGCGTTTTATGTTCCACGTTCTACGTTTATACTATCTATTTTTACCAAAACACGCTATCATAAAATTAAATTCACAACAAGGAGATAATCATCATGGTTACAAACCGCAATATACGATGGGTGGTAGTTGTCCTCGTGATAGCTTTTGGAGCGCAAAATCTATCGGCAAACGAACTGCCGTTTCACATAGAACATAATGGAAAAAAGTATTATCGGCTGCTAGTAACAGGTATTCTTTGGAACCCTGCCGAGACGACCGATACTAATTTTTTGTTGTTGGCAACCAAACGTGATGCGCAATCTGATTATGTGGGGTTTATAGTGCCGGCATCAAAAACGAAGACGTTTGAACATGCGAACGCCCTCCGGCATGCGTATCTGCCCTATTCGCATCTTCTGCAACACCTGTTTTATCTCAAATTTCTGCATCACAAGCATCCGCGGCGCATTCTCTTAAACCCATCCGAAAGCGGCTGCGGCGCCGAAATACACTATCATCCGCCCAAAATAGAACCTGCCTGCACAAATAATGTGGTGGATGCCGTAACGGTCGCGATTGTTGAGGCCTATAAACGGAATGGCAAGTTGTATCTGTATGCTGATGAAGTGCTTCTTCAGGAACTTCCGCGCGAAATTCTCAAGAAAATGCCCTAGTCATTCAACTCACCCCCCGCCGCAATACCGTGGCGGGTTTTATTTTGGTGCACTTTATTAACCTTTCACTTTGCCATGACTACATCGATATTCTTGAGCGGTATCCCGTAATGACCTTGATTGATAGTAGCGTTTCAATAGCATGAGGCGTTCCCGAGTCTCGGCATCCTTTACTCTTTCAAGAGATCTG
>Ga0114944_1000517_pt1 | contig 10061 bp, 14 predicted proteins | sample OV2TP2_FD_89582 | JGI IMG/M metagenome (GOLD analysis project Ga0114944, IMG submission 89582) | Hot spring microbial communities from Beatty, Nevada to study Microbial Dark Matter (Phase II) - OV2 TP2 | ecosystem: Environmental > Aquatic > Thermal springs > Hot (42-90C) | place: USA: Beatty... | reverse complement strand
CGTCACGCCCGAGCGCGATGGTCCGCTGCCAGTTATGGCGTGCATAATTTAACAGCCCTCGGGAAGAACCATGCCGCGAACAGCTCCGGCAACAAATATTTGGCCATTGACGCAATAAAATGGCCCCGGCACGGTAGCGACCACAGCCCAATCCGGCGCGGCGAAGAATTGCTGCCCAACCACCGAGCGAGCGTGTCGCACCGGGGGGGGCGGCGACCCCATCCAGGCGAGGAGAATTTCTTCTCCGATGGGCAGCGTTTGGGCATCGGTCCGCGCAAGGCCGATGTGCCGCCTCGGACTAACCTGGCGAGCCTGCGGGGCATAAAACACGCCCCAGCCGCCCGCGATGATGAACGCTTCATGATCCGCCGCGACCATGTCGGGTTGATCGCTGTTGACGTGCGCCCTGCCGACTTTCCTGGGAACGGCGCTGGCGGCGATGGTCTGCCAGCCCAGCTCGTAGGTAACAGCCGGGTCTGGCGCAACCACGATATCAAACGCATCAGGCAAGCGCGGCCCCGGTCGTAAGCTGCGCGTCGGCCTAGCTTCGGTTGACAAGTTGGCGATTATCTCCGGCGCGTAGCGGTCGCCAGGAACGTCGGACCAATCGCGGTCTTCCACGCTTGCTGCGGTGCGTCTGGTAATCTGGCGATGGGATGGAAAGGCCGATGCAGTGAGCGCTTGGAAAAATGCGTCGTCCCATAGACCGGCCCCGAAGAGGAACGGCGGGATCTCAAAATCTACCGCTGCCGCTGCCGTAGTCTTGACGTGCCGGTTTGCCGGAAACGACGAAAACGACAATTCGACAAAGTGCATGTCCAGAGTCGGCGACATGTCGGCAATAGTCGCAGCATCTTGCGCCAATGGTTGCTGGGCAGCGCCAACGCGGCGTGGCTTTGTGCTCGCAACCACGTCATACACGACGACGACAGGATTGTATTCCGGCAATCCGACCGCTGTGAAAATGTACTCGGCTTCGACATTTCGAGTGCTTTGTAACCGCCTCGGTTTTGTGACGTTTACTGCTCCCCAATCTTGGACGCTTACAAAAATCGCCAGCACAGCATCGGACAGGGGGTAATCCGTGTTAGCGGTTGCCGGATTGGTCGGGTTAGCGCGCCGGTGCCGGCGCGGGCCATTGGCGTTTTCGGTCGGATCGGCCAAATGGCCGATCTCGGCAATGCCGTCGTCTGGCAAAAATGGCATCTCGCGGATGACGCCGAAGAACCGACCGACAAAACCGCGATAGCGACCGCGCGGGTGTTTGGGCCTCACGCTGGATTCGCTGTCTTCGGTGAGCCAGCCCGTATCAAACCCGTCATCCCAAAGTGGCATCAAGGTCCTCTGTTATGGTGTCAAAGTCCATCATTTAAACCCAATCGTCATGGTTTGCTCTTCGCGCGGCCTGCCGTGGATCTCTGATTCGGCGATCCACTCGCACCGCCGCTCGCGACCGCTCCACCACGAGACTTGGTACTCGATCACGATGTCGGGGTTGCCGATATCTGCGCTGGCGCGGAGGCAAGCCGCTATGACCGTTGTTTTCATGTTGGTTTTGTTGGCGACCTCAGTCGCACCACCTCAAGCATCACAGTCGTTTCGCGATCACCGCTTCTCACTTCACGGTTTGATTTCCAGCCACTTTTGGAGCGCATCACGTAATTGGATATGCCCGCTTTCAGAAAACCAAGAAATCAACAAATAGACGAATACCCAAACAGCAATACAAATCACGGCTAAAATCAAACAACCGAACCAGTTCAAGGGTGGACCACGGTATTTTTTTGCTAGACACCTTTCGCACAGCCAATAATTGCTTCCCATTGAACGGCACGGCCAACACTGTGTAACCTTTGCGCACCAGTCACAATGATCAAAGGCTGGCCAATTATCCATCACTTCCTCCCCAGCAGGATCCCGCCCGCCGACGCAGGCACGGCGCACGGCACGCTTACTTTAATCGGGCGATGTCGTTTCGCTTGCTCGAAATCCATGCCCGCCTCAAGATTCTTCATCAGTTGCTCGGCAGGAACGCAGGTCTCGCACTCCGGCCCGCAGAACATACCGTTGCACCTTATGCACCAGCCGCGCACGTTGCCGCTGCCGCGCGTGTACAGGAACGGGTGTTGGCAATGCACACATTGAACATAGTCCGCCTGCCTTTCCGGTCCGCCTTCATAGGGGGTCGAAATGAGCGTGGCCTTGCGCTGTCCCGGCGGCGCGGCCCTGGTCTCGCCGCGCGGCACGTCCCACCATTCGTCTCGGAATTGAGGGACGAAGATGCGGATGTTTACGTTGGATTCCATTTAACGCTTTGCTGCCAAACTTGGATTCAACGCTCCATGCCGAAATCGATAGTCGTAATCCTTCGGTCTCACTGGCCACGTATGGCCAATGATCGGAAAGTCGGTCAATGGCTTGTGGTCGCATTTTTGTCCGGGCTCGAATGCCTCAAAATCGTGGACAAGTCCGCAATCGCAGCATTCCCAGCGCTCAACGGCGTAAACGTCGAAAACTCTTTCCTTCACGCGCCGATGCCAACCGCGGGCTACGACGCGAGCGCGCATTCGCCCGAGCCAGATAATTAGCTGAGTCAGAATCTTGTAAATTACCAACCGCATGTCAGCACTTCGCAAACGCTTCCGCCACAAGGTTCGCGGCCTGCAATCGCCTGTCGCCGTCGCACCAGGCTACGCCCAAAACACCGTTCGCCTTATTGACGCTAATCACGACCATCTTGAACGTCGGCTTCGGAGGCCCAAGATTGGCCTCGTGCTCAAAGCAGCACTTCAAGCAAACCACGTCACCCACGTTGAAGTCCATCGCCGTAGACCTCCCTCATAAAAGCATGTTGTGGCCAACCGTCCGATCATTGACGATAGGCGGCAAATGCCGTACATGGTCCGGGTCCTGGCAGTAAAGCGTATTGCACGTCCGGCAGAGTGATTGCAAATAACGAACGATCCGAGGTCTCCACTGGTTCAGGCACTCGTCGCAAACACAGTAGCCGCCTGGTTCTACCGTATCGCCATCTTCCAGCATTTCCGGGCGAATCCGCATGTCGGTTCCCCGTTCCTGGCCGTACACGAGAGCCCGCCGGCACAGGCCGCAGATCGGCATGTCGTGGCGAAATCCGCCATCGCCAACTTTCGGTATCTTCGTTCCGGGCGGGTACGTGTTCGGCACTGGCACCGGCTCGCCGCGCACTTCGGCTTGGCAATTCGGGCAGCAGTAGGTGTTGCCCACGCCATCGATCATCACCAGGCGCTGCTCCTCATCCCAGCGCAGAGTCCGGTTGCATCGGTTGCATTCCATGATTTCGCCGCCTTTAGAAAAGCAGGGTCGAGGGTAGCAAAGTTCGGGACGTGAAAGCAAAAACCCGCTGGTCGCTTGCGCGGCTCAGCGGGCTTAGGGCGTTCCTTTCCAGCGTCACTCCGTAAAGTACAGGTACATGGAGAAGAGGGCCGTGACACTGGCGTGGGTAGGGTAAAAAGTGATGCCATTATTGGCCGTCGCCGGACAGGTCATGCACGCATTCGGGTCGAATACCACGACGTGCGCGGCGCGCTGGTTCAGACCTTGCCGGAACAAAATTGCGTTGGCCGTGTAAGTCGGTTCGACCGTGTGGTTCTCACCTGATGTTGTGGTCGAAGCGACCGTGCCCGGCCCGAGGTTCTGCGGCGTGACGGCGGTTGACGTGCCGGCGGCCGTGTGTCGCTGACCGTACCAGATGATCGAGTTGTCGGCGGGCGTCCCCTCAAATCCCAGGCTGAGTTGGACGATGGACGGCTCCACGGCGGTCGTGGCCGTGATGCCCAAAATAGAAACTGTTGGAGATGCGATATTCTGTTCGCCATCTACGCTGTAGCGTCTGTTCCAAGCCATTACGTTACCTCTTCTTTGTTTGCCGATGCGTTCGCCGGTTTCCGAGGCCGGGAAACGCGCGGTGCGTTCACAATTTTAGTCTGGGCGGAATCGGCGCTGGCGCTTGTTGCGCCAGCAGAATTCCGTTGTTCGGTTGCCAGATCGCAGCCTGCTGCAAAAAGGCTGCGGCCATTTGCATACACAGGACCTTATTTTGTAGCGGCCCGCTTATCTGAATCGCGCCGTTGTCGAATACGAACATCTCGACCTTGGCCACGAGCTTGGGCTGCTGCGGTTCCTGGTTCTCCGATGCCGCGTTCGGATTTCCATTCATCACGTCTTCCCCCGTGAGCGAACTTCGACTGGCCCATCAATCATCCGATTCAATTGCGGGATCATCTCCTTGCAAATCTGAATCTGATATTGCAGCAGCGATAGCGATTCTCCGTCAAGGCTGTGGTCCGTGGCAACTCGCGTGGACAACTCGCGGATGCGCGTCGCCAAATTGTCGCGGGCGGTTCGTAAGTCATCGTTCCAAGCCATCTACGTTCCCATCGCGTACACGTCAAAGAGCAGATGAATCCGTTCCGTCGTTCCCTCGTTCGCGAAGGCGTGAGGCTCGTAAATATTGAACGAGTATGCCTTACCTCGCTCGAAATGAACCTTCACGCCGTCTTCCGACTCGAACATCATCCAACAACCATCGTTCGTGACCACCGGAACATGCACTCGCGTAATCCATCCGGGCCGCTGGCTGTCTTGGTGGTATCCGTGCCCCTCGCCTGGTGCGACCCGCGAGAGGCAGGCGTAATGTTCGTCAAACGTCGTCGCCGCGCCGTCGAAGCAGGCAAGAACGTCGGAGACAATTCCGCCCGCAATGCTCGGCATCTTGATGCGTTGCGGCTGGCCCTTTCGTAGTCGAGGCCAGGTCGGAGCGTTCGCCTCGATCCAGCCCGCCAGCGGGTCGATGTCCACCTGGCAAAGCACCGACCAGGTTTTCAGGAAACTCGGCATCGGCAATTCGCCCGGAGGCCGGTAGCGGCGCGTCCGAGCGCCACCGACCCTTATCGCAATTACACGAGGCCCGTCACGAGGCTTGACGGAATCGCCAGGAAGTCCACGGCTGCGAAACCATCAACCGCCACGGTGCCGCCCCAGTACACGTAGAACCCGGCGGGGCCGAGGATGAACGGCGGACTGATCGGCTGATAGTCCAGCGACAACTTGCCCCACAGGGCGTTCGCCGCGATGCCGTTCACGTCCGCATTGATAACCTCGTGAGCGAGTTCCATGCTCAGAGCCGGATTCGGGCTCAAGTTCACGGTGACAGCGCTCAGCACCGGGCAGGGGCAACCGCCGATCTTATCCGACCGCATGTTGAGCGGAGTTTCTACGGTGCCACTGGCGGCGGTCGTGTCTGCGAGCTGAGTCCGATCCGCAACCACGAGGATTTCGGCTTCGTCCTCGTCCGCAGCAATCAGGGGCGTGTGACACGAAACCTGCACGCGGAGCGGAATCAAGGCCGTTCCGGTCGGGATCGCCACAGCCAATTCCGGCTGGTCCTGATCCAGAACCGTGCCATTACCACCTCCGACGATGCCGGTCGAAAAGCTACCGACTGTCACGTTCCAACCGAACCCGCGAGCGATCATCGCTTGCCGCCAATCGGTAAGGATCGCCGCGCCGAGAACACTCCGCAAATCGACTTCGTTTGCGCTGGCGGAATGGTCACGCATCTTCACTTGAGCATCAAGACCCATTGCAATTACCTCTCTCTGTTAAACGGGATCTTCAATTTTCATCCCATGCAAAATTTCCATCGCTAGCACCAAACGGCGAAGGAGTGAGTTCGTTTCGTCAAGCCGCTCTTGGACGGTCAACGCTTCCAGAATCGGGATGCCCGCCTTGGGCACGTCCACGCGCAGGAAGCCCTTTTCATTGACCGTCGCCGCCGCAAAGTCTCCGTCATCGACAAGCGAATAGTCATCGCCTTCCTTGCCTACGCTGGGGTCGTCCTTGCGGATGACTAGGCACAGCGTTCCGACCGTGCGCCCGTTGGCGTCGAACACCTTACCCAGCTCGTGCGAGTAACCCATGCGCTACACCGGGTCGGGGATTTTCTGCCCCGAAATAATTTCCAGAGCCAGCCTCTCACTCCGCTCGTCACTTGCTGGATCGGTCCGCCAATTTGCCCAGCAGTTCCGTGGTTTTCTCTTGACTGCGCGCCAGCCGTTCCATTAACTCCGCGTTCTGCTTCAAGATGTCTTGCACGTTCTCTTGCGACTTGCGGTTCAGCTTGGCGACCATCTCGGCGCTTTGCGCCCGTTGCTCCGCGAGCCGCTGCCGGAATTCCGATTCGGGCATGATCGTTACGTCAGCCGGGATTTCGTCGGCGTTTTGCTGTTTAATCCATTCCTGTTGCGCCTGTTTCAGCGCCGCCCGCACCTGCTTCTCGCTCGGATCACGCGCGATATTGGGGTCGGCCAAAAGGCTCGGCGCTAAGGCAATGAACTTCCGCCACGCATCGTTGGCGCTTGAGGCCATAATTGTCTTGGGCCGGTTGACGAACGGCACATGGCGGACGATCAGGTGATACTCCTGCTCTTGCTCCGCTGTACCTTCCAAGGTCGCCAGATTGCCGCCCGATTGTTTCGCCATTACGTCACCTCACAAATTTCGATGTCGTGGTCGCCGCGCTTCAAAAGCCACTCGTCCTTGCTGCGGTGCGGGTTCTGCCGGGCCTCGTGCAAGAGCAGGTCCAGGAATTTCGCCTTGGCGTGCTCGTGCGACTCGGCCAGCAAGTTCACGCTGGCATTCTCGAACCCGCCGTGCCGGGCCAGGCAGTGGTAGCGGTAGAGCGGTGCGCTGCTGCTCGTTTCAAGCATCTCGGCTTCTGCCACTGGGTCCGTCTCTGGGCATTCGCCCGCATCCGCGCTGGGGTGATAGTCCTGCCCATCCGGTGCCCTCTCCCGAAGTTCACCGGACGAGGCAGGGCTAACTATCACCTCTTCCTGCGCATCAGAATTTGTCGATAGCTCATCCGTCACTATGCCCTCGACTCATTGATAAGGCGCGGGTCTTGCGTGTAGGCCGCACCGAACTCCGAACTTCGCCACTGATTCACCACGTCACGCGAGAATTCGTCTGGGTGATTGGCCGGAGCTTGCACGGTTTGCAGTTCCCGGATCACCTTGTAGCCAAACGCTTTTCTCAGGTTGGCCAGATACCAATCCGTGTCGGTGGCCATCCGCGTTTCCAGCAAGCGCGAAGTCACGATTCGGTATTTGGTTTCGTAAAACGGCGCGGCCCGGTGCTCGTTGGGATTACCGCTGGTCGGATAGCCGCCAGCGTGGACCGCTACCAGAGTCGAATTGAGGATGTAGCGGGCCGTGTAGTCGAGTTGCTTCGTCACGACTACAACGTCCGGTTGAATCGTGATGGGCTCGCCCGTGTTCGGATCGCGAACTCGCGAAAGTGTAAGTTCGGCGGCCTCTAAATCTGTCCAGTCCACCAAAGCATTTGAAGTCGTGACGTTGTCCCAGGGCGTGCTCGTTTGATAGGTGGCGTAGGAGGCACCTCGCCAGAAATACCGATGGCCACCAAGCGCGGCGCTGATTGCACCGCCGCCCTCATCGACAATGCAATCGATGATTCGTTTTTCTTTATTCAGCCCCAGGAAGTGTCCGACTTCGCCGGCGCGTTTTAGTAGTTGGGCTGTTTTGTCCGAAAAGACAGCCTCCCAGGTCAACGGACAGATATGACCGCGCTTACGCGCCTCGGGCACTTCGATGTAATCTTCCACCGGGCCGACAAGCGGATAAGGCTGCGATTCAAACACTACTTCCGCTTCATCGCCGATGCCGCCGATGCCGGCGATCTTCTCCATGCCGATCACGTTGCTCTGGAACTCGTCAACCTCTTTGCTAAACACGAATTCTTCGCTCTGATAGCCGTCGAGTGTCTTTTGGTAAACGATCTGTCCCGTGATGTTGGAAAATTGCGAGCTGACCACGGCGCCTGCTTCAAGCAGCCGCGCTGTCTGCGATGCGAAGCCGCCGGTGGCCCACTCTTGGAGCATCTCGCGGCCGTCCGGGACGAGAGCCTCAAAGAGCGGACGGATTCTGAAATCGTCCGGTTTGATGTCGCCCTTCTCGAGCGATTCAGTAAGGTCCGCCGTGAGTTTTTCGCGACCGTAGCGTCTGTCATTGGCGAGGCGCGAGAGTTCCCGGTAATTGAGGCTGACAAACCCTTGATATTTCATGCGTCTTCTCTGCTCCGTTTGTTGCGCCGCCGTGTGCTGTTCCGGTTTGCTCGCTCTCACCAGCCGAGTAACATTTCGAGTAACATTTGGTGACGAATCAAATTAGTTTCCGCCCCGATACTGCCAACCGCCCATGTAATCGACCACCAATACTTCGCCGTTCGCCCCGCCGTTTTTAACGCCGCAACCGACCTGCATTTCGGTGCTGGACGCAATGGCGATGGTGTGAACGATGGGCCGACGCGGCGCGCTGCTTACGTCCGTGCATTGCAGGTCGTCGATGAAAAACTTCACCTGGACGTTCGTGCCGCCATCGCCTTCGTTGTCGATCTCGATGCGCAGGCGCTGGTAGGAAGCGCCGCCGGCGGTGATGCCGGTATCGTGCGTTTCGGTTTCTGTGCCGTTGCGCGAGCGCACGCGCCAAGTGGTCTCGCCGTCGAGTTTGAACAGCGCAAAGTAGTTTCCGGTCGTGCGCAGGCCGGCCCCGTCGTCAACCAGGAAATTCGCGGCGATGTTGTTCGCGAATCCGAAGAACACGTTCGCGTCGTCGGTGTTGGCCTCGGTGTATTGCAGGTACGCCTCGGCCACCAGCGGGCGGTTGTCGGCGACCAGAAAAATTTCCGTCGTGGAGCGCACGTAGGATTCGTCATTGTCCGCGACAGTGCCATCGGAAGCGTTGATGGTCAGCCGCCCGGTCACGCCGTCCAAAACTGAGATCGTGCCGCTGTCGGTAGCAACGGACGTGAACTCATCGGCGCTAACGTAGTGGTTGAAATCGCTGTAGACCCCGTACCAACGGCGATTATGCAGCTCGACGGGGAGATCCATGAGTTTCGGCATGTTGTCGTTCTCTCCTCAGTTCCGTGTGTTCGCTCTGTCATTTAGCGCCGACGCAAGATGCTCACGAGCTGCTTGCTGCCAGCGGGAATTTCCTGGGCACCGTCGCCATTCTGCCGACTCTCCTGCAACTGATGGGCACCGACGCTGCGCGGACCCGTGCGCGATGGTCGCAGACTTTCTTTCAGCTCGGCAATCAGGGCCTTACGGTCCGCATCGCTGGCAAGCGCTTCCAGGGCTTTGCGCTGGGTCGCAGTCGGCACAAACTGCTCGCTCTCACAGAGCAAAATCACTTGCTTGAATTTCTCCAACTGGCGGACCTTGGTTTTCAGCTCGCGGGATTCCTTGGTCTCTTTTTTCTCGCCGTCGCCTTCCTCATCGCTCTCCTCCAACTCCTCTTCTTTTTTGCCCTGCTCTTCGTCCATCTCCGTCAATTCCTCTTCGTCGCCTTCTCCTTCCTCCTCTTCGTCTTGTTCTGTCACGATGGGGGCAGTTGCGGGTTTGAGCATGGACATGATCTTTTTGGCCATATCGTGATCGGCCGGGTCTTCGCTGGTGACCAATTTGCCGATGGCATTTACGAGGTCCTGCTTCCATTCCCCTGAGTCTGAGGCAGGCGGAAGCGGCTCCTCTACGGGCATATCAGAGAGTTCGGGCGGCAGTTCGTCTTCCTGTTCCTTGAGTTTTTCGTAAGTGCCGTCTTTCATGTGGTCCGAATTGGCTTCGATCAGGTCGCGAAGGGTTTTGGGCTCGTTTTTCATTCTCTGTTCCAAACTTTCAAAAAGGGACTGGGTGCTCCCGGCGTCCGCGACGACATCAACGCTGCGAACTTCGGGTATCTCAACAACTTCATAAATCCCATTGCGAATTTCACCCCGACCCAGAGCGTTGTGGGACAGACCGAACAAGCGCGGGTTGCGCTCGGCGGCTTCAAACAGCTTTTCGGTCAGGGGCTCGGATTTGAGGAGATTCAAGTCGCCGTACAAGCCGTCCTCGCGAACCTGAATATTGGAGAGCCAACCGGCCCGGTCGCGAGCGGAACGGTCGTTATTGGGCTTTTCGCGCGGGGGGTGATCGACGTTGACCGCCAGGCCCTCGT
>Ga0114944_1000513_pt1 | contig 10085 bp, 12 predicted proteins | sample OV2TP2_FD_89582 | JGI IMG/M metagenome (GOLD analysis project Ga0114944, IMG submission 89582) | Hot spring microbial communities from Beatty, Nevada to study Microbial Dark Matter (Phase II) - OV2 TP2 | ecosystem: Environmental > Aquatic > Thermal springs > Hot (42-90C) | place: USA: Beatty... | reverse complement strand
TAGCTACTGCTGTAGCGGCCATGTGGTGGATGTTCCTTAGCTGGGCTCATACAGGAAGGACAAGTGCTGTAGGTGCTGCTTCTGGTGCGGTAGCAGGACTGGTAGCAATCACACCAGCGTCTGGATTCGTTGGTGTCTGGGCCTCCATAATAATTGGATTTGCTGCAGGAACAGTGTGCTTCTATTGCTTGATTATAAAGAATAGAGGAAGGATTGATGATGCAATAGATACATGGCCGGTTCACGGAATGGGTGGTGTAGTAGGCGCTCTTCTAACTGGAGTCTTTGCAGAGAAACGCATAAACCCATTATACGGAGATGACGGACTATTCTTTGGAAATCCAGCGCAGTTGATGGAGAATGCTACAGGAGCTGCGGCTGCTGCGGCATGGGCCTTTGGACTAACACTACTGATCTGGAAGATACAGGACGCAATTTGGCCTGGTGGGGTTAGAGTAACACCTAGAGAAGAAGAGATAGGTTTGGATATAACGCAGGTCGGAGAAAAGGCGTATAGCGAGTAAACTAGTATAACACCGATAGAGAAAAACAAGCCCTCTAACTTTTTATTTTTACTAATTCAGCAGAGTTATCTGAAGATAATGTGAAAAATGGTTAAATGCACGAATTATCTCTTTTGATCGTTGGTAGACAGATGGCTGGTCTTTGTCATATTGGAGTTTGTTAGCGGAGCAATTGGATTCATCTGGGGGTTCGTTACGGGCTCGATACTGTTCATATATGTTGGTGGCTTCTTCTTCTCACTTGGTGTCTTTGCAGCAACAAGGTGGGGGTACGATAGATGGAAAGGGAAGCAGAAGCCAAGGAGACGAAGATAAAAACCAGATTATTTGGAAATTATTAATTTGCAACTTGTCAAAATTGAAAAGCCAATCACGATTTTATCCTTAAACACTAATTTGCATATTTTTTCCCAAAATTTAAGCAAAACTAATATACTAGCCTCTATGTAAATGGTTCATGGCAGAAGCTGGCATAGCAATACTCATTGCATCGGGTGTAGCTCTGGCGATTGTTACAGCAATTCAATTTGGTGAACGAGGATACAGATACAAAAGGCTAGGAGAAAAGAAGTACGCTGGTACTTACGGATTCAAGTACGAATCATCTGCAGAAACAAAAGAATAAAAATAAAACCGTAAGAACAATCCTACCTTTTTGTGGCTCACATGTCTAGTTTTTACGATGTTGATTAATGCAACCATTTCAAGTACAATAATTTAAGAGAGGGTAAATTATTCAACAGATTATGAGGATAAACATAGAGACAGACGAACATATCGTTGCGTCCCTACCAAAAGTCTGGGGCAACGAGGTTGGGTTTATAGGTTTTTTTAAAAAAAGTAAAGAAGGAATTCTGGTTTTAACAAACAAGAAGCTCGTATTTGTACCCAAATGGGTTCCCGTTACACCGAAAGAAAGAGAGAAGTTTTTTGGCGGAGACGAAGCTAAGGTCACTGTAATAGATCGTTATTCTGAATCTGAACTTGACGAGGATATTGAAGAACAGCCGAAGAGCTTACTTCTGCCTTTAGAATCGATAGTGAGTGTTGAAAATGTGCAATTGCGTAAGGTAAATTTCTTACGAGTCAAATGCATGATTGATGGCAAAACAAAAACCTATGACTTTGGCATAGCCAAGAGTGTAACGAACTATCCGATAAGGCAACCCTTAATGTTCTACAACTTGGATTGGAGTGCATGGATAAGGTTGATAAAAAGTTACGTGTAAAATCTTTGCTTAACTCCCTACTACAAGTTTAGCTGTTACTTTGATAACTTCATCTAATTTCAAAACTATTCCTGTTTAGAACCACGCAGTATTTCTCTTGATCTCAACACTATACTGTCATTTTCTGCATCACTTCCTGTTAGGAACTGTACATCTGTGACCTTCTTGCGATACTTGAATATTTCAAGTTCATACGAATCATCCTTTGGCTTGTACAATGCAAGTCCCAAATAAGCCGCTCCATCATAATCATCCTTAAATCTCTTGTAATGCTCTGATGCCTTGAGGGCTTTCAAGAATACCCATTTAGTTGTCAAAATGCGTGACTCACCATAGAGTACAAATTCATAAGAACCATTTGTTTCCACGAACCTAATCTTTATCTCATCATCTGGCCACCATTTTATGACTTTACCCCAAGCGTTAAGAAGTGTTTTTCTTTCGTCAAAGATTAGAAGCACCTTTGTATGGACATCATAAAAATGGTATCCAACTCCCATGAAGTCGTTGAACCATGTGATGCTTACTTTACTCAAACCTATCGTGACACGCCATTCGTTATATTTAATGATTAAGCATTGTTCATTCATGTTTTAGTATCTTTGATAGCAACTTGGTAGGTAGCAAAAATCAATGTAAGAAAAAGTATCTTCATATAAATAATCCTTGAACATCTCATGTTTTATTGATAAAGATCACACCGCTTGCATCAGAGTCCTTGGGGATTCGTTCCCTTGCAGTTTTTGTTGAAACACCTGACATCAAGATTTTGCTCGATGCGGGTGCGTCGCTTGCACCTAGGTTTGGCAAGTTACCACACCCACTAGAGTACAGAGAGCTGAAGGAAGCCAGAGAACGAATAAAGAAGTTTGCACAGAAGGCCGATCTAATAACAATAACACACTACCATTTTGATCACTATACACAAACTTGGGATACTGTTGAACCAAAATTTACTTGGTCATCATATCACGAAGCTGAGCAGATCTATGCAAGCAAGCAGGTTTGTGCCAAGCATATAGAAAAGATGATAAATTACTCGCAGAGAAAACGCGGTTATGTCTTCAGCAAGGTTGCAAAAAAGTTTACTGATAAGATAGAGTATATCGACGCGGCAAATCTGGAATTTGGTAGCACAAAAGTACAGTTCAGCAAACCATTGCCCCATGGTGAGGATGGTACACCATTGGGGTATGTCCTTGCGCTTACAATACGTCATGATGATGACACAGCGTTGTTTGGTTCTGATATACAGGGGCCGATATCTGATCAGTGCATGCAGTACATTTTGAAACAGAAACCTACTGTTATGATAGTTAGCGGACCACCGACATATCTTGCAGGTACAAAGGTTAATGGCATTGCGATCGAAAATGGGATAAAGAACCTCTTCGCTTTAACAAAGACGATCAAGCATATTATAGTGGATCATCACCTGTTGAGAGACCTTAATTCCATGAATATTGTAAATGAACTTAAACAGCATGCAGAGAAATATGGTCACAAAGTGAGTACATTCGCAGAGTACCTAGGTCAAAAAAATAATTTGTTGGAAGCTATGAGAGAAGAGCTTTATCAGAGGTATCCCCCTGATCAGGAATTTGAGAAATGGACTCGCCTTGTGCAACAGAGACAGACGAAGGAGCTTCCTCCTCTTTAGAACCAGTCTTGCTTATATAATCACTTACCCACTCCCTTGTTATAACGCCAGACTCTACCAAGTTTACTAATGCATTGGCAGAGGCTTCTCCTGTAACCTTGCCCGTTCGCCTCCTGATCTGTCGCCACTTTAACTTTGTATTGCCAGTCTTTGAGGCATAGATTATACCAAGAACTTCCTTGGCATTTACAAAGGTTATCTCCCCAACTTTTTTGAGCGTTACCTTGTCTGCTGCCTCAACATAGATCGCGCCAGGAACCTGCTCGCGTTCTGGGAACACTTCAGGATCCCTCAGGTAACTCTCAGGCATAAATGAACGGCAGGTGCTAACTACCAAGAACCTTCTGAAGCTCTCCAATGTTGCAGTAGCTTCAATTGCTACCAAATCATGATCAGGGATGCGAAAGTCACTTATCAAGTTTGTGAAAGATTGAGCATGTTTGAGCATGGACAAACTCCGCACTCAAGATCATCTTCACCAGATCAGAAGGGCTAGAGTCTTCATCGTTTGTCCAAATAACATAGAAATTCGTAAAATAAAACTTGTTTTACCATAGCGTTATCGCTAACACAAATCACGCATGGAAACGCATGCCAAATATTTATATTGAACCGCTAGATTTCATAGCGGAATTACAGAAGTTACATAGCTATACCTGTCTTTTTCCATCTCTTGACCATCTTTATTGAAAATCATGACCTAACTATCGAAGATCTGAATACAACCATTCGGCCTAGGTATAATCATAGTTACAAAAGCAATAATGTTCCTGTTTTTAACAATATTTGCGTTCATACATTTACCATCGATTTCAAAACCTTGTAAATCTCTTCACTGTTGCTCGACCTAAACAATCCCTTATACTCTGCAAAAACGTAGATCGTTCTAATTTTATCATTCTCTCTGTACTTTATTCTTACAGGGTTGAGCTGATATCTTTTTCCCTTACTATCCTTCCCAATAAAAACATCGTCAAACCCAAGGTGCAAATCTACTATGGAACTTAAAGGTATATCAAGTCTGAATTTGTTTCCACTTAGCAGCTCCCTTCCATCAAAGATAAGTGGTTTGTTAATTGTAAAAGTGCAGTCGTACCTGTGAGGCGGAAGCATCTGTGTGACAATCTTTGCCTTAAGAGTCTTGAGTAGCTCTACATCCCGTACATCTTCTTCAAATATAATCAATGCCCGTTCTCTTAGCACAGACATGAGCTGATCCAAACGGCTAGTAAGTATCATCTCTAATAAATTTTAAATCAGCTTGTATAGGATCATGAGATTAATGCGTACATATATCCCAAAAACCTTATAACTTTCTTCTCGATAATTAGCAAAGCTATGGCAGTGGATATTGTTAAAGCTGATCGTGGTTGGGTAATAAAGAGCAGCGACGCTGGAAGCACTGGCGGATTAACTAGGGGAAGCGGGGCAGGTGTTACTATATCGAGCCCCAAGGATGTGATGGAGTTTTTAACTGCAGTGGACAAAGCAGCATCTGGAAGGACACACTACTTTACCAGAAGCGACGGTGCACCTATCAAGGCGTATCCTAGCGGGAGGAAGACTGGAAGCATAGTCATAGAAAGATCTGCAGGCAACTGGGTTCGCCTTAGTCCTAGTGACGCAGCAGACCTGAGAATGAAGCTTACTAGACTATCATAGCAAACTTTTTTTGCTTTTTTATGCGTACCTATGCACATATCAACAACATTGGACAAATTATCAAAAAATTTTGTCTATGGGTTTTACATAGCGTTATAATGAGATCATCTCATGCCAATAGACACAGGTTTGGTAATACAGTACCTTGCGCTAGCCTTGGGGGTTACCGGTGTAGTACTATCGTTATCCTACCCACAAAGTTTGGCTAACAGACTAAGACTGACAATCGGTTCAAACGCAAAGAAGACAGAAGAGGTAACGCAGAGGGTAGATGTAGCAACAGCAAGGATGGAAGGCGCAATAAAGAACATGGAAAAGACAGGCAAGAACATGGAGAGAACAATAGCAGAGATCGAAGAATTGAACACAGGCATCAATAATGTGCACAAAAGGATCGATGGTATAAGCAAGTCGCTGATCGCTACCGAATACACTTTAAGAAAGAACAGCAAGGATCTAGCAAGCCTGACAGTTACAGTTCAGAACATGGGTAACAAGTTGATTACACTAGACAAATCAGGCAGCGAACTGGAATCGGAAATTTCCAAGTTGGGTAAAGTAACACTATGGGCAGAAAGGAATGTCAAGGAGTTAAAGGACGAAGTAAGGCAAGTTAAAAGTATAGCAAAGACCTCTAATGGTCACAGAAAAATGCAAGGTAACGGAAGGCACAACGGAAACGGTAAACACTTGCATGCCTATGGTAATGGCAAGCAAAGCGAAAAGGTACTTGTAAAAGAAAAGACAGTTTAGCTAGGCATTTTTACAAACTTTTTTTATTTATCCTTGCAGCAGTCACCCTCTGGTATTTTGTGACCGTGCGGGCAGCTCCTTGGATGTTTTAGCAATGTGCACAAAGCATCGGTAAACTTTTTGTTCATATGATGCTCTATACCGCAGACCATTTCTTCGTCGATATCTATCTTGAGCGAGTTCTTCATCAAGACTTCCAATAACCTGCAGTTCCTTAGCATCTGCTTGCCTATCTTTTCGCCGTCGTGAGTCAGTACAACACCTCTCTTTTTGTAAACAACCAACTTCATTTCATCCAACTTCTTGAGCATCTGTACCACGCTTGGCTGGGTAACGTTCAGGATCTTTGCAATCGAACTCACCTTGACCTCTTCTGCCATCTCCCTGATCCACCAGATGGCCTTCAGATACATCTCAACATGCTCCGATTCTGCAGTGCCTACAAACAGCATCTCTCCGTTGGTTGTGGTCATTGCGTGCCTTTACATAACAGTAATAATTTATTAAGTTTAACGATTGCTAGGCCACTTCTTTCGCATCTTCCCATAAATACTGGAAATATTCCTTGGCAAAGCTCGCAAGTCCTATATGCTCCGCCCATATGGCCAATGGCTCGTAGTTCTCGCCAACTCTTTCAGCACCCAAGAGTATGACTACCTGCTTACCATCGCTTATCACACCACCGCCAAACATGCTGTTCTTCAGTCTAACCTCGCCTATCCTTGTTAGCGCCTTAACAGTGTCCATGGTAGCGCTTTCAGAAGCAAGAACAGTGATCTTGATGCCCTTTTCATGCAGTATCCGCAGAGTTGGTTGCAAAGGCTTTGCAACACTTTCTGCAACTGCCGGTAATGCAAGTAGCAGCTCTTTTTCGCAGTTCTGGATTATTTCCTTGACCTTGGCAGCTATGTTGTACAGCCCCCTAAGGACCCAGATCTCTGGTTTTTCTTTGGTTCCGCTCTTTTCATAAAGAGACATCAGCTCGCTTATGATCGCAGTTTCGTTATCCTTCACTTGACTCTCTATGCGCATGCGCATCGCTTCCAATGCGGTAGCTGGAGACTTTGGATAGAATTTCGTAGGCCTCGAGCTATCAGATTCCAACCAGCCCTTTTCTTCTAACCTGCCAACCACTTCGTATATCTTGCTGTAAGGCACGCCAGATCTTTTACTTAGTTCCTGCGCGGTCATTGCACCATCGTTAAGCAGAGAAACATAAACCTTGATTTCATACCCCGTAAGGCCCAAACCTTCCATTGCTCTTCTGGCCTTGTCGCTGAGCATACTAGAGATGCATCTGCGCGTGTTAATATGTGTAATTGCCTAGCATACTATGAGAAGGGTTATTTACCAAAAACGTCTCATGTAGTTCATATTTCATCAAAATGATAAAAACCTACAATTCACCGTATGTTTACTTTGAATATGCTTATATTCTAAAAGCAAGGCTTTTCCTGCAAGGGTGTGGAGTACGGATCTAATCCAGATATCATCTAGTATAAAGAAGCAGCAGGGGCAGCGCAAGACAATAAGGTATACCCAAAGTATCTGTCCTGACTGTAACATGATTCTAGATGCAGAAGTCTTTGAGCGCGATGGCAAGGTCTTCATGACCAAGACCTGTCCAACCCATGGGGAGTGCGAAGAGCTTTATTTTGGCTCCTACGAAATGTACCAGAAGTTCAGCACCTACTGGATGGATGGCAAGGGTGCGCATGCACCAAACGTTATGATCGATAAATGTTCATGCCCTATGAACTGCGGTTTGTGCACAAATCACTTGAGCCACTCTGGTCTGGCAAATATTATAGTTACTAATAGATGCGATCTAACATGCTGGTACTGCTTCTTCTATGTCAAGAAGGGTCTTGAAGGCGCTTACTTGTACGAGCCAACGCTTGAGCAGATAAGAGCTATGGCAAAGACCTTGAAGGCAGAGAGGCCCATTCCAGGCAATTCGTTGCAGATAACGGGAGGAGAGCCTATGTTAAGGGAAAATATTGTTGACGTAATTAAGATCCTAAGGGAAGAGGGCATTGATCACGTCCAGATGAATACCAATGGCATCAGGTTAGCATTGGATCCAGATCTGATGCGACAAGTCAGGGAGGCTGGGGTCAACAATCTATACTTGAGCTTTGACGGCGTAACTCCAAGAACAAATCCAAAGAATCACTGGGAGGTTCCATACACTTTGGAAAATGCCAGAAAGACCGGTACGACCGTTGTTTTCGTTCCTACCGTTATCAAGTCAATCAACGACCATGAGTTGGGCGATATTATCAGGTATGCGCAGAAGCACCTTGATGTTGTCCATGCAGTAAACTTCCAACCAGTCTCCTTAACTGGAAGAATGACCAAGAAGGAGCGCGAGAAGTACAGGATAACCATACCTGACTGCATAAAGAGGATTGAGGAGCAGACAAATGGCGAGATCCCAGAAGATGCCTGGTTCCCGGTTCCGAGCTGCATGCCAATGACAAATGTAATTGAACAGTTCAGCAAGAAACCCAAGTACGAGTTGAGCATACACTTTGCCTGTGGTGCTGGAACTTATGTGTTCGAAGATGCAGAAACAAGGAAACTTGTGCCATTGACATCATTTGTAGATATCAAGGGATTGCTGGAATACTTCGAGGAGAAGACTGAAGAGATCAAGTCTGGCAGGAACAGATACCTGACAATGCTGGAAGTGGTTAGAAAGCTGAATTCGTTCATCGATAGAAAGAAGCAGCCGAAAGGTTTGGACCTAGCAAAGATGTTTGCAAGCATACTTGTAAAGAGGAACTTTAATTCAGTTGGCTCATGGCATGTTAGAAGTTTGTTTTTGGGCATGATGCACTTCCAGGACAAGTACAATGAAGATCTTGAAAGACTGCAGAGATGCGATATTCATTATCTAACGCCAGATATGAGAATAATTCCCTTCTGTGCGTTCAACGTTATACCAGAATGGTATAGAGACAGGATACAGAAGAAGTATGGCTCACCTGTTGAAGAGTGGGAGCAGAAGAACGGACAGAAGTTGGAAGAAGGTTTGTATAGAGGTTTGCTAAGGAGAGGCAAGCCGCAGTCTGAATTTGGCTGTGCGATGAGTGAGATGCACAGACAGAGTGAACTAGCTCAAGGATTGACTGGTGTATAACGCTAAACTCCACATCCTTACTTTTCTGTTCTAGATCTGCAAGAATATTGATATCTAGCATTAGTTCAAAGGTGAAATCTTAGCAAAATCTACCCCGCTTCGAAAACTCAAGGGGGAGGTATATAAAATGCCTTCATTCGAATAGGAATGTGTTCAACAAAGGCGTTGAGCACCATAAGCTATTCTATGATGAATTCGCATTAAAGTTAAGCTATACTAAGAACAATCTTTCAGAAAATCGATCACAGCCCTATTGAACAAATCTGGCTTTTCTGCATGAGGTCTATGACCGCATTTCTCTATTATCAATAATCTGCAGTTGTCCATCTTTGTGATAAAAGGCTCACAATACTTGACAGGAATCAACCTATCATCTTTTCCCCATATTACCAGCGTTTTTGCCTTTATCGTTCTTAATCTATTGGCTAGCCTAGGAGAAATAGCACTTCCCTTGAGCGACGAGATGAAAGCATGCTTGGCGCCTTCCATCATTGTGTATTGGTAAACAGCTTTGACATATTCTTCGGTTACTGCATATTGATCAGCATCAACTGGAAGCAACGCTTTTCTAACCTGATCCAAGTTTTTTGCATCGAATATCTTTACGTACTGTTTCAGCTCCTTTGTGCCCTTGAACTCTTTTGGTGGTATTCCTGCGGGGCTTATCAGCACCAACTTTTCAACCTTATCAGGATACGCTATTGCAAACTCTGCAGCTATCTGCCCTCCCATAGATGAGCCCACTATACTAATCTTCTTTATACCAATTGTATCGAGAAAGTCATTAAGAAAGTTTGTGAATGTTTTCATTGCATATTGTATCTTGGGTTTATCGCTGTGACCAAAGCCAATTAGATCAGGTGCAAATGTGTGATAATGCCTTCCAAATGCATCTATATTGTTTGTCCAGCTTTCCGCAGAGCCACCAAGACCATGTATGAGCAATAGATGATTTGCGCTGTCGCCAGACTCTGCATACCTTACATTATATTTCGAGACATTTATGAACTTGAATTGCAACTAACAACTTAAAATTAAGCCTGTACTTAAATGCAACCATGAAGATAAGCATTACACTAGTTGAACCAAAACTTGCAATCAATGTGGGTTAC
>Ga0114944_1000512_pt1 | contig 10088 bp, 7 predicted proteins | sample OV2TP2_FD_89582 | JGI IMG/M metagenome (GOLD analysis project Ga0114944, IMG submission 89582) | Hot spring microbial communities from Beatty, Nevada to study Microbial Dark Matter (Phase II) - OV2 TP2 | ecosystem: Environmental > Aquatic > Thermal springs > Hot (42-90C) | place: USA: Beatty... | reverse complement strand
CCCAAAAGCTGCTCCAATTCTTTTTCTACGCGGGCGACATTGGCTGATGGCAAATCTATTTTGTTGATTGCGGGAATTATGGCGACACCTTCTTTTTGCGCTAAATGGAGATTCGCATGCGTTTGCGCCTGCACTCCCTGTGCTGCATCCACAAGCAAAATTGCGCCTTCTACCGCAGCTAATGCCCGCGATACTTCATACGTAAAATCAACATGTCCGGGAGTATCAATCAAATTCAAAATGTAAAAATAAAAATTATTTTTACATTTTGAATTGTCATTTTGCATTTTGATTTTTTCATTTTGATTGTGCGGATGCCACACCATGTGGACAGGCTGCATCTTAATCGTAATCCCCTTCTCGCGCTCAAGCGGATGCATATCAAGATATTGCTCATGCATTTTTCGTTTTTCCACCGTGTCGGTAATTTCTAAAAACCGATCCGCAAGCGTGGATTTTCCATGATCAATGTGGGCTAATATGCAAAAATTTCTTATATGTGTCTTGTCCATATATTCGTGGCACCGCGATAACCTCTCACGCTCCTGCAAAAATAAAACAAATATTCTGTCATTGCCAGGTGTCTTTCGACGAAGCAATCTATAATACCAGAATAGAGATTGCTTCGTCGTCCCGCAACGGGACTTCTCGCAATGACAAGTGTGAGGGGTTACGCGCTGCGGATTAGACGTTGTCATGGAGATGCAAATCCCCATTCCATGATTTGGGCAGCACGCGAAGCGTGATCAGCTTGCGGGTAAAACTTTTTCGTATAGCGGCGACGTCTTCATTTTTTAGTACCATAAGGAGCGCGATATATACGGCAAAGCCGATAATGCCCGCAACAAGTCCTTGCAAGAGCACGCGGGCAAGAGTAATCAGTGGGAGCGGTTGAAACGTAAGGCGCACCGCATACGCGCTAATGCCTGCCAACGATGCGGCAATCGCAATGCTTGCCATAGACCACCATGGAAACGCGAATCGCGTCCCAAATTCTGCGTAGGCAATGCGGCGCAATGCAATATAAAGCAGGATATTATCTATCAAAAGTCCTGCCGTAAAACCAAGCGCAAGTCCGAGCATATCAGCAGATGACAGGTCTCCCACGCGCAGCGTGTTGAGCGTGAATGAAATAAATTCGGAAGAACCCCGCAATACGCGCGAGAATATAATCGCAGATACAATAGAAAATACTGATGCAAATATATTGATAATAAGCGGCGTCCATGTTTCTTCAAGCGCATAAAATGCTTTGATAAGAAGTTGGGTGATGCCGCCGGCAATCATTGCGATTGCAAGAATGGCAAGAGATGCGGCGGTGAGCCGCGTGTCTTCCCATGAGAATTGTCCGGCGCCGAGAGCCACGCGCACGATATGCGCGCGCAATACAATAAAGAGCGCGATGGTGGGCGCAATCCACAGCGTAATGGTCCGGATTCCCAAAAATAGTTCATGGTAAAATGCTTGCGCGTTGCGATTGAGAAACGCTTGATTCAGGCGCGGGAAAATAACAACCGAGTAGCTCACGCCAATAAGCGCTACCGGCACAAAATAAAGATCTTGACTTAATTTAAATACTGCGATGCTTCCGGCATGCAGAGTAGATCCAATGGCAGTGAGTCCGATTACGGTAATTTGAGCAAATGAAAGCGACATGACGCGCGGAAGCGAAAGACGAAAAACTTTTTTCACTCCCCCGCTGATGCGATGCATTGCCAACCATGGCCGCATGCCGACATGCGTTATGGAAATCATCTGGATGCTCCAGTGAAGAATCGCTCCCAACACTACGCCAAACCCCAGTCCCATAACGCCGAATATCGGCACAAAAAAAATAATTCCCGCAATAATGCCGATATTATAAAAAATGGGAGCAAGCGCGTAGGCAAAAAATCGTTGGAATGATTGGATGACTGCCGAGAGAATGCTTGAGAGTCCCAGGAAGATCGGAGACAGAAGCATGATGCGGGTAAGAAGCGCGGTAATTGCGCGATCCCCATCGGAAAATCCCGGCACGATTATTTTCAACAGCAATGGTACGAAGAAAAAAATAATCGCTATGGAGAGACATGATGCCGCGAGAAAACTTATTTGCAGACTTGAAATGAGACGGTGCGCGCTCTCCCTGTCTTTTTGCATGTATTCCTGAAATACTGGCAAGATTGCAGCGCTCCCTGCGCCGAGCAAAAAAAGTGTTGCAATAAAATCAGGAATTTGAAATGCGGCAAAATACATGTCCAACTCCCTGCCTGCGCCAAAATGCGCGGCAAGAAGCCGGTTGCGATACATGCCAAGCACGCGCGACACAAGCCCCGCAGATCCAATCAGAAGCGCTGCGGCATGCACCGATGACATGGATTTATTTAATGTCAGTATTCTTTTGATCATATTAACAAGGAATAGAGATTAGACCTACTGCGTAAAGAAAAGAAGAAAAAAATCCCTTTTTCGGTTATGCAACAAACGGGTCATCCCTTGCATTGTGTGGGATGACCCGTTTTAGATGAGTTGCCGCAGCGCTCTTTCTATGCCGCACATTCTGCTTTTCTGCAAAAGAGTGGGGGGTGATCCCGTCCTCATTGATGGGGACGGGGACGATGCTTCTATTTAATAGACCTACTGCGTAATTATTTTCGTCGCGAAATCTTCAGATTTTGAGCGAGTGTTGCCAAAATTTTGAAGCATATACAGCGTATATGTTGAAAAATTTTGGCAAAGCCGCAGCTGATGCTTCATCATACTGCCGAGTGCAAAATCTGAAGATTGCAGCAGAAAGATAATTGCGCAGTAGGTCTAATATTCTGGATCCTCACTTTCGTGAGGATGACGCTTCGCGTCACTTTTTCTTTTCTTCTTTGACCGGAGATTCGTTGCGTTTTTCAGGCGGGGTTGCGGGCGGTACGATCTTTTCTAATGCCGACTTGCCCGCGCGCAAATTTGTCAAAATTGCTTTCACCTCTTGATTGTCCGGATTGAATTTTTCAATTTCTTCAAACTGCTGGATTGCTCTTGTCTTATCATTTTTTCTATCATAAATCAAGCCCAGAAAATAGCGCGCGTTGGAGTAATTATTGTTCATGGCTACTGCCCGTTCAAACTCAATTTGCGATTTATCTATTTCCCCTGCCTGGTAGTAAAGGAGTCCCAGTTGAAATGCGACGCCTACATCAAATGGCGCTGCGAGTTTTGTCTTCTCCGCGCTGGAAATTGCCTCCTGAATATTGCCAAGCCGCAATGCTGCCTGCGTTGCAAGGAAATGGGCGTCTGCCAGATCAGGTTTCAATTCAACGGCTTTTTTTAATACCGTTAATATGTCTTGAAGAGTCTGAGTTCGTACGGCAATCATCTGATCGCGATTTGCGCCTGCCGTTGATTGTTGGATGGTGAGCGTGAGGCGATCTGTTGCGATAATACCCGCGCGCGCGAGATCAATATCATACGTAGGATTTTTCGGATCAAGTTCCATTGCTTTGCGATAACTTGCAAATGCAAAACTTTCGGATCCGGGAACATACGGAATCAAGAGTTCATACAGCGATCCTTCCAACCGCCACATTAACGGATTATAGGGATTTAATGCGACTGCTGTTTGCGCGTTTTGGATGGCGAGCGAAGTGATTTTTTGAAATTCTTGCTGGACATTGGTGCCGCTGGCAGCTTTCTGAATCAGATCGCGTATTTTTTGAATGCGTGCTTGAATGAGCGGAATATAATTTGAAGGATTTTTATCTTCAAAAGAGATTGCTTGTTCAAATGCGGCAATAGCTCCGTCTGTATCCCCTTTATTAAAAAGCGCTACACCGTTTTGCTGGGTAAGAACTGCGCGTAGTGTTCCCGCTTCCACATATACGGCTGCCACACCAAGCGAAATAAAGAAAATAGCAAGGAGGGAGGAGGCAAAAATAATCCATGAATTTTCAAAATGGACTACTCGCGTTGTTATATTCCACCATCGTGATTTTTGTATTGTATCACTTTGTATAGGCGCTGACATCCCATCGTTCTCATCAAATGGCATGTCTTCTGCGCGACTTGCACTCTCCTGTGCATCAAGTGAGACATATGCCTGTTCCGGATGAGCGATAGCAGTGGAAAGAAGTCCAATCAATAAAAAGAATAAAAGGATAAATGTCAATGAGGCAGGATAGAGAACGGCGATAAGGAGAGTGGCAACAAAGCCAACGAGAAGACTTATGCCAATCGGCGTATGTTCCTCATGAGGAAAGGTAAGCAAATGGCGCAAGAAGACAATAATGCTGACGATAAGAAAAAGAAAAAATGATAAGATTCCCAAGATTCCCGTAGTCGCAATAAGCGTTGTCATCCAGGAGAAGCCCTGCGAAAACATGATATTCCAAAATTGCGTTTGGTTGATGGCGGTATCTTTGTAGAGCGCCCAATCAAGTCCAAATGTTGCAGGGCCGGATCCAAGAAGCAAGACACGTCCCCCTTGATTCAATACTTGCTTGGCGATATCTATTGTTGATGAAAATGAAGGCGAAACTTCCAAAGGAAGATTAGCAGGACCAAAAAAAGGATTTTTTGTCGCAAGCATTACCGAACTAAACGCAATCAATAAAATCAAAATTACATAGCGCGGGTTTAGTCCTCTTTGGCGCGGTTCCGGCGCGTAAGATTTTCGCATGTACATGAGCATAAGACCGAAGAAAAGAATCAAAGATCCGAGAAGAACGATCCATGCGGTATGGAAATGGATCATTGTCAAATTTATCAAAAGAAGCGCGGATACCGCCATAAATCCGTAGCGGATTTTGGGAATAAATGCCGCGGATCCGGAAAAAAGAAGTCCCAGCGTTACGAGAAAAATCGTCGTATAAAATAGCGCTACACCGTTCATTGTACCGATGACATTGAAATCATTACCCCGCGCATATGTGCTGATAATGCCAAAAAGAGAAAAGCCAAATGCCATCTGCAGAAACGCAATAAGAGCAGAGATCCCCGTTGCAAATACCAAAACAGATACGATACGGCGTATATCATGGCCCTTCCGGAATGTGCTTGATACCGTTATCATAAGCAAGATACCAAGAAGAAAAGTAGAGAACTTTTCCGATATGATATCGCCAAAGGTTAACGACATCCAAGGCACTTTTGAAAAAAGCGTGCTTGCCCCAAAAGCGGCTGCTGTTATCCCGGTCATCCAGAGAATAGGCGATGAGATATAGCGAATCTGTCCTTGAGTCAGAAGAGAAAGCAGCCATAAAACAAGCGCCGCCACAATGCCGATAATAAAAGTAACTTCTCTTCCAAATTCCGGTGATACAGGCAGGGGCAAAAACCATAATGGCAGCATTGCCGCGATTATCATGAGCGCTATTTTTGCAAGCGATTCAAATTTATCTATTGTGTTATTCATAAATACAAAATTAACCTGAATAACCTCTATACCCGGTATAATATATCGGATAAATGGGTTATTAAGTTTGATGATGTTGCTGTAGTATAATGTGGTCTAAAGCTAACCAAGAAATAGTGCTAAAATAAGAGCAAAAGTTGAGTTTATTTTTGTCTCAATATTTAAGCACTATTGTATGGAACCTAAACCAATAGATACATCGCGCCCTACCTCTCTCACGGAACACGGGGTCCGAGACCAAAGATATCATACTACAAAATATTCAATTATGCTTTCAATGTTCCTCCATACAGGTATTCAATGGAAAGAATTGCAGCTATCACGTAAAGAAATAAGCTGGCAGACAATCTATCATCATCACAGCCGATGGAGTAAAGATGGTTCATATAAAAACTTGTTTCTTGCTTCTATCGCGGAGTGGGATAATTGGGAAAATTAGGGAAAACTTTAGATCAGTTCAAGAGCGCTCGTATCTATCAAGGATTCTGTCATCTTGCATTTATCAAGTATTATCTGAAGAAATTGGCGAAATGAGTTTTGAAACTATCTCAATGATCAATCGGTCGGCAGTTTCTGCCTATTTGTTGGCAAACGCGTAAGTCCTAATTTATTGAGAAATAGCAGACCTGTACTCAAGCGTTTCAAAGATAGGATACCAATTGGCCATATTAACGACATAGTTGAGCCTCTATAGATGCTTTAATACTTTCTCTCGTGGGAGACGGCTCGTTCAATAATCGGATTCGTTGATCCCACGCTATTTGATCCTGCATCTTCATTCTCTCTATCCTAACCCTGGCTCCCGCTATAGTCTCTTCTACCCCTCCTATTTTTTCTGCTAATGCCTTCTGAAGAGCCGGATCAGTGGTATCGGCTAGTTTTTGTTGCAGGGACTGCAGACTCTGTGTATATGTAGCGATATACTGTTCCAACCCACGTATAATCGGGTTATCAGCCGGACGCGATATCGCATTTGCTGCGTTTGTTCTTGCTTCTTCTGTAATCTTTAATATGTATCCGACATAATCATCTGTCGCGGTGTAAATTATGATATTGCTTGTGCCGTTGGCGTTTTCCACAGAGAGCTGGTGAGGACCGGGCTCAAGGACTATCTTGTGGCCGCTGAGCTTGATTCCGGTGTAGGGACTTTTTGTGATATCGCTGCATACAAAGCCCGGTGTTGTGGTGAATCCCAGCACTCCAAACGAATTTATGTATACCGAAAGCCTTGGGTTTGGATCCCCTTTGTAGGGACACGCCGCTGCAGCGGATAAGTAACATCCTGCACCACTGCCAGTCACGACACCAGGAGGACAAACAATCGCAGAACCGCCGCCTTCACCGTGTTGAGTACATACCCCACGCGCTGCTCCTTGCAGTGATTGCTGATACAATGCGTCACTACATTCCTTATATTTGGCCTGATTGCATTCCGCATCAAGCTTCGGAGCCTCAGTAAGATATGTAGGCCATATATAGCCATTGTCAATTTTGATTATGTTTCCAGACTTGGTGAATCCCGTGCCTTCAATAACAAATTCATTGTAATTCCCTGCGTGGGCTGACGTAATATTCACCCCTCTGGTTCCGACATTAGTTGATGCGGTACTTCCTGAGGCATTCTGCAACGACGCGCTTACCAAATAATCAGCTTCCGAACTTCCATGGACAGACCATCCGGCGGGGAGCGAACCGTCCCACTGGATATACCACCAGGTGAGATCATTGATGGTTGTGGGACATGCGATTGATCCCGCGCTGCTGCATCGGATTGTCCCTTGCGCATTAAAAGGCGCAGTCCCAAGCACTGATCCTGTTACGGAGGGCGCTGATCGGATGCGCAAATTGGTGATGGTCCTCACGCGATCTCCGTCACGCAATCCTGTGCTTCCTGAAGCAGGAGGTGGTGGGGGGGGTGTCGCGGTTCCTGCACCTGCCACAGTAAGCGCATTGATTCGGGCCTGTATTGCCGCGATCTGGGCAAGAATCGAATTAATCTGCGCCTGTATATCAGCGCTCTGGGCTGATGCGAGAAACGGCAGAAGTGCTGATAATACAAGCGCTCCTGCGATAAGATGTTTTTTCATAATGTGCGGTGAGTTATGTTATTATTTTATCATACCACTTTTTCCCCTCTTACGGATAAAAAAGTTTTCCCCAGATACGCAATCACGGAAGCGGAATCATGCGCATACCATCGCTTTCAAAGATAATATCCCCGTTTGTATCAGTACGAAAAAGCGAAATGCCCGCAGCCGCGATCCGATCCACTACGTCCTGATGCGGATGGCCGTAGCGATTTTTTCTGCCAACCGATATTGCGGAAAAATGCGGGCGCACTGCATCCAGAAGTGCTTGCGTGGTGGATGTCTTTGATCCGTGATGCCCTGCCTTCAGAATATCAGCTGCCAGATGCGCGCCCACGCCGACGAGTTGATATTCCACCGGACGCTCCGCATCGCCCATAAACAGCACGGACGTTGATCCATAAAAAAAACGCGATACCACCATGGAGTCGTGGATATTGGTAAACCGCTTTTCGGCCGCATTCTCAAACGGATACAAAATATCAAATCCTGATTCTTTTGAGAGCATGATATGCTGGCCCGCATGCGCGTAGACAACACGCGTATGCGTTGTGCGCAACAATTTATTCCATTCATCATAGTCGGGCGTTGCATACGCCGCGCCCGATTCAAGCACCATCCCCACCTCGTAGCGTTTGAGCACCTCAATCAATCCATCTAAATGATCCGCATGAGGATGCGTAAGAATCACAAGATCAATAGTACGATCCCAAAATGGCATTGCGTTCCCGAGTTTTGCAAGTACTGCATTTGTCGGTCCCCCGTCTATCAGCACCTGCCGATGATTCGGCAATTCAAGAAAAATACTGTCTCCCTGCCCCACATCAAAAAAATGAATCGCTAAATGGCGCGGCGCTTCATAATAATATACTGTATACCAAATCACGATGCACGATAATGCAGAAAAAAGAAAAAGAAATGCGGGAATGTTGCGCCGGATCATGATGTTTTATTTTTTATGCCTATTATCCTGTGCCGCAACGCGACGCCTGTATATACTGCAATCACGCCAATAAAACCGACAAAAGAAACAGATATAAATGAAAGTGGAATATGCGCAAAAAAATCAATGACGCGCAATTCATATTCAAGAATAATCCATGCGCCCCATCCCAACACTTGACTCAAAGGATGCCATAGAAATCCGGCAATGCCGGTTAAAAATCCCATTGCCATCGCAGAGGGAACGAGAGCGAGAACAAAAAGATTGCTTACAGGCGCTACAACCGACACGCCGCCAAATAAATAAAGCACAAGCGGAAGAACGGCAAGCTGCGCGGCAATAGTTTCTGATGCAATCTTTTTTACCGTGATCAGCACGCTGCGTTCTTTTTGCGGCAAAACGTTTTTACCGCGTAACCATCGTATCCTTGCAATCCACGAGGAGATCGCATGATCCACGGGACCCGTCAAATAAACTAACCCGAGTGTTGCAAGAAAAGAAAGCTGAAAACCAATATCAAAGCGAAGTACATACGGATTTACCGCGAGCATGAGAACGCCCGCAAACGCAAGCGCGTTGGTCATATGATACGGCCTCCCCACGCGCCCCGCAACAAGCACCAAAATTCCCATGATCGCCGCGCGAGCAAGCGATGACGCAACGCCCGTAATGAGCACAAAAAGAATGATAGATCCGCTTGCAATCCAAAATGTCAGCCAAAACGGAATGGTTAAAAAAAGCATCACATCAACAAGCAGCGCGCCCACAAGCGTAATGTTGTATCCGGAAAGCGCGATGATATGGCTTGTGCCGGTTATCTTAAATTTCTCCAGAAGATCTGTCGGCAATGCGGTTTTTTCACCCAATAAAAGACCTTTCATGAAACCGGCGTGGGGTTCGGGAAGCGTTGCGTTAAGATTGGATTCAAATACGGAGCGGCTTTTTCTTAATGCACGCATAATAATGTGTTGCGTCTCACGTCCGATTTTTTCTTCGCGCGATGCAAAAAGTATTCCGAATGTTTTGCCGTCATACGGTTTTTGCTCAAACAATCCCTCTGCCGCGATCATATCCCCTTCTTCATAGCGCGGATAGGGACGGAGAAAAATTAAAATGCTTCGCGATGGCGTAAGCACGCGCCCGTTTATCTCTTTCATGTCTACAAAGAGAATTTGTCCTTTGTCCGTAATGCGCATATCGCTTACAATGCCGGAAACAACAATTCTTTTCTCTGTAAAATGTGAAAAAAATAAGGCAAATTTTTTTCAGTATAGGCAACGCGCGCAATTCCTGCTATGCATCCCAACATAAAGAAAGCAAAGATAAAAAATTTCTGTTTGTGGCGCATTGCTCCGTGCGTGAGAAAAAAACACGCGATCAAAAGTAATGCAAGCAAAAGACCCATAGGCACGGCAATCCACAATCGCATGCCAATGCCGATGATAAAAGACAGGAGCGTATATAAAAAAATGCGGGAGGGGGGCATAAAATTACTATAAATAAAAAAGGATGGCATTTCTACCATCCTTATACAATCCTCCCCAGCCTTATTGCGCTTCGCGAATTGCATGCGCAATGACATAATAAGTACCGAACATATATTTTCATATACAACTCATATAAATATCTGATCTGACGCCATCATAATGGCAAGAGAGACCGTGGTAGTCTCTCGGAT
>Ga0114944_1000511_pt1 | contig 10097 bp, 10 predicted proteins | sample OV2TP2_FD_89582 | JGI IMG/M metagenome (GOLD analysis project Ga0114944, IMG submission 89582) | Hot spring microbial communities from Beatty, Nevada to study Microbial Dark Matter (Phase II) - OV2 TP2 | ecosystem: Environmental > Aquatic > Thermal springs > Hot (42-90C) | place: USA: Beatty... | reverse complement strand
TTCACTTGCGGCAGAAAGGAGAAATGAGCCGATGGCTCTCCGTAGAACCGAATATAGCCGACGGCGGAGGACGCTTGTTGGTGTCGCTCTCGAAATTCACGTCCCACACCTGTTCGGCAATCAACGTCCGGGACAACACCTCGCCCGTCCGGCGGGCGGGAACAGCACCGGCGTCTGCTGCCCGTTCTCTCGAATGGCCGTCAGCACGGACCAGCCATCGAACGCGGGCAGCATACGTCAAGGATGATCAGATCAAAGGCCGCGGTCTTGGATTCGTCTTCAACGACCAGAATCCGCATGATGGACACCGGGGCAACCTTTGCGGCCGGCCGGCACCGACATGGGGAAGCGCCCGGCGCGGGTGGATACTGCGATTGTCCCGATTTCCTCGGACCCTGACAAGTTGGAGCCTTACGCATGCGATAGCTCCAGGGAAGCCTCCCGCCATGAGGCCTCAGTGGACGCACCGATCGGGGTGTCGGCTCGCCGAACGCGGCCACGCTGATCGGTGAGTGGCGCAGGCGGCCGAAATCTTGCAGCGGACTGGCCTGTAATCTTCCCGTTCCATCGCGCACTCACTCCTCGGTGGCGGATCCCCGGGATGGTCCCGGCGTACATCGGCCTGGTTACGAGCACGGACTGGAGCACTGGTCGAGGGGCAGGAGATCGATTGTGAACGTTCACGCACACACGCAGCCATCATTACCGATCAGGGCGTTCGACGCAGTCCTTCGAGCCCTCAACGGCGTGCCATTGTCCGCGCTGCAGCTTCTGATGAGAGTGGGCGTCGGGTCGGTGTTCTTCAACGCGGGTCTCATCAAGTACCGGTCGTGGGAGGTGACCCTCCTGCTGTTTCGCGACGAGTACAGGGTGCCGCTGTTCGACCACGCGCTGATGGCGCGTATCGCCACGTTCAACGAGTTGGTGTTCTCGACGCTGCTCTTTCTGGGGCTGGCCACTCGACTCGCGACACTGCCGTTCCTGGGAATGATCGTGATCATTCAATCGTTCGTGTATCCGAACGCATGGATCGAGCACCTCGTCTGGGCGTCCATCCTGCTGTTCCTGCTCGCTCGAGGCGGCGGTGTGCTGGCCGTCGACCATCTGATCGCGCGGCGGTTCGGTCTGACCCATCGGTAATGTCCGGCACGACAGCCGCACTCACGCTGTATGCTCACCTTCCTGGCTCGCCGGCAGTCCGGGGCACGGTCTGGGGCGTAGCGCTCTGGCTCCTGGCGCAAACGGTCGTCATGCCGATGATGGGCGCTGGCCTGTTTAGCCGATGTTTAGCCGTGCGATGGGCGGCATGATGGCCGCGATGGGTTCCCTGATTGGCCACATCCTCTACGGAAGTCTGCTCGGGATCATCGCCACCGCTCCGGAGCCGCGGGTCGCGCACGCGTGATCGGCAACCATCGGCCCGCCTCTGGCTCGTCATCGCGAGCAACGGAATGCTCCGTGTGGCGGGTGGCGCGAGCAGCGTCCTGGTGGGCGTGTACATCGCGGACCTGGCGAATCGCGGACGAGACATCGGAGCTGGACTGGTGGGCACCCTCGCGGCGATTTCGTTTGGCGCCGAGCTGCTGGGCGCCGTGCCGCTGGGCATGCTGTCGGACGCAGTGTCGGCACGCGCGCTGATGACGAGTGGCGCACTGCTGGCCGCGCTCGCGACGCTGCTCTTCGGGATGACCCAAGACGTGAGCCTCTTCGTCGTGAGCCGCGCCCTCGAGGGACTCGCGGCGGCAGCCGGCGTGCCAGCGCTTCTGGCGTACCTGACGGACGCGACCGCCAACGACCATCGCCTCCGTGCCAGGTCGATGAGCTATTTCGAGCTCTCGTTGCTGGCAGGCCTGGCGCTCGGTGGGATCGTTGGAGGCCGTCTCTGGGCCGGGCTCCACACGGGCGCATTCACAGCGCTTGCCCTCATGTACGGAGTCGCCGCACTCCTGCTCCTAGTGGGTAGCGCCGGCAGTGTGGCGCATCGGGGGGCTGATGTCTGGCGGGGCCTGGGCCGCGCGCTCGCCACGCCCCAGTTGCGGCAATTAGCGCCAGTCTGGATCTGCATGAACGCGATCATCGGGCTCTGGCTGGGGCCCACGTTGTACTTCCTGCTGACGAATCGCTCGGGCGGCTCACAGATGCTCTCCGGCCTCTTGGCGGACGATCCGTCCGAACTCGGCACGCTGCTCTTCGCTTACGCGTTGGTCTTCGGCACCGGAGTCCTCGTATGGAGCCGGGTCCTGCCTCGCATCGACTTGCGCCGCGCGCTTCGCGTGTCGCTGCTCGCGATGCTGGCCGTGTCGGTCGGCTTGCTGCTGCTCAACCATATGGGCCACCAACCCATTCAGCTTCGTTGGACCCTGACGGCCGTCATCGCGGCGCTGATCATGATCGAGAGTGGTTTCACGCCTGCGGCGCTGTCGCTGTTGGCCGGTGCGGTCGGTCCTGGAGTCGGGCGCGGCGCCGCGATGGGCATCTATTCGTTTCTTCTGAGCGTCGGCGCATTGATTGGCAGCGTTCTGGCCGGCGCAGCGGGACGGTGGCTCGCCATTGACGGGCTCATCTACGCGACACTTGGCTTGGCCCTCGTGGCGCTGATTCTGCTGCCGCGATTGGAATCGGTGCCACGTCTCGCGCCGGAGGCGCGCGCCTAGTGGCGCGAACTGACTACGACCTTGTGATCATCGGTGCCGGCGCGGCCGGCTTGATCGCCGCGAGGTTCGCCGCGCAGCTTGGCGCGCGCGTGTTGCTGGCCGAGCGCGATCGCATTGGTGGCGACTGCACGTGGACAGGCTGCGTGCCGAGCAAGTCCCTGATTCGAGTGGCGAAGGCGGCTCACGAGATCCGAACTGCGCAGCGCTTCGGTGTTGGCACCGCGTCGTGCACGGTCGACATGGCGGCGGTGCGTGATTACGTGCAGCGCAAGGTACAGGAGATCTACGAGCCGACCTCACCGGACGCTCTCGAGCGGGAAGGCATCGCCGTGGCTCTTGGGATCACGACCTTCGAGAGTCCCAGCGCCCTGCGAGTCGGAGAGCGAGTCTTCGTTGGGCGGCGCTACCTGGTGTGCACCGGCGCGACGCCCGTGATGCCGCCAATCGCGGGCCTGGATGAAACGCCGCACCGCACATACCACAACATCTTCGAGTTGTCGGCCCTGCCGGCATCTCTCATCGTCGTCGGAGGCGGTCCGCTTGGAATGGAGCTGGCCCAGGCGTTCCAGCGTCTGGGCAGCCAGGTCACGATTCTTGCGTCCCGGCTGCTCCCTCACGACGACCCTCAGGCGGGAGCTGTCCTGCAACGCGTCTTCGAACGCGAGGGCGTGCGCTGGCTTCGTGGTCGAGCGATTGCGGCCAGGCAGGAGCCCCACGGAATCGTCGTGACGTCGGATCCTGGAGGTGACGCCCACGCAGAGACGATCCTGGTGGCGGCTGGACGTCGGCCGAACGTAGTGGGTCTTGGGCTCGATCGTGCCGGCGTCACCCACTCTGCACGAGGCATCCCTGTTGACGACCGATTGCGAACGAACGTGCCGCACATCTACGCGGCGGGAGACGTCCTGGGTGGCGAGCAGTTCTCACATGTGGCCGGGTGGCAGGCGTTCGAGGCGACTCGGAACGCGTTACTACCGGGGAACTCCTCCGGCCGCGTGAACCCGATGGCCTGGGTGACGTTCACGGACCCGGAAGTCGCGCAAGTCGGGCTCAGCGAGAAGGCCGCGCGGGAGCAACTCGGCGAGACGATGTCGGTCACGACGTGGGACATCGCTCGGGTCGATCGCGCCAAGTGTGATGACGACGAGGACGGGTTCATCAAGCTCGTATCGAATCGACGAGGCGTGTTGATCGGCGCGACGATCGTGGCGAGCCGCGCCGGGGAAATGAGCGGCGAGCTGAGCCTGGCGATCGCCAAGGGCCTTCGGGTTGGCGATGTGGCGACTGCGGTGCACGCCTATCCGACGTACGCGACCGCACTCCAGCAAATGACCAGCCAGGTGGCGACGGCGCGATGGACGTCGAGCGCGGCCGGCCGCCTTGTGGCCCGACTTATGGGATTTCCACGGCGTTCCTGACTCCGCGAAACCGGACTTCACATGCAAAAGACTGACGCCAACTACGTGTTCTATGAGCTGACGCGGAGTATTTGCCCGGAGTGCCGTCGGGTCATCGACGGGCAAGTGATCCTGCGCGACAACAAGGTCTACATGCGGAAGCGATGCCCGGCATGCGGCCCGTTCGAGGCCCTCGTCTATGGGGACGCCGAGGCGTACGTCGCCAACGGCAAGTACAACAAGCCTGGCACCATTCCACTGGGGCTCGGCGCGCAGGTCGAACATGGCTGCCCGCACGACTGCGGCTTGTGCCCCGACCACCAACAGCATACGTGCCTCGGCATCATCGAGGTCAACAGCGTGTGCAACATGGACTGTCCGCTGTGTTTTTCGACAGCCGGCCCCGGCTTCAGCCTGACGCTCGAGGAAGTCGAAGCCATGCTCGACGACTTCGTGCGGACGGAGGGGGTACCCGAGGTCGTGCAGTTCTCGGGCGGCGAGCCGACCATTCACCCGCAGATCATCGATTTCGTAAAGGCCGCCAAGGCGCGCGGCATTCGCTTCGTGATGATCAACACCAACGGTAAGCGGATTGCGCGCGACGACACGTTCGTCGAGCAGCTGGCTGAGGTCAAGCCGGCGTTCTACTTCCAATTCGACGGATTCGAGCGCCGCACGTCCCTCACGCTGCGCGGCGAGGCCGACATCGTCGAGCAGCGCGTTCGGGCTCTGGACCGCCTGGCCGTGGCAGGGCTGCGCGTGACGCTGGTGCCTGCGATCGAACGCGGCGTCAACGAACACGAGCTCGGCCGGATCGTCGACTTCGCGATCTCGCATCCAGCCGTTCGAGGGATCAACTTCCAGCCGGCGTTCCACGCGGGCCGCCATCCCGGTCACGACCCGATGCAGCGGGTAACGATCCCGGACATCCTCCGACTGATCGAAGAACAGACCACCGGGAGGTTCGTGGTGAGCGACTTCATACCCGTTCCGTGCTGTTTCCCGACGTGCAACGCCGTGACATATGCGTTCGTGGACGGCGACAAGGTGACGCCCCTCCCTCGCATCGTCAACGTCTACGAATACCTCGACTACATCACCAACCGCGTCGTGCCGGACTTCAGCCTCGAGATTCGAGGCGCGCTCGAGGGGCTGTGGTCGTCTTCGTCGGTCGCGGGCTCGCAGAAGACGCTCGACGAGCTGTCACTGTCCTGCCAGGCGTGTGGGCTTCCGGACGCGTTGACCGTCGGCGACGTCGCCGATCACATGCTGATGATCATGGCGCAGGACTTCATGGACCCGTGGACCTTCAACCAGAAGAACCTGATGAAGTGTTGCAAGGAGTTTCTGTTGCCCGGAGGCAAGCAGATTCCGTTCTGCGCGTACAACACGATCGGCTATCGAGAGCAGGCGCGCGCGCAGCTCGAGGCGATGGAGCCGGAGCGCCGGCGTGCTCGGGCGGAAGGGCGGCCCTTTGAGCCCAGGCCGGTCGCTTTCTCGTTCGCGGAGGCGAAGGAGTGAGCGGCGAGGCGCGAGGCGGAGAGGCAACGGGACCTCCCGATGCCGTCGAGCTCAAGCAATGTTGCGCGCGGCTCTACGAGAGCGAGATTGTGAGACGTCTGCTTGGCGAGTCGTTTCACCCCGGTGGCACGGCGCTGACCGAACGTCTTGGTGTGATGCTTGGATTGTCGTCAGGCAGCCTGGTTCTCGACGCCGCCTCTGGGAACGGAACCAGCGCAGTGTTCCTGGCCCAGCGGTTCGGGTGCAGAGTCGTCGGCGTAGACCTGGGCGCCGAGAACGTGGCGCGGGCAACGGCGGAAGCCGTCCGTCTTGAACTCGCAGACCGACTGCGTTTCGAAGTCGGAGACGCAGAGCAACTGCCGTTGAACGAATCGGCGGTGGACGCGGTCATCTGCGAGTGCGCATTCTGCACATTTCCAGACAAGCCACGGGCCGCCAGGGAGTTCGCGCGGGTGCTGAAGCCCGGCGGGCGCATCGGTCTGAGTGACATCACACGCGCACCGGGACCTGCTGGCGAGCTTTCCGATTTGATGTCTTGGGTCGCGTGTCTCGCGGATGCTAGACCGGCCGCGTCGTACTCGAAGTGGCTTGTCGACGCAGGGCTCACCGAGGCCATCGTCGAGCATCACGACGAGGCACTGACAGACATGATTCGCGGAATCGGCACGCGGCTCTTCGCGACCGAGGTGCTGGCGGCGCTGGGCAAACTGGATGTCGGCGGCATGGACCTGACGGCGGCGAAGCGCATGACGAAGCAGGCGATGGCCGCCGTTGCCGAGGGGCGGCTGGGATACTCGATCGTCTGCGCGACGAAGCCGCAGCCGTAGTTCGCCGCGGTTCCTCGTCCAAGCGGTCAATCAACCACCAGCTCTATCGGGAGCACTTGAATTAGGGTGTGGTCGCTGGGGTGATGTTCAGCGGTCTATGCACTAGACCGCAGTCGAGCGAGGTTGAGAGGGTGCATTGAGCACCCGCGTGGCCAATGTCGCGCGATTTCAATGAGTTAGAGTCTGAGATTGAGGGCGAGGCTCACCTCGTCAATGCGCGCGTAGCCAGGGGCCATGGCGTACGAGCCCTTGGCCTTGGGGTTCTCATGCTTGGCCAGATGGACGCGTAATGCTTCAAGTTTCCGAAACGGCCATTCCGATCTATCGAGAGCGTCTCGGAGGCTGCCTGGGAACGCAGGATCCCTGGCCACTCGCTCGAACGTCGCCAAGTGAGCCGGGTTGGGCCGCGCTGGATCCGCCGAAGCCGCTTGGACCTCCGCCTTCTTCTGATCGAGTCGAGGCTGCCTGGCCTGCTCGTCGAGTCCTGCCAGCTCGTCCGCGAAAGCCAAGAGCTCGCGGCCTCGCTGGCGCCAAGTCCTGAGTAGCTCGTAGATGCCGAACACCCACAACTGGCCGACTGCGCCCACGACAATCGCCGACGCGGTTGGCGTACCCTCCTTGCGGTGATACTCGGACAAGACGTCGCGCTCCCAGTCGGTCAGGAGATTGTCGACGAGACCCAGATTGAACGCTTGGAAGCGCAGGTAGATGTCGTCGCCCAACGCGGGGAGTGCCTGGAGACTTTCAGTCAGGCTCGCGCCATCGTGTCGCTCTTCATCGTCGCGGCCACCCTCATCCAGGACGTCAGTGGGATCCAATAGCGTCATCACTGTGCTCCTGTCACTTTCCTTTGAGCACTGCCGCGATCGTCGCCAGCGGCAGGATGAGCTTCAGCGGATCGTCCAGCAGACGCAGGGCGCCAAAACGCTCGTACCACTGCGCCGCCCGATCATCCTTCGCGTCGATCGCCAGCGCGACGCCGCCCACGGCCTCGGCCACAGCGAGCGCACGCTCGCCCGCGGCGATGAGCAGCTCGCCGCCAAGCCCCTGCCCTTGCCTCGCGAGCGACACGGCCAGCCTGCCGAGCCGGAACACCGGCACCTCATAGCGGCCCAGCCCCTTCTTGGCGGCGTCCGGAACTTTGCCGAAATCGATGGCTCCTGGAGCGATCGTGTAGTAGCCGAGAATGGTATTGGGTGGCTCCGGCGCGAGGGTCACGAACGTCTTGGCGCCGCCGCTTTCGTGGTTCTGCCGGGCATACCGCTGGAGGTACTCGTTCAAGGCGGGCACGCCGCAGTCGAACCCGGCTCGATCGTGGCGGCGCGACAGGGCCTCCTCGCGCCAGGTCACCTTCCGTGGCGTCACTGCCGGTTTCGCTGCAACCGCCGGGCCGCGGCGCGCAGCGATGCCGTGGGCTTCGGCGGATGCTCCAGTAGCTCCAGGACGCGCGCGCTGTCACGGGCGCTCAGCCGGAGGCGCTCGTGCCGCGCGACGACCTCCTCGGCGACCGGCAGCGCCGTCCGCATGACGAACGTCGTCAGGTCGAGGCGCTGGTAGGCCGCAGCTGCCGCGAGAATGCGCTTCTCTTCACGGGACGTGCGAAGCTCGATACGGTCGTCTCTGGTGGCGGACGTTGTCGGCACGACTTTGCTCCTCGACAGCCAGTGTAGCGTACGGATGGCGTACGGACAACTCCTCCCCCCCCTTCGCCGCCGGCCCGGCCCGTACTGTGCGAATGTGGACTAAAACTGGATGACAGGACCAAGGTCAGAACAGCAACTTATTGCGGGTGCAAGTTTGGCGGAGAGGGTGGGATTCGAACCCACGTGCGAGTTGCCCCGCAAGACGCTTTCGAGGCGCCCCCGTTACGACCACTTCGGTACCTCTCCGATCGGTCCGGCGCGATCTGGCCGACCTTCAATTATAGCCCTCGCGCGGCGGGCATGGGATGAGCGCGAACCGACGTTCATCCTCTGGGCGTGTCACTTTCCGTACTGCCGCCCGCGCCATAGGGACCCGTGGTTTGCCGCAATCCTCCACGAAATGGGTTCGCCAGCGGAAAACAGGACGGATAAGAGTAAACTCCCTCCACTGTGAACGGAGGACTCATGAGCCCGACAGTGCTTCGCTGGAGCGCCCGCCTCGCACCGGTTGTGATCCTGGCCCTGTGGTCCACCTCCTTTCTCGCAGGACAGTCCGGTGCGCCAAACGGCGAGTGGACGACCTACGGCGCCGACCTCGGGAACACGCGCTATTCGCCGCTCGATCAGATCACGGCCGACAACTTCAGCACGCTCGAGATCGGCTGGCGGTTCAAGACCGACAGCCTCGGGCCGCGGCCCGAGTTCCAGTTCGAGTCGACTCCGCTGATGGCGCGCGGCGTCGTGTACTCAACCGCCGGCACCCGCCGCGCTGTGGTCGCACTCGACGGGGCGACCGGCGAACTGCTGTGGGTGCACGGCGAGCATGAAGGCGCGCGCGGCGAGGCGGCGCCGCGCCAGCTGTCCGGCCGGGGCCTCTCGTACTGGACCGACGGCCGCCAGGAACGGATCCTCTACGTCACGCCGGGCTACCGGCTCATCGCCCTCGATGCGAAGACCGGCATCCCGATTCAGAGCTTCGGCCGCAACGGCGCCGTCGATCTCAAGCAGGACAACGACCAGGTCATGGACTTGGTGACGGGCGAGATCGGCCTGCACGCCACGCCGATCGTCGCCGGCAATACCGTCATCGTCGGGGCCGCGCACCTCTCGGGCGGCGTGCCTCGAGGCAAGACCAATCAGAAGGGGTACATCCGCGGATTCGACGTGCGGACCGGCAGGCGCTTGTGGATCTTCCACACGATTCCCCGGCCCGGCGAGTTCGGCAACGACACCTGGCTGAACGATTCGTGGTCCTACACGGGCAACGCAGGCGTCTGGGCGCAGATGTCGGTCGACGAACAGCTTGGGATCGCGTATCTGCCGGTCGAGGCGCCCACGGGGGACTACTACGGCGGGCATCGACCGGGCAACAACCTGTTCAGCGAAGGGCTGGTCGCGGTCGATCTGAAAACCGGTCAGCGGAAGTGGCACTTCCAGCTGGTGCACCACGGGATCTGGGATCACGACATTCCGTGTGCGCCAATTCTCGTGGACATCACGGTCAATGGAAGGCAGATCAAGGCTCTGGCCCAGCCGACCAAGCAGGCGTTCCTCTTCGTCCTCGATCGCGTCACGGGGCAGCCGATCTGGCCAATCGAGGAACGTCCGGTCGAGAAGGGCGACGTGCCGGGCGAGTGGTACGCGCCGACGCAGCCGTTTCCGCTCGATGCGCGAGGCAACGTATTTCAGTACGACTTGAACGGGTTTTCGCCCGACTACCTGATCGACTTCACCCCGGAGCTCCGCGCCGAAGCGGCAAAGATCATCTCGAGATACAAGATCGGACCGATCTACACGCCACCGGTCGTCAGCAGGGCCGAAGGCCCGCTGGGCACGCTTCAGCTGGCGATCAACGGCGGCGGAACCGTATGGGCCGGCGGATCCTTCGATCCCGAGACCCGCACCATGTACGTCTATTCGCGACGTCAACCGGGATCGCTCGGCCTCGTCAAGCCGGATCCCGCCAAGAACGACATGAACTACGTACAGGGGAACGCGCTCACGGGCGCAAGGGCCGCGGTCCCGATGGGCGCGGCACCTGGAAGGACGGCCGCG
>Ga0114944_1000509_pt1 | contig 10105 bp, 7 predicted proteins | sample OV2TP2_FD_89582 | JGI IMG/M metagenome (GOLD analysis project Ga0114944, IMG submission 89582) | Hot spring microbial communities from Beatty, Nevada to study Microbial Dark Matter (Phase II) - OV2 TP2 | ecosystem: Environmental > Aquatic > Thermal springs > Hot (42-90C) | place: USA: Beatty... | reverse complement strand
GTGGGCTATGGCAAGTATAACAGCACTAACTATATTCGTAGCTACAATGATAATTGCAGGCTTTGCAGCCCCAGCACTAGCAGATCATGGTGGTCGGCACTTCTATGTAAATTTGCAGGAGAACCTTTCTTTCACTGATGATGTAAAAACAACACTCAAGGCAAAGGTGCTTGGTCTACCATTGAACACTATGCAGAAGGTAGAGGCGATCAGAGCGATTGATAATTATGGAACCCAAGAAATGACGGAGCTTCAGAAGCATGTGTATGTCTATGCTGTGAACATGCTGAACAGCTAGACACACAATTTTTTCCCCTGCGTTGCAACGTGTCTCTGTACATGCAAGCTTATCGATGGTAATGTCCATTACCATATGGAAATATTTATTACCAGATATAGAGTAATGAACCATATGAGATTACACGACTATGCAACCCACATTCTGGGTAGCAAGTTTACTATGAGGGTTCTTAAAACTCTGTTGCATTATAGGGGTAAGGTATTCACAATCAGGGAGCTTGCTAGACTATCTGACATTTCGCATCCCGCGGTTTCAAAGGTGACTAAGGAACTAGAAGTAGCTGGCGTGGTAAAACTCCAACCCGTGGGCAAGGCTTATCAGATAATGTTGAATGATGAAAGTTATATCCTAAAGTCGATGATCGAACCCATGTTCAAGGCAGAGCAACAAACAGTGAAGGAGCTAATAGCAACGATCAAACCTTTCTTTAAGAATGAAAAAATTATTTCTGTAGCAATATTTGGAAGTGTAGCCAGAAGCCAGGAAGGCCGGACAAGTGATGTTGACCTACTTATAGTAACAAAAGATAAAGAGGTGGCGAATGAATGTGCTGCTAAAGCAAGCAGTGCAACACTATCAACATTTGGAAGTGCTTTGTCACCACTGATCATGGATAAAAAACAGCTTAAAGAAAAGCGCAATAAAAAACTTGTAAACTCAATTCTCAAATCACATTTACTTGTAAGTGGAAAGGATCTAGAAGAGATGCTCAGTTCTGACTAAAATGGTTGATAAAGCAAAATACATCAACTATCTCAATAAGGCCGAAGAATTTCTGGATGTCGCTAATGCTGCTTTAAAGCAATCCAAGAACAATGCCGCAGTCGCAAATGCTGTGCATAGTGCCATCAACGCCATTGATTCACTAGCGGTATTTTATTTTGGTAAACGACATGCTGGAAAACATGAAGATGCTATAGGCGCTATAAAGGGCGCGCTGAAGAACAGTGAATATGATGAAATTTCTAAACAGTTTGGCGGTTTAATGGAACTAAAGAATGAGGCTGAATACCAACCAAATATGATAGGAGAAAGATAGGCAGACGACGCTGTTAAACGAGCATCAAGGATACTATCACGAGTAAAAAATAAACTGCCTGAGTAAACCATCTTGAAAAATAGCAAGGTTTACTTTTAGATGATCAAACAAATAAGGATACTGACTTTCTTGTCATCTTTACATCATTACTTGGTATGCTTACTACAAATCACTTAGTCAGTTCGGTTGTGTATTCTAACCATCCCTGCACTATGAAATCAAAATTCAATGAATACCTCTTATCAGATCTATCAAGCCCGTTTACTTTGTATACCGCTTGCAAGACAGAACAGTTCTCAAGTGTATCACATCTATGGTTGCTTATCTGTCCAGCACCAAGGTACCTTAAGGTCTCGCTTATCACCCTCTCGCCATACGTCTTGCTCAAGTACTTCACGAATGTGTAACTTGCACCATGGTGCGATTGTGCTCCCGAACCATACCACTCTAATTCAACAGGGTTTGCATTGTAGGCAGCCACTTCCTTCTTCACAGCTCCATCCTCGCCCAACGTGCGAGCAACAGTATATCTTGCCAGACCGTCAACCAGCCAGTTGCCACGATCGAAGAGTATCTTTTCCCTGTTCCAGTAACTGGGATCGTTAATTATTATTGCTCTATACGTATGTTCGTAAAGGGCATTAAAGAACAGATCCTCCGTGCATCCACACAATACTATAAGATCATTATTATAATCATACAATGACATTGCATCTGTTCCTACAACATCCTTCATTTCATCTTGCGTATCAAGAATGTAGATTGTGCTAGCGGTCTTTGTTTCACCGACCCTTTCAGCAACCTTCTTGTAGTTCTCATCCAGGAAGGCAACCAGATTTTCAGCTCTTGACAGATCGTTTGTATTATCCCTCGCATACACTGTAAAGTGTTGACCCGTAACCTTCTTCCAAGTTAGGTTTATCGGTATCGTCTTTGCGTCATGATGTTCAGATACGACAATTAGATCGCCCGAGAAGTTGTTAGTCATTGCAGGTATACCTCCTTTAAGTTTTATCTCGATAGTCCGCTCCTCTCCTGGCTCGATCTTCTTGAAAGCATCTTCGCTCAATACGAAGAACTTCGCAAGATTGTCAGAAAGCTTTATTGCTGCACTATCGAGGCTTCTTCCACCATTGTTCTTTATGATTATCTTCTCCGACGCCGTGTATATGCCATCTTTCGCATGCATCGTTGAGACTTCAAATGGATCCGTCTTTGCAGGTCTTGGAGCAATATTTATCGGAAAAGTTATAGGCACACCATATTCTGGCACAATCAATACTTCACCACTATAAGGGCGTGTTGAACCGCTGTCAGTTTCTATCTTGGAAATAAGGGGTATAGATATCTGGCCCTTTGGATCGATAAAAAGTATATTCTTGTCAGCTAGCAGGAACTGCTTTCCTAACGACGATATGTATATTCTAACATTCTTGAGGGGCTGGTCGCTAACATTTTTAATTGTAAGCGCACTTGCGGGATTTTCTATAGCTTTAGCATCACCTGAGGTGATCTCATAGCTTGGTTTTGGTTTGAATAAAGAAGACTTCAGCAGTCCCAAGTCTAACGGCGCTCTGTTGTATCTTTGTTCAGCCTTCACAGCAATGCTATTCATGTATGCACTGCTAGACAATGATTTTGCGGGTGCAGCAGATACATCAAGTTTAATAGGCGATAGATGCTCTGCCATAATTATTATCTGTCCTTTATAACCCATAAAATCTCCCATCACATCCAAAGGTGGGTTGCCTACAAGTTTAAGATCAATATTTTGAGTTCCGTTAGCATCTACCGATCCGATGGCGTAATCGCTTAGTCTGAACATCCTTCCCAGTTCTGGGGAGAGCATGATGCGCAGGCTTCCTACTTTGTCTTGACCCAAGTTGCTTATAGCTATGGAGGCTGAGAAGCCATCATCATTTTTAGTAGTAACTACCTTTACAGACCTTAGTGTAGCAGATGGTGTGATAGAGAATTGTGTTTTTATTGGCGAAGCTTCGACAGGGATCTTTTCAGCATTGTTAGTAACTATATTGCCGCCGCGATCCTCTGCACCGATCCAATACTTCAAGCCAGATGCTTTTACATCATTACCCGGTATGGTTGCTACAAACCACTCTGTGTTGTAGCTGCTCATTTCTATTGAACGAGTTTTCTTTGGCTCGCCATCAGTATCATAGAACAAAGTTGCTTTGTTTACTGCCACATCATCAAGTACCCTTGCGTAAACAGTAATTTCATTTCCAGCTTTTGGTAGAGTTGGTTTGTAGTAATAAGCTACTATCGAAGGCTCCTTGGTATCATTGAAGTTGAAGTATTCACGACCACGATCAGCATTAGCAGTGATAATAGAACCTGATAGAGCGACTATGGTTAGAACAATAAACAGCCCTAGACCTATACTCACCATACCATGCCCTCGTGCTTGTAGAGTAGTCGTGCGCTAGATTAACCCTTTGTGTACACTGTACACTTGCACAAATAATGTTTACAAGTGGTGTTTAAAAGCTAAAAACTATAGATAACAATCCTCGCATCATCTGGATGGAAAACTTGAGTTTTTGCCATAAGCCTCGAGATAAGAAAATCGGCAGTTGGTTTTTTAATGCTGAAATATAAATCGTTCTAGCGATTCATTACGCAAAATCTCATTAAAAATAGATTTGAAATCCATTTTATTTATATACTTCATGATTGCATTGATCTTAAGGCCATGGCATGTATACAGTGTACACGATATTCAGTAAACGTATACAAATTTACAAGTTTACAACTTTCCTTTGAGCAGGATAAAATCAGATTGGGTGGAATGTAATGGCAGAAATTAGTGTCTTGGATAGCAAAAAAAAGACATATCCTATAACGTTTAGGCTCCCTGAGAAATTGGTTGAAGATCTGAAGAAGGAGGCTGAAAATGTGCAGATAAGCCTTAACACACTTGCGAACCAAGTGTTCGAGAGATATATCTGCTGGGAGAGGTACAGCGGCAAGATGGGACTTATACCTATGACAAGACCCTTCTTGAAGGCGGTAGTCAAATCTCTATCTAATGAAGAGATAAAGAAGATAGCACACAATGCTAGCAAGGACGCACTGAAGGAATTGGTTTTGATTACAAGAGGAAATTTCACTTTAGATGACTTTGTATCTGTCTTCAATGAATGGCTCAGGGTTTCGTGGATGACTCATAGATATTCATATGATGCCAAGGGTCATCATTACATTATTTATCATGACTTGAACAAAAAATGGTCATTATACTTGTCGGAACTTATGAACGCAATATGTAACGATCTTGCAGGGATCAAGAGCACGATTGCCGTTAGAAAAGATAGTATATCAGTTTCTCTAAGCTCTAATGGTTCTCTAAGCTCTAATGAACTTCCAAGCACGCCTATGATTAATAAACGAAAGTCTTGAATCATCTCCTGCCTTTAAACACAGCTGACTTTGCAAAAGGTTGCACGTTGCCCCTTTATGCGCAAAAATATACTTGCTTAAATGTTATTTGATATTCTGTTGCATATTACCATGCATGTAATTGAAGAGGCTAACCGTATGTGGCAGAGCAACGATATTGCATAGCCTAAAGGGCCCAGTATTCACTCAAGGACTGATTGATGAATTTGCAAAGCATAGCAAGCGAGAATATACACTTGACATAGACTTGAATCTGCCGTCTATTAATTGGTTTAGAAACTCTGTCATGTCTCTATGTTACAAATACATTTTAGATATTTAAGGCCGTAAAATTTTATGAATAGAAGGTCTAGGCTGGAGGTATACATGGATATAATCATGAACCTTTACAGTGGTCCAAAAAGTCCTACCAAACTCATGTATGCAACGAATCTTTCCTGGGCACCGTTAAAGGAGTGTCTCAAGAACTTAATTGCACGAGGGCTTGTTATAGAATCAGAAATGAGGTCAGGATCAGAAAGGACCTCAAAGAGGAAGGTTTATGCTCTTACGCAAAGGGGCAGCAATATTATCGGCAGGTACAGAGAATTTATGAAGGAACTTGCTCTGTGATGCTGAATATAAAGATAAGATCAAACCAATTATTTGAAAGGGCATTATATTCAACAATGTAGTTTGCAAACTTTAGCCTTTACTATACAATAGGATCTGCATCTTCGGTCATCATAATCTTCAGACATAGATCGTATGGATACGAGTTGTTTTAGGTACGCATTATCTTTTTCGATCGAGATCAAGATGATCGATCTAGATCCATATGATCGATCAAGATCAAAAAGATCTGGTTAAACTGGGTTAATTTTTGCAGCTATCTGTATGCAAAAGATTTTTAATCACTAACATGCATTCTCTGAGGGCATGTATTGCTCAAAGCAATACTTCAATACGACAATGGTACTATAATCATAAGGGGTATAAGCCATATTCCTTTTGCAACATTTGATCCCCGCACAAATGCATTAAGAGCTCACGCACTTTACTACAACGAAATAATTAACTACATAAAATCAAGTGATATCGAATATGAAGATAAAGTGCTTGATCTTATACCATCCCCACATCTTGAAGCAAAGGGTCTCGAGTTAAGGGATTACCAGCAAAAGGCATTGAGCATGTGGATAAAGTCTGGTATGAAAGGATGCATTGTGCTTCCAACCGGTGCTGGCAAGACGATCGTTGGTGTAAAAGCAATTGAGAAGATCAATTCATCTTGCCTAATACTGGTCCCAACTCTTGACCTGATGGACCAATGGGTATCTATTCTTGCAAAACATTTCAACACCAGGATAGGGAGACTTGGTGGCGGGGAAGACTCGATAGAAGCCATAACGGTTTCAACTTACGACTCTGGATATATTAGAGCATCGTCTCTTGGCAACAAGTTTTCATTAGTAATATTTGATGAGGTGCATCATCTGCCATCCCCAGGCTACAGATCCATAGCTGAACAGTTGGCCTCCCCATTCAGACTTGGTTTGACAGCAACTATAGAAAGAGAGGATGGTTTGCATAAGGATCTACCAAAACTTGTTGGCGGTATAGTATTTCAAGCTGCGCCAAACGACTTGGCGGAGAAGAAACATCTTGCCAGTTACACGATAGAGAGAAAGCATATTGAGATGCTGCCAGAAGAGATCATCGAGTACAGGAAGAATTATGGAAGATACTTGTTCAGCATAAAGAAGTTAGGCTTTAGAATGAACTTTCCAAATGCATTCCAACGATTGATCATGATCTCTTCAAGGAGTAAGCTTGCTAGAGATGCAATTCTATCCAGAAACAAGGCAATGAATATCGCATTGAACAGCAAGGCAAAGTTCGAGGAGCTGAGAGAGATACTTGCCGAGAACAAGGATGTGAAGACAATAATCTTTACGCAGCATAACAGCTTGGTTCATGACATATCGAAAAAATTTTTGATTCCCTTCATTACGCATAAAAGCAAGAAGGAGGAGAGGCAAGACATTCTGCAAGGGTTTAAAGAAGGAAGGTACGCAGCAATAGTTACATCGAAGGTTTTGGATGAAGGTGTTGATGTTCCAGATGCCGGACTGGGGATTATAGTTAGCGGCACTGGGAGCGGTAGAGAGTTCATTCAGCGATTGGGCAGATTGCTAAGACCAAAACAAGATGGAAAGAAAGCTAAACTGATAGAGATAGTTTCTATGGAAACAAAAGAGATTGGCGCCAGCAGAAAGAGGAAGCGGGGATTGGCGAAGTTGAATATGGATGGTGAAAGTTAATGCTCCCATTACCATTGCTCAGGGTAAGAACAAGAAAGGGAGGCATAACTCCTTTATTTTGTTCTGACGATGAACTGCAACTTGCAAAAAGATTGATTGCTGAATTTGAAGCTGCAGTGAAAGCAAAGGCGAGGAAGGGCTTAGTTTTTGAAAGCATGGCAGCACATGAATCCAATTACGATTACAAACTCGTTAGAGGTTTCTGCACGCTACTGGAGAGAAGATGCGTATTCAAGAGTACAAGTAACCTTGATTCCATCCATGTTAGAAGGTTGGTATTTGAAGAAGCGTCCAAGCACGGATTTGCGCTAACAGACTTTGAGAGGAGTGATATAATAAGCGATGTAGCAGCGAGAATGGATGTTTCTGTTAACGATCTCGAGGAAGCCATGTGGAGCGACTTTGAGGAGAACATGATACTTGAGAGCTTTGATCCTATCAATGCCAATGAACTCATAGGATGGTACAACCTCTCTCTCATGCAGACGCTTCTCTTCAACTGTACAGGGTTTGAATTTTATGTTCATGGTGGTGCAAACTGGAAGCGCGTACTTCGAGACGTGAAGAGGCTTGGCCTAATGTATTACCTGGAGAAGGTAAGAAATGATGAGTTAACATGCTCAATAGACGGCCCTCTGAGCCTCTTCAAGTTGACCGATCGTTATGGAACATCCATTGCAAAGTTGCTTCCAACAATAGTTGCATCGCAAAGATGGCATGTAAAGGCATGGATCGTAAGAAAAACCATGTCTGGCAAGAAGGTGTATGAGTTTGAATTGTCAGATGCTGAGGCTCCTTCGCTCATTGATCAATATGCTTTGCAGAAGGAAAGCATGAACGCAGTTTACGATAGCAGCATAGAGGAAAGGTTTGCAATGAAGTTCGAGCAGCTTGCAGATAACTGGAAGCTGGTAAGGGAGCCAGACCCAATAATTATTGATGGAAAGGCCTTCATACCAGACTTCATGTTTGAAAAGTACGGTAGAAGGGTGTATTTGGAGATCGTAGGCTTCTGGACGAAAGAATATCTTGAAAGGAAGTTGCAGAAACTAATTGCCAGCTCTGGAGAAAAGATCGAGATGCTCATAGCTGTGAATGAGGAACTTGCCTGCTCAAAACTATCCTCGTTAAAGGGTAAAGTAATCTTGTATAGGAATGAAGTACCTCTTAAACCGATAATAGATCACTTGAGAAAGATTGATAACGAAATGATCGAAGCAAGTGCAAATGTTAAGATAAATATTGATAATGCAAATGAAGTTATAGCAATTGAGAATATAGCAAAAGAGTATAGAATACCTGAAGAAGCTGCATCGAAGATTCTGTCAAAGAATGATCAATACTTGATTGTTGGCAAGTTTTTGGTTTCAAAGATCAAGGCGCACAAGATGGAAAAGTTGCTTGAAGGTGTAACTAAATATGTTGATGCTTGCTCATTACTTGCGCAAAACAACATACCTGATGCATGCCATGCAGAACTCATTTCTAAACTTGGTTATGATGTTGTATGGCAAGGACTTGATCCTGGCAAAGCAAGTATCAAGAAACAGGTAAGATAAGGTAAAAGTATCTAGCATTGGTTAGCTAATAATCTATCAAGTAACAATCTCATGCGATTGAGTATGAAGAATTCGTTCCATATTTCAAATCCATGTTTTCTATCGCAACTGTTTATTAACTGCACCATGATCAATGTTGCAAGGCCATGGTATGATGGATCATAAAACACAGCAAAAGGCATTTGGGGCAATGAGAAGTAATAATAAAAAATGCATCGTGTGTACAGTGTACACACAATCTTTTTCAGTTGCAACACGATTATGTTTTTGGGCCGTGGTGAAGAAAGAGTATATGACTATGGTAAATTGTCTTAGTCCTAATTATCTTATGGTAAAGTGGGGAGGAAAGAGTTGGGCGTAGAGTTTTCAAAAATTAACGAAAAGATAGCAGGGACGAATGCTGCGGTAATGACGGAAAATAAATATACAAACGATGCAAGCGTTGTTAAAAATCCATACACGAACACAATGGAATCTGCTGCACAGGAAAGAAAACTTTTAGCAGTATTCCTTTCATTAATGCTCTTAGGAAGTACGTTTAACCTTGGGGTAATCGGTATCCTATCGTATGCTTATGCAATTGAAAGTTCTGCAATGGAGAACATTGACATCTATGCAACAACATCAATCGAGTTTGAAGAACTCATAGATACATCAAAGATCACGAGTTTTGAAATTGAGAGCATGGGTAATAGCTGGCCTTTAGAATATGCTGAAGAAGGCATAGATACTTCTGGATCATTATCAGATACAAACATTGTAGAGACTTTTGAAGAACCTGTTTTAACTAAAGTTGATTTATCTGAAGAGCCAGATGATAGTTTGGATGCACTTAGAAGCTTGCTGAGTGAGAGTAATGATTTGGGGAAACTGATAGTTTCATGGAAGAGACTCATGGCCTTGAGTAACATACCTCATGCTTATGCCCTTGAAGAACCTGTATGGATGAGCAGTATAAGCAAATTATCAAGATCATCTTCAGACACAAATATGGAATCTGAGCAGGTTCCAGATTCTGAAGCAGAAGGCATAGATAAAAGCACAAACAGCATTGATGCTAGCCCAATCTCAAGCCTTGAAGCATATGACATAGATGCATCAAGGATCATTACCTTCCTGGAAGGCATAGGTAAAACATTCAGCAAGCTCTTAACGATAGGTATTACGCCAGATGCGTATGGTGAGCAAGCAACGCTTGGCTCATTGACACACAACATCAACATTTTAAGTCTAACTCTACAAGCGATAAGCCCTCTCTTCAATCCGTTCATAGTATCTGTAATGCCAAAGATTTACTTGGAGAGCACTGATGCCACCTCATCATCTTCAGAAACGAACAGCACAGACACAAGTTCAGACTCCAGCTCATCAGATACAAGCTCCAGCAATGAGACCAGCTCATCAGATACAAGCTCCAGCAATGAGACCAGCTCATCAGATACAAGCTCCACTTCAAGCACCAGTGGTACAGATACCCCATCTG
>Ga0114944_1000508_pt1 | contig 10132 bp, 9 predicted proteins | sample OV2TP2_FD_89582 | JGI IMG/M metagenome (GOLD analysis project Ga0114944, IMG submission 89582) | Hot spring microbial communities from Beatty, Nevada to study Microbial Dark Matter (Phase II) - OV2 TP2 | ecosystem: Environmental > Aquatic > Thermal springs > Hot (42-90C) | place: USA: Beatty... | reverse complement strand
GAAGAGCCACAGCAAACCACCTGATAGATTCTCCGCCAAACAAAAGTATGGAGAACAGAACAACAACCACAGTAAGCGATGTATTAAGGGATCTGTCAATTGTCTGAAGTATAGATTCGTTAACCACTTGCGTAAATGGCACGCCTATCATTCTAATTAAGTTTTCTCTTATTCTATCAAAAACAACAATAGTATCATGAACAGAAAATCCAATAATAGTAAGAATGGCTGTTACAAAAAGACTGTTGATTTCTACTTTAAAAAAATGTCCAAAAAGCGAAAAAGCGCCAAACATTATCAACACATCGTGAATAAGAGCTACTATCGCACATATTCCAAAACGAAAACTACTGGCTGGTTTTGGCACTTTTCTAAACGACCATGTAACATACAAAACTATTAGAAACGATGCTACAATTATTGCTTTAGTGGCATTTTTTGTTGTCTCTTGTCCAATTGTCGGACCTATTGTTTCAAATTCTGTTTGCTTAACATCTTTAAACTCTTTAGAGATAGACTGCGCAAATTTATTGTTTTGTTCTTGATTCATTGGGCTTGTGCGCACAAAAACCAACTGATTGGAAGTCTCAATCACTGAAACATTTATTTTCTGCGCCCCCAACATAGCCTTAATTTTTTTCTTTTCTTGCTCTTTAACCCATTCTTTAAACGCAAGAGTCATTCTTGTCCCTCCTGTAAAATCTATAGAAAGGTTAAGGCCAAAAAGGAACAAAGAAATCAAACCGAAAATTATCATCAGGAATGATAAAGCAAAGTAAAAGTATTTTTTGCCGATAATATCCATCCGTAGCGTATAGCGTATAGCGCTTAGGGTTTAGAAACTACACCCTACTCCCTACACCCTACCCCCTATAAATCATCCTTAACAGCGTCCTCGTCACTACAATCGCCGAAAACATAGAGGCTAAGACTCCAATTGCCAGCACCAAGGCAAACCCTCTTACAATCCCTGTGCCAAAATGATATAAAACAAAGCAAGTAATAAGAGTTGAGATATTTGAATCTCGAATAGACGACCACGCTCTTGAAAAACCCATACTAAGCGCTGTGCCTTTGCTTTTTCCAAGTCTTATTTCTTCTTTCATTCTCTCAAATATCAAAATATTTGCATCAACCGCCATGCCCATAGACAAGATAAAGCCCGCAATTCCCGAAAGAGTAATAGTAATGCCATAAGGAGTAAGATTGCTCAACTTAAATATGGACAAAATTAACAAAGAATACAAAGATAACGCTAGGCTTGCCATAAAGCCTAGTCTGCCATAAATAACAATCATAAAAATAACAATTGCCACAAACCCTAAAAATCCAGCAAAAATGCTTTTTGACAAAGAATCTCCTCCCAAAGTTGCATCAACTGCATACTCTTGAAGAAGAACTAAAGGCACAGGTAGGGCTCCTGCATTAAGCTGTGTACTTAAAGCTTTTGCAGAATCGGTAGTAAATCCGCCTGCAATAACCGCTCTTCCCTCCAAGATCGGCTGGTTAACACGGGGCGCTTCCAAAACTACATCGTCCAGCACTATCGCAACTTTTTTGTCAACGTTTCTTTTTGTAATTTCGGCAAACTTTTCTCCACCTTCTTTAGTAAAATCCAATTGTACCTGTGGATTACCAGTATTAGAATCAAATCCTACACTTGTATAGCTAATCTCGCTTCCTGCAAGATCTGTTTTTAAAGGATATGTTCCCAAAAACTGAACAACGCTAAGTGGATAGGCAGCCTGCGTTGCCAAAAGAGTCTCCAAGTCCTTCGGAGACTGAATAAAAATTGCAGAACTTGATGCAGTTGTTTCCCAAAAAGAAAGTTGCGCTGTTGTTCCTATTATCTCTTTTGCTTGAGTGATATCAACGCCTGGAAGCTCAACTATAATCCTATAATCATTTACTCCAATTGCAGTTTGAATTAAAGGCTCTGCTACTCCAAAAAGGTCGATTCTTCTTTCAATTACAGCTCTTGCGGCGTTTAACGCATCTATCTTTTTATCCTCATCAATTTCCGACATATCTGCTTTATAGGTAAGACTTGTTCCTCCTGCAAGATCGAGGCCTTTTCTAAAAGTTAGTTGTTTTTTTATGCCCAAGAATTCAAGTGTTGGAAGATTAACTAAGACAGCAACAATTGTAAGCGCTACAATAAGCCAAAGCATCAATCTCGAAGACCTATCGTTTCTTTTCATGCAAGCATGCTTTCTTCATCTCCAATTAACATTAGTCTTGATCCGTTCAAAATAGACAAGATAAATGGATCTCTTTTTCTCTTTCTAAACAAAAATTCTTCCTCACTCATAACCGTATAGTTAATTTCAGTATTTAATCTTTTCTCCTCATTTCTTATAAGAATAGCAAGCTCTGGCAAAACTATAGTTCCGACAATCAAAAAATCTACGTGTGTTGATTCTCTTTTAAGCCTTCTTGCAAATCTTCCAGAAAACATCGTATATTTTATTTTTCCTATTTTTACTCGATTCTTAAGTATCTCTCTACCAAGCCCTTCTGTCTTTGCTCCAAGTCTTAAAAGATCAAAGTAGAAAGGATAAGATTTAGATAAGTAATAGTAAACTCTATTTGAACGCGGTTCTTTTGCCAAAATACCCTTGTTTTCCAAAAATAGCAGTTCTCGTCTTACTGCATTAATCTCATCGTTCGTCCTTCGCACAATTTCTCTTACGTGATACATCCCTAAAGGATTTTTCAAAAACACACTCAATAATTTTACTCGCGAGTTTGATGTTATTAGGTCAGAAAGCATACTTTTTGTGTTATTTATATATTATACCACTGAAAAAAATAAGAATAAAGAACAAGTTTTTTGTTCTCTTAAGAAGCTTTTTAGTCTACAGATACTACACCATCTGTGGGCAGAATGCTAAACCAAATCGTCCCTCTATTAAATTCTATCGGATTTCCATTTGAATCAAATAAAAGTGTTTTTGAAGTCCTTCTATCTTTTCTCCATGTGCCATCAATTCTTGCGCCGTCCAGAAAAACCACGCTTTTACCAGTACCTTTAGTTTTGTACAAAAGATGAACATTGTTTTCGTATCCATCGTTTGCTCTTGACTCGCGCATAAACAATACTACTATATTTTTTGCAGTTATGGTTTTATTGTTGTTCCTGTCTGTATAGAAAGTATCTTTGCTCTTACGAGTATAAGAATTTGTAGGCGAATCATAAGTCCAATCAACGTGATAATCTGGATCTAACGACCAAAACTCCAAATGTATGCTTTGTGTTTTTGAGGACAAAGTCTTTTCATCTTCCTTAAACCTATAGCTTACAAAGCCTTCCTCCCAAGGCACATCATCTTTCCCTACATTTGTCAAACCGCGAGTTTCAGCAAAGCTCCATAATTTACCTGTTGTTGAATACATAGTGTGTTCTGTATCCGCAGTGTGTCCTAATCTATCATAATCTCTCCAAAATGTAGGAAATCCTATAGAAAATTGGTCAAGATCATTATAGCTATTCCATTTATAATCTCTTATTTGCCCCAAAGCATTAGCAGGGCCTAAAGTATTTGCTCCTCCAACATGGACATATAAAGGATCGCTTCCATACTCGGAAACAAAATCAAGAAAATAAGTTCTAGCAGATCTTATAGGTCCTAACTGTCCTGCGTCTTGGCAATAATATACAGCCAAAAATCTAGTTATTCCTCCCTCTGCAACTGCCTCATATATTACGTCTGCATAGGAGAGCCCTGACTGAGGTCGCGCTTCTTTATGATTTTCTATCATTACCCCAAGAGGCCTTTGCTTCTTCCACCAATCTCTTTGCGCAACCGAATATCGTGCTCCATTAAGGGGACACTCTTCTGTTTTTGGGAAAGATTCATTGAACGCAATTCTACTATCTTTGCCCTCAACCAAAATTGTAGATACCGGCTCGGAAGATGCGTCTTGTGACGTGGTTTTTTTTCTTTGAGAGAAAACTGCATAAGAAAGGCTGGAAGAAAAAATGTAAGCTGCAAGCAAAACTGCAATGCTTATACTTTTTTTGTTTATCATAAGTTCAATTTTTGATTGCACTGGTTCTGTTTGCCATTTTTAAGGCCTCTTTTTCCTCATTGGATAACTCGTGCTCCACAGCTTTTCCCTTCAACAGCCTCTTCGCATACCATCTTGTTCCAGACCGAGAATACAATCCAGAGATTATTATACCTGTATCTTCGCCATCTACTATCGCCAAAATGAAACTTTGATTTCCTCCTGTATCTTTAAAGGGATTAAAACGCAAAAGCCCCACTTTCTGAATATGTAAAACTCCCTCCTTTTGTATTGTATCACAATATTCTTTCAAATAGGAAATGTCTTTTTTTGCTTTATTTAAGTCTTTTATAATATTCTCGAGAATCGAACCAAGTCCTTTATTTATAACGCCTTTAGTTAACCTATTATAGTGAGAAACAGATCTAAACAAGCTTACAGAAAGAATAATTACCCAAATAATCAAAAAGCCAAGAACGATTAATTCAAGATTTAGGGACATAAAGTTTATACTAGCCTCTTGACAGCCTTATGTCAATAGTGTAGTGTAGGCATATTGAAATGGGAAAGCATAGAAAAACTCTAAAACAAAAAAAACTTACAGATCTTCGTAGAAGATCTGGTGCTTTTCAAGCAAAAGAAAGTTATTTTTTAAAAACCGACACTCTTATGGCGCCTATAGCCCCTCCTGTCCAAACAGTCTATACGACAAACAAGTATCTCTATCTAATACAAGATGTTCTAAAAACTAGCCTTATAACAGCTATTATTATTGCCATTCAAATTGTCCTTTTTCTCTTACTAAAAAAACAAATATTGGTTTTACCTATGGTCAAATATTAATGATTGACCCGCCTATTCTTACTTTTCGCCTTAGTAGATTTCTACTGCGGCTCAAAGAGCGAATTTTGGCGGGCAAGGAAGGAGGTGTAAAAAAATTATGGCATCCATGTACTGTGTTAAGTGTAGGGCGAAAAGAGAAGATCCTAAAGCTCAACCGGTAACCATGAAGAATGGTAAACCAGCAATGAAAGGCAAATGCCCAGTTTGTGGAACAGGAATGTACAAAATTGGGAAAGCCTAAAAAGCTGATAATAGAGGAAAATGTTCCTCACTAAGAAAACCCCTGCTTTACAGTCAGGGGTTTTTTATCTATTTGCCTTCGTAATGCTTTAACTTAAAAACTTTTACCACGCTAACATTCCATTCGTCCACAATCTCTGCTCTGCCAAAACCAGCCACTTCCCAAAGAGAATGGCCCAAAACCCCACATGGGCTCGTCTCGCAGACTACTAATAATTGGTCTGTAGCCGTCTTTCTCTCTGGATCTTTTTGAGGATTCTCAATTGTTACAGGTCGACTATCCCAAAGAGTAAAAAAATATCTATATGCATGATCAGAGTTTCCCCTACTTATAAGAGCAAAGTTAAACGGCTTTCCTTCTGACTTGTCTAAAACAAATCTAGAAATCTTCTCAACTTGCGCAAGTTGCTTATTGGGAGGGAACAAAAATGGCATTCCTTTAAGATTAATCAAAACAAGTACGACAGAAATAACTATAGCCAATATCTTGCCTGTTAATTTTATTCGGGTCAATTCGTGAAAATTCGAGTATAAAACTTTAAGCGTAATTCCAACCAAGATAAAAGGTAAGGGAAACATGAATCCAAAATAATAGTCATATATGGACTTTTTGTAAAAGCCAAAAAGTCCGATACCTATAACAAGCCATAAAACCATAAGGCTTATTTTTTGAAATTGTTCTTTGTTATTAAGACTTACAATAAATCTTTGTGCCAACAACAAAGCGCTCACAACGGCTAAGGCAAGGGTTGCGTAATACCAAAAAGCGATGTTTGGATGAATTCCTAAAGACACTTGTTCTGGGGGTGGGAAATTTGTAACCAGTCTTCCAAACAATCTAAAGAACACGTCGTAAACAGTTAGGGAAAAGTTATCTACTTTACCAGTATCTCCCGAGGCAAATACAAAAGATATTATACTTTGAAGATTTGGAAAACCGTGACGAACTTCAAAGGCTAAAAATGGCGACCAACCAACAAGAAAACCTAAAAAAATGTAAAGATAGTCTTTCGAAGTTCGAAGCACGAAATTCGAAACAAATCTTAATAACCAAAAATCCAAAAATTTTGTTTTTAGAATTTGAAAATTTGAATTTTGAGAATTATTTCGGATTTCGGATTTTGATATTCGGATTTTCTTGGATGCTGAATCAAGTTCAGCATGACATTTCGAAAAGAAAACATATACCCCAATTATTACTCCTACAAATGTTGCTAAATAATGAAGTTGCATAGTTATTCCGAGTAGAATTCCAGATAAAATAAACAATTTGGCCTTGTTCTTATTCACAGCTTTATAGACTAAATACAAAGTAAGGAGAGAAAAAAATGGCACTAAGTTTGGATTCCAAGATGAGCGGGAATGGGCTATAACAAGCGGTGCTATTGAATATAAGAAAGCTGACATCAATCCTACTCTTCTCCCAAAAAACTCACTACCTATTTTGTAAACAAGAAAAACGGTAGCTGTTCCAAAAAGTGCAACCATTACCGAAGAACCAACAGGATTGTAGTTAAACAACCATAAAAAAGGAGTCGTAAAGTAATAGTAAATGGGCCCTAAGAAAAATCCTCCTACAGAAGCTGTTGGACCAAGAAGAGTAAACTTTCCATGCAAAATGCCATAAACAACCAAGGCATCCCGTCCCTCATCTCCTAAGAAAGTCATGTAGTCTTGTATTCTATAAAGCCTCAAAAACGCAGCAAAAAGAAGTATCCCTAATAAAATCAACCAATAGAAAAATCTTTGATCTTTGTCCCCGATTGAATCGGGGATTAATCTTTGATTTTTGTCTATCCTACCATCTTCTGGAATTTTGAAAGAAACGATACGTGCCATCTTTTCCATATAAAGATATTATACATAGAATAACTATATGGCACTACAAAAAACACAATTGCAAGAATAAGAAATAGATGGCGAGTGGCTACTCCAAAAAAATGCGTACCAAACCCAATTACACTAGAAATAATCAATAATGATCCTCCTGCAACAAGATTAAATTGAGGAAACTTTAGTATAAGTTTTAATGGACTTGTAATCTTGTGACGATTAAATGACCAAAGGTTATTTATTGTAAAATTCCATATTATGGACAACTCTGCGCCTATTGCTCCACCAAGAGATGGATGCAAACCTTTCCTGTATAATACTTCAAGCGTCACAGCATTAATAATGTATCCCACAAAACCAGTAATTGCATATTTAAGAAAGGGAGAATGGACAAGCTCTATGGCTCGTGCAGTCAAAACATACTTTAACACATTTGCAATATATTCTGTAGGCGCTATTTTAGAATCCCCAAGAGTTCTGTCTGTAAAATGAAACGGAACTTCGGCTATTCTGAATCCATCGACACACGCCTTGTGTAAAAAAGAAACCTGAAATGTATATCCGCGAAATTCGGTTAATTTGTTTTTTTCTGCAATAAAAACTTCTTGTTTTAATGCTCGAAATCCGCCTGTCCAATCGTGAATATTAAATCTGCCAAATACTATTCGGATAAGCTGGTTTGCTATTATCGAAAATGCTTTTCTGTAAAGAGGCCAATTTGGGGGGATAGATCCTCCACCACTATATCTTGTACCGATTACCATATCATAGCTTTCTTCAATTTTTTTTAGAAACTGCGGGATTTTTCTCTGGTCGTGTTGGCCATCCGCATCTATCTCAAACAATATGTCAGCGCTTAAGTTTTTAATTGCATAAGACATTCCTCTAACATAAGCCGCTCCAAGCCCTCTTTTTCCTCCAGTATTAAGGTGTATGTTCCCCCATTTTCTCATTAATTTTTTTACTTCTTTTGCAGTGCCGTCTGGAGAATTGTCGTCTGCAACCAAAATATGCATGGAGTGGTTTTTGATCTTTGGAAAAATATCCTCTTCCAAGGAGCTTATGAGTCGCTCTATGTTGCCTTTCTCGTTATAAGTTGGAATAACAATAACTACTTTCAATGTTACCTAGTCTCCCTTTCTAAGTCTTTCTTAACCATCATTTCTACTAATTCTTCAAAGCTTGTCTTTTGTCTCCAACCCAAAACTCGCTTTGCTTTGCTGGCATCGCCAACCAAATAATCAACTTCTGCGGGTCTAAGATGTTCCGGTTTGTTGGCTATCACATACTTTCTCCAATCAGATATTCCTACAATTTTGAAAGCAAGCTCTACAAATTCTCTTACACTGTGATTTTCTCCTGTTGCTATTACGTAGTCATCGGCTTTTGGCTGTTGAAGCATAAGCCACATAGCCTCTACATAGTCGCCTGCAAAGCCCCAGTCCCTTTTTGGTTCCAAAGACCCAAGCTCCAATTTTTTCGCAAATCCTAATTTAATTCTTGCTACCTCATGACTTATTTTTCTGGTAACAAACTCAAGTCCTCGACGCGGCGACTCGTGGTTAAAAAGAATTCCAGAGCAGGCAAAAAGACCAAAACTTTCTCTATAGTTAACTGTAATGTAATGACCATAAACCTTTGCTACTCCATATGGGCTTCTTGGGTAAAATCTTGTAGTTTCCTTTTGAGGCGTCTCTGTAACTTTTCCAAACATTTCAGATGATGAGGCTTGATAAAATTTTATTTTGGGATTTACAGTTCTTATTGCCTCCAAAATCCTGGTAACACCAAGCGCGGTAAATTCACCTGTCAAAACCGGCTGGTTCCACGATGTCTGAACAAAAGACTGCGCAGCAAGATTATAAACTTCATCTGGCTCTCCCTCAACTAAAGCAGAAGACAGCGAACTTTGGTCCAGAAGATCACCCTGAATTAAGCTTATTTTATCTTTAATGTGTTCGATTCGTTCGTTATTAACAGTACTTGTACGCCGCGTTAAACCATAAACTTCATAACCCTTAGACAGTAATAATTCTGCTAAATAAGAACCATCTTGTCCTGTTATTCCTGTAATAAGCGCTCTCTTCATAAAATATAATGGTTATAATAATTATAACACTTATAATCCTAAACAATTTTTCTCCAATAATCTAGCGTGTCAATAAGTGTTTTGTCTAAGTCTATCTTAGGTTTCCAACCAGAAATCTTTATAAATTTAGAGGCATTACATAATAAATCAGGATTATCTATTGGCCTTAACAAAGACTTATCTACTTTTATGCTTATTTTAGAAGAAGAGAAAGACAATAGTTTGCTTAATATATCCTCAATCTTGTAAGACATACCCCGTCCTATGTTATAAACTTCCCCAAACTTTCCATGCTTAAGAGCAAGCAAATACGCAGTCACTATATCTCTTACATCTGTAAAATCTCTTTTTGCTTCAAGATTACCAACATGTAGCACTGGTTTTCTTTTGCCTTTCTCTATTTCTGCAATTTGTTGTGCAAATGAGCTGATAACAAAATGTGGTGTTTGTCTTGGTCCTATGTGATTAAACGGTCTTACTCTTACTATTTTTAATTTATAAGCCAAAAAATACTGCAAACCTAAAAAATCTTGTGCTATTTTAGATACAGCATACGGACTAAGAGGCATAAGTGGGGTATTTTCATCTATCGGAAGGTTTTTTTTTTTAACTATACCGTAAATATTTGCAGAGGATATTACTAAAATCTTTGTGTTAAATAAACTATTTATTCTTATGGCATCTAAAATATTTAGTTCCGAAAGGATATTATTTGTCAATGACTTTTGGGGATTTCCAAAACTATTGGCTGGAGAAGGTAGGGCAGCTAAATGGAAAATTAAATCTGGCTTTGTTTTTTCAACCACAGAGTACGTGTCTTCTGCATACAACAAGTTGACTTTAAAAAGCTTTATATACTGTTTTATTTTATCTACATTGGTTATACTTTTTTCTATTAAATAGGTACCAAGTATCTTGTATTCTTTTTTGGCAACTAAGTATTCTGCAAGATAGCTTCCGGCAAATCCTGTTATCCCTGTTATTAAAACTTTTTTCATACTCCTTCGCCTTTATTCCTTAACATACTAAATATCATATGCTTTTAATATCTATTCTATGTGAGGCTTCGGAAGTATGAACCCATCCGTAGTTCTGCATTGCAGAACGAAGGAGGGT
>Ga0114944_1000507_pt1 | contig 10156 bp, 7 predicted proteins | sample OV2TP2_FD_89582 | JGI IMG/M metagenome (GOLD analysis project Ga0114944, IMG submission 89582) | Hot spring microbial communities from Beatty, Nevada to study Microbial Dark Matter (Phase II) - OV2 TP2 | ecosystem: Environmental > Aquatic > Thermal springs > Hot (42-90C) | place: USA: Beatty... | reverse complement strand
GATACTGCCAGAGATCATATTCGATAAGGAAGAGTACACACCATTTGATGAGTTCATAGTGAGCATAATATCGCCTGACAGCAACCAAGACCCAGACAGGATAGAGACAGTAAGACCAATAGTATCCAGTTCAAGTTCAAGCATCGGTAGGCAGTCAATGCCAGAAACAGGTCCAAACACAGGAATATTCGAGGAGGACTTTGACCTTACACCCAATAGAGACCAGTTCCCAGGTGACTTGGTAGCTATAAGAGAAGACGGTGTCACTGTAGAATTCAGAATTGACGAGGATACAGTTGCAACAAAGTCAGTCTTCGTGAACTACCATGTTGGGCAAGTGATGTTTGACAAAGATGCTTTCAGGATAAGCGAGAGAGGAGTATTAAGGGTAATTGACCCAGATGCCAACAGGAACCCAGATACGATAGACACAACACAAACTAGGTTCTGGTCAACAACTGACCGTGGAGGTCTGTTAATAACCCTAAGAGAAACGGGTGACAGAACTGGAATATTCGAGGAGATAATAACATTCACACCAGATGAGGAAAGTACTGGAACTAGGCTAAGGGTGAGCGAGGGCGACACTATAACAGCCAAATTCACTGACAACACTTTGCCAGCACCAGCAGCGCTGGCCACTGACCAGGTGTTCACTGTCGAAGTGGAAGAGCTGTTCGCAAGTGCCTTGATAGGTGCGATAGTGCCACCATTGGAGCGCGCCGTAGCTTCAGAACCAGAGCTAGTAGACCAAACAGGTGCAGCCTTGACAGATGTATCAGTAGGTTCGCAGGTACTGATACAGAGTGAAATCACGAACTCGCAGACAAAGAAGCAGCCATTCGCGTATATAGTGCAGATAAAAGATGAAGACGGAATAACCATATCCCTGTCATGGGTAACAGGTGAACTTCCTGCAAAGGAATCACTGAAGGCAGCCCAGTCATGGATACCAGATTCAGCAGGTGACTTCACAGTAGAAATATTCGTGTGGCAGAGCGTGGATAACCCAGTAGCTCTATCACCGGTAAGAACAACGACAGTCTCGGTACGATAGAATGCATAAACCCCCCTTTCTTTTTGTTTTTACAATCCTAATGTCAATTGTATTTTCATTTATTCAAGATTCTTATGCACAAGCACTTGAGTTAAATGTTAATCAACGAGTATTCTCTTCTGGGGACACACTTGTTGCTTTTGGCAAGAGCGTTGCTAACGATTCGTTAATAGCAGAGCTATACAACCCCAAAGGTGCATTGGTCCTAAGAACGCAGGTAGATACTGGTGTAGAGGGCAGCTTTTCGAGGATACTGATGCAATGGCCCATAACACCAACAGACAAGTTTCCCTTTGGCGCTTATAGTCTGGTAGTAAGATCAAGCACAGCTGAAGAGCGGAGAGCAACCGAAGTGCTAAGCTTCCAGCTATCTAGGGGTACTATCCCTGGTGTGGAAAGAGAACTAGCAGTGCAGCTATCTGTTCCAGCAGTGATTGGCAGGGATGAAGTTGCAAGGGTAATAATTCAGGTAACAGTAAACGGCGTGTTGGTAAAGGGAGATGCTGCTGAAACGTTAAGAGATTCACACATACACTTCCCAGATGGCAGCATAGAGCCTATAAACGCCTTCATTGTTCTTGAGGATGGAATATATCTTACAGACTTTCGCAGCAGCATGTTAGGACATTATACAATACACATACAGGCGTTCCAGCAGGGGCTCATTGCAAACAGCGTCTCTGGCGTGTTCATAGAGGAAGGACCAATACTGTCGCTTGGGAATGAGATCTCAAAGTTGAATGCAAATGTTGCGAGTTTGAGGGATGAGACTGTAGGAAAGACCGAGGAGATAAGTCAAACAGTGTCAGAAATAGGCTCTGCAGCAGGACAGGTAACCTCTTTGCTACTTCCAATAATAGGTATGATTGCAATTATCGTTGCACTGCAGGCTACTATATTAGCGAAGCGTAAATAGTTTGATCTTCAAACCTGTTTATGCAGAATCTCGTGTGATTAACTGTTCTTACCTTAGCAGTTGTAATGCAACTTGCAGTATTTTAATAATAAATAAGTTTTCTTTATTTAGTCTTCCCTACTATCTTAATCTCGATACCTTCTACGGATCTCTGCATGGCCTTCATGCCCAATGCCCAGACCAATTCCTTTAGTTTCTTTACAACATCGTTCTTCTCGTTCAACTTGTACATCTTTGACTTTCCGATCTTTCTTGTTTCTCTAACAATTCCACTTTCTTCCAGCAATGGAAAGTATTTGTAAAATGTTACCTTGCTTATACCGATGCCCTTTATCATTTCTTCTTTAGAGTAGTCGGAAAGTGGATTGTCTATAAGAAAGTCTATAATTCTAATCACAGGTGCAGAACCAAAAGTTTCAACAAGTATTGTCTTTTCGTTACTCATGGAAATGATAAAAGTAACAATGGTATATATATTTATACTACCAAAGTTCATAAAATGAACTATGCTAAGCGACGAGCAATTACAAGCATTAATACTTCACAAACTCTTTAACAGAAGATGCTGGGGCGGCAAGCACACCTCGTTTGAAAACTTGAAGAAGGGCATCAAGATCTCAGATCTGGGCAAAGAGGGTTTGAAGAGGGTAGATCAAGCCAGTAAAGAACTCATTCGAGGAGGGCTTATTCTGACTAAACCAACACATTACGGTCTGGAGGTTAGTTTGAACCCTCGAATGTCAGATGAAATCGTATTAAAGATCAAGAAATTCTTTATCACTTAATACGGCAGAATCCCAGTCAATAGCCAATCATAAATTCCTGTAGTAACCTTTTCAGCCTAAATTTTAAAGATCTGGCTAAGGATCTCGGTCTGGAGGAATTAGCACGAAAGTTGAATTTGCCAAAGACTAGGGTCACCCTTGCTGACAAGAGAGAGGTCGAGGCTCAACAGACATTTGCTTACGTTAGCATCATGGATAGGGAAGCTCCAGTTACTGTTCTAGTTATGGATTGTCCAATGCCTCTTCTTGGAGCTTTTACACTTCAGGTTCTTGGTTTAGAAGTCGATCCCGTAACAGAAAAAACCAAACCGTCTAGACCATTCTCTCTGGGCATTATGTATCTATCTGCAAAGTGAACAGGAAAGCTCCTTGTTGGAAGGTTGATTAAAGCAAGTTAACATCTTTGTATGCAATTAATAGCCTAGCGCTTTAAGTTTAACCTTCACCAATTCAAGCACGATGAAACCAGTATATCTAGGCATAATTCTAGCCGCAATGCTGCTAACCAGTGCCATAGGCACATCATACGCATCTACAGGCTCTGTAAAGGTATTAGCAAAGGAGAAGCAGGGCATGATCCTGCTGCTAGTTAAAAACATGCAAGGTGTAAACATTCACACCATAAAGCTCACCCTGTTGGATGGCGAGGTAAACTCGGTAAAGACCAGCCAAGGCTGGACTGTTAAAAAAAGTCCCTCTGACCCAAAGAGTATAACTCTAACAACTGATATAACTCCAATAAAGGCTCGCGATCGCACCATCTTCTCTCTAGGTACAAACAACATCAACACGATAATATCATGGTCCGCAATTGATCGTTTAGGCTCAACTGTTGATGCTGACAGCGCAAGAACGGTCGTCAGGCAGACATTGGATAAGGTAGCACCAACTGATACAGAACCAACGTACATATCAAACGCAAGAAGCTTAGCAATCACTACAGACAAGATCTTCTACAACAAGAGTGACAAGATGATCATATCAGGAGTACTGGATCCAAACACAGATGTAACCATAACGATTTACGCTCCAAATGGTCAGAAGATAAAGATCATGGATGAGACAGACCAGACTGGCAGTTTCAACGTGTTGCATGTTCTGCAAAATGCCGAAAGTGGTGCATACCGCCTGAAGGTTAGACAGGCAGACGGATACGCCGAGACAGCGTTCAAGGTTCTATAATTTTTTCTTTACCAATAAAGATAAGATTAAAAATAGATGCAGATCGTAGAGTAGGTGTGAATGCGTTACTTATCAGTCGTGGCAAAATAATTTCGTTGCTACTTGTCGCCATCCTTTTAGGACCATACCTCAAGGACATCCCTGATGCTTTTGGTCTTTACGAATATGATGAACTTAATAGCAACATACTGAATGAAGGCTTGCAAATCAGACTGGATTCTGAACTGCTGAACCTGGATGGTTTAACGTACAATCCCAACGCTGCAAGGGTAATGATAGTTGGCAAGGGCGATATCAGTGCTATTTCCGATCAGGTGCATGTGTCACACTATCTGAAGACGCAGAACGGTTACATCGCCTTTGCAGCAACAACGCAGGATAAGCTGCCATTATTAACATCACAGGGGCTTGCTGTTACTAATGATATGAAACTGGAATTCGATCAGGTCAGGGACGCCTCTAGGCTTGGTGAGATCCTAGGCTCTGATAAGGCGAGCAGAGATGCTGGTTTGACTGGCAATGGCATAAAGGTAGCTGTAGTTGATACTGGAACAGATTTTGCAAACAAGGACATGATACATGCGCTTGCTAGAGACGCAAACAAAAGACCGATCATGCTGGATGCCGATGGGCAAGGCATAGTGTTGACGAGAACAAAGTTCATCGCAAACATAACACCGCAAGGCAACCTTTTGAACAGTACGATACCGAAGGATGAGCAAGATGATTTTACATCCAATGTTTACTTTAACGATAAAGGAGTATTCCTGAACCTTAACAAGGGCAAGAACGGCACGAAGTTCGAGGTTTACAATTCTGTCTACCCTCTACTGTCTCCTTTGATACTGAACGCTACAGCTACCAAGGACTGGAAGATAGGTGCAAGCAAAACAAACTTCATCAGGTCAATGAGTGGCCAGTATCACATGGGTTTTGTTCTGCAAGTGCAGTTTCATCTTGGCAGGGCAGGACTGATCATAGTTCCAGTTTTGGTTGTAGACAGCAAGGAGAGAGGTGTTTATGACACAATCATAGCCGACATGTCGTCATCTTGGGCAGACTTTTCCAAGTTCGAGCTTGGCAAGGGCAGTGCAAATGTGGAGTTCGACTATGACTTTACCGATGAGAAGCAGATCAAGCTTGGAGACGGAAACGAGTTTTTGGTGTTTGATGATAAAAAGGATGGTGACATAGATCTATCGGCAGGCACTGCTGGAGCATATGTTCTGGACATCTGGGGTGCTATAGACAAGGACAAGAAACCAAAATTCGATGATTATATTGGTGCTGTGAACGCCACGTTGCTTAAACCCATTGATACTAATGGTACCTACTTTGGTGTTATGTTTGATTATCTGGGTCATGGCACTGGAAGCTCTTCCAGTATCGCATCTAGAGGACATGATACATACGATGTATACAAAAATTCAACCAAGTATAGATTGAAAGGAGTTGCACCCGATGCTAAGATAATTCCAGTCAAGGCACTGTGGTACGGCGATGTTGTCTATGGATGGTTCTGGGCATCAGGATTCGAGCAGGACAGCAACGGTGACTGGAAGTACACTGGCAAACATCTAGCCAATATTATAAACAACAGCTGGGGCGTTTCAACATTTCCCGCTCTTAATTATGGCCCTGGATACGATGTGCTAAGCGTACTTGCAAGTTTGCTGAGCATACCAGGCGCTATTGATCCTAGTTTTCCAGGCGTGTTGATGGTGAATAGTGCTGGTAACACTGGTTTTGGCTATGGTACTCTTGGTGCGCCAAGCAGCTCACCTTTTATGCTTACCGTTGGTGCTACAACAAACAATGTTTTTGTAGGTTCTGCATTTACCAAGAACGAGCCAAGGTTTGGCAACAACACAGCATTTTACGATGACGTTGCCGAATTTTCGAGCAAGGGTCCAAGTTTGCTTGGTGATGTGAAACCTGAAGTGATGAGCGTAGGCGCCTATGGTTTTGTTCCATCGCCTCCAAATACCAAGCATGCGCCAAATGCAACGGGAGCGTATGGACTATTCGGAGGTACCAGTATGTCCGCCCCCTTGGTGTCTGCTGCAGCTGCACTGGTCATGGAAGGGCTGAAAGAGGAGAAGATCGATAGCAACCCATTTCTGGTAAAATCTATACTCATGTCAACAGCAAGCGATCTAGGTAATGATGCCTTCACACAGGGTGCTGGCAAGGCTGATGTTGCAAACGCAGCTGATTACATAAAGGGCAGGAACGGCAAGTTTCTTGTCTATACAAAAGACACGTATTCCAATGTAGCAGGTATACTGAACAAGGCTATAAGCAATTACAAGCTCAAGGGCTTGGGAAACTACAGCCTCATACTTCCAGAAAAGGAGCTGCAGGACAGCAAGTGGTATGCAGGTTACATAAACAAGGGCGGTTCTGCGGAGGCAAAGTTCGTGGTTGCAAACCCATCCAACAGAACCCTTGCTGTAGAGATCGAACCCACGATGCTGGAGATGATCAAGCAGCAAAGCATAAACGGCACTACAGAGGTTAGGCAGAAGGATCCTGTACTCAACAACGAAAAAGCAGGTTACGCTCCAAACTACATAAACCTGAAGAAGACACTTGACATTCCAAAGGATACAGAACTGATGGTGATCAAGGCATACTTCCCGTTCGAGTCTTTTTTAAATGCAACAGAACCAGTATATGCAAATTCGCTCAGGATAGCTTCTCTATACTTCTATGACTGGTTCGATAAGAACAAGGACGACAAGGTGTCATTCAACGAAATCAGTCTGGTGAATAGGGGAGGTGTGTGGGGCACCGTTCAGCAGGTCACTATACGCGACCCATTGGACAGGATAAAGAACACGCCTCTACTTGGCATCTATCCAGTGCCAACGATATTCTCCTACTGGAGCGGTATCACAAAACAAAACTCGACTGCGATGAACTACACACTTGTAGCAAGTTTCTACAAGAAAGGTACATGGGACACGGTTTCTGTTGATACGAATACGCTGGAGATCGATCCAAATGGTCAACGCATCTTCAATGCAAAGTTAGCAGTGCCAGAAGATGCGTTACCTGGCATATACCAAGGGTTCATAACTGTAAAGAGCAGAGCGCAGGTGTCCAACGTACCTGTATCCTTTGCAGTGCCTGTAAGCGTCTCTTCCAAGGACATTCCTTTGGTAGTATCTGGGAGACCAAGCGAAAACCTGCTTTACGACAATGCAGCTGTTACCGGTTCATTCGATATGCTGTCAAGGTACAATGCTGGTGATTGGAAATTCTACCATTTCAATCTGACGGATCCTACCATAAATGCCATGAGCCTGAAGATATCTTGGAGGAACAACTGGACGAGCGTAAACGCGATGGTAACGGATCCAAATGGCAAGATAATTGCATCATCGGTTCCTGCTGGCGTCTTTCAGGTATTTTTGGGGTGGGCCAGCAATGACTGGCTCGGCACAACTAGGTTCAGCGAGGGTGGCGGTTTCTATCCGTCTCAGAACTATGGCAAAAATTCAACGGTCCTTTATGTTCCCATTAATTCAACTGGCATATACTCGCTAATGCTGCACACAACACTTTTCCACGGCAAGAGTCTAACGGAGCCAATAGTTATAGAAGCTAAACCCACGACCATACTCCCTGATACAAGCCCACCAAAGATATCTGTGGAGTTTCCACGCTATGCCAGTGGTATCATCAGTATCCCTGTAGGTCTTGATGAAGAAAATATGGAAGATGTAAGCTACACGGTTGATGGATCGGCTCCAGTAAGTTTGAAGGAGAATGCTACAATGGTAGTTGATACAACAACGCTTAACGAAGGATTCCATCACATAGGTATAGTTGCATCTGACACAGTAGGGCACAAGGTGTTCAAGGATATAATATTCGTTGCAGACAACATAAAACCGCAGTTGAATGTGCGCAGCCCCGAAGACGGCACTGTGGTAGCAGATAAGTTGGATGTAAATCTCGAAGTCTCAGATTCCAGCCTGAAAGTTTTCAGCGTTTTGCTTCCCAATGGAACTAGCGTTGATAATAACAACGCCTTCAGCATTGATACTGCATCACTTGCAGATGGTGAATATGCAATATTGATAAGTGCTGAAGATGGAGCAGGTAATCTTGTAGAAGAGAAGAGGACGATCAAGGTTGACAGAACAGTGCCATCTGTGGAGATAACGAGTCCAAGCGATGGTGCAAGCGTATCAGGGAAGGTGAATATAAAATACGATGTGAGTGACGATAACCTGAAGAGCGTCATACTCAGTGTAGGAGCAAAGTCAATAGAGATCGAGAACACTGGTTCGTATTCGCTCGATACAGCGACGCTGTTTGATGACCAATACACACTTGAGTTGGCTGCAGAGGACAAAGCAGGAAACGCCAACTCCAAGGCAATAACGATAAGCACAACAAACTTCGGGCCTTTGCTTATGAGTGCGCATCTGCTCGGCGTTGCAATTGGCGTTGCGATCGGCGCGGGTGTATCGATAGCTGTGCTGCTACCAAAGTATAGAAGGAAGCATACGCAAGGACAATAAGATTAATTGATAAATCTTGTAAAACAAAACGTTAATAAATTAAATTCATGCACGATTCCATGATCGATTATGACCCAGCAACCTTCTGAGAGAGGTAGCAAGGTCTCAAGGCGTGATTTTCTTAAGCTAATGGCAGCTGCTGGCACCGTACTGTCATTCACTCCTTTCATAGACTGGGGAAAGTTCATGCCCAACCCTATAGGATCAAATTTACAAAAGGCCAAGGTTGTACTTCCAGATGGTTCGCATGCAAATGTCAAGACCTTTCAAGTCAATCACTCGGAAGCAATTCGTTATCCAGAAACTGGCGACAGGGTTCTTGACGAGGAACCCTTCAGGAGGTGGCAGTTCATAAGGCTACCTCCTGAATACGGTGGTGATAGAAATGATGTTTCTGCATTCAGGGCATACAGCATGGTCTGCTTGCACTTATGGTGTTTATGGCGATACTGGCCTGATGAGGGTAGGAGGAGAGGAGAGTGTCCCTGTCATGGGAGTATGTATGACCCAAGAACGGGAAAGTCTTTTGCAGGTCCAGCATCCCTGCAATCTCCGCCGGCAAACGTGCTTCCTAAACTCGATCTAGAGGTTGATGCTGATGGCTTTTTATGGATACTGCCTCCAGTGATGAGCGCAAATGCAAATGGGATAGTAGGCTTTGGTCGCTTTGCAAAAGGAGTTAACGTGTAGTTGAGGTAGTGGGATGAGTACCACTCTAAAGAGTGAAAACGGTTTAGTAAGGTTCTTCAAGTGGCTCTGGAACGGGCTAGAGCGAACGATGTTCCTTGGGCTGAAGTTTACTTTTCCATCAAGGTTTGTCAGTCCATTAGGATTTTTGGGGATGCTAACATTCATCACATTCATAATTCTGGGCATAACTGGAGCGTTGCTGATGTTTTACTATGAACCAATTCTTGATCGAGCATGGGACAGCGTTGAAAGGATCAACGATGTCATTCCATACGGATTCCATCTAAGAAATCTGCATTACCATGCGTCAAACGCAATGGTCTTCCTTGCATTGGCACACATGTACTACCAGTACTTTAGCGGCAGGTACAAGATCAGGAACGAAGTTTTGTGGGTAACTGGCGTAATCCTTGGCACAGTGACCATTCTGGAGGCATTCACTGGTTACGATATTTTGTACAATGAAAGGGCAGAGCTTGCCATCAGCATAGCAGCATCGTTAACAAACTCCATACCTATAATGGGTCCTGATATAAGGGAGGCTGTGTTTGGCGCTGGCTTTGCCGACTTTGTGCTGAGATTCTATGCACTGCATGTTTTCATACTACCAATAGTCATGCTTGGTCTGATGGCCGTGCACTTCCCAAGGTTCCTTGTATTTGATGTACCAATGGTGATGGCCATTTCTGGGGCAATATTCGTAACTGGAGGGGTCTTCCCAGTCGAATTGGGCACAAAGTTTTCTCCAGCAAGTCCCCCTGGTGTTACTGTCCCCGAATGGTATCTAACTGGACTTTATGCCTTCCTTAGATCGCAGTATGACAAGTTTGTCACAGGTGTGTTATGGCCTGGGCTCTTCATAGGCTCATTGGCGTTGATACCGTTCATTGACAGGTACAAGAGGTTTTCGTGGAAGGATAGACCATTGATAACAGCGGTTGGAATAACAAGCTTGGCTCAGATAATTGTAACAACTTACTGGGGATTCTAT
>Ga0114944_1000504_pt1 | contig 10168 bp, 4 predicted proteins | sample OV2TP2_FD_89582 | JGI IMG/M metagenome (GOLD analysis project Ga0114944, IMG submission 89582) | Hot spring microbial communities from Beatty, Nevada to study Microbial Dark Matter (Phase II) - OV2 TP2 | ecosystem: Environmental > Aquatic > Thermal springs > Hot (42-90C) | place: USA: Beatty... | reverse complement strand
CCTTTCAGTCCTTCGATGTCCAATCCTAGGTCTCTTAATACAGCGCCCATCATTCCATCCACATTTAGAATCAGATTATCTTTCTTTACCACTGTTATCTTTTCTATATCGAGGGCAAAATTAAGTATCGGTGTATTGATTTTATTATCCCTGATAAACCTGATGGTGGATTGAACCCTCAAATCAGGGCTCTTTTTTGAGAATTTTCTATGTCCTATGCCAGGGACAGGCCCTACCTCTTTTTTCATATATTCGAGGAAGCCCGGGACATCATTAGAATAATTCTTATGCCCGTATTCAAAATGCCTTGCAGCATCCGTAACGGCTCCGCCGAATCTGGGGCCTATCATTATTAAACCTGCTGCTATAGATTGCGCAAGGGGAATGCCTGCACATGATGCAAGAATGGTCGCCAATGCACCGCTGACACACGGCCCATTATCTACTGTTAATATAACCAACCTCTTTATTAATTGCGCCTCTGCCAGCGAAGGAAGGCGGCCTGTTAATTGCAGTCCGATCACATGCTCGATTCCGTATCCCTTTTCAATTAGGTCTGCAGCCCTGTAGCCGTAATATACAGGCTCGTCCCCCTTATTAAAGTTATTACAGGTAAAGAGTGTCGGTATAACTACGGATTTTGTCTTGATTAAATCCTCTATAGGTCTTGGAAGTTCGGCATTTGCCGGTTCTTTTTCTATACCCTGCGCAATTTTTCCTTCTTTAACCAATTTCAGATAAACATCCTCGATTATGGGCCCAAGATCGCCGAAGGTTGGAGCAACAATAACGCCTGCCTTTTTAAGCATATCCATCTTATATCTTGCAGTTCCCCTTCCGCTGGCATCGAGCTTTGCTCCGGCATGTCCGAATTTCATCCCCTTTGGCAGCTTCTCCTGACTGATGCCTGCAATTGCCGCTATAACCTTTATTCGTCTGGGCTTTGCAGAATACCATTCGGCGACACCTTCCTCGAGATTCCCTCCCATCTCTCCAATAATAACTGCGGCCTGAGTCTGCGGGTCGTTTTCAAAAAACTCCAAATAAGTAACATAATCCGAGCCGGGATATGAATCTCCTCCTATGCCTATGGCTGTTGTGGTTCCGTCCGCCCACTGGGAAAGCATCCACATGATTTCATTAAGCAGCCCTCCTGACTTTGTTACGACGCCAAATGAACCGGGACGGTGGAGTCTCGACATAATCAGATTATCGAATGCCCCCCCTGCCACACCCATCCTGCATTCGCCTGCAGAGAATATTCCTATGGCGGATGGCCCGTTAAATATCTTTCCCTTCTCCCTTGCCAGATGGAGAAGCTTCTTTGCATCCCGTTCGGGAACACCCTCGGTAATCATAGATACAAAACGGATATTTTGTAAATTTAACGCCTCAACGGCGGTGGCATAAGCTGTTTTTCTGTTTACATAAATCAATGCCTCGTTTATTTCAGGGTGTGCGGATACAGCCTCTGCGGCAGTCTTATATGTTGGCATGAGGAGGGTATCTGCGCCGTAAGGGACTGTCTCGTTTCCGCTGGCATTCGGGTCTACCAGACAGACTACATTATAAGGCAGGCCTGTCAGGTAGCTGAACTCCGCCATCCTCCTGGCAGGATTTAATCCCTGTGCGCCGTATATCATAATCTTTGAAGACCGGTTGCAGAATGGAAAATTTCTATCCTTTTTAACCGGAGCGGGATGGACAGCCTTCGGTTTCTGGAATTCCGTTTTTCCTTCCAATGCCATATTTACTATAGCAGTAAGCGGGGTGTTTCTATCGTAAACATAAATGTCAAAACCTTCGTCCTTGAGGGCCCTCATCATATCGAGCCCTGCCTTTTCATTAGGACCTCCCCTCCTGACCCATATCTTAACCTCCTTTAAATGCCTCTGTTCTCTTGCCCAGTGAAGTCCCTTAATTATTCCGGTAAATGTTGCCTTTACATCCGTAAAATTTGCTATTGCGCCGCCAATAATTAAATGCTGTATATCGGGCTGGGCTGCAACAATTTTTGTAAGCTCGAATACCGCATCTGCAGCAGGGTCGCCGCTGTATTCCGTATAATTAATAGGGACGCCGCCGAGCTGGATTACGGCATCGGTATAAAATACCGATGCGCCGCCTCCTGCAGGAAGCAACGCTACCTTAGGTTTCCCCTCCAAATTCAATACCGTAAATTTGACAGTTCCTTTTGTTAAATTACTATTTACTGTTTTTACATGAATCTCATGATCTGTAAGTGGACGGGCGAAGTCAGAAAGAAAGCTGAAGGACCAATCGGGGTGGCGGTATTGAGCATCCTCATCTACAAGCAAAACTGCATCCATTCCCACAACGCCGTTAGGTTCGCCTCGCTCACTACAAGCTTTGGTTATGCCAAGAGGATTGATTTCGAGATATGTAGCATCTTCGCCTACAAATGCGTCATAGAGTTTTTTTATAAAATCCGACAAATAGGGAATTTCTTTATCCGTTACGGATGCCTTCTTCAAGAACTGTTTTACTGCCGATTCATCCACGCCCAGGAGAGGAATTTTAAGAAAACTAACAGAATCCCAGTTTTCCTCTATCTCTATTCCGCCCTTTACCGAAAAAAGGACATCCGTGCCCTCTCTATCGGATTGAAGCGCCAAATAATACTCCTTCTGTATATTTATCTTTTCTTCTATCAGGACTTCGGAAATAAGCACCTGATGGCTGTTTATATTTACCTGGCGGAAGAGCATCTTCTTTGTCTCGGACACAGCGTCTTTTTTATTCAGCCCCACTTTTACAAGGCCAAGCTTCCCCCTCCCCTTGAAATTGCCGTGCGCTTTTACCACATACTCCTTACTGTCATTCAAATCTATATCATCGAGTTGGGCAGTATCCGTAATCAGATAGTTTTCAGGGACCGGCAATTGATATTTCTTCAATAATCGTTTTCCAAAATATTCCGCAACCTTTGCCATAAGAACACTCTCCTTTCATGCCCCTCACCTCACCTCTCCCCATTTGGGAGAGGGATAGGGTGAGGGTGAATTTTTATGCTATAAAATATCAAATTTTAAAAAAAATGACAATTATAAATTTTCACCTGAATGCGAATCGGCTCAGATAGAGTCAATTATCGCATTTAAAGTTGCGCTGGGACGCATTGCCTCTGCCGCTTTTTTCCGGTCAGGGTGATAATATCCGCCGATATTCTGAGGCTTCCCCTGTGCGCCGTTAAGCTCTCCGATAATCTTCGCCTCATTGTCTGTAAGCGCCTTAGCCGGATTTGCAAAATGCGATTGAAGCTCCTTATCCTGAGTCTGCGCTGCCAATGACTGCGCCCAATACAATGCGAGATAAAAATGACTTCCCCTGTTATCCAGTTCGCCGACCTTGCGGGCAGGCGACCTGTTATTGTCAAGTATCTTGCCGTTTGCCTGATCAAGAGTATCGGCAAGCACCTGCGCCTTTTTATTTTTGAATGTATTTGCCAGGTGTTCCAATGATACGCCAAGCGCCAAAAATTCCCCCAGAGAATCCCATCTCAAGTATCCCTCTTCCAGAAACTGCTGGACATGCTTTGGCGCAGAACCGCCCGCGCCTGTCTCAAAAAGGCCGCCGCCGTTCATAAGAGGCACAATCGAGAGCATCTTTGCGCTGGTGCCGAGTTCAAGAATCGGGAAGAGGTCGGTAAGATAATCACGAAGCACATTGCCGGTAACGGAAATCGTGTCCTTCCCCTCTCTTATACGCTCGAGCGAAAAACGGGTCGCATCTTCCGGAGACATTATCTTTATATCCAGTCCTTTTGTATCGTGATTCTTCAGATAACGATTGACCTTTTCTATAATCTCCCTGTCGTGCGCCCTGTTTTTATCCAGCCAGAAAACAGCCGGGGCGCCGGTTGCCCGCGCCCTTGAAACCGCAAGTTTCACCCAATCTTGTATTGGAGCATCTTTTGTCTGGCACATTCGGAATATATCCCCTTCTTCAACCTTCTGTTCGAGCAGAGCCTTGCCCGAAGCGTCAACCACGCGAATCGTTCCGTTTCCAGGAGATTTGAATGTCTTGTCGTGAGAGCCGTATTCTTCCGCCTTTTGCGCCATAAGGCCGACATTCGGAACGGTTCCCATAGTCTTCGGGTCATAGGCGCCATGTTTCTTGCAATCATCTATTACAACCTGATAAACTCCTGCATAACACCTGTCCGGTATTACTGCCTTGGTATCGTGGAGTTTGCCGTCAGACCCCCACATTTTACCGGATTCACGAATCATTGCCGGCATGGACGCATCAACAATCACATCGCTCGGCACATGCAGATTTGTGATCCCCTTATCCGAGTTCACCATAGCAAGTTCCGGGCGATTCTTATAACATGCCTTTATGTCCGCTTCTATCCCGGCTCTTTTATCCTCCGGCAATTTTGCAATCTTTGCATAAATATCGCCAAGCCCGTTGTTGGGGTCAACTCCTATCTCCTTAAATGCAGAGGCATTTTTTTCAAAAACATCTTTAAAGAAAACGGAAACAGCGTGTCCGAACATAATTGGGTCGGAGACCTTCATCATAGTCGCCTTGAGATGGAGAGAAAGCAGCACATCTTTAGTTTTAGCATCTTCCATCTGCTCTTCGAAAAATGCCCGCAATGCCTTGCGGTTCATGACACAGGCGTCAATAACCTCGCCTGCTTTAAGGTTTGTCTTCTCTTTGAGGACAGCAGTCTTTCCGTCCTGTCCTACAAACTCAATCTTTACAGTTCCTGCCTCGGCGACAGTTACTGACTTTTCACTGCCGTAGAAATCGCCGGAACTCATGTGCGCCACATGAGTTTTTGAATCCGCGCTCCATGCGCCCATCTTGTGCGGATTCTTTTTTGCATAATTTTTTACAGAGGCAGCCGACCTCCGGTCGGAATTTCCTTCTCTTAGAACCGGATTGACTGCGCTTCCAAGCACCTTGCCATACCGCGCCTTAATCTCTTTTTCAGCATCGTTCTTCGGATCTTCAGGATAATCAGGCACCTTATATCCGTGCGACTGAAGCTCTTTAATAGCTCCCTTTAACTGCGGGATAGATGCGCTGATATTCGGCAATTTAACGATATTCGCCTCCGGAGACTTTGCCGCAAGCTCGCCCAGTGCGGTCAGTTCGTCAGGTATCCTTTGGCTCTCGGTCAAGTTTTCAGGAAAGTTTGCTATAATCCTGCCTGCAAGCGATATATCCCTTAATTCAATCTCGATACCGGCTGTTTTTGTAAATGCCCTGACAATAGGAAGAAGAGAATAAGTAGCCAGCGCAGGCGCTTCATCGGTTGCCGTATACATAATCTTCATTGCCATAAGTTCCTCCTTATACTATTGGTTTTATTGTATTTTTTGTCTCACACTAAATAGAGTATCCGCCCTTTATGCTTTTGTTAAGATTCTCCGATAATACAAATATTATTATCCTCTCGCCTGTCAGAGTGCTGATATCGGTGTGAAGACTTATTACATCAACACCGACTATATCCTTTATGACTCTGGACAGCAAATCCTTTGCATTTTCAAGCAGGGTTGCCCTGACCTTTTTTATCAGGTCCCTGCCATCATGATTCTTTGTGAGCTGTCTCTCTGCGTCTGTGAGGACGCCTTTAAGCCTGACAAGTATCATATCGTCAATGATATATGCCTTTGTCTCCTTTGGTCCCCGCCCCATGTATTCGAGCTCAAACTTCGTCAGGGCATTGCCGATCTCTGCCTCCATCTGACCTTTTGTTTTCATCTGACCCTTTACCCCGGTAGAAATAGAATATCAAAACTGTTCGTTACCCTATCTGGTGACATAATTTCTAACGGGGTTTACCTTTATATAATCACCCCCCTTTAACTTATCGTTGATAATACTATAACTTATCTTCCAATACAAGATAAAGATTCTTACGGAATTTACCCATAAAAAAACAAAAAGCCAATAGCAATCTCTCACGATCACTATTGGCTTACCTTGCTGCCCAGCCCCGATTATAACCGAGATCTGTTCAGCCTTGTCCACCTTTTGAATTATATTATAAAAATTCCCTTTTCCCTGTCAAGCCAAATTTTCAATTTTCAATTTTCTTTCGTATTTTTCTATTTTTATTGCGTAAGGATTTTGAATATCTCCTCATACCTCTCCCCTGCCCTCTTTACAATCTCATCAGGAAGCTTTGGTCCAGGATATTTTTTATCCCAATCGAGGGTAAGAAGATAATCTCTTACAATCTGTTTATCATAACTGTCCTGTCCTTTGCCTGGTTTATAATCTTTTATTGACCAGAATCTCGATGAATCCGGAGTAAGAAGCTCATCTATAAGAATAATCTTATCTCTATAGATGCCAAATTCCATTTTTGTATCGGCAATTATTATCCCCTTTTTTTCTGCCAATTCTCTTGCCTTTTTGTAAATATCGAGGCTTAGCTTTTTCAGTCTTTCGGCAGTCTCCTTGCCGACAATCGTCTTCATCTCGTCAAAGCTTATATTTATATCATGTCCCTCCTCTGCCTTTGTGCTTGGAGTAAATATAGGCTCGTCGAGTCTTGAAGACTCCACAAGCCTTTCGGAAAGCTTAATCCCGCAGACCATTCCTTTTTCTTTATATTCCTTCCATCCAGAGCCTGATAGATACCCCCTCACAATACATTCGACAGGCAGAGGTTTTGCCTTTTGGACAAGCATACTCCTGCCTCCTATGACATATTTATATTTATGCAGTATTTCGGGATAGTCCTTTACATCCGTTGCAACAATATGATTTTCGATTATTTCTTTAACTTGTTCAAACCAATACAGGGAAATTTGAGTTAAGACCCTCCCCTTTCCCGGAATACCATTTGGCAAAACAACATCGAAGGCAGATACCCTGTCAGTAGCAACAATCAAAAGATATTCCTCTAACTCATAAATATCCCTCACCTTTCCGCTTCTTAAGAATTTAATATCTCTTAATTTCGTCTCCATTAAGACATCGTTCATTTTTTCACCCCCCTCTCCTTAATCATAGCATATATTGCAGGGATGACAATAAGAGTAAGGATAGTGGATGAAATCATGCCTCCTACCATTGGCGCTGCTATTCTTTTCATAACCTCGGAGCCTGTCCCTGCCCCCCACATAATCGGCAGGAGTCCTGCCATTATAGCGGTAACAGTCATCATCTTAGGTCTTACCCTCTCTACCGCACCTATCATTACAGCTTCATATAACTCTTTTTTAGTTATTTTCACTCTTAACTCTTCACTCTTAACTCTTAACTCATGGTAGGCATGGTCGAGGTATATGAGCATTACAACCCCTGTCTCTGCTGCAACCCCTGCCAGCGCAATAAATCCCACACCAACCGCCACACTGAGATTATAACCGAGATAGTATATAAACCACACACCTCCGACGAGCGCAAAGGGAACCGAGAGCATTACAATCAGGCTCTCGGTAACATTTTTGAAATTGAAATAGAGCAGCAGAAAGATTATTCCGATTGTCAGCGGGATAACTATTTTGAGTCTCTCCTTTGCCCTGACCATATACTCATACTGCCCGCTCCAGACTATGCTGTATCCTGTGGGGATTTTCACTTTCTCCGATACGGCCTTTTTTGCCCTCTCTACATAAGTCCCGACATCTATATCTTTTATGTCAATGTATATCCACGCATTTAGTCTTGCATCTTCGCTTTTTAAAGAATCAGGACCTGTGGTTATTTTTATATCCGCTACCTGTGTAATCGGGATATGCTCACCCCTTGGTGTCGGAATCAGAATCCTCCGAAGCTTGGAGATGTCATCCCTTAACTCCCTGCTGTATCTTAAATTTACAGGATACCTTTCGAGACCTTCAACAGTAGTTGTTATATTCATACCGCCTATTGCAGAGAGGATTACATCCTGTATATCATCAACCGTAAGACCATATCGCGCTGCCTCGTCCCTTTTGATTTTATAGTCAAAATAATACCCCTGCCCTGTCCTCTCTGCATATACAGAAAGTGTCCCGGGAACATCTCTTATAACAGACTCTATCTCTCTCCCTATATCCTCGAGGGTTTGCAGGTTATCCCCCATCACCTTTATACCTACAGGGGTTTTAATTCCTGTAGATAACATATCGACTCTTGTTTTTATGGGCATTGTCCACGCATTTGTCAGCCCTGGAAATTTTATAGCAGCATCCATCTCGCTTATTAATTTATCCGGTGTCATGCCGGGTCTCCATTCGGATTCGGGTTTTAGGGTAATAACCGTCTCCACCATCATCAGAGGCGCAGGATCAGTGGCAGTTTCTGCCCTGCCGATTTTCCCGAGGACATGGTGAACCTCAGGGAAAGTCCTTATAATCTTGTCTGTCTGCTGAAGGATTTCTCTTGCCTTTGTTATGGATATGCCCGGCAGGGTGGTCGGCATATAGAGTAAGTCCCCCTCATAAAGAGGAGGCATAAACTCACTCCCTAATTTATTGTATGGGATAATAGTTGCTAAAAGGACGAGTAACGCCAGAACTATCGTAAAAATTTTCATCCGCAGAACGATTTTTATAACAGGTCTATAGAGGAAGACTAAAAAGCGATTTATAGGATTGCTCCTTTCAGGGGCTATCCTACCCCTTACTAAGTAGCCCATCAGGACAGGGACAATGGTTATGGAGAGAAATGCTGCTGCTGCCATAGCGTAGGTCTTTGTAAATGCCAGCGGTTTGAAAAGCCTCCCTTCCTGTGCCTGAAGTGTAAAGACAGGTATAAAAGAGAATGTAATTATCAAGAGTGAGTAAAATAACGGCGGACCAACCTGCTTAGAGGCATCGGCTATTATCTGCCAGTGGTCTTTTTTCCCGGCATCCCTCTCAAGATGCTTGTGGGCATTCTCAATCATTACTATGGCAGCATCAATCATCGCGCCTATGGCAATGGCAATGCCGCCGAGGGACATTATATTTGCGTTAATCCCCTGATAGTGCATAATTATAAAGGAAATCAGGATGCCGACAGGGAGTGTGAATATGGCAACAAAGGCAGAGCGAAAGTGAAGGAGAAAGACCATACAGACAAGGGAAACAACCACACTCTCCTCGATGAGCTTCTCCTTTAGAGATGCAATAGCCCTCTCTATAAGCCCCGAGCGGTCATATACAGGGACAATCTCTACACCTTCGGGGAGCCCCTTTTTTAAATCTTCCAGTTTTTTCTTTACATTATTTGTAACATCGAGGGCATTCTGCCCGTATCTCATTATGATTATACCGCCTACTGCTTCGCCCTCGCCGTTTAATTCCATCAATCCCCTTCGGAGTTCAGGTCCAAGATGGACATAAGCTACATCCCTCAAAAGTATCGGTGTCCCGTTCTTATCAACACCCACAGGAATGCTTTTTATATCGTCTACACTCTTTATATAACCGAGTCCCCTTACCATATACTCCCTTTCAGCCATCTCGATTACGCTTCCGCCTACATCCCTGTTGCTCCTCTCCATAGCCATCTTTATCTTTTCCAAAGGCAGGTTGTAGGCAATCAGCTTATTCGGGTCAACCTCCACCTGATACTGCTTTACATACCCGCCAATACTCGCCACTTCTGCCACTCCATCTATGGATTGGAGTTGATACCTGAGATACCAGTCCTGTATGCTTCGGAGTTTTGCGAGGTCGTTTTTACCGGTCTTATCCACTAAGGCATATTCATACACCCATCCGACTCCCGTTGCATCGGGTCCCAATCTAGGTGTAACGCCCTTAGGCAGTCGGGCAGAAATATAATTCAGATACTCCAATACCCTGCTCCTTGCCCAATATATATCAGTTCCATCTTCAAATATGATATAGACAAAGGAGTAGCCGAAAAAGGAATATCCTCTTACAACTTTGGAGTATGGCACGGCTAACATGGTTGTGGTTAAAGGATATGTAACCTGATCCTCTACAACCTGCGGAGTCTGTTCGGGATATTCTGCAAATACTATCACCTGAACATCGGAAAGGTCGGGGATTGCATCTACAGGGGTATTTCTTAAAGAATATACACCCAATCCGATGACAAAGATGGTAAAGAGGATTACGATGAATTTATTTTTTATCGAGAGATCGATTATTTTTTCTAACATCTTTTAAAAAAAAATAGAACGCAGATTTACACAGAAAAAAAGGATTTACGCCGATATTCTAAAGTAATTGAATTAGAT
>Ga0114944_1000503_pt1 | contig 10175 bp, 9 predicted proteins | sample OV2TP2_FD_89582 | JGI IMG/M metagenome (GOLD analysis project Ga0114944, IMG submission 89582) | Hot spring microbial communities from Beatty, Nevada to study Microbial Dark Matter (Phase II) - OV2 TP2 | ecosystem: Environmental > Aquatic > Thermal springs > Hot (42-90C) | place: USA: Beatty... | reverse complement strand
CATCATCCGCCTCCGCATGTTGCACAGCGTTACAGAATTCCCAAGATATGGAAGGGAGATCTGAATTCTGATATAGGCAAAGCGTTGTTAGAATGTGATGAAAACGGCCCAATTGTAATGATGATCACAACCATCGTTGTCGATCCTCAAGCTGGTCCAGTTGCTGTTGGCAGATTGTTTTCTGGCACGATAAGTGATGGTAACGAAGTTCACTTGATAGATTCCAAAAGGACAGAAAGGGTTCAATCGGTTAACATGTTTATGGGACCATATAGAGAGATCGTTGGTACCCTTAGCGCTGGAAACATTCCCGCGCTGTTGGGCTTGGAATACGCAAGGTCTGGCGAAACAATTTCAAGTGTAAAGAATGTTGTTGCATTCGAATCGATCAAGTATGTCTCTGAGCCAGTCGTTACAGTTGCTGTAGAGCCAAAACATCCAAGGGATCTGCCAAAACTGGTTGAAGCTTTAAGGCGGATGAGTATAGAAGATCCCAACCTTGTTGTAAGGATCAACGAAGAGACTGGGGAGACGCTCATGTCTGGTATGGGTGTGTTGCACCTGGAAATTGCCACGACGCTGTTGCAGCAAGCTGGATTGGAAATAATCACATCAAAACCATTGATCAACTACAGGGAGACGGTCAGGGCAGCTGCAGGACCAATAATGTCCAAGTCTCCTAACAGGCATAACAAGATATTCATACGAATTGAACCCTTGGCAGAAGATGTAGTTGAGTTGATAAGAACTGGAAAGATAAATGAAAACATGGACAAGAAGGAAATAGGAAAGGTTCTCAGGGAAAAGGGATGGGAAGCTGATGAAGCAAGAAGTGTTGTGTCAATAGAAAGTGGGAACCTGTTTATAGATGCAACAAAAGGCGTTCAGTATCTTCAGGAGTCGTTCGATTCCATTAAATCTGGTTTTACCGATGTTATGATAAGCGGCCCGATGGCACAGGAACGTTGCAGGGGCATGAAGATAATTCTGCACCACTTCGTTCCGCATGAAGACCCAGCGCACAGAACACTGGCGCAGTTGATGCCAGCAACAAGAAGAGGTATTATGGGCGCAATACTTACTGCAGATCCTGTCTTGCTCGAACCAGTGTTAGGTATAGAGGCAAAATGCCCCGCAGATATGATCGGGACTGTTGCCGGCATACTTTCGGGAAAGCGTGGCAAGTTGCTCAATGTCGATCAGAAGGGAGTCATTGCAATAGTGCAGGGTGAAGTTCCAGCATCGGAAACATTTGATCTGTCAGAAGTGATGCGTGGAGGTACTGCGGGCAAGGCTATGTGGAATACGCACTTCAAACTGTGGCAGGCGGTTCCATCATCACTGCTCATGCCACTAATTACGGAGATAAGAAAGAGGAAGGGTTTGAATCCAGAGCCTCCAAGACCTGACGAGTTCATCGATAAAGAGTAATCACAGCAAAAGAAGTTTCTAGATAGCTTGGCACATGAACATGAACCGGTAGAATTAGCTATACACAAATACTATAGTTTTGTCAAATGTGTCTCAAAGCCTGTCATGGTTTATAAAAATGCAAAAATCGTGTAATTAAAAGTGAAAGACTTAATTCCTACTTTAGAGATACCACACGTATGAGTTTTGATTCTGGCGACGGTGACGGCCAAGACTACATAAAAGCAAAGATCAGCTACGTTGGATTCGTCGATCCCTACGGTGTGGAAGGTGTAGTCATACTAAAAGCAGATGATGGAAAAGAGTTTCCCATGCGGGCATTTTCAGGCGAAGTCGCCAGACATATAGCAAGGTTCCAGCAGGGAGACAAGGGGAGCATACCTACTATCTATAACTTGGTAGAAGAGATCGCCGAAATGAAAGAACTGATTTTAACGGAAATAAGAGTTTATCAGAGTGGTTCAGTCTTAAGAGCAAATCTTTACTTTAAGACAAGAGATGACAAAATGGTTCTAAGGAATTACAGAGCTTCTGATTCGATAGCACTTGCAGCATATTATGACATTCCTATTAAGATAAGAAAGAATCTCTTCGAGGAAGCGGTGCAGGAAAAGTAATCAGGTAATTATATCGTTCAGCCTACCTTCTAGATATGCATTCTTTATCTCCATAGCAATTCTCCTTCCAACGCCAAAAGTCTTTCCGTGATAATATTTAGTATATGGACTTGTAGTGGCCATTATAGGATTTCCAGGCACCCTTAGCGACACATCATACACAACTATGTCAAGATCAACGGTAACAATGCTTTGCAGGGAAAAAGGTCCGATTATACCTGGAGGATATTCTTTTTTGGTTGCTTTAGCAAATCTATCGCCTATTTCGAAGACCTTCTCCAGCATGGATTCTCGTATACTTGCAGGTGTGTGACCTATCTCTATGTTTCGCAACTGCATGTCAATCTCCAACTGTTGTTTTGCAGGTATGCTAACAAAATCGTGAAGGTTTGTCTGCAGCCTTCGCTCTATACCGAGAAACTCTACTTCATCACTCAGTGGCGAGTAAAAGAAGTTGAAGTTAAAGTAAGTGCCCAGAACAAACTCTTCAATAACAGCATTCGCAAGATCCTGCTTTCTTATTATTCCACTCTGTATTCGTTGCTGCACCTTTTGCTTGTAGTCCTTGTACGATGATGCAATGAAGAACGCACGCTCCATTCTTCTCTTCGCCTCTTGTACCTTGACTATAACATGACCGTTGATCTGCTCTGGTTTCTTCAAGATCTTGGGGTGCCTTACCCTTGCTCTCTCAAGAAGGTAATATTGATTCCTTTTTACCGTTCGCTCTTCAGCCCTTAACATTGCTCTGTTGCCAAAGATCGGAACCATAAGGTCATCTTCGATTCCATCGTATCCAAGATAGGCAGTAAAAGCTCTATGTGGAACAAGTATCGTGTGCAACTGTCTTAGCTTGTTTTGTATATCTTTTCGCAGCATATCAGAAAATTTGTTAAGCAAGATCAAATTATCTGCAAGCCGCTTGAACCTCTTATACGGTGTTTCTCTTCCCTTCTGGCACACAACCACAGTATGCATGCCTTCATCCTTCGCGCCATCCATTATCTCCAGCGCGGAATGGCTGCCCAACGTGCCAACGGTAACATCGCTGTAACCTTTAACAAGATCAAATATTTCATTACGCGATATCATGCATCATCAATCCATTGTTGCTGGTAAAAAGTATTTGGTCAGTATTCTGCCTTCCTGTCTATCATGCCTCTATGTCTTGCCCTGTGTTCGGCAATCTTGAACAGGAACAGTGCCATTGCAGCAAATGCAGCTGTGCTTAGGATCATGTAGGCAAGATCAAGTGTAAAGGTTCCAGAGTTTGACAGCGACGATCTGACAAGGTTAAGGAAGTAAATTGATGGCAGTGCATAGCCTACCTGCTGGGCAACTACAGGCAGCATACTTACCGGAAAGACAACCCCAGAAAGAAGGAACAGAATACCAGTTGTGTATTCACTTAAGGAGTATTGCAGCTTAAATGACACCAAGTTTATCGCACATAACAGCAGCCCTAGGAAGCCGAAAGCAATTATTCCCAGCAAGATGGTTCCAATCAGCAACGGATAGTTTACCTGCAAAGCATTTACCCCAAGATCTAGCCCAAAGAATGTGCTGAATATGGCAGTGCCAATAAGAAATGCTGCTATAACTGATACGGTAGCATTGGTTGCAGATGCAATCACCCTTCCGAAGATGTAAGGTTTTACAGATTCAGGAGCTATGTAGATATGTTTCAATACCTCATACTTTGCCCTGTCCTCGTGCACAAGGTAGCCTAGAGAGATTGCCAGCGTTGCTGGGTAGATGAAGAATATTGCACCAGTAAATGTGTAGAAGAAGAACTGCTGGTTCATCGTACCTGCGGCGTCGCTTCCAATGAGAAATATCAGACCTATCAGGAAGACACTTGCTATTGGTTTTGCAATCATATATGCTAGGAAGACAAAAGGATCGGTCCAGTTTGATTCCACCTTCCAGCCTATCCATGCTCCCTGCACCAGAACTTTTACTGTATTAGCTACTGCCATCTCAATGTTAGTCTCCCTTCTTTTTTGCTAATATCTTCCATCTTGCGCAATGCAAGGTATGAAAATGGCAGCAATAGTAAAGCAAGTATTGCAAGTCCGACCATATGCGGAATAACACTGTTGAAATCGCCACCCAAAATTACCAACTGTCTTATGCCATCTATGCCAAGAGTCAGCGGTATCGCGGTTGCAAGGAACTTTATGGCAGATGGAAAGAACCTGCTGCTCAGAACTGGATAATACATGCCAGATAGCACATAGATGGGTTCCTGCAGGAGATCTGCCATGTGCGTTGCTTCTCTTCCGTAAAGCAAGAAGAGCGATGCGAAGAGTATGCCCATCCCGTAAAGTGCAACAACCGCAAGAACGAATATTATTATCAGTGCTGAAAGATCGCCAACTACAAAATGTATGGGGAATAGCAAGGTTCCTATGGCAAGTATAGATATTGCTCTGATGGTTGTGTTGATTATGCCTCCCAGAGCCATTCCAATCAGCACGGCCATTCTAGATATTGGCGCAACCATGTAGAGCTCAAGCGTTCCGGTCTCCTTCTCCCAGTAGAACTGGCTTGACATTCCCCAGAGAACGTTGCTCCAGAACGACAACATTGCGCCGCCGATTATAACAAAGCCAAGAAACTCATTTGGGGCGTTGAGCACCTGATACATGTAGATATAAGCGCTTATGGAAAGCATTGGAATGATAACTTCTGCAATGCTCCAGTGCGGCTCCCTGATCAGTCCCTTCAATCTCACATATGCCCTTGCATAAATTACTCGGCCGTGATCTACAACTTCACTTGCTATGCCCATCTGTGCTTATGCCTCTACCGATATATTTGATATAAACGTCTTCCAGAGAAGGTTCTGATGTATTTATAGATATTATCTTGCATCCATTGTTTGCTAAATGCGACACAAGATCTGGGATCCTTGATTCGTTGTCAAGAACAACCTTGATCTTTGTTATTCCATTGCTATTGCTATCTACAGAAGAAGCGATTACGCCACTTATACCTTCAAAGCTTAGTGTTGAAGAACTGTTCTTTGCCTCGATCCTTACAACAGTACTTTTTTCCATCGATGCCTTCAGTGTTTGTGGAGTTTCACATGCAACTATGCTGCCATTGTAAATTATTGCGATCCTGTCACAGATCTCTTCGGCCTCTGCCATATAGTGTGTTGTAAGCAAAACTGCCCTTGACTTGTCGCTTCTCACCCAGTCTTTTACATACTTTCGTATATGCCTTGCATTGATAATATCTAGCCCAAGGGTTGGCTCGTCAAGGAAGAGCACCTTTGGATCGTTTATGAACCCCCTAGCTAGGTTCAACCTCTGTTTGAATCCAGTTGATAGTTTGTGCATTCTGGTGTCAACATACTCTTCAAGCTCCATGTCGTGAATCAGTTGCCCAGCACGCTCTTTAGCCAAATTATTTGATAAGCCGTACAGCTGCGAAAAGAACCAGAGGTTTTCTTTTACGGTTAAGATTCCATAGCCAGGGGTTTCGCCCCCGCTGACAAGATTGATGACCTTTCTAACATGCTTTGCCTGCTTGGTAACATCAAAACCATAAACACTTGCTTCTCCTTCAGATGGCAGTAGAAGCGTTGCCAAGATCTTAACGAAGGTTGTCTTGCCTGCACCATTTGCGCCCAGAAGACCAAGTATCTCGCCGTAGTTTATATTAAGATCGACCTTGTTTAGCGCAACTATAGGCTTGCCTTTTGCCTTAAATAATCTTGAGAGCGAGTTTGTCTCTACAGCATACATGATTTATCACTTATAATTGAATTATGCCTTTTATATCTACTTGGCTATTTGCAGAGACTTTGATGGGAAGAGTTGTTTTGCTTCGTCTTCTGTAAGATTATCGAACTCCAACCAGATCTCACCTCCAGCATCGAACTTTTTAGTCAATTGCATTGTAAGGTTAGCAATGAATCTGTTATCAAGTGCAATCCTTGCACCAGATAGGAATGTTCTGGGACTCTTCTTGATTATGGTACCTCCCAATGAGTTCTTCAGAAAATCTTCAAGTGCAGTTACGATCTCTTCGCTGCACTCCACAGCATACATTGCAATGCCACTTATAGGCTCCTTGTCATACGGAACGCCAGTCTTGAACCAGAATACGCTAAAGTAAGACTCTTCTGAAAAACCGCATCTTATCTCCCAGTGAACTAACTTTTCTACTGGATAGGCAGTGCTGCTGACCTCTTGAGGAGTAAGGTGCCAGTAGAGCATCCTAGTCATACGCCATAATGCTTTTGTAGCTCTTAATATGTTTAGACCCTGCAAAAGTCTTTTTTGTTTTTAAAAATTTTAGGTTCGTTTGATCTTTTCAGCTAACCACTGTCACAGTTATGCTTTTTACCTGTGAGAGCGGAACAGGATCCGTGATGCCTTGCCAAATAAACACTTCAATATTCAATTCTCCAGTTGTATCAGAGGGCCAGAATATAGATGGTTCCATAGTCCCATCAGGTTTGAGAGGTATACCATCAACCCATTTGAGGAACAATGTGTAACCATTGATGTCCTTGATCTGAACGATGTATGTGAATGTTAGATTTTCACCTACATTGCTGGATAGTTTAGTCTTGATTCCTATCAGTTTACCAGTCTGTACACTTATCAAGGCATTACCAGAGTTGTCTACGAAGACTGGTTCTGAGGCAGTTATAGCGGTTGTATCTTTTGCATGTGGTGCATAACCCAAACTGGAGACCTGTTCCAATAATTGCTCTGAATTTGTTGATGCCCTTAATGCAAAGTCAAATGAATCGTCCATTGGAGACATAAGGTTTGCCGTGCCCTCGAAGGTTGTGTGATTAAAATAGTTCATACTGGTAAAATACTCAATGGATTTTTGCAGATCTAGATCTATGCTTGATAACGTCGATCTTGTATCTTCAGGCAAGTTACCATTTTTATATCCATTCTTTTCCAAGGAGACAGTTGAATCATAAACATTCAACTGTGCCCGATTAAGCAGATACAGTATCGCTGCTCTATCCATCGCATCATGATCGAATTGTCCGAACTCTGAAACCACAAGCCCGCAAGGTGCACCTAGTAATCCACATCCCAATCCTAAAGGCGCAATGTAGCTCATTGGCGTGTATGACCAATCAAAGAACCAGTTGTTAAATTCGCCTTTTGCTGGATTATAGCCATCGTGTGGATGCCTCAGGCCTAGAACGTGACCCATCTCGTGAATTACAACTGTTGATAATCCTGTTCCGAAATCAAATAATGAGCGTTTGTCGGCCGCAAGAATAGCACAGCATGGAACACTTTCATCACTAGGATCCGATATGGCTCTACCCAAAGTAGGAATTTGATCAACATATGCTTTGGTATCGAAAACAAAAATCACAACTGGAACAAAGACTGTCTTTGCAGCTTCCTCTTTAGCAAGCTGCAACTGCTCCTGCGTTACACTGCTTGCTACCCATTTGTTAAGTTCAACGATAAGATCCTTGCTTTTTACCAAGACTATATCGTTTCCTGGGACTTGATTGAATGACAAGGATCTCTGAATTGTTCTCTGCAACTCTCTTGGGAGTGAATCAAAACTCTGACCATTGATGTCGCTCGACCATTCGGCATACGGAACCAACTGTGTCAAGGCGCGGTTTACTGTAGGTCTATCGATGAAGTCAGCAGCAACATCGTGAAATGTACGACCAGAGGTCATATCGACCAAAAATATATCGATCCTGAAGTTTGGCTTGTAAATTGGCGTGTAGAGGTAACTCGGGGTAAATAACAACAATACTGCATCATTAACATAGTTGGCAATAAATTCGTAATAATCCTCATTTGTCCTTACATCGTATAGGTTCTTGTGGAACTGCGCAAATACCTGATCTTCAGATACGGGCACATAAGGATAAAGCCAAGGACCAGCCGTTAGGTCAACAAAGTAGAACCTGTATGAACCACCAAAACCCATCATGCCCTCCTGTATGAAATCTATTCCTGTATCAGGATCCTTGGTAACGCTGCCATATGTATGGAAATAATTAATCTGTTCATTCGAAGGCTTGAGGAAGTATACTGTATATCCTTCCCCTGGTTCAAGGTTGTCAAAAAGCCAGTCCTCAACTTGATACACACTGATCATCTTATACTTCTTTTTGGCTATGTTCACAAATTCTGGGCCCCAAAATTCTGGCTCTTTGCTATCCCGCCACTGCTTAATTAGTTGTGGGATGGTATTCTCTACAGCAAAACTGTCAATGAATTTGAATAACTTAGTTGCTGTTTCTTCCGATACACTGTCAAAATTGTATGTGTAGTTGAAGGTCACACCAGCTGTCCTATTTTCATAGGCTATTGTAGGGCTGTACGTTTTTAGCAGTTTTTGAGTAATATTTCCTTTAACTTCATCTGACCATGTATCACCTATCAGAACCAAGTTTATCGGCATATTCGCGTTTATAATCGCGCTCTTTGGCTTTCTTTCTGATGATAATACAGGATCAGTAACTGCTAAACTTGCGTTTGTTACAACCGAAAATACGATAATGCCTAACAATAATGAAACTAACAACACTCTTTGCATTTTTAATTAATCAGCTCACAATGAACTATATTAATCATCCTAACTCTCCAATTTTATTTTTGTGCACTATCTGATTTAGCATGCAACATTTCAAGTTTCTTGCTGTACATATTCTCCATATTAGATTCAAGGTCAAGCCCATACTTTTGTGCAATGAAGTGCAATAGCGCTGCTGATTCCGTGATCTCTACTTTAGCATGCTCAGTATTATTCCTCTCAAGCGCAAATGCAATCTCGCCTATCTCTCTAACCAGATGCACGAATGCTTTGGTTACATCGTTGCCGAACTTCTTTTCGTAGTACTCTATCGCTACATTGCTCATACCTGCAAAAAAGAGCATACACTATAAAAACCCTAACGAGAACGATAAGCAAATATTAGCATGCTCTTGAAATTCCGCCTGTGAAGTATACCAAATCAGAAGAGCGTATGGCAGTACTGCAGCAGATGGAGAAGGAGTTTGAAAGCAAGAACATTGAATACTTTCGTAAACTTCTCAAGCACGATGATTATGTGATAAGGACAAGATCTGTATGCATACTTGCGGATATTGCTGGCGAAGATGCTGTCGACGATATAAGCGATGTTCTGCTGAACGATCCTGATGGACTGGTTAGACACGAAGCTGCCTTTTCACTAGGACAGATGGGTTTCCGCAGTGCAGTACCTGCTCTAGGCAAGGCTATGAAGAATGACAAAAACCCATTTGTTAGACATGAAGCTGCAGTAGCGCTAGGAGTGATAGGCTCACAAGATGCTAGGGATATACTTAGCGAAGCTTTGAATGATAAAAGCGAAGAGGTTAGAGAATCGGCTGTTATAGCATTAAGCAATCTTGATTTTGTATCGCAATTAAGGTGCAACACTTCAAGATTTGCAAAGATGACTGGAGGTTAGTATTCATGGGTTGGGAGACCGAGTTTGGGTGTCTCCCTCGATCTTACAGCGCGCACCCACTTAACCGAGGGGGGAGTGGGCGTGACATATCACTTGCTACAACGCTCTCCCTAACATTATAACAAGCTAGCACCCTGAGCCAACCCAAATTATATGAAGAAATGCCATTAATTATCATTCTCTTTATGATAAGATAGGGAGGCAAAATAACCGCAAGAATGAAAGGTTTTAATTCAGGTTTGAATAAAAAGTTCTAGGGGGTCAGATCGTGCCGTGCCAATCATCCCAGATGATTGGTCAGCCAGCGAAGGTCATCATCCCCCTTTCTAGTTACCTTCTGTGACTAGCATCGCTTGAATGCAGCAGTGCGATCAACTGGCCAAGTATCTCCTTCAGAATGATGCCTTCGTTGGTAATTGTCAGACTTCCATTAACGACCTTCAAGAAGCCTTTCTTCGATAGTTCCGTTATGCGCTTCATCGCTTGGTAATAATCAAAACCAAGCATCCTTGCCACCTGATACACCTTCATCTTCGGGCTCATCGTTACACATTGTAAGATGCAAAAGTTCTGCACATACGAAGGCCTGCGTGGCATGCTGTAGGCAATACCTAGCGGGTCTGGGTTCTTGGCCTTAATCTCTCTCATGTGTATATTATCTACCTGCATTATAT
>Ga0114944_1000501_pt1 | contig 10190 bp, 12 predicted proteins | sample OV2TP2_FD_89582 | JGI IMG/M metagenome (GOLD analysis project Ga0114944, IMG submission 89582) | Hot spring microbial communities from Beatty, Nevada to study Microbial Dark Matter (Phase II) - OV2 TP2 | ecosystem: Environmental > Aquatic > Thermal springs > Hot (42-90C) | place: USA: Beatty... | reverse complement strand
GCCCCCTTGCCGTGCTGGATCAGAATGAATCCCACCAGGCAAAACGCCACGATCACCTGAAATACCAGTAATAACGTTTCCAATGCACTCATATTGGTTTCCTGTCTATGTTGCCGCCCGGCAGATGGCGAGAAATTCCTCTGCATCCAGCGAGGCGCCGCCCACCAGGCCGCCGTCGATATCCGTCATGCTGAACAATTCCGCCGCGTTCGCGGCATTGACGCTGCCGCCGTACAGTATGCGGATCGCATCGGCTACTCCGGCATCATGCCGCGCGAGGCTCAACCGGATAAAGGCGTGTACTTCCTGGGCCTGCTCCGGGCTGGCGGTCCTGCCGGTGCCGATGGCCCAAACCGGTTCATAGGCGATGACTGCCCCGGCCAATGCGCTTACCCCTGCCCGCTTGATCACCGCGTCGAGCTGTCTTGCGACGACGATTTCCGTCTCGTCCGCCTCACGCTCTTCCAGGTATTCGCCGACACACACCACCGGGATCAGGCCGCTTTCTATCGCCTGGGCGAATTTCTCCGCGACCACGCCGTCTGTCTCACCATAGAGCGTCCGCCGCTCCGAGTGGCCGACGATGACATAACGGCAATTATAATCTTTCAGCATCCCGGCTGACACCTCGCCGGTGTAAGCGCCGGCCGCGTGCCGCGACAGGTTCTGCGCCCCGAGCGCGATACCCGTCTCTTCAAGCAGGCCGGCGAGCTCACCGAGATAGACAAACGGCGGGCAGAGGGCGACTTCCGCGCCGGCGTCTTCCCGCAGGCCGTCGATGATCGCCCTGACGAGCGGACGTATGCTGGCCAGCGTGCCATTCATCTTCCAGTTTGCTGCGACAAGCGGCCGGCGCTGGGGCATCGGGGAAACGGGCCCTGGGTTAAAAGGTCGCCAAGCTTACAAAGGGCGGCTGGGTAAATCAAATATAAGTGCTGAGGACTGAGTGTAGAGATACGTACCATCATCCACCCGTATCTCCCCCCCTCGATGGGGATTGAAAGTTGAAAGTTCAAAGTTGAAGGCCGTGAGAGGAAAGTTCTCAGCCTTCCTTTATTCAGGCTGCCGGGGCATCCTCTGGAAGACCGTGTGCCGCAGGGATAGCGGCACTCGAGCCTACAGGGACGTATCCACGGCGTGTCTTCCGGAGGACGTCCCGGCAGCCTGGAATTTCGAAAGTTGTATAGGGTACAGAATCCTGGCGACTATCTGGCTTTCTTACTTTAAAGGTGCTTCAACCTTGCAGTGCCTGCATCCCGGATCCTGCGTACACTTCTCCTTCGCGTGGCGCACGATCAGGGCATGGAACTCGTTATATAACGCCGTATCCGGCGCGAGTGCGGCTTCGATGCGGGCACGCAGCGTCTCGTAATCCTCATCCCCGTTAATCAGGCGCAACCGCCTCAACAGCCGGCGCGTATACACATCGATCACGAACACGGGCCTGGAAAAGGCATAGAGGAGAATATCATCGGCCGTCTCGGGGCCGATGCCGTGTACCTCAAGGAGCGAGGCACGCAGGACCTCCGTGTTGCGCCGGGACAAGGTGCTGAAGCCACCTTCTTCCGCGAACCAGCGGCACAGATGCTTGAGCCGCCTCGCCTTGACGTTGAAATACCCCGAGGGGCGGATGAGCGCTGCCAGGCGCTTGTCCGGCAGAGCCGTAATCGCCTTCGCCTCCAGGCGGCCGGCTCGCCTGAGGTTGGCGATCGCCTTTTCGACATTGACCCAGGCGGTATTCTGCGTCAGCACGGCGCCGACCAGGATTTCAAAGCGGCTGGCGGCCGGCCACCAGTGCTGCGGCCCGTAGGCCCGGTACAGGCGGCGGTAAACCGTCTTCAGGGCCCGCCGTGACATCATGTTTTTTCAGGCGTTATGGCCTGTCGCAACTGCCGGATCTCGGAGGGGCTGAGTTCACGGAAGCGCCCGGGCGGAAGCCGTGCCGGCAGGCGGCACGGCCCAAAGCGCACCCGGATACGCCGGCTGACCACCACCCCCTGGCTCTCCCACAGGCGGCGCACCACACGGTTCCGGCCCTCCCGGATGACGACGTGATACCAGTGGTTTGCGCCCTTGCCACCGGCATCGGCGAGGTTTGCGAACCGGGCCCGGCCATCGGCCAGACTGACGCCGCTCATCAGTTTTTCCAGGATTTCCCGGCTGACTTCGCCGTACACGCGCACTGCGTATTCCCGTTCAATTCCGGCCGAAGGATGCATCAGGGTGTGCGCCAGCTCGCCGTCGTTGGTGATCAGCAGCAGTCCGGACGTATTGATATCGAGGCGGCCAACGCTGATCCAGCGTCCGTGCTTCAATGCGGGCAACGCTGCAAAAACGGTTGGCCGGCCTTTCGCATCGCGCCGTGTGCAGATTTCGCCCGCCGGCTTGTGATAAGCCAGAACCCGGGTCTGCACCGCAGCGGGCAGGCCAGAGTCCAGCAGGCGGCCGTCAAGGCGGACTTTCGATTCGGCGGCGATCCGGTCGCCGAGCCTGGCGATCCTGCCGTTCACGCTGATCCGGCCGGCCGCGATCCAGTCTTCGATCTCGCGGCGCGACCCCAGGCCCGCTCTCGCCAGGACTTTCTGGATGCGTTCAGCAGGTGGTTGCCGGGGCATGTCTGATACGGCGGCCTTAAGCGATTATTGCACCAGGGTAGCCCGCCACCGCCTGAATGGCGTCAGGCCGGTGGATGCCCATGTGCCGCCCGGGAGGGAAACCGGAAGGACGGCCGCTAATGGGTAAACGGGATGACCTTGCCGTCGTCCGGAAGGTCCGGGGCTTCCTCGAATTCTTCCGCCATTGAATCAGCTTCCGATTCCGCCACGCCCTTGAAGGTTTCCGGGTTCAACGGAGCCTCCAGCGACTCGAACAGATCGGGGTTAATCCTCGTCAGTTCCCGGATCTCCGCAAGGCTGGGCAGGTCCTCGAGCTTCCTGAGGTTGAAGTAATCGAGGAATTCCCGGGTGGTCGCGAGCAATTCCGGCCGGCCGGGCACGTCCCGGTGCCCCACCACCCGGATCCACTCCCGCTCCTGCAGGGTCTTGATGATGGAATGACTGACGCTGACGCCGCGGATGTCCTCGATTTCGGCGCGCGTGAGCGGCTGGCGGTAGGCGATGATGGCGAGTGTCTCGAGCAGCGCGCGCGAATAGCGGGGCGGGCGTTCGTCGAACAGGCGGTTGACCCATTCCGCGTAGTCGCTGCACACCTGGATGCGGTAACCGCTGGCGACTTCCTTGAGTTCAATCCCGCGGCCGTCGTAATCCCGTCGCAGGTCCTCGAGGGCCTGGCGGATGAGCGGCCGGTCCGGCTGCTCCATGTCCTTCTCGAACAGGGCGGCCAGCCGTGCCACGTCGAGTGGTTTTTCCGAGACCATCAGCGCCGCCTCGATGATGTGTTTTATCTTCTCCAGGTTCATGCCGCCGCCTTGACGTAGATCGGACCGTTGATTTCATTCTGCACCATCTCGATGAGCGACTCCTTCAAAAGCTCGAGGATAGCGAGCAGCACCACGATCACGCCGGCGCGGCCCTCCTCGACGGTAAAGAGCTCCCTGAATTCAATGAACCGGTCGGCGGACACGCGCGTGAGCACCAGGCTCATGCGTTCCCTCACCGACAGGTGTTCCCGCTGCACGTGGTGATGGGAAAACATCTCGGCCCTCGCCAGCACTTCGGCGAAGGCGGTGAGCAGGGAATCCAGCGAGACCCGCGGCGGTTCATGCCGGATGCGCTTGTCCGGAAATTCGGCGATGGTGCTGAAGATGTCGCGTTCATAGCGCGGCAGCCGGTCAAGATCGTCGGCGGCCTTTTTGTAGCGTTCGTATTCCTGCAGCCGCCGGACCAGTTCGGCGCGCGGGTCTTCCTCGTCCTCTTCGCTCGTGGGCCGGGGCAGGAGCAGCCGCGATTTGATCTCCGCCAGCATGGCCGCCATGACGAGATACTCGGCGGCGAGCTCAAGCTGCAACACCTCCATAAGCTCGATGTATTGCATGTATTGTGCCGTGATCTCGGCGATGGGGATATCGAGGATATCGATGTTCTGGCGCTTGATGAGGTACAGCAGCAGATCGAGCGGCCCCTCGAAGGCCTCGAGAAAGATTTCCAGTGCGTCGGGGGGGATATACAGATCGCTCGGCAGCTCGAGCATCGGCTCTCCCTGCACGATCGCGAATGGCATCTCTCCCTGGCCACCCGCCAGGTGTTCCGGGCTCTCGTTTTCCACCATTGATCCGTCAGTTCCCTGAAGCTGCGGCATGCATTAAACCACGGCGCGGCGGCGAATAAAAGACATCAGCGGTACTTGACGCCGATGGCCTCCCGGACTTCATCCAGGGTCTCGCGGGCCACGTCCCGTGCCGCCTCGCAACCTTCGCTGATCACCCCCTTCACCATTTCAAGATCCTCCTTGAGTTCCATCGCCCGTTCCCGGATCGGGGTTTGTTCCTTGAGGATGGCGTCGATCAGGGGCTGTTTGCATTCGAGACATCCGATGCCCGCGGTCCGGCAGCCTTTCTGAACCCACGCCTTCACCTCGTCGCTGGAATAGACCTGGTGCAGGCTCCACACCGGGCATTTATCCGGGTCCCCCGGGTCCTTGCGCCGGACGCGGGCGGGATCGGTCGGCATGGTCTTGATCTTTTCCTCGACGCTGGCGGGGTTTTCCCGGAGCCCGATCGTGTTGCCGTAGGATTTCGACATCTTCTGGCCATCCACGCCCGGCAACTTTGAGTCGGGCGTCAGCAGGGCCTGCGGCTCGGGAAAGATGACCTTGCCGATGCCTTCCAGGTAGCCGAACAGCCGTTCCCGGTCTCCGAGGCTGATATTCTGCTGTGATTCCACCAGGGCCCTGGCCTTGGCCAGTGCCTGCAAGTCCCCCTGCTCCTGGTAGCGGCGGCGCAGTTCATGGTAGAGCTGGTTGTTTTTCTTGCCCAGCTTCTTTGCGGCCTTTTCAGCCATTCCCTCGAAGCCCGGCTCCCGGCCATAAAGATAATTGAAGCGCCGGGCGATCTCGCGTGCCAGCTCCACGTGGGCGACCTGGTCCTCGCCCACGGGCACGTGGCCGGCTTTATAAATGAGGATGTCAGCCGCCTGCAGGAGGGGATAGCCAAGGAATCCGTAGGTGGTCAGGTCGCGGTTGCCGAGTTTTTCCTGTTGGTCTTTGTAGCTCGGCACGCGCTCGAGCCAGCTCAGCGGCGTGAACATGGAGAGCAGCAGGTGCAGCTCGGCATGCTCCTGGATCCTCGACTGGATGAAAATCCTGGCGGAGCCGGGATTGATGCCGACGGCCAGCCAGTCGATGACCATGTCATTCACGTTTTCGGCGATGACCTGGGGCGCTTCGTATTCTGTCGTCAGGGCGTGCCAGTCGGCGACGAAGAAAAAACATTCATACTCGTTCTGGAGCCTGAGCCAGTTTTTGAGGACACCGTGGTAATGGCCCAGGTGCAGGGGGCCCGTCGGGCGCATGCCGGACAAGACGCGTTTGTTGGAATTGGTCAAAACAGTATCCGCGGTTGACAGTCGAGGGGGGATTATACCCGAGAGGGTGCCTCGAAAATGCTGACGTCGCCTTTTCCGGCACGCACGACGGCGGGCTCATCACCGGTCAGGTCCACAACGGTTGTTGGCTCCAGGCCGCACACGCCGCCGTCGATCACCAGGTCGACCTCGTTGCCTATCCTGGTCTTGATCTGTTCGGGTTCAGTCAACGGCAGCTCTTCACCCGGCAGGATCAGGCTCGTGCTCAGGATGGGGCCGCCGAGTTCCTGCAGCAGGGCGAGGGCGATGGAATTGTCCGGTATCCTGGCACCGATGATCTTGCGCCTGGGATGCTGCAGCCGCCTCGGCACATCCCGGCTGGCTGTCAGAAGAAATGTGTACGGTCCGGGTGTGAGGGACTTCATCAGGCGGAAGGCGGGATTGTCCACACGGGCATAACTGCCGATCACCGACAAGTCCCGGCACATCAGCGTCAGCATGTGACTGTCCTCGAGTCGGCGCAGTTGCCTGATGCGCTCCAGGGCTTCCATGGCGCCGATCCGGCAGCCGAGGGCATAGCAGGAATCCGTGGGATAGACCACCACGCCGCCGTTGTTCAGGATCACGATCGCCTGCCGGATGAGACGCATCTGCGGGTTATCCGGATGAATGCGGAAATACTGGGCCATGGTGTGTTCCCCGGCGTCTTCGTTATGATGGGAAGCCGTGAGGATCATGCCTGTACCCGCGCCTTGCGGGACGGCTTCCGTTTGCCGCCTGAATGCCCCATTATTATACGCATGAAATTCCTGGTCGACTTCTTCCCCGTACTGGCCTTTTTCATCGCCTACTACCTTCCCGCGGATCGATCCCAGGCAATCTACATCGCCACCGCCGTGGCGATTGCCGCCGCCATCATCCAGGTGTCGGTCTTCTGGTTGATTCACCGGCGCGTTGAAAAAATGCACCTCATCACACTCCTGGTCATCCTCCTGCTTGGCGGCGCCACGCTCTTCACCCACAACCGGACATTCTTCATGTGGAAGCCGACGGTGGTGAACTGGCTGTTTGCCGCCGTCTTTCTGGGCAGCCAGTACCTCGGTAGCAAACCGCTGGTGCAGCGGCTCATGGATCACGCCATCAATGTCCCGGCGCCGGTCTGGTCAATCCTGAACATGAGCTGGGTGATATTTTTCTTCCTGATGGGTGTCATCAATCTTTTTGTGGCCTACAATTTCGCGGAACACGTCTGGGTCAATTTCAAGCTGTTCGGGATATTGGGCCTGACCCTCCTGTTTGCCGTCGGCCAGGCGATCTATATGGCCCGCTACGTGACGGAAACGGGGGATGGCCGGGAGTAAATCCGTGTATTACGCCATTATCAGCGAGGATGTGGACAACAGCCGGGAACGGCGCCTGGGCGCCCGCCCCGATCACATGGCGCGGCTCAGGGACCTCCAGGACGAGGGCCGCCTGCTGATCGCAGGTCCGCACCCGAAGATCGACAGCGAGGATCCGGGGCCGGCGGGATTCAGCGGCAGCCTGATCGTCGCCGAATTCAATTCCCTGGAGGAGGCGCGGGCGTGGGCGGATGCCGATCCCTACCTCAAGGGCGGCGTTTACCGGGAAGTCATCGTCAAACCCTTCAAGAAGGTCTTTCCCGGTGCCTGAACCCGAAGCCGACCGCGTGGCCATGATCAGGCAGCGCCTGGAGCGGGCCCTGTCGCCGGAGCAGCTCGAGATCATCGACGATTCCCGGCAGCACGCGGGGCACGCGGGGAGCGGTGGCGGCGGCCATTTCAGCGTGTGGATCGTCTCGGAAAAATTCCGGGATCAGCCCGTCATCCAGCGCCATCGCATGGTATATCTCGCCGTCAACGACATGATGCCGGAAAAAATTCACGCCCTGAGCATCAAGGCGCTGGCACCGGGAGAAACCTGATTACCGTCTTCGCCTGCAAGCCCTTCCTGAAATGGCCGGGCGGAAAATACCGGCTGGTCGAACGCATACGCCAGCAACTACAGGCGGGCGATCGCCTGGTGGAACCGTTCACCGGCTCCGCCGCGGTTTTCCTGAACACGGATTACGATCGCTACCTGCTCGCCGACGGCAATGCCGATCTCATCAATCTCTACCGGCAATTGCAGGACGAAGGCGAAGCCTTCCTTCGCTTCTGCCGCAAATTCTTTACCCCGGAAAACAACGAGGAAAAACGCTATTACGCCTGGCGGGACGAATTCAACCGCACCAACGACACGCGGTTGAAATCCGGGCTGTTCCTTTATCTCAACCGCCACTGCTACAACGGCCTGTGCCGGTACAATGCCAGGGGAGAGTTCAACACGCCTATCGGCCGCTACCGCCGCCCCTATTTCCCCGAACGTGAAATGCGCCTGTTCCTGATCAAGAGCCGGCGTGCTGAATTTGTCCACGCGGGATTTGCAGACACCATGAACCGGGCGAGGAAAGGCGACGTCGTGTATTGCGATCCGCCCTACGTACCGCTCAGCACTTCCGCCAATTTCAGGGATTACTGCTCCGGCGGCTTCAACTGGGACAGTCAGGCGGAACTGGCAAAATGGGCCGGCCTGCTGTCCCGCCGCGGCATCCGGGTGGTGATCAGCAACCACGATACGGCCACCATCCGTGAACTTTATGAAAGCGCCGGGGCTGAAACGACACACTTCCGCGTGCGCCGGTCCATCAGTTGCGATGCCGGAAACCGCGGCACGGCGGGTGAACTGCTGGCCGTATTTCAACCCGCGGCATAGGGCGCCATAATCAGCATGAGCGACGTCACCGATCTTGCCATGGCCCTGATCAGCCGGAACTCCGTCACACCGGAGGACGCCGGCTGCCAGCAACTGCTGGCGGAGCGCCTGGAAAAAACCGGGTTTGTCGCCGAACATCTGCGTTGCAACGAAGTAGACAACCTTTGGATCACGCATGGGCGGGGGTCGCCCCGTTTCGTGTTCATCGGCCATACCGACGTGGTGCCGACCGGCCCGCTGGAGAGCTGGACTTCGGACCCTTTCAGACCAGAAATCCGGGATGGCCACCTTTACGGCCGAGGCGCCGCCGACATGAAGGGCAGCATCGCCTCCATGGTGGTAGCCGTTGAACGGTTTCTCAGGAAGCATCCGCAGCACAAGGGAACCCTCGCCTTCCTGATCACCAGCGATGAAGAGGGCGACGCGATCAACGGCACGCGCCGGGTGGTGGAACACCTGCAGAACAAAAATGTGGCGATCGACTGGTGCCTTGTCGGCGAACCGACCAGCCGGAAAAAACTGGGCGATTCTATCCGGAACGGCCGGCGCGGATCATTGACGGGCAACCTGCGCGTCTACGGCACGCAGGGACACGTCGCTTACCCGGAACTGGCCGGCAACCCCATCCACCAGCTCGCCCCGGCCCTCGTGAAACTGTGCGGCACCGTGTGGGACCGGGGCAATGAATTTTACCCGCCTACGTCCTTCCAGGTTTCGAATATCCATGCCGGCACCGGCGCCGATAACGTCATCCCCGGCTACATCGACATCCTCTTCAACTTCCGGTTTTCCTCTGAAGTCACCCACGGCCAGTTGAAAAAGCGCGTGGAAAAGATGCTGGACCGGCACAAGCTCAACTACGACATCGAATGGAAGCTTTCGGGAGAACCGTTCCTCACCACCGGCGGCAGGCTGCTCGAGTCCGTCCGGGAGGCGGTGATGGAAGTAGCGGAGTGTGATGCGGAGTTGTCCACCGCCGGCGGGACCTCGGACGGACGGTTTATTGCCCCGACCGGCGCCGAAGTCATCGAGCTCGGCCCGGTCAATTCATCCATCCACAAGATCGATGAATGCGTGAAGGTGGAGGACCTGGAGACGCTCGCCGTGATCTACGAAAAGATCCTGCAGAAACTTCTGTTGCCAGGGTAACCGTGACTGGTAACAGGTAATTCATAACAACTCCTTGTCATCTCGAGGGGAGAGCCGCGACCTGAGAGATCTTGCGGTTCCCCTCAGTCTTTATCACCCAGCACTCAGTCCTCAGCACTCAGGACTAATCTTTACAACTCACCGCTTCCAGATCTGTGCGGCGATTTCGGAAATCAGATCCCTGGCGCGCTTTTCCGCGGTCTTTTTCGCCACCTCGGCGTGCTCTTTCATGCGCCTGAACTCCAGCATGATGCTCTCCGGCACCGCGAGGTCATCCACATGCTCCTCCTTCCACGCTGTGATCTCGGACTCGACCTGCCTGCGCAGCTCTTCTTCCTTCTGTTTCAGCAGCTCCAGGTCCCCGCCCTCCCGGGCCGCGGCAATCGAGTTCTCGGCCCGCTGAACTTCCTCGACGTTTTTCCTCGCCTGCGCGAGCCTGGTCTCGGCGGACTTCATTTCGGCTTCGAGTCGCTGCTGTTTTTCCCGGAGTTTTTCCGCGTCCGCTTCCGCGGCGCCCCATAATGCCTCCGCCTTCTCCCGGGTTTTCTGGATCTCGTCGAGAGCCTCCTGGATCTTCCTCGACTCCCGTTCCATTTGGAGGCGTTCTTCCACCAGCCTGGCCTGTTCCGCCCTGCGTTCCAGTTCGAATTCCTTCTTTAACTCCTTGATGATGACCTTCGCCTCCTGGCTGACGGCTTTCCGCGCGACATCGGCGATGGCTTCCTCGCGCAGCGACTGATCCCTTTCCTGGTTGGCCCGGACAATTTCCTCGGCGAGCTTGCGCCGCTC
>Ga0114944_1000500_pt1 | contig 10202 bp, 9 predicted proteins | sample OV2TP2_FD_89582 | JGI IMG/M metagenome (GOLD analysis project Ga0114944, IMG submission 89582) | Hot spring microbial communities from Beatty, Nevada to study Microbial Dark Matter (Phase II) - OV2 TP2 | ecosystem: Environmental > Aquatic > Thermal springs > Hot (42-90C) | place: USA: Beatty... | reverse complement strand
TCTTTGAATAATCCCTCCCGATTCTTTTACACTTCTCCTTCAGCGCAGCAGCCTTTTCGGCAAATTCCTTACTTGACAGCAGTATGAAGTTGGACTTGTCTGCATGTTTTGCTACAAGATCAAGTATGCTGTTGGAATAGCCTCCAACAAGTATTGGAGGGTGCGGTTTCTGCAATGGCTTTGGAAGACAGATACCATTTTTTACTTTGTAGAATTTACCATTGAAGTTGGTTCTATCTTCTGTCCACAAACTCTTGATCAGTTCAATTGCTTCGGCAAGCATGGCTATGCGTTTTGAATGCTTATCGTATGGAAATCCAAACATCTCATGCTCTCGCTTGAACCAACCAGCGCCCATTCCCAGTTCCAGCCTACCATTGCTTACAACGTCCAATGTAGATGCCATCTTCGCTACCAGCTGCGGGTACCTGAAGGTGTTGTTAAGAACAAGAGAGCCAAGTCTTATGCTTGTAGTAACACCTGCCAGAGCTGATAAAACAGTCCAGCACTCCATCATAGGCTTCTCTATCGTACCAACTATTGGCAGCAGGTGATCGTTTGCCCAGATGCTGTCAAAGCCAAGCTTTTCTGCTGCAAGAACGTAATTCTTTACGGGTTCGAAGCTCTGCTGGTAAAGTACTATCCTAATTCCAAACCTGAGTTTCACTCTAGACCACTTTTGATAGTCTATCGTAAAGTTTGTCTATTGCATCTATCATCGCTAGCCTTCTAGAATCTTCTGTAACGGCAGCTCTTGTATCTTCGATCAGTATTCTGGCAACATCAAGCTTCCTTCTAACGCCCTGCACTATGTTATCGTACGCTGCAAATGGGAAGAGTACAGCGTATATCTGCTCCATCAATGCAAAGAGGTTCTTTGCATCGTCACTCTTTCCTGTTCTTATCTTGTCGTAAACAAGTCGCTTGAGCTCACCTACGCAGTCAAGCAAGCCAAGTATGTATGAGTTGCCATTAACATTCAGGCTATCCATAGAGGGTATGCTTGAACCAGAAATTATTGAACGCAAAGCATTTGCTTCAACAAGTTCTGTCTCTGCGCCAATTATGTATTTGTGAAGATCTGTCTGTGCTGTATGCCTTAATTCATCAAGCAGCTCCTTTGCCTTTTTCACCTGCTCTGATGCTTCGTCATACTTTCCACCGTGCAGTGAAACTATAGATTTGCTACATAGCATTATAACATCCCTTGTGCTCTTGATCAGCTTCTCCCGTCTCTCTTGAACCAACTTTAGATCGTTCATAACCATATCGATCGATTTTTGCACATTTTCCATCTCCATGCCAGCATGATTGAACGTTGAGGAATAAAGCCCTTGCTCTATTTTTAACGGTAAAGCCAATATGCATGGTACTTGCTATGGTGTGCGTGCAAACTATAACTGCTGATAAGATGAGACAGGTTGAGGAGAGGGCACACAAGATGGGGGTCTTAAGGGTCTTCATGATGGAAAATGCTGGAAGCAGTGTTGCTGATTACATATTCAACAAGTTCAAGAAGTTGAATAAAAAGAGGGTAGTTATTGTTGCTGGCACAGGTAACAATGGCGGCGATGCCTTTGTCGCTGCTAGACATCTTGCTTACCATGCTGCAAAAATTACAGTTATTTTGCTGGGAAGCCCAAAGGAACTGAAGACCGAAGAAGCCAGAGTTAACTGGAACATACTGGAGCAGATGAACAGTCTTGATCTAATATTTGCCAAGGAGGTGAGTAGGGAAATAGTTAAAATGATAAACAATGCTGAGATAATAATCGACGGCATCTTTGGCACTGGCATAAGCGGTAGGATAAGCGAGCCTCATTCCAGCATTATAGATGCAATAAACAGATCAAGGGCATACAAGGTTGCAGTAGATGTGCCATCTGGACTGGATCCTGACACTGGTAAGATCCATGACAAGTGCGTCAAAGCAGATGCGACCATAACATTTCACAGAATGAAGAAGGGTTTACCAAAGAAGAGTATTTGTGGAAAGATAATAGTAGAGCCAATTGGGATACCGCCAGATGCAGAGCAGTAGGTGTGTATCATGATTGTGAAACAGATACCAGTAGGTTCGATGGCGAACTTCACATACGTTATTGCTGACGAGAAGACCAAGGTGGCAGCAGTAATAGATCCCTCGTGGGATCTGGAGAAGGTTCTTGATGTGTTAAAGGCAAATGGTTTGAAATTACAGTATATAATCAACACGCATACGCACTTCGATCACGTTCTTGGCAACGAACAATTAGCAACACTAACAGGTGCGAAAATAATAATGCATAAAAACTCTACGCTTAACAAAAACATTACAGTAGAAGATGATGATACGATCCAACTTGGTAGCATAGGCATAAGGGTGTTCCATACACCAGGGCATTCGAAGGACGGCATCTGTCTTCTTGCGGAGAACAAGTTATTCACTGGGGATACACTCTTCGTGGGAAACTGTGGCAGGGTCGACCTCCCTGGGGGCAGTGCTGCTGAACTCTACGACAGCCTTTTTGGCAAACTAGCGAAACTTGATGATGATATAGAGATCTACCCTGGGCATGACTATGGAAGCAAAACATATTCTACAATCGGGGATGAAAAGAGAACCAACCATGTTCTGAAACCAAGAACCAAGGAAGAGTTTCTGCTCTTCATGCAGAGTGACGATTGATGTTGCATGATATAACTGTAGATGGCAACGAGGAAAGAGCGAGAAGTTTCATAAAGAATGTTTCAGGAAAGAACTGCTACTTCATATGCGTGATATCTTATACAGAAACCTGCGAGATCCCAGGCATTACAGTTGCCGGTGCAGAGACAGAATTGATCAAGTATACACCAGCTGCAGATGCCGAATTCCTTTACCATGGCGAGTGCAAGTGCATAGATACAGTTCCAGCTACACCCGATGGGAAGCCCACACCTGCGCTGATGACTAGGGCGGCTCTCAAGAGCGCTGATATTCCATTGGTAGTTGTTGATTCTGGGAGCAAGGTAAAGCCCGATCTGCCTTATGTTTCACTTGATTTAGAGTATGGTAAAAACATAGTTCATGGCAGAGCACTTGACATAGCAACCGCAAAAAAGGCATTTGAAAAAGGTCTTGAACTGGGCCGCAAGCTTGGTAAGACGATGGAGCATATAGTGATTGGGGAGAGCATACCTGCTGGGACCACAACTGCGTTAGGGGTTCTTTTAGCTATGGGTGTAGATGCGAGGTACAAGGTAAGTAGCAGCATGCCAGAAAACCCTCACGAACTCAAACTGTCTGTAGTTGAGCGCGGGATGAAGTCTGCAGAGATAGTCTTTGGCTCGCTTGCAAACAAACCATTTGAGGCTGTGTCACATATGGGAGATCCGATGATACCATCTGTAGCAGGAATCGCAGTTGGTGCAGCGAAGCGTTCGAGCGTGATGCTTGCTGGCGGGACGCAGATGGCTGCCGTTCTATCCGTTATCAATGCGATCGATAAAAACACACTTAACAATACAGTTGTGGGTACGACAAGATACATTCTGGATGATAGATCGTCAGATATACGTAATTTGATCAGATCTGTTGCAGATCTTCCTATACTTTCATGCGATCCACAATTAGACAGATCAAGGAAGGAAGGCCTGCGTGCATATGCAAGTGGTTTTGTAAAAGAAGGTGTAGGTGCTGGCGGTGCATGTATAGCTGCGATGCTCAAGAGCAATGGTATGATAGATGGAAATAAATTGCTGCATGAAATAGAAAAGGAGTACGAGCGTGCTATTGAGAACTTTTAATTTTATTTAGTAAACTCTTCAAGTATTATCTCTTGCACCTTCTCAAAGTACAATCTAGTTGAATATGGCATTTCAGGCATGGTCTGCTCTATTGCACTGATGACGAATGGAACAGTTCTCTTTGAGATACTGAGCTTGAACTTCATAGAGAGTATTGCGTCCTGCTCCACAGTTATCTTCTCGCGTAAGTCCTCTGGACAGAGCTCTCTTGCTCTGCTCTGAACTATGCCATACCAATTTGCCAGCACTTCTGGATCCAAACCATCCTGCATCTCTTTTATTATGTTGTTTATCTTCATAGCAAGGCTGCTTTCCATGACATGCGATTGCTATTGACAATTAAAAGAGCGGAGATCAAAAAATGTGCTGTAAATTGTTCATTTAACTGTAACTGACTTTGCCAAGTTCCTAGGATAATCTGGGTTTGATTCTCTTTTTAATGCTGTGTGGTATGCAAGCAGCTGTAGCGGTATAACTTCCAGCATTGGATACAGTATGTTTTTTGCTTTTGGTATCTTTATCCAGTTATCGTACTTGTTGCTATTCATATTCGATACGCCTATAACTCTTGCGCCCCTAGCTTTGATCTCGTGCACATTTGATAAAGTGTCGCTGTATGTTTCATCATCAGGATTCAGCATTATTACAGTTGTATTTTCGTCCATCAGTGCCAAGGGGCCATGTTTAAGCTCCCCAGCTGCCAAGCCTTCGGCATGAACGTAAACCAGTTCCTTGAGCTTCAGCGCTCCCTCAAGCGCTATTGGAAAGTGCAGACCCCTGCCAAGAATGTAGATGTTGCCTATGTACTTGATCTTTTCAGCTATATTTGCGATATTTTTGGTATCATTCAAAACCTTGCCTATTGCTCTTTCAACGTCGCTTTTATTTGGACATAATTTCTGGCCCGACAGAATATCCGTGATCCTGTAGATAAGAGCAAGCTGTGCGGTGAAACTCTTCGTTGCGGCAACACCGATCTCTGGTCCGCAGTTCATCTCCAAGAATAGATCGCCTGCTCTAGCAAGCGAAGAAGTAGTTACATTTACCATTGAGAGTATCCTTGTTTTTTGTGCCTTGGCAGTCTTCACTGCCTGCAGCAGATCTGCTGTCTCACCGCTCTGCGAGATGGCTACCAATACAGAATCCTTGTCAAGTGCTGATGCATACTGGAACTCGCTCGATATCACAGCCTCGCAATGAATGCCGGCATATTTAGAGAAGAGCTGCTTGGCAATGAGCGCTGCATTGTAGCTGCTACCGCTGCCAGTCAGCACAACCCTCTTCGCATCTGCAACTATACCGCAAAACTCGTCCAGACTGGAATCCTTGCTGAACAGTGCATTAACGATCGTGTGCTTCTGCTCGTTTATCTCCTTTAGCGTATGATGGGCAAACTTTCCCTTGTCAGCATCGGCAAGCTCCCAGGCGATCTGCGTTGCCTGCTTCTTCACCTTCGAACCATCAAAGTCGAAGATTGTATGTTCGTTGTCATTCAAGATCACGATCTCGTTGTTGTCCAAAAATATTGCCTTGTCTGTATGCTCTATGAACCCCAGAACATCGCTGGAAACATAGTAACCATCTTTTGCTATTCCAACTATCAACGGTTCATCGAACCTAGCACCGGCAACGGTTCCGTCATCAAAGACAGCTACAAATGCATATGTACCCTTCAGCTTCTTCGTGACATTGATCATGGCCTTCTTGATATCGCGCTTCTTGTGCAGGAAATCACCCAATAAATGCGCAATCACCTCGCTGTCCGTTTCGCTCCTGAACCTGTGGCCCTTTGCGATCAGTGACCTTTTGAGTTCGCTGTAATTATCTATTATGCCATTGTGCACTATCGCGATATCATTCTTGCAGTTACTATGCGGATGAGCATTTGTATCTGTGACACCTCCATGCGTGGCCCATCTTGTGTGGCCTATGCCAACCTTACCTTCCATCTTTTCAAGCCCAAGGGATATGTTGACCTCCTCGACCTTGCCAACGCCCTTCCTAACAAGTATGCGTCTGTTAGAGATTGTAGCCAAACCAACACTATCGTAACCCCTGTACTCCATGCGCTTAAGGCCCTGCACCAGTATAGGCGCTGCTACCCTATTACCTGCATAAGCTATGATGGAGCACATGATAAGAAAAGACGCTGAATTGGTTATAAAAATTGTGTCACTAATGTAAGAAACAATATGGTCAAAGGATGTCTATTGCACTGCAGCTTCCTCTTCACGCTGTGCTGTAGGCTCGGTCTCTGCAGATTGTGGAGGAGGCATCCTTGCATATGGGCTTTCTGGTCTTATGGCTAAACCATGCTCCTCGTCGCGCCTAACTATGTAACTGGGTATGCTAACGATCCTGTTGTTGATCACTATATGCCCATGAACAACTGCCTGCCTTGCCTGGTATGGTGTCTTTACCAATCCCTTTCTCATAATTACACTCTGCAATCTTCGCTCAAGCAGATCCTCGATCTTAAGGTTCAAGACATCGTCAAGTGTTGCCCCATCTGATACCAACCCCACTCTATTCAATGATTTCAGCAGCTCTGTCTCCTTGCCATGTCTAACTTCATGCGGCAGTGCAAGCAGAGCTCTTGCCTGCTTCCTTATTCTTGACAGCTCTGTCTGGGCCTTCCAAAGCTCGCGCTTGTTCCTCAAACCATATGTTCCAACTGTCTGCAGTTCCTGCGTCAATTGATCTGAACTCCAGGGCCTTCTTGGTTTCTTAAAAGCGTTCTTGGGTCGTCTAGGATCTCCCATTAGCTGCCACCCTTTTCAGCGGGTTTCTTTGAAACCTCCTTTGGAGCTTCTTTAGCTGGACCTGTTGCCTTCCCAGCTGGAGCTGCTGGCTTTGCTGCAGGAGCTGCGCCTTTGCCAGCTGGGGCTGCTGCAGCTGGAGCGCCTGCAGGTGCTACTGGAGCTGCTTCTGCGCCAGGAGCTCCTGGAGCACCAGGAACAGCTGTTGGTAATACCCTGCCAGTCTTTCTAACTCCAACGGCACCGCCCTTTCTTCCAGTAGTTCTTGTTCGCTGACCCCTGACCTTTAGGCCCATCATATGCCTGAAACCCCGCCAGCTCATGACGCCCTTTTCGCGCTCGATATCGTTCTTAACCATGATATCCCAGTCAGAAGTGATGATCTGCTTTGTCGAGCCTGTATCAAGATCCTTCTGCCTGTTCAGGAACCATGCTGGCAGGCCGATCTTGACTGGATCCCTTATGCCATCTTCGATTTTGCTGATATCCTTTTCAGACAATAATCCGACTCTAACATTTGGATCGATCTTCAAAGTGTTAAGCAGAACTTGGGCAAAGTTGAACCCAACACCACTTATTTCACTTATAGCAATTACTAGCTTCTTGCTACCATCAACATCCTTGCCAGCTATTCTAACGATATGCCTGTACTCTGAAGCGGACAATTAATTCAGATGCCTGATGAATATACCACAATAAAAACCATGCTGAATGAGATAGAGTCTTGCATGGATTGAGGGAAAAATTTCCATGCGATGCTGATAAAATGTTATTGCAGATTTTCAACAAAAGATATGTATTATTTCACTATATGACGAATACCGAGCAGATAAGATTTAAATCTGTGAAAGCCCTGCATAAATCTTCGCTAGGTTGTAAAGATGAGTGATAAACTGGACGGGATAAAAGAGGCTGTGCACCGAAGTTATACGTCACAGCCAAAATACAGCGAGATCGCCCCTGGTGTTCCTGAGGACTACAGGCAGATACACACATTGGGACAGTTGCTTGAATTATCCTACAAGGATGCCAGCATCGAAGAGCAGATGAAGGGCAATCTTATAGCGAAGCGAAAGCGCAACGAAGATCCTTATCCTGGAATAATTGGCTATGATGAGGACGTTATACCTGCTACTGATAGAGCTATCCTTGCTGGTCATGATATAATATACATCGGAGAGATCGGGCAGGCGAAGACAAAGCTCGCCGAAACGATAGCAAAAAGTCTGCTTTCTCCAATACCGGCAATGAAGGGATGCGTTATACACGATATTCCAACATCGCTGCCAGAGCAGGAAATGGTATCTCTGCTTTCTGGGGAAGATGTTGCTCACACATCGCCTGAGTTCCACATATGCAACGAATGTGAGCAGAAGATCAGTGATGACAAACTTGATGCAGAGATAGAATGGATCGATGGAATAGATCGATACAGGTACATTCTGGCAACTCCTGACATATCTGTCAAGGATCTTGTTGGCCAGATAGATGCCATCAAGATCGCAAAGAAGGGCGTTGAAATTTACAGCATCGAATCATACTCTCCTGGGCAATTGTTGCAGTCGAGGCATGGAATACTTTGCATAGATGAATTACCAGTATTGGATCCAAGAAAGCAGGTTGCATTGCTTAGCGTGCTGCAGGAAGGCAAATTTACCACTGGCGCTTACCCAGTCGTATTCAAGCCAGAGTCAAGGATAATCACAACGGCAAACCCGATCGATTACACGCACTCTGGAAAGATAATCGAACCTTTGTTTGATAGACTAAGGAGTCATATCGATACACACTACCCAAGAACCGTTGAACATGAGATGGCCATAATGGTGCAGGAAGCTAAAACGAATGATGGTAAGGCATTCCTGCCAGTATTCATGCTGAAGACGCTTGCTAGGATAACGCATATGGCAAGGGAGCATCCAGATGTTAACAAGGATAAGGGAGTAAGTGTAAGGATGAGCATCCATGGCCTGGAGTTGCTGATCGGAGAAGCCTTTAGAACAAGAGCAGTATACTACGATGTTCCTGCCATACCAAGACCGTGCGATATGTACTCTATACAGCAGGCATCGAAGTTCGAGCTGTCAGAGGTTGAAGATAACAGGGAGAATAGGATCAAGGTTCTCAATCTGCTGATCGAAGAAGCACTGAAGCAGACGGCGCTGGAATACATTGCAGGTCTGAACGCTGATCAGTTAACCAAGATCAAGAGCGAATTTGCCAAGAACAAAACATTCGAAGCGTCGCAAAATGTCTTGGGAAGTAAACATGATTCAACAGACTATGAAAACCAGTTGAGCAAGTTCCCAGCGCTGAAGCAGGTAGTGAGCGATGTTATGGAGATGGTGAAGAAGGAGCAGCAGGCATTTGCCGAAAGTGTGAAGAAATATAATATTGATGGTAGAATTGTAACAATGAAAGACAGCATGGATGGCGAATTTACAGCTTCCGTTGCGGAGATAGTTCTGGAAGGATTGCGCTGGCTGAAGCCCCCAGTTGTGGACAAGAAAGAGAAGGGCTATGTCTCAACCTAATGTTAAGGAGTTCGTATATTATCAGAGTGAAGAGAGGCAGCAGGAGCAGAAGGAGCTATCAAAGGATGTTATGAACAAACTGCTCATGGCTCTTGGGCGCGAAGCCATAAGAGAGAAGACGCCTAATCTGCAGGAGCTCGAGAAGTTGCTTGAAGAGATGCTGAGCAAGGAGGGTGTCAATGCAGACGAGCTCTCTGAAGATACCGATCCTGGAAAGCAGGACGGGATCAAGGGCGAGGGCATGGCCGTTGTGAAGTATCTGGTGCAGAAGGGCTACCTGAAGGAAGGAGAGAAGTGGCTCAGCAAACACGGGTTCATGAACATAGGTGCAAGGATCCTTAGCGATGTAATGAAGGCATTGAAAGCTGGAGATCTGGGAATGCATGAGACAGTGAAGTTGGGCTCTGGTACGATAGTTCTGGATACGAGCAAAAAGTATGAAACCGGTGATGATATACGTTTGTTGAATGTTCCCAAATCTTTGTTGAACACGGTGCAGAGGATAGCCAAGCATGGCAATGTTGGATTCCCGCTGGATATAGAGATCGATGACTTTGAAGAGTACGAAACTATGCAGGAGGTCAGGGTTGCAATTGCTTACTGCATTGATCTTAGCTCAACTATGCGCTACTCGTCCATGCTTGGAGAGATGAGCAGGATCGAGGCTGCCAAGCGAGCATTGTGGAGTTTGTATGTTTTAAACAGAAAGTTCTTCCCTACTGATACGATCTATATCGTTGGCTTTGGTGCACTTGCGTCCAAGGTCTTACCGCAGGATATACCGTATCTGAAGACGTTTGAGCCGGGGCACGATTTTCTGCACTACACAAACTACCAAGCGGCGTTCAGGCTGGCAAGCAAGATACTGCAGAGGGATGGTGCGCTGAATAAAAGGATCGTGCTTGTAACCGATGGTCATCCAAGTGCATGCTTCGTTGACAACGATTCTGAAAAGGACAAGATACTCTCTGCAAGACCGTACTCGCACTTCTACAAACCTGACAAAGATACACTTGAGATTGTTAGGGAAAACCAAGACATGAGTCTTGACATAACCAGCGGGGAACTTGTGTATTTGTGCTATCGATACAGGCAGGTCGATCCGTATATTGCCGTGAAGACCGTTTCAGAAGCCAAGAAG
>Ga0114944_1000499_pt1 | contig 10203 bp, 9 predicted proteins | sample OV2TP2_FD_89582 | JGI IMG/M metagenome (GOLD analysis project Ga0114944, IMG submission 89582) | Hot spring microbial communities from Beatty, Nevada to study Microbial Dark Matter (Phase II) - OV2 TP2 | ecosystem: Environmental > Aquatic > Thermal springs > Hot (42-90C) | place: USA: Beatty... | reverse complement strand
CTTCTGGGACTACGTCGCTCCCGAGATTGACATACCCACTCACTTGATAGAACAGGGGCATGGGGTAGTCTTCGGACCGGAAAGCTACCGAGAGGGTTCAGGCAGCCTCCCTCAGTGGATGGAGCTACCCGACCGCGCCCTTAGCTACCACGTGGCCCACGAGTTGACCCATCTGGTCATGCGGCGGCGAGGCTTTCCCGCGGGTATGCGCGGCCTTCAGTATGTCGAAGGCTCACCCGAGGCCAGGGTAGTCGGCGACCTGGAGGAGATGATAAGCCATCCTGCTATGGAGGAAATACTGAAACCCTTTCCCTTCGACAGAACCCATATCCAGCAACACCTCTTTGAGGGCGCTCGCCGTGGGCTTGAGGGAAGCCCCGTGCCAAAATTCGGCACGCTATGGTGGGCCACATGGGCCTGTCGGTTCTGCGAGCTACAGTTCTTACTCTCTCGCCCACAGTGGCTACGCCTGGAAGTGGTATACGATGGCCGATGTCCCGACATTGCTGACAGGGGCCGAGAGCTGGTAGGCATTATGCTCAGAGAAGGCTTCCAGACACCGGACCAGGCTTTGCAGGCTATGATAAGGGCGAGGGACTCCCTGGGGCTGAGAGAGGCGAACTGCTGCCTGGTACTAGACCCTCGGGATGGCAAAATCCACTAGGTGGGCCAGGAGTTGAGCCATGGGCATGGAGGACCACCGGGCTCTGAAAGACCGCATCCAGATGGTTATGAGCAGCCTGGCTGAGGTTGTAGCCTGCCGGTGGTGCGGTACGCGAATCCGATTTGGGGACTTTGAGTGCCCACATTGTGGAGCAGACCTTGAGGATGACCTGTACCAGTGGGCGGAGCGGCTGGTAGCCAGACTTATCATGTAATACCCATGAGCAATGACATGAGGGAATGCCAATGACTTCACCAGAAACGCCCAAGCGCGTCTCCTGCCCCGCCTGTGGAGAGTCCATGAGAAGAGAGCTGGATGGTGTGCGAGTGCCGCCAATGCCCCAGGTCTTCTGGTTCTGCACCAACTCTAATTGCGAAGACGGGAAGAGAAACAGGCTTTACCGTGGCGGTTAGCACTGCAACGAGGGTTCCTTATGGCTATCATGCTGAGCGACCGAATAATATGTCGGCGATTCCCTGGTCTAGCAAAACAAGAGGGGGCCATCTGGCCCCCGTTTTATATCTAGTTTTGGCAGGAGCGGGAGGACTCGAACCCCCGACCACCGGTTTTGGAGACCGGCGCTCTACCAAACTGAGCTACGCTCCTAAGTGGTACCCCTGGAGGGACTCGAACCCCCGACGCGCGACTTAGGACGCCGCCGCTCTATCCTAACTGAGCTACAGGGGCACGCTGGTGGAGATAGGGGGGCTCGAACCCCCAACCTCGGCGATGCGAACGCCGTGCTCTCCCAATTGAGCTATATCCCCGCTCCTCACTGAAGAAGGAGGAGACGAATCCTGGCCTGATGAGACAATCGTATCCTAACCTATCCTCAGTGTCAAGCTGGGCCGAGATTTTTTCTCCTCTTTCAGTCCTTGCGACCAGAGAGGTGATGAGAGTACCCTCGAAATACATCTTCTACTAAAGACATCCGCTCCATATCGGTAAGCCCGGTGTGAATAGGTGTTATGGAAATCCGGTTATGCCGGAGGGCCCATGTATCCGTATCCTCTGGTTGCTCTTGCTGCTGGTACACAGGTCTATCACGGGAGATCCAGTAATATTTACGCCTGCCGTCGTCTCCTTCGGTCACCCTTTCTCCATAGCTCCTGCCGCCCAGGCGGGTTATCTGTACGCCTTCTATCCTTTCTGGAGGTTCATTGGGTATGTTTACGTTAATCAATGAACTGGGAAGAGTATCTCCCTCTGCCAATCGCCCGCCCAGGAGTTTGAGAAAAGCAGCAGCTACATCGTAGCGTGTGTCCTTCACGGCCGCTACTGAGATGGCGATGGCAGGGTAACCCCTGACGTGGCCCTGCAAGGCTGCCCCCACGGTGCCGGAGATCAGTACATCCTCGCCCAGGTTGGAGCCTCGATTTATCCCTGAGACCACCAGACCTACGGGGCCCACCAGACGCTCCAGGGCCAGGACGCAGCAATCTCCTGGAGTCCCTTCCACAGAGTACGCCTTGACGCCAGCTATGCCACCACTCGACGCAGGAGGGACCTCATTGGCCCGTATGGGGGCATGGAGCGTAAGGGAGGCACCTACGCCGCTCTGCTCACGGTCGGGCGCCACCACAAAGATTTCACCCACCCCTTTCAGGGCTTCCACAGCAGCCCACAGTCCGGTAGAGTGAATTCCATCATCGTTGGTGACCAGAATTTTCAAGCTAATCTCTCCGCGCAAGATACAACGCAATGACGGCAGAGGGTGCCTATATAGGAAAAGCCAGGTAGCGCTCCCCCGTGTCGGCCAGCACGGTGACCACCGTTTTGCCTTCTCCAAGACGCTGGGCTATTACCAGGGATGCGACCACGTTGGCACCTGAGGAGATGCCCACCAGCAAACCCTCCTCCCTGGCCAAGCGTAAGGACATCTGGTCAGCCTCTTCATCGGAGACAGGCACAATCTCATCTATAATCTGCCGATTCAATAGAGGTGGTATGAAGTCGGCCCCGATCCCCGGTATCGCGTGGGGCCCTGCCTTACCTTGAGCCAGGAGCTGGGAAGAGGCGGGCTCCACGGCCACAATCAGCACTGAGGGGTTTTCTGCTTTTAACCTCTCGCCCACCCCTGTGATGGTCCCTCCCGTACCGACTCCTGCCACGAAGGCATCCACCTTACCCTGGGTGGCCCGAATTATCTCCCTGGCAGTGGTCTCACGGTGCACCTTGACCACAGCCGGATTGCGAAACACATCCAGGGTTAAACAATCCGGACTCGCCTCGATCAGGGCCTTAGCCCACTGATGGGCTCCTTCCATGCCCAGATATGTCGGCGTCAGCCGTACCTCTGCTCCATAGCGCACAAGAAGCCTCCGCCGTTCAGCAGGCGCGTTCTCGGGCATAAAGACAATCAGCTTATAACCCTTGGCGGCGGCGACCATGGCCAGGGAGGCGCCACTGTTACCGCTGGTCGCCTCCACGATAGTGTAGCCAGGGTGTAGAACTCCTTGCGCCTCCGCCTCCTCTACCATAGCAAGGGCTACGCGGTCCTTGACACTGCCGCCAGGGTTAAGGCTCTCCATTTTGCCCAGGACCTGAGCATACCCATCCTTCACCACTCTCCTCAGCGCCACCAGAGGAGTATTGCCCACCAACTCCAGCACATTCCCTGCCACCCCCTCCATAGCCACCCTCCTTGCTTCCAGGAAAGTCATTCTGGCACAGAAGGGGAGAGCCGTCAAGGTGAATACTGACCTGAGAAGCTCTGGACTGTAAGCTCTGGATGGTTTATTATAAGCCTTAACAGAGGTACGGGCTAGTGACTACCGCAGTTAAAGAGTTGGTGAGCCGCGTCCAGAACTACTTGCCTGAGGACAAAGTAGCTCTGGTAGAGAAGGCCTATCGTTTTGCCTCAGAACGCCACGATGGGCAGACCCGTGTTTCCGGTGGCCCATATATTGAGCATCCCCTCCAGAGCGCCCTCTTTCTCGCCGACCTCCACCTGGATGTCACAACCATCGCAGCCGCCCTCCTTCACGACGTCATGGAAGACTGTGGAGTTACCTATGACGAGTTGAAGGAAGGCTTCGGTGAGGATGTGGCTAAGCTGGTGGATGGTGTCACAAAGCTGACCCGCATGGACCTCAGACTCATGGGCAAAGAAGAAGGGCCCCAACAGGGCGGCATCTTCCAGGAGGACCGCCTCAAGGCGGAGAGCCTACGGAAGATGCTGGTGGCGATGGCCGAGGACATACGAGTGGTGCTCATCAAGCTGGCCGATAGGTTGCACAACATGCGCACTCTGGGAGCCCTGGCTCCCCATAAGCGTCAGGCCATCGCCCAGGAGACCCTGGACATCTACACTCCTCTGGCCCACCGCCTGGGCATCTGGGACATCAAGTGGCGTCTCGAGGACATGGCCTTCAGTCACCTGGAACCGGAAAAGTACAGGGAGATCTCAGAGATGCTGGCAGCCAGGCAGGAGGAAAGAGAGACCTATATATCCAGGGTTGCCGGAATATTAAGGGCAGAGCTGGATGCAGCAAACCTGGAGGCTCAGGTGCTCGGCAGACCCAAGAATGTCTACAGCATCTACCAGAAAATGCAGAAGTACACCACCCAGGGGAAAGAGCTAAGCCAGATATACGACCTGTACGCCCTGAGGGTGCTGGTAAACACTAAAGCCGACTGTTACAACGCCCTGGGGATAGTACACAACCTCTGGCACCCCATGCCCGGCCAGTTCGACGACTACATCGCCACCCCCAAAGAGAACCTGTACCAGTCCCTCCATACCGCCGTCATGTGTGAAGGTGGAACGCCTCTGGAGGTGCAGATAAGGACCTACGAAATGCACCAGATAGCCGAGTACGGGGTGGCTGCCCACTGGCGATACAAGGAGGGCGTCGCAGGGGACCTGCGTTTCGAGGACAAGATGACTTGGCTACGCCAGCTCCTTGAGTGGCAGCGGGATGTGAGCGGCACCGAGGAGTTTCTGGAATCGGTGAAGACAGACCTGTTCCAGGACCAGGTCTTCGTCTACACTCCCAAGGGAGACATCATCGAGCTTCCCAGCGGAGCCACGCCCATAGACTTCGCCTATAAGATACACACAGAGCTAGGGCATCGCTGCATTGGAAGCAAGGTAAACGGTAGGCTCGTGCCCCTGGACTACCAGTTAAGCAACGGCGACACCGCAGAAATCCTCACCACCAAGGTAGCCCGTGGCCCCAGCCTGGACTGGCTCAACCCCAACCTGGGCTACGTGCGCTCCGTCAGCGCCAGGGAAAAGATACGTCAGTGGTTCCGGAAACAGGAGCGAGGCGTCAACATTCAGAGAGGTCGAGAGCTTCTCCGCAAGGAACTCAGGCGCCTCAACATGGCCGTTGACGAGCCTGAAGTGGCGCGAATCTTCAAGTACGACACGACCGAGGAGTTCCTGGCGGCTCTGGGCTCCGGAGGCATTACCGAGACTCAGGTGGCATCCAGGCTGACAGCCCAGCAGGAGAAGCCGCAGCAGGAGCAAAGGCCCTTGCTCCCTCTGTCCAGCCCTACCAGCGGGGTTCAGGTATTAGGTGTGGGAGACCTCCTCATCCGGATGGGCCGATGCTGCAACCCCCTCCCCGGCGAGGAGATCGTGGGCTACGTCACCCGCAGCAGCGGCGTCACAGTACACAAAAGGAGTTGTCCCAACCTGCGCAACGAAGACGAGCCAGAGCGTCTGGTGAACGTGGAGTGGGGACAGACCAGGGAGCTCTACCCCGTCCGTGTCACTATTCAGGCCTGGGACCGTGTAGGGCTCCTGAGGGACATTACTACTCGGGTCTCTGAGCAGGGAGTGAACATGGCCTCGGTGATTACCTCGGAGAACCCCGATGGCACAGCTACCATCTCCCTCACTCTCTATACGACGGGCATCGGACAACTGAGCCGTCTATTTTCCAAGCTGGAAGGCGTTCGAGGGGTGATAAGTGCCATCCGCAGCGACGCCTCTACCGTAACCCCTTCACCAAGGTAAAACAGAGAGCGATCAGCTTTCAGCCATCGGCTATCAGAAAGCTGGCTGCTGACCACTGATAGCTAATATCATAAGGAGGCTACATTTGCCTAGTGAAAAGTCGGCCCGCTCCGCCGAAAGGAAGCGCATAAGGAACCGCAGGATACGCAGCGCCACCCGTACCACAGTGGGCAGGGCAGTAAGCGCCTTGCAGAGAGGTGAGCTAGAGGACGCAGGACCATCGGTCACCCAGGCAATAACGGCCCTGGACAAGGCAGTCACCAAGGGTATCCTGCACCGCAACAATGCCGCCCGTAAGAAGTCCCGCCTCATGGGCAAGCTGAACGCCATCAAGAAATCTTGATCGCCATCACCTGTTTTGCTTTTCCCCTCCGTGATGCGTCCCTATGGCAACATCCTATTGACAGGGTTAAGTGTGTCTGATACGCTTCTCATAGAACACAAGTTTTACGAGCAAGAGTATGCAGCAGAAGAAAAAACTTTCGGCCCGTCAGGAACGCATAGTGGAGTTCATTCGGAGGTTCTTGCGGGAGAACGGGCTACCTCCTACCGTGCGTGACATCCAGAAAGCCTGCGGAGTAAGCTCCACCTCTGTGGTTGACTACAATCTGCGTCTTTTAGAGAGAGATGGTTACATCCGCCGCAAGCCCGACATAGCCCGAGGCATCGAGCTTTCCGATGAGCCATCTCCAGCCCATCGGGGCGCTTCCGACTCACGCCGCGTCCCCGTGATAGCCTACATAGCCGCTGGCGAGCCCCTACCCCTTGTGGATGCCGAGGGATGGGCCCCTGGAGAGGCACTGGAAACCATCGAAATCCCGCCTGACATGCTCAGGGATAAGCGCCCTCTGTACGCGCTGAAGGTCAAGGGCACCTCCATGATAGATGCCCTGGTAGACGATGGTGACATCGTACTGGTGGAGCCTTCGCGCCAGGCCCCAAATGGAGCGATGGTAGTGGCAAGGCTGAAGGTTGAAAATGAGACGACCCTTAAGCGCCTGTACCATGAAGGGGATACAGTCCGGCTACAGCCTGCCAACAGCCAGATGGAGCCTATATACTCTCCGGCAGATAACGTAGAGGTGCAGGGCAGGGTGGTAGGTGTGATCCGGATGCTGCGCTGAAAGGCCGCCTGCGGTTTATGGGGTATTTGAGAAGCACTCCAGCCTGAAGAGCGGGGTACACACTATGTCCTTCAAGCTGGAGCTTTATGTAAAATGGCTATCAATCGCGCCCTAGTCCGAGGAAGGCAGCTTCCTCGGTTGCTGCAACTCCATATCGGCGTCACAGCACTGAATAGCGCCCTCCCCTGTCTTGGTGCACAGCACCATAGTACCACAGCTAGCGCACACGTATCGCTTTCCCAGTTGATTGGCCATGTAAGCCTCCCTTGTCTTCTAACCTAAGCTCATACAGAGGTTGCTGAAAGCCCTGGTTTCCACCGGAACGGCCGGCACCCCAGGGCAAAAATGGAAGGTCCAAGGGTTATCTCTTGATGGACATCGGTTCGTGGCAACAGGCAATAGTCCCGCTGCCACCTTTAGTCGCGATAAACTCGGAACCACACTTGGCGCAAACGTACCGTTTTCCTGTCTCGGTAGCCACTTCGAGGCACCCCCATTTCATTCCTCACCCACCAGCTAAGGTAGGTACTGCTTGGCTTCATTATATCTATCCAAGCTATACAGGTCAACTGTACTTCGATGCGTCCCAGGGAGAAAAGTCACCACAGGATCACAAAAAAGTCTTCTCTACAAGCCTGCCAGGAAATCTCCGGGAGTGCTACAATCAATAGACGTGGATCGTAAGGAGAGCGGACACCTATGCCTCAAGAGTACATATATGTCAAGGGAGCGCGAGAGCACAACCTGAAGAATATAGACGTGACCATCCCACGGGACAAGCTGGTGGTCATCACTGGCGTCTCCGGCTCTGGCAAAAGCTCCCTGGCCTTCGATACCATCTACGCCGAGGGCCAACGGCGGTACGTTGAGTCTCTATCCGCCTACGCCCGCCAGTTCCTGGGCCGCATGGAAAAGCCCGACGTGGAGTACATCGAGGGCCTCTCTCCCGCTATATCCATAGACCAGAAGGGTGTCTCCCACAACCCCCGGTCCACGGTGGGGACCGTCACCGAGGTATACGACTATCTGCGCCTGCTCTACGCCCGAGTGGGACACCCTCACTGCCCTCAGTGTGGCAGGCCCGTAGCAAAGCAGACGGTGCAACAGATTGTGGATGCCATCTCTAGCCTGCCTCAGGACAGCCGCATCATGATAATGGCCCCCAAAGTACGTCACCGCAAGGGAGAACACAAAGAGGTCTTCGAGGAGGCCCGAAAGGCCGGGTTCGTCAGGGTCAGGGTCAACGGCACAATTTACACGTTGGATAGTATGGGTGACCTGGAGCTGGATAAGCAGAAGTGGCACTACATAGAGATTGTAGTGGACAGACTGGTGGTAGGCGAAGATATGGAAATCAGCCGTGTAGCTGACTCCGTAGAGACGGCCCTCAAGCATGGCAATGGCGTGGTGTTTGTAGCCCTCACCCCCAACCCCTCTCCCACAGGTGGGAGAGGGGTTGGGGGTGAGGGTAGGGAAGAGGAGTTGGTATTTTCCGAGCACTTCGCCTGCGTCAATTGCGGGACCAGCCTTCCCGAGATAGAGCCTCGCACCTTCAGCTTCAACAGCCCCCACGGGGCCTGCCCTTCCTGCACCGGCCTGGGGTTCAAGCTGGAAGTAGACCCTGACCTGGTCATACAAAACAAAGAGCTTTCCCTGGCTGAAGGGGCTATAGTACCCTGGGTTCGCTCCGGCTCCTCCAGTGGCTGGTACAGAAGCCTTATAGAGTCTGTTGCCAAAGCCCACGGCTTTTCCACGAAGGTGCCGGTGAAAGACCTCCCTGACTGGGCGCTGAATCTGCTTTTATACGGAAACAAGGGCAAGCCTGTAGCCATGAGCCACAAGACCCATGCGGGCCATGTGTATACCTGGGAGACCACCTTTGAAGGCGTTATCCCCAACCTGGAGCGGCGGCACAGAGAGACCGACTCGGACTACATCCGAGGCGAGACAGAGAAGTACATGGCGGAGCGCTCCTGCACCTCGTGCAACGGTAAGCGATTGCGGCCCGAGGCCCTGGCCGTCCAGGTCTGCGACACGGGCATCATGGGCCTCTGCGCTATGACCATAAGCAATGCTCTGAAGTGGGTGCAACACATCGGTGGAGAATCCCTCACCCCTGACCTCTCTCCCATTAGCCCTCACCCCTTACTCCCCTCTCCTGCTGGAGGGAGAGGGGAAGGGGGTGAGGGCATCCTCGCTCCCAGGGAGAAGACCATAGCCCGACAGATACTCAAGGAGATAGAGGCGCGCCTCAAGTTCCTGGTAGATATTGGGCTGGATTATCTGACCCTGGACCGCACGGCCAGGACCCTGTCGGGGGGCGAAGCCCAGAGAATACGCCTGGCTACTCAGATAGGCTCCGGCCTTACCGGAGTCCTCTATGTGTGCGACGAGCCTACAGTGGGACTTCACCCGGCAGATGACATCCGCCTCATCGAGACCTTGAAGCGCCTCCGCGAGCTTGGGAACACCGTTGTGGTGGTAGAGCACGACGAGGCGGTGATGCGGGCTGCTGACTATATCATAGACCTGGGCCCTGGGGCCGGAGAGCATGGTGGGGAGGTGGTGGTCACTGGCACCATGCAGGACGTGATGGACTGTCCCAACTCCATCACCGGCCTCTACCTCAGTGGCAGAAGAAAGATCCCCATACCCTCCAGGCGACGCCACGCCAACGAGAAGCACCTGCTGATAAAGGGTGCCAGGGAGAATAACCTGAAGGGGGTGGACGTCAAAATCCCCCTGGGGCTTCTTATCTGCGTCACAGGCGTCTCGGGTTCTGGCAAGAGCACCCTCGTATACGAGATTCTGTACAAAAAGCTGGCCCAGCTACTCTACAGGGGCAAGGACAGGCCGGGACAGCATGATGCCGTCCTGGGTATGGAGCATATAGACAAGGTGGTGAACATAGACCAGTCGCCCATCGGCCGCACCCCTCGCAGCAACCCTGCCACCTACACCGGAACCTTTACCCCCATAAGGGAGCTTTTCTCTACCCTGCCCGAGGCGCGGGTGCGCGGCTATGCTCCTGGGCGGTTCTCCTTCAATGTTCGGGGGGGGCGTTGCGAGGCTTGCCAGGGTGAAGGGTACATACAGATAGAGATGCATTTTCTCCCCGACGTGACGGTGCCCTGTGAGATATGCAAGGGTCGGCGCTACAACCGGGAAGCCCTGGAGGTTACCCTCAGAGAAAAGAGCATCGCCGACGTGCTGGACATGACCGTGGACCAGGCCGTGGAGTTCTTCTGGAACTTCCCTAAGATACGCTCAAAGATGGAGACACTGCGGGACGTAGGGCTCGGATACATCCGCCTGGGGCAACCGGCCACCACCCTTTCCGGCGGGGAGGCCCAGCGGGTGAAGCTGGCAACCGAGCTTTCCCGCAGGGCTACCGGCAAGACCCTGTACATGCTGGACGAGCCCACTACCGGCCTCTCCTTTGAGGACTG
>Ga0114944_1000498_pt1 | contig 10203 bp, 13 predicted proteins | sample OV2TP2_FD_89582 | JGI IMG/M metagenome (GOLD analysis project Ga0114944, IMG submission 89582) | Hot spring microbial communities from Beatty, Nevada to study Microbial Dark Matter (Phase II) - OV2 TP2 | ecosystem: Environmental > Aquatic > Thermal springs > Hot (42-90C) | place: USA: Beatty... | reverse complement strand
ACTTTATGTATCTGAAAAGAATGGATTAATTTTTTCGAGTATAGACTTAGTCGCTGTTGCTACGAACTCTGATTTCTCCGCTTCAGTCAGATCCTTGCCATTCTTTATGAACCTTAGCAGCCTAACCATCTCATCTTTCGACATGTTCTTTGATTGAAATAAAAATGGAGCCAGATTCGGACCCCTTAGGTAAGCGGGCCTAGTGGTTTCACCGACACTAAAAGTTCGTAAAAGGGATTTGCTACCTAGTGTAACAAGATACAATACCTGAACTGGACTTTTCACGCAAATTCTTATCCAGCACTTGCACCTTTACAGAATGTGCAGTAAAGTCAGGATAGATTTTCTCAAATGATACCCACTTTGGATAAGGCGTTCCTGGGTAGAAGATCTCATCTACAATTTCAGCATTTGCTGACCAGAGCGTTATTCTAACACCGTATACTCCTCCCCCATTTGAAGCGTAAACAGAAACGCCAGTAAAGTTACCCTCGACCCAGCAGCTTACGTAGATCTCGTTGCCTTTGCCTGTTGGCTTCGCAGCGTATGATGATTGAATCTCTGATAACGCTAGCATACCAATGGCCAGCATACCAATGCACATGAGAGCGTACGCTTTATTTCCCACGGTATGCAATATGTGAGTATGGGAGTTATGGATATGTAATATTTTCCAATTACTACACCTTGCAATTTTAGCAGTAATTGTAGATTAAGTCTTGGTATTGGCTAATCTTTGCCAATTTACTGAACGTTTTTCCATGCTAAGAGAAAATACCCAGATGACGCTCTAAATGGCCTTTTCCTCATCAGCTTCCTTACAACGATCACTTGCGGACAATTTTCGAGATATTCCTTTATCGAAAGAAAAATTGGGGTTATTTGGCCGCCCCAGTTGGCCTGCCTGCTTGTCAGAATGCATTAATTCATAATTTTTGCGTAGACGTCTTTATGTGCTAAACGATTTGCGCCGTTGTGTATGAAAATTGTACATGTGACAATGACAATATTTAAATCAATTTTTAATGTAAGACGTGCATGGCAGGCAAGTTCTACGTCATAGGATTTGTTGCTGGTATAGTACTGATAGCCATAGGTGCGATCTCCATTTTCGTCTCAGGAGATGAATTTGCATTCATCAGGGGAATGATGTTAATTATAACTGGTATAATCACATTTGCGCTTGGGATCAGGTTCAAAGCACTCGGACATTGATGCAGAATTGCTTACTTCCAGCTTATCTTGAAATCACGCTTTGGCTGCTGTATAGATGAAAGTATCTGCTTCAACTCATCATCTGTTAATGCTTTGTCAAGCTTCCCCTGCGAGCCCATTGCAATGATGTAATCTTCGACTGCTTTTGCTAGTTCTGGCTTGACCATCTTTACATTTGTTAACCTTTGCCTTGCCTCAGTCGTTAGCAAAACACGCAGAACCCTCTCACGCATTACCTTAGCTTCCATCTCTTTTGCTCTTTCTTCTTCAGGATTACCTTGCGACAGTTGGATCACCTATGCATATCTCTTTAGTGCAGGTGATATTTTTATCAATTCTTTGTGAATCTGCTTGCCCAGACTATCTAGCTTCTTCATACCCTCTTGCGTGAGTATTCTTCCCTTGCCGTTTGCTTTTGTAACATAACCAGCATCTTCCAGCTGCTGTAGCGCCTTTCTGATTATTGCACCACCAGCATCTCTATGATGAGCAAGTGAGTAGCCTACCTTCTTTCTTCCCCCATATACAGACTTCAGATCCGACAAACCTATTGGGCCGTGTATGTACACCTTTCTTAAGAGAGAGGCACACCTTACATACCACCAGTCCCTCTTTTGAGGTACCCGTTCTGCATGCGAACCTGTCTTCACGAACTGCGTCCACGATGGTGGTTGGATCTTTGTGTCACTTTTCAATTGCTCAGCAAGTCTCTCGATGAACAGATCTGCTGGAATATCATACGCTTTTACCATAACAGACTCACGATTGGCGATCCCTTATAAATGCTATTTTGTTATTTTACGGTAAACATGTCCGCACTTTAAACATGTTATTCTTACAGCTTTCACATTTGCACGTCCAATCCTTACCCTTGCATTTACACCAGGAACTATGAATCTCTTGCACTTCTTGCAGTACAGCTGTCTTACTTCATACGGCAGTCTTACCCTGAACTTGGTGCTGATTTTTTTGGCTAGCATTGCCTGTTTTTGTGCAAGTTCAGCATCAGATTTTGCAGTTTCAAGTGCGTTTCGAATAAGTATCTCTATCCTCTGCAGCGCAAGATCTCTTTGTGACTTTTTCACAATGCAAACTATACATAACTGCTTACATAAATTGTGCTGTTGCTGTCGCTAATAATTGCAGAAGCCGCGCTTGAGACTGTTCCAAAGTCTATTGCAAAACATCCTTCTGTAGTGAAACAAGCATCAAAAATAGGTAAGCGTGCAGATGAGATGCTGCTAGACCGTAGCTACCATCACAGTGCCATGCTGAAACTGAAGGATACTTGGAAGAGGGGTAGGCCAGACTTGGTTCATTTCACGCTACTCGAAGCCACTTCAACTCCATTGTATCAGAAAAATATGCTAAAGGTTTACGTTCACACAACAGCAAACAAGGCGATTTTTCTGAATGAAAATGTTCGTCTGCCAAAGTCGTACTTCAGGTTCGCAGGTTTAATGGAAGAACTGTTCAAGAACAGGAAGCTGAGATCTAACAGCGATGTGCTGATGGAGTTGAAGGATATGGAATTTTGTGATCTGATTGGCAAACTAAGACCAACAAAGGTGATTGGTCTGTCTAGGATCGGCGTTAAATCCAGTGCAGAAGAAGTTGCAAAAATTGTTAATAGCGATACAGTAATAGTTGTTGGTGGATTTCCCCGGGGTCATTTTTCTAGCAATGTGTCAATGAAGATAAAATACACATATTCTATAAGCGATCTTGCTCTGGAAGCTCACGTGGTAATAGCTAGAATTTTGTACGAGTGTGAAAAGATACTTTTTAAGTAGGACAAATTTGTGCAATTGTGAGCGGTCGTCGTCTAGTTTGGTCTAGGACGCTGGCCTTCCAAGCCCGCGACCCGGGTTCAAATCCCGGCGACCGCACCACTAATACCTAACAGTAATACAGATTCACATTACTGTAGAGAGATGAATAAGGTTAATCTACTTGATTCAGTAATTCCATAAGCTGGTGGCGCGTCGTTAGGTGCAGAGGGGCTTTATTTTTTAAAGTGATCATGCAGCCTGCTAAGCTATATAGTTAAAATATAATGCGTAACCTAGCATGCTACCTGCAATGTAACCTGCCCATGACAAAGCTGCTACACGAAGTTTTATTCTATTCATATCCTGTGGGCTGAATAAAGTGCCTAGGCGTTCAAACTCCTTGCCGCAATTTCTGCATATCCAAATTTCCGTTACAACTATTTGTTTGTCATTCAGACGTTTGTTTGCCTTTCCAAAATCTACGAAGCGAATCTTATCAGAAGCACTGTACACACAAAAAGTGTTCACTGTTGCTGCATTTCCATATGTCGTTTGCGACCTACTCAATGCTCACCACATTTTTCTTTTTGTGAAAGCGCCTATATAAGGAATTGTAAAAAACAGATATTTCAGTTCTTAAATTTGTCGGAGAGCGAAGTGACAATTTCCATTTTTGGAAAAAGCCTAATAGATGCAGATGATACGAATTTATGAGAACATATTTTGCGACTGCCTATTACTGATTTGGAATATAGATTATACATTTCGACAGTAAAATTCCTACAGTATTTTTATATAAAATTTATTTTTAGTTCTAGATAATATCTTAAACGCTTTCTTGACTGGTACTGCAGTAAATTTTATTGGATGTCTGAAAGTAGCAGTAACTAATCCTTTGTTTTGAAGCGCAGATACCAGATGATAAGTTTCTGTTCTATCAAAACCAATGAGATCTGCCATCTCAATTATCCTTCTTGCATCATTCTCAAGTAACAAAATGTAAATATCAACTTCCAAGGGATCTAGTTTCTCTAAAAGTTTGGTCCTTATCTTTGCATATTTGTCTGGTGTCTTGAACTTTGGAACCGATCTAACGTTACTATCTTGTAATCGTGGTACAGTATACATTTCACTCACTCCCTTGGAACTCATTATATTTGCCTCACTGAGGATCTAAGCGATCTCTTGGATACTACTAATGATTTTGTTTGTCTGCTTAACTACATACAATTTGCCATATCGCAATTGTTGCAGACAAAAACTTGCATACGAATTAGTGCTACAAAACAATAAATCTACTGTTGGAAAGTAAAAATTACTTTACCTATTTTCGGCAATATCAATTTAAAGATAACATATTTACGACAATCATTTTGTAGTATTAGTTATTTACTTGTAAAAGATTTATCCCAAATTGGTGTTTGCTGATGTTAGAGTATGAACAAAAGATACAAGTTGAAAGGTGTGCCATAATTGACCAATCAATAGCTGTCTGAAAACTGTGAAGGAGTTACTGCTGCATGGGATCTTAGTTGATCTTTCTGGAAATGCTGTATACACTAACGGTAACTAAATGCTTTATGACGAAACGAAAGATGATTGATTTTAGACTTAACTCATAATACAAGAGATGAAATCGTCAATGTAGCCTTGCAATTATCTTTCAGTTATTATTCACAAATCGTACAAATGGTTGCAGGAAGCAGGGCGTTAATTTGTATTGTGCTAAACAATGATTGGTATTACTTCTTTATTGGGTAACGACTATCGTAGCATCGGTACATCGCTTTCTTGCACAAGTTTTTCGTTACCGACCAATTGGCTGACATCCTTGATAAAATCTCTATATCTGCCTATGATATCATTACCTTTTTGCGTAAGAGCGTAACTCTTTCTACTGGAATTGTGCCCTGACTCCTGAACCAAGCCTTGGTTGAGCAGAGCCTTCATGCATTCCTGAAGCGGTGCCCATGACAGATTTGTTGTGTACATAAGCCTTGTTGGGTTTTTCGGACCATCGGTTAGGGCCGTCATTATATCCATGTAAATTTCGAATCTCGATCTCCTGTTCATATAAATTTACAAGTTAGTGTGGCTAAAATGTATTTGTAACACAGTGATATTACACAATTCTGTTTATCAAATTCTCGAATACTGATTTCGAATTTTTATTTGTTCTTTCCGAATAGAATGTTTAGGTCAAAAGGTGCCACTTCTACGACTATAATTGCAATTAGAACTGTAATGGTAAGCAATACTGAATATTTGAAACCGGCAGCGAATGTTCCGCTAGTTATTTTGCCTATAAACAAGCCAACTAGATATGCCTGAAACACTGTGCTTGCCGCAAACAGATCTCGCATGCTTTCATCTTGCAGTGCTGTAGATCCACCCAATATTCTTCCTTCCGTTAAATTGACATCTTCTGCCAACCCAGTAAAAGAATCTATGACCATAAGTATTGTAAATCCTGTTATGCCTGTTATTATGAATGCAATCATAACATATGGTTTCAGCATTTCTCTTTTCTCCTTTTCAACATTGTACATCTTTTCACTGGATTCTGCAAGTGTGTCAAGTGCTTCTGCATACCCCCCGCCAGAATCTATAACTTCGATCAGTGTTCTGAAGTTGATCAAGACAAACCAGCTGCTTACCTCTTTCCTTACATTGCTAATTATGGTTCTTAGTGGTACACCCCATCCAAGCTGATTAACTGCCCGATCTAACACACCAGAGAATATATCGTATCCCCTTCTTTTGAATGCATGTACAATACACCTTTCTGGTGACAAACCAGTCTTTCTTGCCTCTGCAATGTCTCGTAGTATGCTAGGTGTGGCTCGCTCTGCTGATGAATTTATTTTTTCAATCTTTTGGTACTCCAGGAATGGAATTATCGCAGATGCAATAAGAGCTAAACCCATGAGATACGGCAATCCGAAAAATCCCAAGTCTACAGGTAGAACCGATGGTATGATGGTCATGGGAGGAACAGCCACTACTGCAAGTAGCAGACCCTTCTTCAGAATCTTCTCTGTGCCCATATAGGTTGATGATGTCATCTTTTGAGAGACGAACATCAATATTCCAGATATCAAAGGTGGAATGAACAGGAACATTTTGGAAAGTCTTGCCATTGATGAAGAGTCTGGGATAATGGATACTGCCAGTGCTGGTGTAGATGACAGTGCAACAAACATTATGTACATGGTTAATACGACAACTTGAATTATCATGTATGCATCTACAAGCGCAGCTAGCTTTGCGACGAGCTGCTTGGCAAGTGCTCCTTGCAGGTCAAAAATTGAGTACATCTTGCTCTTCAGAAAGTGCACAACGCTACCACCAGTTTGAACAGTGGAGACATACCCTGCTAGGAAGTCCTGATATAGTTTTGATGAAGTCTCGCCTGCCTTTTTGTTCATAACAGACAATGGATCCATTCCTAGGATCTCTACCTGCTTGATCATACTCTTGGCTTCCTTGCTCATATTTGGCAAGAGGTCGAAGTGCATGATCTTCTTTAAGCTCATGAAGGGAGTTATGCCGCTTGCAGCCATCAAAGTTATCAATGCCATGAAATACGGCAATTCTCGATCTATCTTAGCCGCATCTTGTTTTGAAGCAGGCTTCTTATCACTTTCCACCCTTTTCTTGAGTGATATCATGCCATTTCGCCCAAGGGGGTTATCTTCTGCATGACTTCTTCTGGATTCTTATAATATGCGCTGATTATCGAACTTACACTCTTGTAATCACGGATGCCCTCCTCGATCATCCATTGGATCACCAGAACTCTCCTTCGAAACTCTTCCAAAACTTCTTCTACATTCAAACCACTGTTCTTGGCTATTTTTTGAAGGAGTGCACTGTTCTTAACATCACCATTGAAGGTATCAGATGATGATTCCCATGTAAATACATTGTTCATCTTGTTTTCTGTCATTATCTCGGAGACCTGCGTTACCCTCCTGCTTCCAGATAATACACTGCCTTGAGTTACAATAGCTTTAGGCATGACACGCTTAACAGTTACTGTACAATTCATCAAAGGAATGTATGCAGGTGGTATGTTCATTGGTTTCTGCATCAGCCTCTTCACTGCTGAATCAACGCTATCCGCGTGCATGGTACACAGACCGCCGTGTCCAGTTGCTAGTGCTTGAAACATGACGTAAGCTTCTTCACCCCTTATCTCTCCAACCACTATGTAATCTGGTCTATGCCTCACACCAGCTTTGATCAGATCGAACAGTCCGATCTCTCCTTGATTGTCTAGACCGAATCCTGTCCTTGATACCAGCGCAAACCAGTTTTCGTGCGGAATATTAATTTCAGCAACATCTTCAACAGTAAATATCTTGAATGTTGAGTTAACGAGCGAAGTTATTGCATTTAGCAAAGTTGTCTTGCCGCTTGCAGTAGGTCCTATTACTATTATCGACATCTTATGCTCAAGGAGCATCCAGAGGTAGGCTGCTATGTTAATATCTAGCGTGTCCAGATTGATAAGATCTACGATTGTGTATGGCTCCTCCTTGAACTTCCTTATTGTGAAACTTGTTCCTTTAGGCGTTAATTCCTTCTGGTACAGTATGGCCATTCTGTGATTTCCTGGCAATGCTACATCTGCGATTGGAAATGCTGCACTAACATGTTTGCCCGATCTGTGAACCATCTTCATAACAAAATCATTCAGATCATCTTCGTTTTCAAAAACTATACTTGTGCGTATGCTTTCAAAGTTTCTGTGCCATACATAGACTGGAATCTTTGTTCCTCCACAGCTTATGTCTTCGACCAGTGGATCGTGTATGAGTGCATCGATCAATCCAAAACCTGCAATATCACGACCGAGGTAATACTTCACCTTCTCCATGCTTGTATTTGGAAATGCTGAAAACTGACCTTTGCTATCAGCTAAAAGCTGGTCCAGCTGCTTGAAGAAACCGGCTTCCTGTGGGCCTTCGTCGGGTGCAGCAAGTCTTAGCTCCAAAAGTTCCTTGAGCCTCTGGTACAATACCTTCTCATCAGCATTCATTGGCAGCTCGTCTACCAGATAAACGGAGTCTGAAGTGACAGCATTCTGGGCTATTGCAGCATAACTGAAGGGAGGATTTAAGGGATATCGCTTGACTTCAATGTAACCCTCTGGTATACTGAAGTGCGTTATGTTAAGTAAAGATACAAGATCATTGCTTTTTAAGTTGTTATCTTGATCAGGTCTATCTTTTCTATCCTGCTTTTTGGGTTTAAATCCTAATTTCAAATCTATCACCTATAGCTGAACAAAAAGAGTAGGGATGTGATGGCGCGCCATTAACATCACCATCATCGTTAACTAGACTGTTCTAGCGACTGTGACCGTTTGTACCTGTCCAATGCTGCCAGCAAATACGCTCACTGATGTAGAAGCACCAACGTCCGATGTTGTTAGAACGTCATTGGTCAAATCAGTGTCGTTGCTGCCAGACAGAATGAAGAATATTATGACTCCTTTGCCAGGCTCGAGGGTCACTGGAGCGTTTTGCTTGATTAGACCTATGCCAGCCGCTGTTTGGAGAAGGTCGTCAGCAGCATCGTTATCCAAGTCTTTATCTGTATCTGGGTTTATCATATACTTGAATGCTTTCTGGAAGTTGGTGTCAGTAGAATCTGTAGCTTCTGACGCATACCAGCTAGTGAAGGGTACAGAAGCACCTCGTATCTTTATCGAGTCTACTGCAACGAGTCTGTCACCAGTATTTCTTACCACAAAGGATCCTTCAGCCACCTGATTGGTTTGTCCAACGACTGTCGAGTTAGCTCCTTGCCATACATGCAGATTCGAAACCGCGATTCCTTGCTGTTGCGAACCTGTCTGGAAAAGACTGGTTCCGAACAATGTCACTGCTGTTCCTAGCACTACCGATGCTACTACGATGATCAGTGTTGTGAGTACTGTACTGATACCTTTCTTTTGTCTGTTGGTCATCTGTATCATTTTCCCTGAAAATAGGAAGTAAACTGGAATTATCAATGATAGCGTGTATTTTAGCAATACACACACAGGAAATCTCGTTCATTTAATGCTACTAAATCAGTTCAAATGCTAAACATTTATTGACAATTATCTCGCAATTATATGCTACAATGTATAAAAAATCAAGTTTGCATTAACTAGTTGCTAACGTGTAGTACGTCTTCGTGAATTTACTCATCAGGTCGTAAGCACTATCTGCCTTAAGAGATGTGCCGCGGATGTATTTCTGAAGTCCGTTGGATCCGAGACCAACTGAGATGATCGTGATGCCTGCACGCATTACCTCTTTCACAGTCTTGTCTAATTTTGCTTCTATGTTAGCATAACCAGCTGGTAGACCGTCTGAGATTACAAGCACATAATTGTGATCCTTACCTGCGCTGGCAACTATATTTGCTGTTAGCTGCAATGCATCTGGAATGTATGACAACCCTCCTTGACCAAGTCCGCCTATTCTTGCCTTGACATTCTGGCTGTAGTCTTCGCTCATTTCCTTAACTACAGCAAACTTGTTGCTAAAGGCATAGAGCCCCCAGCTCTGCCTGTCGGGTATTAGCTCCTTTGCAACCTCGGACAGGCATAAGGCCATCTCCTTGGCTGTTGTCGAGAATGGTTTGAGACTCTTGCTAGTGTCAAGTAAAATCCCCCAAGCTTCATTTTTGTTGAGGAAGTCATCACGAATGAAGATGTTACTGGTCATCTTCTGAGCTGCAATTGCCTGAATTGCCGTCTGTACATCTATCTGTCCGATTTCTTGGTTTGGAACTTCGTCCAAATCGTTCTTTAGCATTTTAATTCGTTCAACAATTTTTCTGATAGCACCTGCATATTGGGTATACGTTCTGGCATATGCTGCAAAGTCTTCCTCTGGAAATATCAAACCATCAAACTCCGTATTCTTTGCCAAATTTGTGTAATTCTCGATAATGCTACTTTTCCATTTCTCTTCCATTACCAAATCGTACAACAGGTTTGATGCTTCTTCACGGAGGGAGGTTCCTAGCATTGCTTGAACAGACTTGTCGCAAGTAAGCTGCAAGCCTAGTGTTCTGAAGGTGTCTGCCACTATATCGATGCTCCTTCCTATCTGCAAAGTAAGTTCCTCGTTAACACGCTCAACCTGCTCATGCGCATCTGTGTAAGGCAGGTAAACCGTTTCCTTTGGAGGGCCATATTTTGCAATACGCTTGT
>Ga0114944_1000497_pt1 | contig 10205 bp, 6 predicted proteins | sample OV2TP2_FD_89582 | JGI IMG/M metagenome (GOLD analysis project Ga0114944, IMG submission 89582) | Hot spring microbial communities from Beatty, Nevada to study Microbial Dark Matter (Phase II) - OV2 TP2 | ecosystem: Environmental > Aquatic > Thermal springs > Hot (42-90C) | place: USA: Beatty... | reverse complement strand
GTATTGGGTTTTCCGGAAGCATTTGTAAAAAACCATTCGGGGCATTGGTTATGCCAGACAAGGGTATGCCCGATAATGAACATTTTATTTTTTTTCACCAAATGCAACAAATTCATCAGCTGGTCCCCAATTGTAAACCCCGGGTTCCGGATTAATCAATGCAGCCTTCATTACATTTTCAACCGTTATAGAGTTAAAATGTTTTACAACGATATCCTGGGTAGCTTTATCCCTGCCTGATGTTAGTGCGGGGTTGACAGCTGTGCCGGTAAGAAATGCATCTTTATACACACCTTTTAAAAACTTGTTCTGTGCTATTGACCGGCTGTTAATAAACATAAGGGAAATGCTGATAATACATAAAATAATTTTTTGCATATTTAATACTCCGGTAATATATTAATACTTTTTTTTGTCCCGTAGGGATTTGTGGAGGGTAGTATATGTTCAAGGAACCATTCATGCGTTCCATCGGAACGCCGGGTGTTTGTTGCCAGAGCACCCAACGTTCCTACGGAACGAAAATGACCTGGAATTTTTTTCAAACTCGGCCATAAAGCAGAATTGATGAAAAATAACCTACCTATACTCACATTCTTATATAAATTTCAGCAATCCACTTCAGAAAAATTACCGGAGTATTGAATATTCATATTTGTTTATTTTAAAAAATAATATAGGCTGGCGCTAAAGATGTGTTTTCACCAACCTGATATAATACACCGCCCCGGCCGTATTGCCGGGCAGCGCCTGAAACTTAATACGGATATTATTTTTTCCTCTCAGCATGGATTCAGGAATCCGGTAGGTTATTTCCCGGAACTGCGATTGGTGCCAGCGGCCGGTATTATCTTCTGTCAATAACTTTTCATCATCTATATAAATTTCAAATTTCCTTCCGCCCCATTCGGCGCCCCAATAGCGAAGGATTAATTCCAGCTTTGTTTCTCCATGGGTGGAAAGATTGTAACTGAACCATCCGCCATTGTTGGCATCCCGCCAGAATTCATCATTAAAATTTCCGGTTCTTGAATTGAAATGCTGCAGTGCATGGTCTGCTTCCGGTTGTTGTTCACCGGGCGCCACAAAATCAACCGTTCTTTTTTCCAAATCAAGTTTCCGTTGTTCTGCTGTCGCAATGGAATCAATATAAGACTGGTATTGATTATCCGATAAAGCCATCCAGTAAAGCATGTAGCGGCTGTCATGTATTTTATAAAATGGTTCCAGCGCCATATCAAGCGGGTTCATGAGTGTTACTCCGTTCAATTGAAAAGTAAATGGTTTATTACTTACCGGTTTTAGTTTGTGTGCAATGGCGGAAATATTGTTTTCAATAATAATGGGGGCCTTGTCAACAGGTAATCTTTTTCCACTGGCTATATGTCCCCAGCGACTGTCATTGGCCACCAGGCCTTTCATATCTTCTGTTCCGGTTTTTGCGCCAAGCAGTATAGGGCCGTGCATGATGGCGATATAAGCGGGGAGGTTGGGTAACTGCTCCACCCTTGTTTTCATGGGTAATTTTATTTCAACCACATCACCTTTTTTCCACTTCCTGTTTATTGCAATATAAGATGAAGGCAGTTTGGTGTAAACAAAATTATTGCCATTCACAGACAGCTTTAGTCCGTCCTCTTTTACCCATGATGGATACCGGATCATTAAACGGAAACCGGCAGCGCCTTCAGTTATTATCAGTTTTGTTTTTTCTTCATTGGGAAAATTAGTAACCTGCTTAATCTTTATACCTTTTGCTTTCCAGTTCAGTCCGGAGGCAATAAAAAGATTGACATACAAATCATCATTCTGATGCGTATAAATAATCTGGTTGTACTTGCCATGATTTTCCATACCACTGCCCACGCAGCACCACATGGCTTCATTGGGTGCTGAATACACCCGGTAATGCATGGGTCTCGCCGGAGTGAAATACACATAACCGCCATGCTCCGGGTGTTGTGTGGAAAGTATATGATTGTACAATGCCCGTTCATAAAAATCAATATACCCGGCCAGGGGATTTGCTCTGAACAAATCTTCCGTCAGCCGCAGCATATTGTAGGTATTACAGGATTCCGGTCCTTCCACGTCATTTATAAAATCGCTGCAGGCATTGATGGATGGAAAAAATTCCCTGCGGCTGTTGCCGCCAAAGGCAAGGGAACGATGGGTGGTTACTGTTTCCCAAAAAAATTTTCCTGCGATGTGATACTTTTCATCATGGGTCAGTTCACCGATTCTGGCAAAGCCGATTGCTTTCGGCACCTGAGTATTGGCATGTTTATTATCAAGATTGTCTGTTCTCTCCGCCATGGCATCGAGCAATAAATTATGCGAAAAACGTTTTGCAGCAATCAGGTACTTTTCATCACGGGTCATCTGATAAGCATCGGCAAATATTTCATTCATACCGCCATGCTCCACATCCAGCATGGATTGCAACTGTTCATTGCTTAATGCGGCTGTGATGCTGATTCCCCAGTCACAAAATTTCAGAAACATGGTTTTAGCTTCTTCACTGCCGGTATAAAGCCAGGCATCCCGAAGACCTGCATACAGTTTATGTACATTATACCAGGGCACCCATGCAGAACGGTAGGCTGTGAAATCACCTGTCTTAAATGATGACCATATTGTTTTGCTGTCGGGCACAGCACCCATATAGCCAACGCCCCAGTCAGGATTATTTTTTCCATTCGCATCCTGGCAGGCCTTGAGTTCCGTCAGCATATAGTCCATTCGCTTTTTACATTCCGCATTTCCCGTTGCTGCATAGTTCATCGCAAGTGCAGATAAGTAATGGCCGCCCACATGCCCATCCAGCCCGGCCCAGTTTGTATAACGTAATCCTTTCTCCGGCAAACCCGCTTCTTTCAAATAGGGCTGCAACAAGCGGTCAACATCATATTTTAAAAGAACAGTAATATTTAAATCACGGGCATGTTTAAAAGGACCATTTGTTATCACCACATCACTTAACGGAAATTCGTTTGTATACAGTTTATCCTGTGCAATGACTTTGTTTGCACATAATCCATAGCAGGCAGCAGCCATTAAAATAAACGATTGAAGTTTCATTTAACTTCTGTTAATTTATTAATAAGACTATATGTTTTGCCCTTTACCGTTTGTATATCATATAGCCATGTATCTTTCAGTTGCGGCAAATCTATTTTAGCTTTTGGTGAAAGTACCGGCGCTGCCGTTTCTTCTGTTTTGTAAAAAGGATTTTTATTTTCACCGGCAGCTTTTGTAAGTGCAGCGCCATTACTCATTTTCATTTCATTGGGAAGGCGTAAACGGAGATGGCCGCCTGCGTTTGATTTTACTGTTAGTTGCATAACCTTTCCATCTCCCCATTGCATATTGATAATTTCAAAACCGCCCGGCGCCCGCAGGCCCGAGATACTTCCTTTATTTACCCAGGCATCAGGCAATGCCGGCAATAAATGAACAGCGCCATCGCTGCTTTGCATCAGCATTTCTGTGATACCGGAAGTGCATCCAAAGTTTCCGTCAATCTGGAATGGCGGATGTGCATCAAATAAATTATTGTAAGTACCGCCACCTCCTTCAATAGTACCCGCAGGGGACAGTTGATTTTGTATCAGTTTGAAAGCATGATTGCCATCGAGCATTTTTGCCCACCAGTTCACTTTCCAGCCCATGCTCCATCCGGTAGATATATCACCACGCTGAAGCAATGTGTTCCTGGCAGCGCTGTATAATTGCGGTGTGCGGTATGGAGAAATTTGATTGGATGGAAACAATCCGTACAAATGCGATATATGACGATGGTGGTCATTCGGATCATCCACATCATCGAGCCACTCCTGCAGCTGGCCATGCTGACCGATATGCATTGGCGCCAAACGGCTGCGCAGTTGTTTTAAAGTATCAGCAAAGGCTTTGTCTTTATTTAATAAGGTTGCGGCACGGATAACAGAACTGAATACATCAAAGATGATTTGATTGGTCATGGTGGTGCCTGCATCCAGTGAAGAACCCTGGTGTGCAGCGGGTGCATTTTCCGGCGACATATCAGGATTAACAACAAGCCAGTTGTTTTTTGGATGTTCAATTAAAAAATCAACATAGAAAGTTGCTGCGCCTTTTAATACCGGATAAACAGATGCTAAATAATTTTTATCACCGTTGTATAAATAGTGCTCCAAGAGATGCTGGCTTGTCCAGCCACCGCCCTGCGTCCATGCACCCCAAAAGGCTCCATCCACGGCGCCGGTTGCACGCCAGATATCGGTATTATGATGCGCCATCCATCCTCTGGCGCCGTACATATCTTTGGCGGTTTGCTGACCGGTAATGGCCATTTCTTTTACCATTGTTAAAAACGGCTCATGCAGCTCTGACAAATTTGTTTTTTCCGCCGGCCAGTAATTCATTTCAGCATTGATGTTGATAGTGTACTTGCTGTCCCAGGGCGGCCGCACCTTATTATTCCAGATGCCCTGAAGGTTAGCAGGTTGCCCGCCGGGTTGTGACGATGAAATAAGAAGATAGCGGCCAAACTGGTAATACAGTGTAACAAACTGCAGGTCATTTGCCGAATTGAAATTCTTTAATCGTTCATCAGTCGGCAGCAAAGCAGCTTCCGTTTTTCCCAAATCAAGTTTTACACGGTTAAAATATTTCTGGTAGGCTGCAATATGATTTTGTAATATAGTTGAAAACGATTTTACAGTCGCTATGTTCAGGTAACTCAATGCTCTTTCATTTTCATTTCCGATCACATCATTATAGTTATTAAAATTGGTTGCTATCGAAATATAAATGGTTACAGCATCCGCTTTGCTTGCAACCAGCGATGTATCGGTTGATGAAACGGTTCCACCCCGGTTTTTCATTTGTATTATTCCTTTGTACTTTATCATTCCCTTCACTCCCTCATGGTCAACAGTGGTTCCGGAAAAACTGAGTTGATTAGCTGCTATGGTTTTAATTTCTGCTTTTGGCAGCGGTGTTGTATAAGAGGCAGTGAATGAAATGCTGCGGGGTTTATTGGCGGTAAGGTTTATTACAATTACCCTGTCAGGAAAAGATGCCAGTACTTCTCTTGTATAGGTTATGCCATTTATTTTATAAGTAGTTTTTGCGACGGCCTTTTCTATATCGAGTTCCCGGTAAAAGTCTGTAAAATTTTCATGACCATTAAAAGCGAGATGGAGATTGCCGGCTGGTAAAAACATTTGCCCATGTGATTTTTTACTTATGATAATCCGGCCGGCCATCTGTTCCGCTTCTTTTTGTTTGCCATCAAAAATCAGTTGACGCAAAACAGAAAGCGAATCCAGGGCAAGGGGATTATCGTTCCGGTTAGGGCCGCCGCTCCACAAGGTATGTTCATTCAACTGGATGGTTTCTTTTTCTACATTTCCATATACCATGGCTCCCAATCTTCCGTTACCAATGGGTAATGCATTTTCCCATGTATTACCGGCAGGTTGTTTGTACCAGAGTTTAAGGCCGGGTTTATTTTGCGCAAATACTATTGAAGCTGAAGAAATGAAAAGAACAGATAGGAATAGTTTCATAATTGTATAATTACCGGGAAAAAAATCATCATTTCATATTTGGGATCAGTTTATTTCAACCATAGCTTTAATTACACCATTTTCCGGATCAAGCCAGTTTTTAAATTCGTTGATTACATTATCAAAGCTCACACGATGAGTTATGTATTTAAGAGGGTTAACATCCCCTTTTTTTATAGCTGCAATTACCTTTTGAAAATCTTCACGGGTTGCATTCCGGCTGCTCATCAATGCAGCCTCTCTCTTATGGAATTCCGGGTGGTTGAATGAAATATCACCTTTTTGCAAACCGATCAGTATATACCGGGCTCCATGGGCCATATATTGAAATGCAACATTGATCGCTTTTAAACTGCCTGTTGCATCAATAACGACAGTTGGCATGTCGCCATTGGTTATTTTTTTTAACCGGCCGGAAACATTTTCTGTCAAAGCGTTGATAGTGTAAGCGACGTTGAGTTTTTCCTTACAGAATTGCAACCGCCCGGGGTTAATATCCAATGCAATGACCGTTCCGCCTGCTATTCCGGCAAATTCCATTATTCCTAAACCAATAGGGCCCGCCCCAACTACCAGAACAAATTCTCCCGTTGCAACATTTGCCCTGCTCACAGCATGTGCGCCGATGGCCAATGGCTCCACCAATGCCAATTCATCAAAGCTTAAACCCTCACCGTGCAGTAATGAATGAGATGGAACAGAAAGGTATTCTGCCATACCTCCATCTGTATGCACTCCGCATACTTTCAGTTGTACACAACTATTGGGTTTCCCGTTTCGGCAGGCAACACAAACTCCACAGTTAAAATAGGGAATAAAAGTTACAGTTTCCCCTTTCTGAAAGCCGGGGGCATTATCACAATCAATCAACTCGCCGGCCAGTTCATGACCTAAAATACGGGGATAGCTGAAAAAAGGCTGCGTGCCTTCAAAGGCATGCAGGTCTGTGCCGCAGATACCAACTCGTTTAATTTTTATAATGGAATGATTATTTTGTAAACGCGGCATGATTCCCCCGGAGTATTCCAGTTTTCCAGGCTCTTTGCAGACAAGTGTTTTCATTTACTTAGAGGCGATTACCTTTTTTTACTTATAACATTTACCCGGTACAAATCCATTACTATTTAATACATCAGTCTTGAATTATTTTTCTGCACGTTGATCTGGCTATTAATGATACTTAATTCATACCGGGGTTGCTATTTATCTTTTGTTACATTTAAACGTGTATTATATCCATTGGTGCTGCAGATATGATCCGGAAAATATTTGCAAACAATGGTGATTTTCTAAACCTTCAACTAACCCTTTTTCAGGCATTGATTAAATTTTCACGGCTGTAATTTAAAAGAGGTTGATGCAGTCAGCGTAAAAGATTTATCAGGATATAATTTTTTTTTAAATCAGAACATAATTTGAAACAGTAAGTCCAGGAGAAAATAATTTAACCTGTTAAATGAAACTTACGATTTCACACGGGTAAGCTTCATTTCACCTCTTTCGTTTTTTAACAGGATTTCGTTTTCATTGATTACTTCCCCCGTGCTGTTGATGGTTACATCGTTGAAGGAAATAGTAAAAGTTAATTTTTTACCATCAAATTTTCCGTTTTCCAAAGGGGCTTCTCCAAATTGGGTTTTCCATGTTCCTTTCAATTCAGTTCCTTCCACTTTAAAAGTATAGTTCACTTCAAAAGTGCCGTTTGGCGTTTCGCGGGTTCCTTTCCAGTTGCCATCAATGGAGGTTTGTGCAAAAACGGCTAAGCCTCCTAAAAGCAATAGCCAGGTAAATAAGTATTTCATATCATTTATATTTAGGTTTAATTTATCCAGATAGTATAGGAGCGAAGAATTAGCAGTACTAACAGTCATTAATAAAAAAGTTGATGTCAATTTACAAACTATCTCTGAACAGACAAGCGTAAATTTGATGCACCAAATTAACTTCCTACTTTTCCTTCTGTTAAACCAAAACAAACATGAGTATGCAATCCTTATTAGCGGCTAAAACCATTTACGGCGGCTTTCTTGGTGCGATTTTACTTGTACTCACAAATTGCAGTTCCGATGCCGGCTCTGAACCCGGATGGGTAACTAAGAACAAAAAGCTGATCGGGCAGTATAATCTGACGGAAAGAAAAATTCCGGGTCTTCCCGTGCAGAACTTAACCTCGAATCTCGAAGCGGCAAAAGTAACCAGCATGGATAGTTTGACAAACGTAATGCTGTACACCGGCGTAAACTCAAAAATGTTTTGGGGAAGCGGAATACTGGTATGTACACTTTCTCTTGACCCTGGTGCAAAAATCCCCGAAGAAGTGTTGCCGGCAGACAGGTTCCTGTTTGTTTTGGAAGGTTCGGTTAGTCAGTTAATAAATGGGTCTTTTGTGACAATGACCGGATTGAAGAGAGAATCGCCGGATGGAATACATAGCATTACACCGCAAACGGATTTTGTATTTCTCGAAAAAGGAACTAAGAATGCTTTGACGGCCGGTGCATCAGGAGCCAGGTTGCTGGAATTGTACAGCCCCTTGCGTTCGGATTATCTTGAGAAAGCAGGACTTAAAAATATTCCTGCTGAATTTGCTTATATCAATACAACACTTGAACCAAATGTAAAGCCCGGGATTGTTTACAATCTCTACGATATGCAGCTAACTGAACTGGCGCCGGGAGCTTCTTCAAGATTAATTTCAGGAAAGAATATGCAGCTGAGTTTTATTTCTATGGAGCCCAATTCTGTATTTCCGCATCATATACATCCCGAGGAGCAAATGATGTTCGGTTTGCGTGGCGCCTGTGATGAAATTCTGCTTGATGGTGAACAGCCGATGAAGGCGGGTGATGTAGTGCGTATTTCTGCCAATATGGTGCATGGTGCAAAGATTGGCGAGTTGGGTTGCGATGCTTTGGATATTTTCTGGCCGGCTCGAACGGATTACCTTGAAAAAGAAAAAACAAGAATGGCAGCTTACCGGTCCATTATTCCTGAAGATGCCAGATTGGAATTAATTGTGGATGGTAAAAAAACAAAACCCGAATTAAACTTCAGTGAAGGACCCAAATGGATAAATGGGAAGATTTATTTTTCAAATATGTATTTCGACCAGAACTGGGGAGCAAGCCCGAAGAAAAGTTCAACAGTAGAATTAAACCCCAATGGCAGTTATAAAAATATTACTGAAGGTAAAATGCAGACCAATGGATTGTATCCTTATAAAAACGGGAACCTGCTTGTTTGCGATATGATGGGGCATCGGGTAGTGGAAATGACAACAAAGGGAGAAGTGGTAAAAGTTATTGCTGATAAGTACGAGGGTAAACCTATTGACGGACCCAATGATATTGTGACCGATGCAAAGGGTGGTGTATATTTTACCGACCCGCAGTTTACAATGGAGCCTGAAAAATTTCAACCGGGCCGGGCTGTGTATTATGTTTCGCCGGAAGGAAAAGTAACCCGATTGACCAACCCTAATGAATTTGCCATGCCCAATGGCATTGTATTATCACCGGATGGCAAAACACTTTACATCAACAATTGCATTGATGATGAATCCTGGTATCCGGTAAGCAGTGAAAAAGATAATTTCATCTGGGCTTATGATGTAAATGCTGACGGAACAATCAGCAATGGCCGGAAGTTTGCAAAATTATTTTTGACGGAGAATGTACTTGACAGAAAAGCCCGGTCTACCAGCGCTGATGGTATGGCAATTGATAAACAGGGCAATCTGTATGTTGCCACTTTTTATGGTGTTCAGATATTTAACGCCAAAGGGGAATTTCTTGGTATGATTAATCTGCCTTCCTTCCCGGTTAGTCTTTGTTTTGGCGATGCTGATATGAAAACACTTTATATTGTAAGCTATAGTAAGGTGTATAAAATACGGACGAATATGGAGGGGTTTGTGAATTATTTGTAAGCGGACATACATATGCCAACAACCAGTATTTATTTCCGGCAGCAGTTGGCTGCATTTATTTATAAATAAAAATTTATGACGAAGATTACATTTCTTTTGCTTGCACTTGGATATATTATTTCCGGGCATACACAGGAAATAAAACCCGGCACCCGTACTATTGAGTTTGTTTCAAAAGAACTTTCCAAACTGATAAAGAAAGATGCGAAAGTTGAAATTATTGCGGAAGGGTTTCAATTTACAGAAGGACCGTTGTGGATAGAGAAAGAAAAAATGCTTTTGGTGTCTGATGTGCCGGGAAATACAATTTATAAATGGACGGAAGCTAAAGGCAAAGAAGTGTATGTAAAACCCGGAGGTTATACAGATACCATAAAAAGAGGCGGGTTTATGGGGCCAAACGGATTAGCACTTTCACAGGATGGTAAATTACTGGTTTGCCAGCATGGGGACAGGAGGGTGGCCATGATGGATGCACCACTTAATGCACCGCAGTCAAAATTTATTACAGTTGCCGGTACTTACCAGGGTAAAAGACTGAATAGCCCAAACGATCTTTATGTTACAACGGATGGCGACGTTTATTTCACCGATCCGGCTTATGGATTTGAAAGAGGTACCAGAGATCCGGTTAAAGATCTTACAATGCAGGGTGTGTACAGAATGGATAAGTCGGGTAATATTACCTTGTTAATTGACTCCATTGAGTCGCCAAATGGTAT
>Ga0114944_1000494_pt1 | contig 10260 bp, 11 predicted proteins | sample OV2TP2_FD_89582 | JGI IMG/M metagenome (GOLD analysis project Ga0114944, IMG submission 89582) | Hot spring microbial communities from Beatty, Nevada to study Microbial Dark Matter (Phase II) - OV2 TP2 | ecosystem: Environmental > Aquatic > Thermal springs > Hot (42-90C) | place: USA: Beatty... | reverse complement strand
GCCCAGTCGGTATAGCCTTTTACCAAGTTGTAGATTATCTGCTCATTGAACACCTTCACAGATCTTGCAGCCGATTCCTCTTCTGCATCTTGCAACACCTTAACATTGAATGCCAGCACAACTCCAAGATAGCGATCCTTTTCATTTACTGCAGAAGCTTCAACAACATCCCTTCTGGTAACTGGCCCTATATCTGCAATCCTTATCTGTATGTCATTCTTCTTCAGCATCTCTGTTACAGCTTCCAGAGAACCAAGCGTGTCACACTTGACAACAACACCAACCTTGTCTGTGTTGATTACTATGCTTTTGACTTCAGACTCTATCATGCTCTTAAGAGCACTAACATCAGATCGAGTGTCAGCAACGTAGACAGGACTTCCTGCTAGAACGCCATCCAGATCTCCTGAAGCTATCTTCACACCAGCAGCCGCAGAAACCTCTTCAACCCTAACAAACTTGTCCCTTGGGTCTCTCATCTCATCCAAAGGTTTTGGTAAGAGCAGAACCTTTGCTTTAGTTACTATCACATCGTCGCGCTTTGCAACAACTATGCTGTCGCCTTGTTTGATCTTACCATCGAATAGTATAACATTTGCAGTCTGTCCAAGTCCAACCTCTTCTTTCACCTCAAGCACGATTCCCTTGGCAACATCGCTGACCTGCAACTTTTTCTGCATGAACTGCTGTGTTAGACCCACAAGCATTGCCAACAGTTCTGGCACGCCCTCGCCTGTCTTTGCACTTGCTGGCACTATTGCTATCTCCTTGGTAAAGTCCTTGACCCTGTAAAATGCTTCTGAACTGAAACCAAGCACTGACAATGTACCAACGACAGAATACAATCGCTGATCCAGATCATCTGCAACTCCCTGCTGCTGTTGTTTTAAAGATTCTGTTACAAACATGCTGCTGCCCTTGCGCCACCCAGGCAGCATATCTATCTTGTTTAGTGCAACGATGAATGGCACCTTCCTGCTCTTCAGTATCTCTACACTTTCATGTGTCTGTGCCTCGAAACCTTTTGTAACGTCAACTACAAGTACAGCTATATCTGCAGCAGAGCCGCCGCGCATCCTTAAATTTGCAAATACTTCATGTCCAGGGGTATCAATAACAAGCAGACCTGGAATCTTAACTTCTGTACCAAACTTGGCAAACAATGCACCACAGATCTGCTTTATTGTTTCGATAGGAAAGAAGCTAGCGCCTATGTGTTGTGTTATACCTCCAACTTCCCTTGCTTGAACTGCTGTGCCCCTTATTTTGTCCAATAGAGAAGTCTTTCCAGAGTCTACATGGCCTAAAACGGCAACAACAGGCTGCCTAAGTCGCAACCCAAGTTCACTTCAGTCGAAGATGATCTGTGACTCTTTTATGAAGCTTTCAACAGAGTCAGAAGCGTGTATTGCATTCTGGGTTATACTCGTGCCAAAATCTCGCCTGACAGTGCCTAGTGCTGCCTCGCTCGGCTTTGTAGCACCTATTATTGCTCTCACCTTGTTAACTGCATCTGAACCTTCGATCAAAGCAGCTACTATTGGTCCAGAAGTGATGAATGAAACAAGTTCGCTGAAGAAGGGTTTCTCCTTATGCACAGAATAAAAGCGTTCAGCCTGATTTTTCTCCATGGTTAGCATCTTTAACTTCTTTATCACAAGACCCTTATCCTCGAACCTTTTCAGTATTTCCCCAACTAAATTCTTCTTTACAGAGTCTGGTTTTAGCACAATAAGTGTCTGTTCAACCATTTTACTTTCTGGCCTTTATTCCACCCTTTGCATACTTGCTTGTCCACTTGAACTTTCGCGCATCTCTGCCAAGATTAAGCATATTCTTTCTGCATTTGTTGGAGCAGAAGTAAAGTAGACTTCCATCATTTTTAACAAGCATAGTACCAGTACCTAGTTTTACAGCGTTACCACAAAAACTACAATTCTTAGTAGTAATGCTCATCTATCATCACTTGATCTTCCTTGCTTCTCTTTCAGTTTCGCGTAACATAAGAACATCTCCCATTCTAACAGGACCTTTTACATTTCGTGTCAAAATTCTTCCTTTATCCTTACCTTCTAGCACCTTTACCCTAACCTGTATAACCTCGCCAGCAATACCTGTTCTGCCAACGATCTGTATAACCTCTGCAGGTGTTATCTTCTCCTCTGCCTTGCTCATTACAGATTACTCCTTTTTGCTCTTCTTGAAACCTGCAATCGAATTTATTATCTGTTCGAGTATATGCTGTCCTTCGCCAGCATCAGTTATGCATGCAGCTGCTGAAGGAACATCAATGCCCAATGCCTGACCCAGTTGCTGCTTGCTTGGGACGAAGACATATGCGCTGTTGCGTTCCTCGCATAATATTGGTAAGTGAGCAACAACCTCTGGTGGCTCCACATCTTCGGCAATAACTACCAACCTGCTTGTACCGCGCTCTATCGCTTTCGTAGTTTCGTTTGTACCCTTCCTCACCTTGCCGCTCTGCTTTGCTACCCTTATGGCTTCATAGATGGCATTCACCAGATCCTTTGGAGTTTCGAATTTCACATAATATGGTCTACTCATGTACTATCACCCACATTATAGGGATCATCTCTTATCGCACAGTGATCATAACAAGCGTTTTAAAAGTGTTATTAAGATGGTGGAAATCTGGTACTGTATTTTATGTTGGACAAAGGCTAGCGAATCAATTTCCAGTAGGAATAATAGCTATTTGATTACGCATATGCGTATTTAATTGGCCTTGTGAATGCATGTTTTAGTATGTGAACGATTTCTAATGGTTAGGGAAGTTACGAATTAGTGGAGAGCTCCCATGGACTGAGCTAACTGCTAAGCACAGGTTTCAGAGGTTCGAAGAGCTACTTTTATGAGGACTAATGCTCGAATTGAATCTAGTCAATGTATAAATTCTACCAAGTCTACAGTGTATTATGGCATTAGAACCTCTCACACGTAAGTTTTCTGACGACAGCACTGAGACGGGATTTCAGTTCACCTTCTATTGTGATATCTGCGGAGAGAAATTCTATAAGAACAAATTTGTAGAATACCAGCTGGGTAAGAAAGCAGGGATAGCACGTGATGCTGGGAGGATTGCGGGCATCGCGACAAAATTTGTACCCAGTTTTGGAGTGCCAGGATTGGGGGCAAAGGGGGAAAAGGAGGTAAAGGATGCAGGAAGTGCGATTGAAAAAGGGACAGATATATTCGCAGAACGGTTCGGAAAGATGTCTCCCCAATGGCATAGAGAACATGAGGCAGCTTTTGAACTTGCCAAGAATGAGGCTAAACAATACTTTCACCAGTGTGCAGTATGTAAAAGATGGACTTGCGAATTTGACTGGGATGAGGAAAAGAGAGTGTGCGTTGAAGATGCTAAGCAGACAATCTGTCTAAAATGCAACCGACCTGCTGGTACTGGCAAATTTTGCACTCATTGCGGTGCGCCTCTGAGTTTAAAATGTTCCAAGTGTGAAAAAGAGTTCCCTGCAGGCACAAAATTCTGTGGTGATTGTGGAGCACCACTTGGATAACGAAAGACCAATCCTCTACTGCTATTTAAGCATCACTTCATCCCATAAGCAAACCTTCCCTTGTAAAGCTGCCAAAAGAAAGTCTATTCATCATGTATGATTTTCGATATCTGCTCGGTATAGTTCTGAACAATTTCATTAAGAAACTTGCTATCGTTAGATTCTGCATATAGACGCATTACTGGTTCTGTACCGCTCTGCCTTACCATTATCCATGATGTATCGTTTATCAATATCTTCAAACCATCCAAGGTTTCTACCTTGCCACTTGCTTTACTCATCAAATGTTCTATTACACTGCTAGACTGCTCCTTTGTGCATGCAAACTTTGTCTTGTACTGATAAAATTTTGGCAGCACATTAATTAGTTCTGATAAGTGCATAGACTTGCTAGCTACAATCTCAAGCATTATAGCGCTTGTCATGGCACCGTCCCTAACTGCTATATGCTTGCCATACATGAAACCACCGTTCTCTTCAAGTCCAACCAGCGCAGAACTCTTCAGCATCTCCCTAGAAACTTCTACACTTCCAACCTTGGTTTTGGTTACATTTGCGTTCCACTTGCTTGCAATGATATCTATCATCATCGAAGAATTTATTGGCGTTACAACTTTTGCACTTTTGTTCTTTGATAAAACATGATCTGTCAATATAGCGCCTGATTTGTCGCCTCCATACACATTGCCTTGTTCATCGCAGAAGATGCTTCTGTCTCCGTCGCCATCATACGCTATACCCAAGTCTGCCGAGCTTTCTCTAACGGCTTGAGATAATAATGATAGATTGTCTGGGGTTGGTTCAGAACCTCTGCCAGGAAATGAGCCGTCTACTGTAGAATTTATTGTTATTACCTTACAATTCAATAACTCCATCAATTTTGGAGCAGTAACGGCTTGTGTACCATTTCCAATATCGAGAACTACCGTAAGCCTTTTTCTTCGTATTAGTTCTGCGTCTACAAGTGATACTACACCTTTAACGTAGGTGTCTACTGCTCTTTGTTCTTCTATGTCATTGCCAATTATACTATGTAATGGCTCAAATTTTTTGCCAAAGTAAATATCTTCAACCTTGAGCTCTTCCTCTCTAGATAATTCAACACCATCTCGGGCCATTGCCTTTATGCCGTTGTATTCAGAAGGATTGTGCGATGCAGTTATCATTACACCCCCTTTGTACCCTAGTCTTTTGACGCAATACTGCAGGCAAGGAGTTGGCACTAAACCTGCATTTGCAACATCAACTCCTAGGGAATTGAACCCAGATCTAATAACCTTAGACAATATTACACTCGAATGCCTGCCATCATAACCAACCAAAACTGGTTTATCATGAAAGTACGTTGCCAACGCATATGAAACATTAAGAGCAAGATCCAGTGTTAGATCTTTACCGAAAACTCCTCTTATTCCAGTTGTGCCAAAGAGTCTTGCCATGTGTGAAACTATGTTTGATGATAGATAAACTTCTTGTTAGAGCCATAAGGTTGTTGCAAATAAAAAAAAGTTAGGGTTGTTGAAGTTGATGATGTTGAATCTCCTTGGCACTGGTAGTTGTGGGTATGAAGGACTCATGCACTGTTATTGTTACCGAGTGTGATCCTCTAAGACTGATATCTTTACCAGATGCGTTCTGTAGCGCTATGTCTGTAATAGGCAATCCAAAGCCAAACTGAGAATGATACACACAGTTGTTTGGCGGACTAGATATCTCATCCAAATAAAGCAGCTTCAATGGCGCCACATCAGGGGCACGACCAGTAAGCACAAAGAGTAGCGGAGAATCTGGGCTATTTTCATCGCAGGGCAGGTTTAACGCTATGTGCCCCTTGCTTGCATAAGGTGTAGAGTCATAGAGTAGAATAAATTCACGATCACCAAGAGTGATACCGTTAAGCAATGTTGTAAGTGATGCCCTGTTCGTATCAGACTTGTGAATATAATTCGTATTTGCAATCATCTCTTCGCGCATTGCAGAATCGGCCTCAGACTGCATGGTAAATGGATGTTGGGCTGTTTGCTGCGTTGCTACAAGAGAGCCAGAGGCTACCACCGCAATGTAGATCAGCAATCCTAGGCTAGCAGCGATCATACTTGTTTGTGCTACAGCCATGATATACTAATGACTGAGAAATAAAAAAAGTTTGTTACGTGTACTAATAATGGTATTATATGGTAAGGAAGTGTTTAATTATAATATTTGGGAACTCTTAGTATGCGTCTAGCAAACAAGGTTGGGATAATTACAGGCGCGGGTAGCGGTATAGGCGAAGTCACAGCCAAGCTCTTTGCAAATGAGGGCGCTACCGTTGTGCTGGTTGGAAGAAATCTCGATAAATTGAATCGGGTTGTATCTGAAATTAAGAAGAATGGTAAAAATGCCGTTGCCATACGAGCAGACATATCAAACGAGAGCGAGGTGCAAACAGTTGCAGAGCAGACCATCAGACAGTTAGACAGGATAGATATTCTTGTCAACAATGCTGGTATAATAAATGATCCCGTCCAATTTCACCAGACGACAGATAGGGTATGGAACGAACTTATAAATACAAATCTGATAGGTACTTTCAGAATGACCAGGGCGGTTCTTCCTTCCATGATGGAAAGGAAAGCTGGTTCTATAGTAAATGTTTCCTCTGTAGCTGGCATGAAGGCAACAGAAAAGGTTCCATTAGCTGTATACAACACTACAAAGGCTGGAATAATAATGTTCACAAAGAGCATAGCCTTAGAATATTCACAATACAAGATTCGTTGCAACTGTGTCTGCCCAGGTACTATTAGAAGTCCCTTCCTGCAGCCATATCTTGAGGATGAAAAAGCTAGGAAGGTTCTAGATGCAGCACAACCGCTAGGACGTATAGGTGAACCATATGATGTTGCTTCTGCAATTATGTATCTAGCATCTGATGAAGCAGGTTGGGTAACTGGGGCTGTTCTTGTGGTTGACGGTGGAATAACTTCTAAATAGATTTGTCATTGTTCACTTTCTTTTGATTCCTTGTTACATACATATGTGTAGATTTGATCAGATTTGCATCACTAATCCTTGACCTTAAAAAGATAAATTGGTAGCTACGTTGCCTGATGCTATGCGGGGGTTGCCAAGCCTGGTCAACGGCGCAGGGCTTAGAATGAGTTAAACTCCTGCAACCCTGTCCCTTAGGGGTTCGTGGGTTCGAATCCCACCCCCCGCACATCCTGATATATTTTTTCAAGGCTCAACTAAACACTTTTTTATGAATAGATGCAAAGCGATAACGATGGATCCGCTCAGGAAGGTTGAGGATGCTAAATTTGCAAAACTTATTCCTCAAGGCGTGTACAAAAAGATCGTTACAAGGTTCAAATTTGTAAAGGAAGGTGTTAAAAGGATAGAGAAGGCATCTGGGATAAAGTATCCAGAACATTACGTTGAACCAAGAATGATTTTGTCAACTTCTCCATTAGAGATGGGACAGTTTGGTGTGCTATTCGCTAGAACTATACCTGTTGTTAATGAATATAACAAGCTCAAGATAATGGTTCAGCTAACTGCGCCTTTGATAGCCTTTGGAATGAAAGGCACCATACATGCTATTTTAGCCCATGAATTTTTGCATTACCTAGAATTGATAGGGAGGATGGTCAAGATGGACATAGTGTCAGACGAGCTTTCTGGCACACTTTTCGAGGGTAGGTATGCAGATCTAACAAGGCTATTTGAGTCAAACACAGTATTCAAGGACAAGTCTCTGCTAAGGTTGGTAACAAAAAAGTTCCCTGAAGGCTTTCAGGATTCCAAGCTGGAAGACAAATCTCTGAAACTATGGCTGAAAAAAGGTCTGCCATCTACAAGAATAAGCATGGATGAGAACGTGATCAGAATTCCCATAAGTGCGGTAGCAAATACGGAGATAGACAAGAAACTCAAGAATAAGATATATGAACTTACAACCACTCAAGAACAAATCAAGAAAAAGCGTCGTTAGTGATTTTTGGCTAATGCTTGATCGTCCCAGAGTTGCTTCACTTAGCAACTTGCCAGATGCGTTCTTGCATAGTCATTTACGAAACTTTATTGCTGTTAAATATGATGCTTACGGCTTGCATTCTTAACGTCTTTAGCTTTTTCTAGGAATAAATGCTTCGCGCAGAATCTTTGTCCTGGCTCAGCTGGATTGTAACAGTGCATAAATTCGCATTCTTTACTCGTTGAATTTCGTATGTCTGAAGAATCCTTGCCCTTCTCCCCTCCAGCCCCGATAGTTCCGCTAAATATCATGTCTTTATTTAGGCATGAAATGACATATGATTCTTACCATTCACCATTATAAATAAATGCCCAACTCCTTCGCTATATTCTAGAAATTACTTTTTCTTCCTTGAACCATTACCTATCCGATAATAAATTTCACTTCTGCCAGCACCTCATCATGAATCTTGCATCTCTGCAAACATATTTACTATAGTCAGACTTGTTGTAATGAATCACATTTTACCTGCATTGATTTCTGTATGCTGTCAGCTTCTTCTCTATGGACTTCTATTATGATTGCTATATTAATTTTCACGTAGTCCATACTTTTTTATAAGTGGCAGGATTTTCTTAACAATTATAGAATGATGATCTGCTTGTTTGTTAAATGATAGCATCAGAATAGAACCATTCCTTAACGGAATAGTTGCCCTTTTCATTTTTTCGTATAATGCAAATGCATAAATTGTTTTACCAATTTTTGTCTCTAACGTTTTTCTGGTCTTCATTCTTATGGTTGATTGTTTAACAGATAATTCTGATTCCTTTATTGATAATAATGGAGCCACCCTATATTTTGTCACTACTATCCTCCCTAACTTGTCGGCAATACCTGCATATCTAATAGTCTTGTCACATTCAAGAATTTTGTCGCAAAAATCCTTTAGGACTTGCATTTTGCCTATCATATTTAAAATAAGGCACCTAGATAATAATTTCGTTCGTATGTTACATGCTTCGACCTTTGACTTTTCATTGGTAATAATCGCTCACGATATTTAATCTTGCGTGTTTTAAGGAATAAGATATATGAGCTTGGTGCAGTCAAGTACGCTAGGAAGGGTAAACGTGGTAATGTTAGGTGATAAACAGGTTCTTGACCAGCAAGAAAGGAACGGACTTTTTGAAATTGCAAAGAAACTTGCTGGAGATCATGCAATAGATTCCTGCTGTGCGTATGGCTCCAAGGTTACTGGCTATGCAAGACCTGACAGCGATTACGACCTATTGCTGGTGCTAAAGAATTATAATCATGTTATAAGATATACATACACTCACAATGATCTAGACGTTTCTGCATTGATCGTCGACAGCAAATCTTTGATCAAAGATGCAGAAAAAGCAATTCTTGGCGAATTTGTTGTGGGCAGATTGCTGCATGCCTATGAACCGCTGATAAATGCAGAGTATCTTGAGGAGGTTGAAACAAGGTACAAGAAAAGGATAATGCTGGAAGAGATAAAGGAACTTGCTGCAACAAATCCACTTTACGATGAGTTGTTAATCCCTGTAGAATATTTTCTTTATTCGAAGGTACAAAAGAGATCGAAGGTTTATCCGCATGCACTTTACAGTTACATTAAAACATATTCTGGTTCAAATGCGCACAAAAATATCGAAGACAGCAAAAAAGGATTCATACATGCATTAAAGCAGCTGGAGAAGGGAGGGTACATCAAGCTTGAGAACAATTATGTTAGAATACTGCCAGAGAAGATCAAGGCCAAAAAGATCGAGAAGACATCGCTCAACATGTCTAATGTCATGCGCGGGACACTCTCCTACCTTGTGCATACTTATGCTGGCAGGAGGACGCTCAACTTTGTAAAGCAAGAGGCTATTTCAAAGATAAGCAGGCATAGAAAGATCAAGGACTTCCCTCCAGAACTCAGGAATCCCAAATCGTTGCTGAAATTGAAAGAAGGAATACTCATAGATGGCAAGGACTGGTTGAAGGAACTTGCAATGAATTTAGATTTCAAAGATTACACTACAACAAGAAAAAAGATAGGTGATGTACATGCAGCAACAACTCTCTACACAATAAGTGAAAATGGGAGAAGCGAAAGATTCGTGGTCAAGCACTTTGCAAGTGTAAGGGCAGTGAAGTGGGCTGCAATGAACGTATGGGTAGCTGGTGTCAAGAGGTTCTATATTGATCCATCAACACGGTTAAGTATAGAATATGCAGCAATGCATTATGTTAAGACTATTGGTATAGATGCTCCAGAAATACTTGCAGTAGTTTTGAGCAATAGATTGCTGATAACAAAGTACATAGAAGGCGAGAAGCTTAGCGATATAATAGATTCTCTACTGCAGAACAAGTCAAGCGATACCAGCGCTATAACGAAGTTTGGGGAGGCTTTATACAAACTGCATGCAAATGGCTGCACCGTTGTAGATACAAAGCCAAGCAACATGCTACTTAGCAATGGGAAGATCTACTTTACCGATCTGGAGCAGTTTGACTTTAGCGATGATAAACCTTGGGATGTCATATGCTTCATCTACTATTCGGTAAAGTTCACTTCAAATGAAGATGGTGCAAGAAAAATTGTTAGGGCATTTTTAGATGGTTATATGCGAGATGGAAATGTTTCCGTCATAAAAAATGCATTAAGCAAGAAGTACTTGCCAACATTCTATCCTGCGCTAGTACTAGGAGTGCTAAAAGCTGTCAGGGACGAAATAAGGT
>Ga0114944_1000493_pt1 | contig 10274 bp, 9 predicted proteins | sample OV2TP2_FD_89582 | JGI IMG/M metagenome (GOLD analysis project Ga0114944, IMG submission 89582) | Hot spring microbial communities from Beatty, Nevada to study Microbial Dark Matter (Phase II) - OV2 TP2 | ecosystem: Environmental > Aquatic > Thermal springs > Hot (42-90C) | place: USA: Beatty... | reverse complement strand
CGCAGCAACAGGAATGGCTCGATGCCGATGATATCCCGGCGCGTGACTTGCATAAGAATCTGGATGATTTACAGTGGCTGAATCGTTATCTGGGCAGTCACTGGCTGGTGCTCAGGGCATTCCAGCGCCTCTGGCACGGGGCGGGCTGTCCGCGGCGTCTCCGCGTGTTAGACGTTGGGACGGGCGCTGGGGATATCCCTGAGCTCCTGACGCGCTGGGGACGTCGTCGCGGGGTACAGCTCACCATAGTGGCTGTCGATAACCATCGCGGGGTCATACAGTATGTGCGCTCTGTCCAGCGTTCCCTGTCGCACCTCACCGTCGTGCAGGCTGATGGTGTGTGCCTGCCTTTTCATGCCCGCACCTTCGATGTGGTAGTGTGCTCTACCATGTTACACCATCTGGACTGGCCTCAAGGCATTGCCCTGTTGCACAGCATGGCAGCAGTGGCGCGCTACGGGGTGGTGGTGAACGATCTGGTGCGTAGTCGACTGCACTACTATGCGGCGCGACTGGTGTTGTCCGTGGTGGCACGCCATCATGTGACACGCTACGATGGGCCACTGTCCGTGTTACGGGCCTACAGCCTCGAGGAGGTCCGCGAGATGGCACGGTTGGCGGGCTTGGCGCGGGCGCACGTGTCTACGGCCTTGGGGTACCGGTTAGTGCTTGTCTATGTGCCCCCGGCAGGGGTGCCCCCCGCAGGGGTAAGGAAGGCCACGGATGGAGGCTGACGTGCTGGTCGTGGGAGCTGGACCGGCGGGCGCCGCGGTGAGTATTCTCCTGGCGCGTCAGGGCTATCGCATACTCCTCGTGGACCGCGCTACTTTCCCCCGTGATAAAGCCTGTGCAGAATATCTGAGCCCGGCTTGCAATCAACTCCTGGACCACCTTGGGGTCCTCGAGGCGGTGCTGGCAGCGTCGCCGCAGCGCTTGCAAGGCATGCGCGTGACAGATTATCGCGGCCATTCGTGCTGGGGACGTTTTGTGCACCATGGCCAATACCTCTACGGATTGGCGTTGCCACGGCTGGTGCTGGACCATCTCCTGGTGCAACAGGCGTGTCGTGAGGGCGTGGAACTCCGTACCGGCCTGTGGGTGCGACAGCCCCTCCTCGATGGCCAGCGCGTGGGCGGGATACAGGGAGTACAGGCACAACGGCAGGTCACTGTGCGGGCCCGGCTGGTGATTGCCGCCGATGGGTTACACTCGGCACTGGCACGACGGCTTGGCCTGGTGCGGCGTGTCCACTGGCTCCAACACGTAGCGCTCGTGACGCACTATGCCGGTGTTCACCCCCTGCAGCCCTGGGGGGAAATGTTTCTTATCCCGTCGGGGTACATCGGCCTCGCACCGGTGAGTGACACGCTGGTCAACGTCAGTGTGGTCGTACGCGCGGCGCATCTAGCCGCCGCACCGCAAACCCCCGAGGTCTTTGTGGCCCAGACCGTGCAAGCCCAGCCTGAACTGCGGCAGCGTTTTGCTCGGGCGGAACGGGCCAAAAAGCTCCTGGTGACGGGACCGATGGCGCAACGCACGGCGTGTCCACAGCATGATGGCATCCTGTTTATAGGGGACGCGGCAGGTTTCTTTGATCCCTTCACCGGCCAGGGCATTTACCTGGCGCTGCACAGTGCGGTACTCGCCGCCGCCGTGGCGCAGCGTGCGCTGGCTAGCGGTGATCTCTCAGCCCGCCGTCTGCGCAGCTATGTGCTCGCGCATCAGCAGGCTTTCCGTGATAAATACCGCCTCAGCGCCCTCATTCAACTGGGGCTCCGCGTCCCGTGGTTAGCCAATCACGTCATCGACCGTCTCGCACGTCGTCCTACCCTGGCGGATACGGTGGTTGGTGTTGCCGGCGATTTTTTATCGCCCAAGACGGTACTGTCCTGGCGCTTTGCTACGCAGGTCTTGGTGTGAGCAAGGCTGTGCAACAGCGCAGGTTATGCTCTCTCGGCGAGTGGAATAGCTTCGTCGATGAGCATGATGGGAATATCGTCACGAATGGGATAGAGATATCGTCCATCTTGACGCACCAAGCCACCATCGATGGGCTCTGTCACGGGTGTCCCACGGCGATTGGTGAGCTGCCCCTGACGTATACGGTCGTTGACACGTGCCAGCAAGGTCGGTTCGGCTAGGGCGAGAGGTTGTTTCGTCTCTGGACAGGCAAGTATTTCAAGCAGTTCCTTACTAATAGTCATGGAGTACTCCCTTCTCTTCTTTCCCTCTCCCCCAGGGAGAGGGAGCCTACATTCATGTCACTGCCTGCCAGTGAGGTCTGAGGCAGGCTGATAGAGCCAGTCGGAGCCGAACCACCACCAGTCGTTGGCCGCCACAGAATCATAGACACGCCAGAGGCCATATTTCCGGATACGCGGGGCCACCTGGTCTTCGTTGCCCTCGTGCATCAGACGCTCGGTGGTCAGGACAACCCCCAAGAGGGCACCATGTTTCTTGACGGCTTGCCGGGCATAGGCTGATCCAGTGGGGTACATCGTTGACCGTGCGCCATCGACAGGGGAAATGACCTGTTGGAAAAAGCGCAGATACGCATCGAACACCAGGGCTGGCAAGGAGCCCTCAGGGACGGGAGGAACCGGACGCTCCGCATGCTGCGACAGGCGTGGAGCACGCATCGCGTTGGCTTGTTCCGCAGGCGCCTCGCAGGCTCCACAGAGTGTCCATAGGATGACGCACCAGCAGCACAACAGTAGACGCCGCATGGGGGACCCTTTCGCGAGTGCATTTCGCGCCATTATGGGCCATCATCATGGGGAGTGCAACACTATACTGGCTTTGGCTCTCGCTTCCAGAGGCAGAGAGCAAAGAACGGAGGCAGCCGTGCTCTCAACCATCGATAAAATGCTTTTTCTCAAACGCATCTCTATGTTCAGTGGGATGACGCCAGAGCAACTGCGGGTGCTCACCTCACACATGGAGGAGCAACACTTTCTGCCCGGTGAAGTGATCATGTACGAAGGGGACTTTAGTCAGGAGTTGTACGTTCTGGTGTCCGGACGGGTCCGCATTGCCAAAGATTACAGTGGGCCACACGAGCGCACCCTCGCCGTCCTGACGCAGGGCGATTTTTTGGGGGATATGGCCATTTTTGAGAATGCGCCGCGCTCGGCGACAGCGGTCACCGAGGAAGAGGCAGAACTGCTGGTCCTCAGTCCGGAAAAGTTTAAACAGACGATCTACCAAAAGCCTGACATGGCGTTCGAAATTTTCCGCGAGCTCAGCGCGCGTCTGCGGCGGCGTGAGGAGGAAGCGGTCGGCGCACAGCCCCAGCAGGATACGTGAAACGAGGTAGTAGCCTCACGACAGGCGGTGGGAGGAAGGAACATCATGACGCAAGCCCTCTGGCTTACCCTGTTCCTTCTCACTGGCATTGTGTGTATATTAGCCACAACGTCTGTGCTCTGCGTGCATCGTGTCGCGTTCCAACAACCTGGAGGAAACAGCTATGAGTGGGCACACTACACTGCGGGGGCTGTACGCCATCACCGATACGCACCTGATCCCACGCGACCGCTTCGTCGCCACGGTGGAGGCCGCCGTGCGCGGCGGGGCAACGATGGTGCAATTACGGGAGAAAGAAACACCACGTGCAGAGATTGTCCGTCTGGGTAGGGCAGTGCTCGCAGTCACGCGTCGCTACGGCGCCCTGTTAATCGTCAACGATCATCCGAGCATCGCCAAGGAGATTGGCGCTGATGGCGTGCACGTCGGTCGTGAGGATCCGCCGGTGGCCGAGACCAGGGCCCTGCTGGGGCCGGGAGTGATCATCGGCGCCTCGTGCTACGGCGATGTCGAACGTGCGGTAGGGGCTGAGCGGGAGGGGGCCGATTATGTGGCGTTTGGCACGCCTTTCCCCTCGCCCACGAAACCAGGGAAGGGCACCGATAATACCCTGGAGATTTTTCAGCAGGTGAAGCGCCGGGTGCATGTGCCGGTGTTTGCCATTGGTGGCATCACGCTGGCTAACGCGCAGCAGATCATTGACGCCGGTGCCGACGGCGTCGCCATCGTCTCAGGCGTGTTTGGGGCCCCCGATGTCGAGGCGGCGGCGCGGGCGCTGGCGCAGCTGTTTACGCCCCAGGACCGAGTGGCTGTCCGTAGCTAAACTCGACCATGTTGCCATCCGGGTCACTGATGCCGCAGTAATAGCCTACGGGATAGGGCTCCTGACGCGGCTCCCAGACCAGAGACCCAGCCAGGCGCGCCCGGTTGGCGATGGCATCGACAGCCGCCCGGCTCTCCAGGGCAAAGCCCAGGTGGCTATAGTCGGTGGTGGCCAGCGCTTTCCCCTGTCCACCTGGGACCAGCACGAAAATAAATTCGTGCTCCCGCCCGGGCTCCGCCAGCCAGACCACACGTCGGCCATCGGCGACCCGCTCATGCACGAGCTGCATGCCACAGAACTCCCGGTAAAAGGCCATAGAGGCATCAAGGTCACGCACATGGAAGGCCAGATGTGTCAACACAGGACACATGCGTATAGACTCCTTCTACCAGCCGCACCGGCGGGAATGATCTGTCTGTGCTCTCCTCTGCAAGAAGATTATACAACAAAGCCCCTCACCCCAATCCTCTCCCGGAGGGAGAGGGAATTGGTTGAGCTTGCAGAGTTCTCACAGTAGAATGAGTAACCTCTCCGGTGGGCAAAGAGGATAGATGTCTGTCGCACCGCAACAGGGCAATGCCCCGTCTCTGGAGGTGGAATATGTTACTGAAGCCCGATCCAACGTTTTATCCCTCGGCCAGGCTGGCCATGCAGGCGCCGGCAGAGGGTTTGGCGTACGTCGCGGCAGTGCAGAGAAATGGCCAGCCTGATGCGCTGCGGGTGGTCGACCTGGACCCGCACTCGCCGACGTATGGGCAGTGCGTGCATACGCTCACCTTGCCGTATGTGGGGGATGAACTGCACCACTTTGGCTGGAATGCCTGTAGCTCGGCCCTGTGTCCGTATGCGCCACACCCGTACCTCGAACGGCGTTACCTCATCGTCCCAGGGCTGCGTTCGTCGCGCATCTACGTCGTCGATACCCAGCCCAATCCGCGCCAGCCACGCATCGTCAAGGTCATTGAGCCGGAGGAGGTGCGCGCCCGCGCCGGGTATTCCCGCCCGCATACGGTGCACTGTGGGCCATCGGGCATCTACCTCAGCGCCTTAGGGGGCCAGAACGGGGGGGGGCCAGGCGGCGTGTTCGTCCTGGACCACTACGATTTCCAGATTCTGGGCCGCTGGGAAGTGGACCGTGGCCCGCAGTTCTTAGGCTATGACTTCTGGTGGCACCTCGGCCACGATGTCGCCATTACCAGCGAGTGGGGGCCACCGGAGCTGTTCGAGGCTGGCCTGAACCTCGCAGATGTGGTGAACCGCCGTTTTGGCCACAGCATTCACCTGTGGGATCTGCGCCGCCGCACGCACCTGCAGCAGCTCGACCTGGGGGATGACAACCAGATGGTGCTCGAGCTGCGGCCAGCGCATGATCCAACGCAGACGTACGGGTTCGTTGGGGTGGTGGTGAACCTGCAAAATCTCTCGAGTGCCATCTGGTTGTGGCACAGAGAGGGCGAGCAGTGGGCCATCCGCAAAGTGATCGAGGTCCCGGCCGAGCCCCACGACCCCGCCATCCTGCCGCCGCTGCTCAAAGATCTGGGCGTGGTGCCGCCGCTGGTCACGGACATCAACCTGTCGCTGGACGATCGGTTTCTCTACGTGTCGTGCTGGGGCACGGGCGAGCTGCGCCAGTACGATGTGTCTGACCCCTTCAACCCGCGCCTCACCGGGTCCGTACGTCTTGGTGGTCTGGTCAATGCGGTGCCCCATCCCCAGGGGGGGGCGGTGCAAGGAGGCCCCCAGATGGTGGAGGTGAGCCGCGACGGACGGCGTATCTACTTCACCAATTCGCTCTACAGTAGCTGGGATGACCAGTTCTATCCTGACATGCGTGGCTGGATGGTGCGGGTCGATGCCAACCCGGCAGGTGGAATGGCCTTTGATCCAAACTTCTTCGTGGACTTCGGGGAGTTGCGTGCGCATCAGGTCCGGCTCCAGGGCGGGGATAGTTCGTCGGATTCGTTCTGTTATCCATGAAGGCGCTGTGGCCATGGATCGTGCTGGCGTGTCTGGGGGCGTTCCATGGCCTCAACCCAGGCATGGGCTGGTTGTTTGCCGTGGCTCTGGGACTGCAGGAGAAGAGTCAGCGCGCGGTCCGACGTGCCTTGCTCCCCATTGCCCTGGGGCATGCGGCCTCGATTGGCGCAGTAGTACTCGTCGTGGGTGTGCTCCAGGCCGTGCTGCCGGAGTCTGTGGTGCGGTACCTCTGCGCTGTTGTCCTGGGTGCGTTTGGTCTCATGCGGCTTGTGCGTGTCCGGCATCCACGTTGGGTCGGTATGCGGGTGGGTTTTCGAGATCTCATCCTGTGGTCGTTTTTGATGGCTTCAGCGCATGGGGCAGGGTTGATGCTAGTGCCTGTTCTGTTACGGTGGGCGGCAGGAGAGGCAGCGCACTACCGCCTCATTGTCGCTCTGTGGCCGCAGACTGTGCCGTCACCGGCACTGTTGCTGGCCGCAGTGGGTGTCCATACGCTGAGCATGTTGTTCGTCACCAGTGCGGTGGCCTTGCTGGTGTATGAGCAACTGGGGGTGGCGTTCCTACGCCAGGCCTGGTTGAACCTGGATGTCGTATGGGCCGCGGCACTCTTCATCGCGGGCGTGCTGGCGCTGGTGTGGGTGTGAGCGAGGGGTACGGGACGGGCTGCAGGAGAGGAAACAGGAACGCTGCTTGCAGCGGCGGGGGGAAGGGAAGCGTCGCTATGCAGACGAGAGGTTTGAGGACACCCGCAGTGCTCCGGGGACTATGGTTAAATCCGGGGCCGATCAGCACCTCTGTCGAGCTGTTATTGCTCCACATGCTGGCTCTCACTCACCCCGATACGGTGTTGTGCCAGGCGGTGCTGGAGGAGTTGCAGCGTCGCACCAAGTTCAAAGAGGTTGTACTCCGGGCGCTGGGATTGCAAGCACGTGGCCTCGACCAGGAAGGGGCATGTCCCCTGTGGTTGGTGGCGTTAGAACAGGGCACGCTGCATCCCTGGTATGAGGCCTTGCTCACCCCTGGCGGGGACTGCCCCATTGGTTTTGTGGTGAACACCTATGATTATGGCAAGGTCGTCCTCGTCCACGAGGTGTTCCAGGAGTTGCCTGCGGCACAACAGGATCTCGTCCGGCACTATGCCGCCTGGGCCATACGCGGCAGGAGTCACGACAGGATTATCGCGACGCTCAGCCGGGACGCAGCGCGCCATGGCCACTCTCTGGCGCTGTTCCAGGAGGCCCGTCGGCGCGTGCAGATCCTCGATCCCTCGGTGCTCTTTAGTCCCGATGGTGGCCTGCGCATCGAATTGGGGAGTCTGTCACAGACGACCAAAAATCTGTTGCGTGAAGGGATTACAGGCGAATATCTCTTCATCTTGCCGACACATCTCTTTGAGAGGAAGACGAACTATGCAGATGTGGAATTTCTCGTCTACCTCAATTTCTTCGCGCGCTATGGCAGCCGCACGCGCATTGCCGGGACGGCGCGCCAGCGCGCTATGCTGGAGCATCTGCTGCAGCTGACGATCTTTGGGTTGTTTGACCCCCATGGCACTGCCCAAGCGTCCTTCGAGACCCTGCACCAGCGCTACGGTGTCCCCGACCGTGAGACGTATGCCCTCTTACGCATGCTCTATGAGAAGTATGGTGTACGTCAAAATTGTTGTGCCACAGGGGCTATTCTCGATCTGGACGCGTATATCGATTTTGTGGTCCTTGACGAGCCTGCGCGGCCACTGCTCATTACCTCATCCCGTGGCGGGACAGCCCCGCCCCATGCCTCTCCCACGCGCTATAGTGTCCAGGTGGCGCCGTCGCTGCAGGGGACGTTCGAGGTGGGTATTACGCAGACAGATGGGCACACAGCGACAAAAAGCTTAGAAGTCTACCGTCCCCCCGCGGGGCGGAAGGTCGTCCCAGAAGAGCTCCGTAGCGCCATTCGCTTTGCGACAGATCGACCGCGCTTTGGTGTGACGCCACTGGGAACGAGTCACGGCTTCGACCCAACTGGGGATCTCACCTGCTTTGTGATCTGGTTGAATGGTTTGGGGATGCTGGTTGACCCCGCGCCAGAAGCCCTGGACTATCTGGCGCAGATTGGGGTGGCGGCCGCTGACTTACCCTATGTGTTCCTCACCCATATCCATTCGGATCACGACGGAGGGCTGATCGAAAAACTCCTCAGCGGGAGTCGCACGACCATCATTGCCTCGGACGTGGTGTTCCGTCTCTTTATCGCCAAGGCGCAGTTAGTGACGGGCCATGATTTCCAACAGGAAAGGCTGGTGGAACACGTGTCGGCGAATCCAGGGCAGGATGTGGTGCTCGACGTGGCCGGTGAGCGGGTCATCTTGCGCACACGCTGGAATATCCACACCATTCCCACCAACGGCTTCACCTTAACGGTCGAGGGCAAAGCGTTTGGCTATGCCGGAGACACCCAGTACGAACCCACGCTGCTCTGCCAGTTGCTAGACGAGCGGAAACTCACGCCGGCGCAGTACCATGACCTGATGTATTTCTTTTGGACAGCAGACGGGACGCCGCAGGTTGACCTCCTCTACCATGAATCTGGTATCCCCCCGATTCACACCGCCCAGCATACATTGATCACGATACCTGAGGTGATGCAATCGCGGACGTTTCTCGTCCATATAGCCGATGGGGATGTGCCACCCGGATTCGTGCTGTCCAAGCCGCCGCTTTTTGTCACCCATGTATTGTTGTCAGCCACGACGCACTCACGCGACTCGACATTGCTGTATGCCTTGGGACTCGTCAGCTATCTGTCCGATGCGCCCACGGAAATCCTCGAGCAACTGTTGCGTCGGGGTACCCTGCGAGTGTTTGACCCTGAGGCGATGATCATTCAGGCCGGTCAGGTGCAGTACGGCGAGCCGCTGACCTTTTATGTGGTGACGGATGGGCAAGTCGATGTGTTGGACAATAGACGTGTCCTGTCCAGACTGTTCAAGGGCGATAGCTTTGGAGAATGGGGGATCAGCCACCAGCGGGGCTTCCGGATCACCGACGTAATGGCACGTCGCCCCACCCAGGTCCTGGAGTTTGATGAGGAGACGTACCATTGGCTGGTGGAAAAGTACCCCGTCATTCCGTCACGCATCGGGAAAATCCGGGAACTGTCGCCGAAGTTGCAAGCGGTGCGTGCCAGAGCGCGCCAGAAATCGCTGCAGGACCCGTCACGGACGCGCAGCGTCATCGAGGATATGAATTCCGGGCAGCTCGCGGCCTTTGCCGTGTTCAGCGAGGTGCAGAGGTATCAGCGCTGGGACGCCGTGGTGGTTGAAGGGGAGGTGGCCGACGGCTTGTATATTCTTCTCTCGGGCCACTTGCTGGTGACTGCGGGAGGCAAGACGATAGGCGAGTTGAGTGAGGCCGATGTCTTCGGCGAAGTGGGACTCCTCGAAGCGCAGCAGCGCACGGCGACCGTCCGTGTGGCGTCTGCCGACGCCGAAATTCTGTTCATGAGTCGGCAGAACGTCAACACGCTGTTGCAGAAAGTACCGGTGTTCTCGTTTGGGGTCCGGACCGCCGCAGCACAACGCCACGAGAGAGACTGAAACAGCTGGCCACAAGCCTGAAAGCCATCAATATTGGCGGTACGGTATGGTATACGATGTCATATGATGACATTTTGCTAGACTGTAGCATGTAATGAAGCACTGAAGAAGCCGTGCATTCCTGCCTATATCTTGAATTTTATGTATTCTGTCTGGCGATATGGCAGATGTCCCCTTGACTTTTATTAAGATGTATTATTAAATTTTTGTTGTGGAATAGTGTTATCCACCTTCTGACAAGGAAATTTTTACAAAGGGCGGAAGCAATGCCACAGACCCTTCTTGAGATGGCCAAAGACTTGGTGATGGCGCAGATTCAGGCAGGTGCTTTACCACCAGACGAGATGCATAGGGAATTGCAGAGAACTTATGCGAGTCTGGTCGATCTGAAAGTCAAAGAAGACCTGGGAGACAGCGGCACAGCGCTCACGGCACGCGGTGGAGAAGACGCCTCTGGAGAAGGAGAGGTGGCGCCGGCTGCCTCCAACTGGAAGAAGAGCATCAAGAAGTACACGATTGAGTGCCTGGTATGTGGAGCAGCGTTTAAGCAGCTCTCGGTGCGGCATCTGAAAGAGCATGGGTTAGATG
>Ga0114944_1000492_pt1 | contig 10279 bp, 15 predicted proteins | sample OV2TP2_FD_89582 | JGI IMG/M metagenome (GOLD analysis project Ga0114944, IMG submission 89582) | Hot spring microbial communities from Beatty, Nevada to study Microbial Dark Matter (Phase II) - OV2 TP2 | ecosystem: Environmental > Aquatic > Thermal springs > Hot (42-90C) | place: USA: Beatty... | reverse complement strand
GCTGATGCTGCTTCGCTGACAAAATCGATGGACTTGATCAGGTTTTCCTGCTTGTCTTCGGATGACCGCATCTGCACTATCGCGATTTTCGTCAAGCAGACAACTGCAGCTGGTCAAAATAGAAAAAGTTTTGCTCGCGCATATCTAGAGCGGCTTTCCCGACTTGAACCAGTTTTCCTTGGGTTTTTCATCGTACACCACGATAACATGTTCTGGTTTTGTCTTCAGTATCCGCACAGCCGAGTCGGTCACGGCCCTGGCGAATTCGTCCTTCTGTTCAGAAGTCCTGCCCGGGTATAACGAAACTACAATTAGAGGCATGGGACGATTTTGTTACGGCTGGCTTATATGTGCATCAGCTACCGGCGCCGCCGCAACCTGCTGTGCCTCTGTACTCGAGAGGCCGCGCTTGTCGAGTTCGTAAAGCGCGAGCAGGTATCGTTTGATGAAGTTTACTCCTGGCGACGGCCTGCGTCCCTTTTCATAGTCGCTCAGGACGGAAGGAGTGATCTCCATCTTTCTTGCGAGATCTGCCTGCTTGACTCCAAACTTTTTTCTCCAGTACTTTAGCTGGTAAGCAGGGCTTTCACCCAACACAACGGAACCAGCGATCAGCGTCAGCTCATCGCTGGAAGTGTTGCTGCCAGAATTTCTCTCGGCACTCGACAATTGTAAGACGAACGAGACCATGGGTGATAAAAAGATTAGCCTAATAACGAACAATGCAGCGAAACTATTCGTGGAACCTGACGACGAGCTTTGTCGGCTGAACACCAAGATAGCGAGATGCACGCTCTGCCCGAGGCTCGCAAAGTACATCAGGCAAGTCGGAGAGAAAAAAGTCAAGAGGTTTGTCCACGATGATTACTGGGCCCGGCCCGTACCGAGCTGGGGCGATCCTAGAGCACGACTGTTGATTTTGGGTCTCGCCCCCGCAGCTCACGGCGGCAACAGGACCGGGAGAATGTTTACCGGCGACAGCAGCGGTGACTGGCTCGCAAGGGCCATGCATGAAACAGGCTTTGCAAACATGCCCACGAGCATTTCGAAAGATGATGGACTTGTTCTTGATGACGCTTATGTCACGGCTGCAGTGAGATGCGCTCCTCCCGGAAACAAGCCACTGCCTTCAGAATTGTCAAACTGTTCACAGTACTTGCTTGCAGAGCTCAGCATATTGAAGAATGCCAGGGTTGTGCTCGCCCTTGGCAGGATTGCGTTTGGTGCGTATTGCAGAACAATTAACCTGAAAGGACTTGCGTTTGCTCACGGAATTCGGCATCAAATCGGCGATGGCAAGATCCTCCTCGCCTCCTATCATCCCAGCCGGCAGAATACGAGCACCGGGAAATTGACCTGGGAGATGTGGCTTGATATATTCCGCGCAGCAAGATCGCTAGTACGAGCATAACTCTATCCGAGTTATTTGCTTGATATGTCGGTGGTTATCTGATCTATCTTGTATCGCAGTGCTTCCTTGATCTTTGTATTGTCGACCATGTTGAGTGGTCCCTTGCAGTTGGGGCACTTGAAGAACAGCTCTACGGCCGTGTCGAATTTCACCCGGGCGCAGTCATGGTTGCCACAGTGATAGAATTCTGTCGAGTCCTCGTACTCTAGGCGTTTATGGAGCCTGTCGAGGATTTTTTTCTTCTGGTTGTCTATGAAATTGTCGACCTGATCCTGCTTTGCCCGCCACCGGTAGACGAACCATCCCTTTTTTTCGTCCTTGACCCTGATGCCTGTTATCAGTGCCTTTCCGAACATGTCGTATAGAACCTTGCGGACGATGTTAATTTTCAGTCCTGTTGCGCTGGCGATCTCTTCATCTGTTACATCCTCGGTATTGAGGAGCGACCGGGCGACCTTGACGTACTCCTCCCCTCCTATGAGACCGGCAATGTTAACAAAAGAATCCTTGTATTCTATCGCGCGCAACTGGCAGCAATAGCATCGTGTTTTTCAGATATATATCTAATCCTACGCCGTTCCATAAAGCGGGTATATGCCGCCGGTATAGTCGCTCACATAGCTCCACATCTCGGGATTTATTTTCAGGGGCCGGAACGTGGATTTCTGGCGCTCGTCTAGGACGTCATACACCATCTTGCCGATTACTACTTGGTCGGGCTTGGCAAGCGCGGTCATTTTTGTTGCGATGTTCATTGTGTAACCAAGGATGTCGTAATGTGGCCATCTTAACTGCTTCCCATCGACGGTGTGTGTGTCCCAACCGTACTGGACGACCGCGTTTTCGCCCAAGTCGATTCCTACCCTCACGCTCATCTCGGGATAGTCGTACTGGTTGAGGATCGGGTTGATCCCTTCCCTCATTATCTTGATCATAGAGCGAGCGCAATTGACAGCATTTATGGAAGGGAGGAAGTGCTCGCCTTCCGCGACAAAGAAGGCGAGGATCGCATCGCCTACGTACTTTAGGACATAGCCGCCATACGCGCTTATTGTAATGGACATCTGTTCCGCAAATGCCTGCATGATCGTCGCCAGCCTGTCCACCGGCAGCGTCATCGACATCCTAGTCGAGCCGACAAGATCTATGTTCAGTATTACGAGGATGGCCTTCCTCCTAGCGAGTCTTGCGAGAGTGTTGTGGGCCTCTTCAGTCGAGAGGTTGAATTGGGGCTCCGCCTTTAATGCCCTCCACACGCTCTCCTGCGCCCGCTTGATCGCCTTGTCCAGATCAACGACAGCATCAAGGTAGAAAGACGCAAGGGAAGGCTCTGTGGAGCCCTCCGCAGATTTCGCCTTCTCAGCAGCGGCAGCTGCGTCCTGAATTACACTTTCAATTTCTTCCTGGCTGATGTCCATCTGCACCGCAATTACGTCCGGAGGGACGCCCGAGTTGTAAAGGTTCAGAATTGTCTGGCGCTGGTACCTAATGCTACCTTCGGTAGAGCTATCGTCAGCCATTATTGGAATAAGTTTGCAGGAAGGATATTTCTGTTTTCAGGTGCAGGATGCCCGTATGCGGGCACCCATGAAATGACTGCTCCATTGAGATTAATAATAGCCGCCACGGATGGTAATGCAGGGGAAATGGCCAGCAAGCATCATCAAGAGGACGAAAAGGTTCTGCTCACATTGTCAAACATCAAGTACATTGTGGAAGGTCTGGACGCTCTGTTGATGAACGATCTCGATGGCGAGAAGCGGGAAAAAGTGATCGAGCTTCGCAACGAATTGCTGTCGCATATAAACAGCATATTCAGCGACTATTCGTGATGGCAGCCCGCACCTTGGAGATTACTTCATTAATCGACAGCGGCTCCTTCTTTATCACGTCGGTTCTATCGAGGGAGCCCATCAGGCGCAGTGCTTCGCTTGAAATGCTGAGGAGGAACATGAAGGCAATATGGCTGGTATAGCTGGATTTTATTTCCCTGTAGAGGTCGATTCCTGTCATGCCATGCATCACTAGGTCCGTTATTACCACCTCATATTTCATCTGGCTTGCAAATTTCAGCGCCTCTGAAGGGTCTGGTGTGTGGTCTACGCTGAATCCATCGGCGCGCAGGTAGGTCTTCATCAGGTTTGCAGTGCTGTGCTTTTGATCCACGAGAAGGATTGTCTGGCGCAACTCTCCTCTATTGAGGGGTATTTTTTCATTTTAAGGCTGATGGTTAATTGTTATAGAGTTGATGGTACCTCAACGTCAGCGCATCGGGGGAATGCTCCTATAGGCGCTTAGAAAGGTCATGAGAGTCATCGCAAAAAGCAGAATCCCTGTCGAAAGGTGCGTCGCAACCATCAGCGGCTGAAGCTCTGTGGTCACCACCACGAAGCCGAGCGCTATCTGGACCGAAACGATAATCGCCGCAAGAAATGCTGTCCTCCGAGCCCGGCGGACGCGAGACGCAGAGTATGCCGTTGATGCGTAGACCAACCCGGCGGTGATCACCACCATCAGCCTGTGATAATGCTCAAAAAAGTACTTGTCTGAAGGAAACCCAAACCCGTTTGGGCAGAGCGGCCAGTCTGGACACGCCAGACCCTGCCTTGAGGAAGTGATGTACACGCCAAAAAGCATCACGGAATAAAGCATTACCATTGCGGAGAAAGTAAGGGCCGCGCCTACCTTTGGGCCGGCAGTCTGCGCGGTGGTTGCCACGGGTCAAATGACTTTTCAGGCCAATTATAACCTTGACATTCGGATGTTCTAGTAGTGCACACGTGAGTTTTCGTAGAATGCCCTGTCCTCTTCTGACATGACGGTGCGTTTGTGACATTCATCGCACAGAAGGTATCTAGACTCGGCAGGCAGCTCTTTGCTGCACCGGCCGCAGAATTTTTTCATTGACATCAATAATTAGAGGCATTCTAGCTTAAAACAGTGACGATCGGATTACAGAAATCTAATTAAGCATCTCTTCCGAATCCAAGACCGGCTCGGGATCGATGGCAATCCAGAATGAAGTTTTCAAAGCGCTGTCATATGCAACCAGCAACGGATTTCAGATTCATCCCAACGCGTTTGCCATGCTCAAAGGGCTCGAATCCGATATCCTCGAGATTGTGCAGGATATCATCAAGACGAAAAGACAGTCGAAGAATTCCACAATCCTAGTTGAAGACATTAGGATCTTGCTGAGACCAACAAAAGTTGAGCCGGGCCCCTCGGAACAAGTTTCTACCGTCTCGATGGATCCTACACCGCAAGTGGCGACTGGAGAAGGGGTGGAGGGCTACACCGCGCTGTTTCGGAGCAGGTTCGAGAAATCGATGCGCATCCTGTCCCAGAGACCCGAGAGCAAGCGCATTTCAAAAATCGCTCTTTTCAAGCAGAACATGCAGAGTGGGAGTGGCAAGTTCAATGACGAAGCAAGAGCGCGACCCATTCGCAATGGGCCCACAACCTTGGTGGCAGGCCTGCTGATGTCAAGACGACATAAGAAAAATGGGATCGAGCTGGCAATCGATGATTACACGGGGACCGTCAGTGTAATGGCAGTAACAGAGGATGTTAAAAAGCAAGCAGCGTCTTTGGCGTTGGACCAGATGGTGATGTTGGAAGTTGAAAGCGGTGGAAAGGGCATGAAGGGTAATGCAACAGTAAAGAATATCGTTAGCCCGGACATCCCTGATCATCTTCCGAACAGAAGCGGATCAGAGTCGTACGCGGTCTTGATTTCAGATCTTCATGTAGGAAGCAAGCATTTCATGGACTCTGAATTTTCGCGCTTCCTCGAGTGGCTCTCTACGAGCGAAGACGAGGTGGTGAGCAAGATCAGATTCCTTTGTTTTGCCGGCGATCTTGTCGACGGCATTGGCATTTATCCCAACCAAGATAAAGAACTAATCGAGTTGCGCGCGGAAAAGCAGATGAGCCGCGCGCTGGAGTTGCTCGCTAGGGTCCCAAAACATATCAGGATTTTCGTGATACCCGGAAACCACGATCCGGGGAGGCGCGCACTGCCGCAGCCATCAATCCCCGGAAACGGATTGGAAGAACAGCTGCGCCGCCTTGATCATTGCAAGATGCTGGGGAACCCCGCAATGCTTGAGCTCAACGGCGTCAAGATCCTGATGTACCACGGTCAAAGTCTCGATGACGTGATCGCCACAACGCCGGGCCTAAGCTATGCCAAGCCTGCCGAGGCGATGAAGATGCTCTTGAAGGCTCGTCATCTTGCACCGACCTACGGCGCGCGTACTCCGATCGCCCCCGAGCAGGAAGACATGATGGTAATTTCCGAGGTGCCCGACATACTCCACTCAGGTCACATTCATGTCGTCGAAATGCAGAACTACAGGGGAACCCTGATTGTAAACTCTGGCGCCTGGCAGAGGCAGACGAATTTCCAGCAGACGATGGGCATAACCCCGACTCCGGGAATTGCGATATTGGTAAACCTTGCGACGTTGCAGCCGTTCATCAAGGATTTCAATCAGAATCAATAATCGCGGGCAGGCCGGTCTCCGGCCCGAGAGCCTCGTTGACGGTTGAATGTGGTATCGTCAGTGTAATTTTCTGGGACCTGCCGTAGCGGCCTTGGCTCACGACATCTGTGCTGACAATGCCCAAAAGGTCGAGTTCACTGATTATCTGGGTCATCCGCCGTTGTGTTAGAGGATCCTGGTCCTTCATCTTACATATCGATGAGTACAGGCTGTAGACTTCCCCGGTGCTGCCATTCCTCGCCTTCATCACGGCTAATATCACAAGTTTCGTATGAGTTGGAGAATTTTTCAAAACCTCGTAAGGTGCGTCTTTCTCGATCTTGTCCTGCGCCGCCCTAACATGCTTTTCCTCGACCTTACTCGCCCCTTCCCGCTCGGCCAGCTCTGCCGCCACTCGGAGGAGATCTATGGCCTTCCTTGCATCTCCATGCTCCCTGCCTGCAACTGCAGCACACAAGTTTACTGCCGCGTCTGAAGCCGCGCCATTGGCGAACGCGAGTTTGGCTCTCTCCTGCAGGATTTGGCGCAGCTGCTCCACGGTGTAGGGGTGAACACGGTTTCTTCCTCACTCAGGCTGCTCCTGACTCGCGGATCAAGCTTGTCCTTGAAGTCAAGGCTGTTTGATATTCCAATCAGCGAAACAAACCCGCCGCCTGCCATGCGCTGGTTGGCTCTTGTAAAACTGTAGAGTATGTCGTCGCCGCTCTTTTCTACCAAAGAATCCATTTCGTCTATGACGAGTATCGCGCGGAGTTTTTTCTTGTGGATGAATTGCAGTATCCTGTCTGTTGCCTCTCCCATTGAAAGACCGGTGAAGTGAACCTTGCCTTTTTGCTCGTGGTTAATGCCTATTTCCTCGGCGATTTCAAAAAGAACTTTGTAAGGGCTTCCCGCAAGTTTGGCATTAACTATTGGAATCTTGACTTCCATCCCGAGCTCACGTGCTTTCCTTGTCAACCTTTCGACAACATTTTTCGCGACGGCCGTCTTGCCGGTTCCTGGCTTGCCAAACAGCAGCAGATTCGATGGTCTCGAGCCCTTGAATATTGTAGAAAGTACTTGTGCGAGTGTTCTTGCCTCGACCTCCCTGAATGGCAGCTTTTCAGGAATGTAATCAATGGTTAACGTGCGCCTATTTTTCAGTAGTGACCTGCCTGCTGCAGCCTTGTTGAAAATGTTGTCAATGTCGGTAGAGCTCAACCGATGTTCACCCCGCCACCCCTGCCTTTCCTATCCACAATCGGAATTTGTTAACTTTACCTTCACAGTCATGTTAACAGGTCAGTTATAAACAACCAAATCAAGTTGTACTGGTTTACGGATCAATTATCTGACAAAACATAAAGTAAGCTCAGAGAAGGGTTCTGGAAGAGAAATGGAGGGGTGGGGGGCCGTCGAGCACAATGGGCCATAAAGTCGTGTTAACGAACCATTAGCATTTCTCCAAGCGATCGGTGCAAAATGACCCCTTGATTTCCAATGGAACGTTAAGATCGGTCCTTAACAGAGTTAACATGCCACTAGACACCCCTTTATTTCCAGTGGAACTCCAATTCCCGCCCTTTCCGGTTAGAGAATTAGCTAAGCGTCGAACCCTGTTAACCAGCAAAAGCTACTGTCTCAATAGCGGTTAAGAAGAGCTGAGCAAATTGTTATCAAACTTGACAGATCTAGTGTTAAGTGTTAAGACCCTAGCAAGTCCAGCTACCTTCACCATATATGAGTTCGGGGAAAAAGAAATTCAGGATAGAGCTAGAGGACGCCGAAGGAAGCAAGTACAACCTCTCACTAGAGGGCAATGTATCCAAGGATAAGATCCTGAAGATAGTTGAGTTCATGGACCTGCTGAACATCGAATCCGGAAACGGTCATTCTGAACCTGAGGCGCTTGCACCAATCCCTGCGTCGGTAGGCGACAGGATACGAATCCTTGTCGACGGCAAGTTCCCATACGGCACTTTCACGTCGACTGACATCCTTGAACTCTACGAGGATCAGTTTAACGAACCAATAAAACTGAGCGTCGTCTCGACATACCTGGCAAGATACTCGCAGCGCGGAAGACTTGATAGAACCCGCCAAGGCAAGGAATGGGTTTACACAACAGCTAGGGAGCCCTCAGCTCGGACACAACTCCAACCCTTCCCTGGAGCACCCCGCGACCTGAATCGGTAATGGTGTACTGGAACGGCTTTACGTTAATGTCTCTTTCCACCAGACCCGACTCTGTCAGTTTTTTCATGAGGCGCGCTGTATGCTCACGGCTCCTTCCGATCGATTGCTGCACTTCGCGTGAGCTTCGGGGCTTTTCCGCGAGCATTTTCAGGATATAGTCCGTGGTGCCGTTCTGGCCCTCCAACTCTTCTAAAGTGCCATCCACCTGCTGCGTGACATCGACAGGCTGCGTCACGCGCGCTACGTGATGTTGCGGCGCCTGTGATGGCCGCAACAGCTGTGACGGCGTGCTGGGCGCAGGAGGAGCCTCCAGTCTCAAGTCCATGATGTCGATTTTGGTGCGCATGTCGGCTATCACACGGTCATAATCTCGAAGGCGCCGGGTGTATTCGAGAACGATTGACTCTATGACGGATTCGTCAGGATGGTAAGTTCGCCGATTGTAGAGCATCACAAGCCTGTGATATAATATCACACCGGCCATGCCTGCAAAGAACGCAAGCGCAGAGTATATCACAACATCACTACTCATAAGGCTTGCAGCTTGTGACAGATCTACGGCCATATCACGCGTGATGTTGCGGCCGCGTGATATAACAGTGATGCGCGACAGTATTTTACAACCTGGATACCCTTTTTATGAGCTGATCCGTGACGGACATCACGCTCTTGATGCGTTCCTGTGATATCACATCACGCGTTTCCGAGCCAAATATCACAGCCATTTGTTGTCCAAGCCTGCTCAATGTCACAAGGCCGTCAGGCTGGATGATTCCCGTCGATTGCAGAAGGACCGCGCTGTACAGCAAGGCGACAACCTTTTCCCTGCACTGCCTGACCTGCCGGTAATATGCGCCCGAAGTCATCCTTTCAGGCCTTCGGCTCCCTTGCAGGATTTTGGAAATTATTGACATTTGCTTTTCGGTAAACAAGGAATTTGCAACAAGCTGGCTGAGCAGTTTGTTAGAATTGGATTCATCACCGGCCATCTGGGCTATACAATTATGTATAGCAGCCGTTCTATTAAAATCTGCTGAAGCATCAAACTTTAAAGAGACTCGTTATATTCACAAAGGGGCTTGGGTGTTGGGGGAAAGGTCGAGCAGTATTTACGCGGTGAGATAAACAAAAGGGGAACTATCTGTCTTCCACTCATCGATTCTGAAAACGCGGCAGATGCAGCTTCACTGGCAGGCAAGCTGGAGGATATGGGTGCATCAGCGATCCTTATTGGGGGATCCTCGGCGATCGACCAGCTGGAGCTTGCCAAGGTTGTATCGCAGGTCAAGGAAAAGATCAAGATACCAGTCATCCTATTCCCCGGAAACGTTACGGGGGTGTCCCCAAAGGCAGATGCAATTTTGTTCAGCTCGCTGCTCAACTCTGAAAATCCTTACTTCATGACGGGGGCCCAGGCGCTTGGAGCCTTGGCAGTGAAAAAATATGGTATCGAGCCGCTTCCCACAGCGTACATCATTGTTGGCGAAGGGACCGCAGCATGGTTTGTCGGCAGGGCGCGAGGCATCCCGTTCCACAAGCCGAATATTGCAATGATGTATTCCCTCGCGGCGCAGTACATGGGGATGAGGTTTGTGTACCTCGAAGCCGGCTCGGGAGCTTCGCAAAGCGTCACTCCTGAGATGGTGGTCGCTGTGAGGAAATATTTTGATGGAATACTGATTGTGGGCGGCGGGATACGGACAGCAGAAACCGCGGCAAAGCTGGCCAAGGCTGGCGCAGATGTTATTGTAATCGGCACGATGATTGAAAAGGAAACAAACTGGCAGGATAGATTTTCTTCAATAATCAAAGCCATTCGGTCGCGATGATGGCATGGGCGTCGACGAGGCCGAGGTCCGTCTCAAAGATATTCAGATGCCGGCATATTACAGGAACTACCAGCGCCAGATCGTAGCAGGCGTCTACCAGAACTTCAACCACGCCCGAGTTGCCCGCAGGAAGGGCTTTGACGTTGCTGACATTGTGGAGCCCAAGCTGGCATTTGACCTCGCGGACAGGGTCGCCAAGATGCACGACCTTGACATCGCTGAGAGGCTCCGGAACCTGCTGTCGCACACCACGAAGGAACGGGCAGCCCTTCAGATAGCCGAGGAGATTGCGGTCGGCGATTACGGTTCTGCAGACCTCACCGCAAGGCTTGACAGTGCGGTGCGCGTTTCGCTTG
>Ga0114944_1000491_pt1 | contig 10294 bp, 12 predicted proteins | sample OV2TP2_FD_89582 | JGI IMG/M metagenome (GOLD analysis project Ga0114944, IMG submission 89582) | Hot spring microbial communities from Beatty, Nevada to study Microbial Dark Matter (Phase II) - OV2 TP2 | ecosystem: Environmental > Aquatic > Thermal springs > Hot (42-90C) | place: USA: Beatty... | reverse complement strand
AGATTCAGATGTGGCTTCTTGCTACTCATATCGCAATACATCTGTGCAGGGGCTTTATTTGCATTTCTATTTGCAGATAAGCAACAAGATGCATGTAAGGAGAAAAATTGTGTTTATTTGCTGTTCTTGATTATATCCTCGACTGCTTGGCTGAGACTGACCATTCCTTTCGATTTGGCATATTTTTCAATCAACTTTAACTGCTCTTTTGTGAAGCATATAGGCATGGTTCTTTCTGGCATAACACATAACAAAAAATTTTAGTATATAACTCTTTTTATGGACTAGGTACTTCCCGATTAATCGTTTCCAATCCATGCCAGTAGATCTTTTTGTACTGGAGAGACCTTCTTTAAGTTCGACACTCTTACGCCTACAAGCCTTATCCTTCTGCCATCTTTCTCAAAATCCTTGAATAGTTCCCTGCAACGTGTGATTAGCACCTGCTTGGAATTAGTATGATCCTTAAGAGTTCTTGCCTTAGTTGCAGTGTCAAAATCAGCAAAACGTACCTTGATTCCAACCGTCTTGAAGAGGTAACTCTCGTTCTTCAAAACATTTGCAACTTCGTCAGAAAGCAGCTCCAATATTTTGTACACAATTCCGTAATCATCTATATCTTCTTCAAAGGTACGTTCAGCGCTTATCGACTTACGTTCATAATACTCTACAACCTCGCTCTTGTCTATTCCGTTGGCTATATTCCACATCCAGAAACCATTTTTGCCAAAATGCTTTACAATCTCTTCCATTGAATGAGAAGCGAGCTCACCTATAGTTCTGATACCCAGACCTTCAAGCAACTTCTGGCTCTTTGGCCCAATCCCACTTATCTTCGAAACAGGTAACGGGGCCAAGAATGAAGTAAGTTGGTTTGGTTTTACGATAGTCAATCCATCTGGTTTGTTAAAATCAGACGCTATCTTTGCTACCGATTTATTCGGCGCTACACCAATTGAACACGTCAATCCAGTTTCTCGTTTTATAGTATTTTTTACCGCTCTAACCAGATTAGCGACATCGTTGTAATCTGTTACCTTGCTAGTTACATCAAGAAAGGCTTCGTCAATACTGACTTGTTCAAGTTTATCTGCAAACACCTTCAGAATAGTTATCACCTTGCTGGAGAGCTGTTCATACAACTGCCAGTTAGGTCTGACGTAGGTAGCATTTGGGCACAACCTGTAAGCTTGCGAAATCGGTTGTCCTGAATGAACTCCATACTTTCTTGCTTCATATGAGGCTGTAAGGACAACACCCCTACCCTTCCCTTCCTTTGGATCAGCACCAACGATCAATGGTTTGTTTCTCAATGAAGGGTTCACACTTTGCTCTGCAGATGCATAGAATGCATCAATATCTACATGCAGTATAATCCTTACAAGCGCTGAACTAACCATATTGATAACATACCATATATGTAGAATAACCTTTACGAATAAAAATTACAGCAAAACTCAATCTTGCTCTTTCCAGAAGTTTCCAGCTAGGTTTGTTAGGACCTTCTTGGGTGCTATTAGGAAACTGGTTCCGTTATAGGCGTCTTTGCTACAATATAACTGGTTACAGTAGCATTAACCTGAATTTGTGATGACCAATTGTGGAACGTTACGAAATATTTCATTGTAATAAAGCTATAATACTTAATTGTGCGCTTTTGGTGGATTTGCAAACTTATTGCTTGGATCCAAATGATACTTCACAGGAACATTTGGGTCCTTCTGTCTTCCAGTTAGTATGCCAACAACTACATCATCTTTGGCAATGATCTCCTCTTCCCTAAGTTTCTTTATTCCTGCAGGAACTGAACCAGATGCAAGTTCGCAATCGAACCCGTTGAGACCGACTATAGACATGCCATCATACATCTCCTTGTCGCTTACTTGTGTGACAATGCCTTTGGTAAATTCTAGAGTTCGTAGTGCCTTCAGCAGATTCGTAGGTTTGCCTATCTGTATTGCAGTTGCTTCTGTCTTTGGCCTGATCTGGTTCTTATCCATATATTGATAATAATCTTCTATAACCTCTGTGTCAACCATACCGTTATTCCACCGTAGTTTTACGTTCTGATACTTTCCGTTGTATAGGTTGTAAAGTGTATTTGCACCTTCTGAATTGACTACAGCGATCTTTGGCACCTTCTTTATCCAGCTCCATTCATGCAGTTCGATAAGACATTTTCCAGCACTTGATGTATTGCCCAGCGCACCCCCAGGATAAACTATCCAATCTGGTGGCTCCCACTTCAAATGCTCCAAGACTCGATAGACCATGGTCTTCTGCCCTTCCAGTCTAAACGGGTTGATCGAGTTAACAGTATATGCACCAGATTTCTTCGCCTCATTTATGGATGTTGCAAGAGCATCGTCGAAGTTACCATTGATCTCTATAACCTGTGCACCAAACTGAAATGCCTGACCGAGTTTTCCAGGTGCTACTTCGCCCTTTGGTATGAAGACATCGCAACTTATGCCTTCATTTGATGCATACATTGCAGCAGAGGCAGAAGTATTGCCAGTAGATGCACAGATTATCTTCTTTACTCCGAGCATCTTAGCATGTGTTAAAGCTGTAGCCATACCATTATCCTTGAACGAACCACTCGGGTTGTAACCTTCTGGCTGCAAAAACAGGTTATCAGGCTTGAGACCAACGAATTCTGCTACCTTCGTCATCTTGTATGGTCTCGATAACCTACCTTCAGCTCCGTCAAGAGAAACAAGAACCTTAGCACATTGTGCTTGATTTTCTGTATCTATTTGCGAGAAATTAATTAGTTCTCTGAACCTCCAGACACCACTTTCGTTGTATATGTTGCCCCCATAGTTCCTCCTTCCGTAAAAAACGTCTTGCAGGTATTTTGGAAAGCTACCTTTATACCTGACATCAAGCATGTGACCCCTTTCACAGTGTATCCTTGATTCGCTGACAGAATATTTGAGTCCGCAAGTAGGGTTAATGCACTGTTGATACGCTTCAACTATCATTTATAATCTGAAACAGGAATTGATAGTTATTTAAACCTAGATTCTTTTTTGTAAAATATCAAAAATTAAGTATGGTTGCTGCCTGCCCTCAAAAGTTTAGGGCCTGACCTAAGATGAAAGTTTATGCAGCATTCACATTCCTTCTCGATACATTCCTTCTCTGAAGAGTGGCCGCAAATGCCACATTCGCAATGGATCATGATAAATATTCGTCTCTCGTACATTTAAAGTTACTCATGTATCACTATGAACATACCATCAATTTTTGTTACCTTTGTTCTTTCTTTTCAAATAACTTCAATAACGCTTGTATGACACCGTCAAGGTCTTCATCACGTGGTTCTGGGTTGACAGAATGCCTCTTGAGATCGTTTATAGTATTCGATATGGCAGAACTAATCTGGTCAAAGCTTTCAACATCGCCAAAACTTGCGGTATACAACTTCCTTAGGCGTGTTGCAAGCATTGTTGTCTGCTCGCTAAGCATTATAGTGTAATTGCGCCCATTGACCTTGACAGTTTGCGTTATCATATTATGTCATTTTAGGTCATTACCGATAAGTTTTACGGTATTGACTGTTAATCTGTGTAAACGTTCTGAATATGCTTGTGTTTCTAGGTATATTATATGTGGCGCAGTTATACTGGCAATACTAGAGGTACCGCGATGGCTATAGCATTAACCAGGCTCAGCAAGAATTTTGATTGCGCAAGGTTCTCTTTCTTTATAAAGCTTCAAATAACAACGTAGTTCAATGCAATGGCATTGGCTAATAGATCAAAATGTCTCGATGAGACTATATATCCGTTCTTTATTTCTGTAGCAAACACCCATCTGTTCGATGTGCTATAGGTTCTTTTTGCTTTGATCTCCTGTTCTATTTGAGATATATCTAGTTCCTTTTCTTCAACTTCGTTCGTTCGTAAATTCTTGATTATTGCAAGGATCTTCTTAATGAGAATTCTGTTTCCGTATTTGAAGGCAACAGGGTCTATAACGCCTTCCTCGATCTCAAGAAGTTTTAACTTGAATTCCCATTTGTTTAATGCATCTCTACTTGTGATGAGGCGTTCGTCGGTATAGCTCTTGAAACTCATCCAGTTATTATTTCTAGACACGCTGTTAAAAGTATTCGTTTTAGGGTTTTTGAAAAGGCATAACAAAATTTGCTAGTTTGAGTTTCTTTCGCTTACCTTCAGTAAACGCATATGTAGAACCATCATACTTGCACACAAGGTCGCACGGCATCTTGCTTGGATCCCAGAGCTTGAAGTACTCTTTTCTTTCTCTCTTCTCGTATATCCCAACCTTTTTCCATTTTTTTGACATGAACTTGAAGGCAACAACCGCATGCCTGTTCGAATACTTGCCAAAGGCATCAAGCCATTTTAAACAGCGCTCGATCTGATCCCTTGGAACAGGGATGTTATCAGCGGTTCCTGACTTCGCCTCTATAGCAAGTATCATGTCATGGTTTGTGTTTGCAGCAATAACATCTGGAAGTCCAATACTTGGTGAGCCTAATCTGAATGCTCGCCAACCATCGCAGGAGTTTAATCGTTTAACTATAATATCTTCCCATCTATATCCTCGCTGCCTCCTTGTTCTAGCTGATTTTAGTGAACTGAACTTTTTCACATTATCAATTAATCAAGTGTAGGTTAATGAAACTTTCCTTGGTATAATTAAGGATATTAAGTTCAGTATAATAGATCAACTATTGCGTTCACCAAAAGATTCATGGATCATGTTTAGAGGGAACACAATGCATAGCGGAGTATCATCATCGAGTATTGCTAGTAGACCATCACTACAATGGCTTACTGAACTGGGCGAGACGGTTGCTTCTCCAGTGATCAGCAACAAGGTTATTTACGTTCCTTCCATGCTGGGCACGATCTTTGCACTGGAAACGTATGGTAGGGAGATACTCTGGAGATTGGATATAGGGAGCCCATTAGTTTCATCACCTCTGATTTCCAATAATCTGCTGATTGTAGCAACGTTTGATTCTTGGGTGAAGGGAACGCAATACTTTGGAGCAAACTATATCCTTGCCATAGATGCGTTAAAAGGGAAAACAAGATGGAGGTATCAAGTAAAAGGTGATGTCTTCTCATCTCCATGTGTGATCGATGATACACTTCTTATTGGCTCTCTAGACAAGAATCTGTATGCACTTCATATAGAAACTGGAGAGTTGAAATGGAAATACAGCACAGATGGAGAAGTCTGGTCATCACCTGCAGTTTTAAATGATACAATCTTTGTTGGTTCAGATGACGGTCATATTTATGCGCTGGACCGTGAAGGAGATCTTGTCTGGAAGACTAGACTAAATGGCATGATTAGGTCTTCTTCTCCATGTATCTCTAACGAACTTGTCTTTATTGGTACGTATAATGGCATGATGTACGCACTTGATCAAGACGGGAAGATAAAATGGGAAACATCTACCAATGCACCTGTATTGTCTTCTCCTGCATCGTTAGATAATCATGTATTTTTTGCATCGTCGGATCATAAGCTCTATTGCATGAATATAAAAGACGGGAAAAAACTCTGGGAGTTCGAGGTCGGTGACAAAATCTGGTCATCGCCAGCGCTTACAGAAAATGCGTTATTCATAGGTTCACTAGACGGACATTTCTATTCATTGAATCCAAAGAGCGGAAGACTAGTATGGAAGTTCCCTACAATGCGGATGATAGACTCCTCGCCATGTATAGCTGACGAGATGGTATTCATCGGCTCTCGCGACGGTATACTCTACGCATTTGGCTCTACAGTTCCAAGTTATATTGGCTGAAATTCGTAATAAGGTTCACGGTTCTTTATACCACATCTAATCATTTTAACAGAAATTCCTTTTTTTAATTTTTTAATATCATCGCATATTATTTTAGCTAGTAACCTTATGTTATCATTCGACTCAACTAGACCAAGTATAGATGATTGCTCCATAAGAAATGACTCCGAGAATTCAATTAACCTCCAGTTGCTATCTATATCGATCCATTCTATTTTATTCGAAAGGCATTTCGGGCACAAAGTGCTTGGTGGCCATATCACATTTTCACATACAGAACATTTGCTGGTTACCAGTCTTCCAGCATTCAATGACTCGATGAATTTTTGCAAGAACTATACACCCATTGTTACAATAGTAGTTGATGTTGCTGCTGCAGATAGATTATGTGCAAGTCCTATCTTGCAGTTCTTAATCTGTCTTTTTCCTGCTTCACCTCGCAACTGCATAGCAATTTCCACAGCTTGTGCAACACCAGTAGCACCAATAGGGTGCCCAGTTCCAATCAAACCGCCTCTAGGGTTTACTGCAACCCTTCCGTCAATGCCAGTTTGTAATTCTTCTGCAAATATTCCTCCTTGACCTTTCTTTACAAACCCTAGATCTTCATATGCGAGTATTTCACAGATCGTAAATGCGTCGTGAACCTCGGCAACATTTACCATTCTTGGTTCAATATTCGCCATTGCATATGCGTCTCTAGCAGCAAGTATTGTTGACTCCATTCGTGTCAATTCGCTTACCTTGCTGAAACTTGCAGATACGGTTCTCTGTCCTATACCGGTTATCCAAACTGGTTGGTCAGTAAATTCTCTAGCCCTTTCTTCAGACACCAGTAGTAAAGACGCAGCGCCATCGCAAGGTGCAGAACAGTCATATAGTTTAACTGGTTTAACGACCGGTTTGGAATCAAGAACATCGTCAAGCGTTATTTTGTTTTGGAAGTATGCTTTTGGGTTCATCAATGCATTGTCATGATTCTTGACAGAAACCATGGCCATCTGTTCTTCCGTAGTTCTATATTCGTTCATGTGTGCCTTTGCAAACATAGCGGCCCAATGTGCGGGATGCTTGAATTGTCCCCTAGACATATCCCATTCAAGTCTAGCACCTGGACTTTCAGCTTTTTCAACACCAATTACAAGCGCTACATCGCAAAGACCAGATGCTATGAAAGAATAGGCAGAGATAATAGCATTACCGCCAGAATTGCACATGCTTTCTATCCTGTGTGAGATCTTTGGTCTTATGCCAAGCATCTCCGATATTATGCTCGAGGTATACTGTTCGTTATCACACGTTGATACAAGTACAGCTTGCACGTCTTGCTGTGAAAGGTTCATAGAATTCTGAAACAGATCCTTAGCTGATTCGCATGCAAGAGTATAGAGTGAATCATTGCTCTTTCTGAATTTAGTTAAACCATAACCTGCAACAGCTACTCTTCGCATATCGACTCCTCCATAAAAGTTGCCAAAACTTCCTTAAAGGAATTTTCTGTATCACCTACAGGGTTGAATTGTATTATAGGCAGCGAGACGCCTGTTTCTTTGAACTTTGCTAGTCTCTTCCTACACTCTTCTGGTTCACCCGCAATTGCGATAGAATCTAGCATTTTGTCCGGGACAAGTTTATGAACATTCTCAAGACCATGTTTTTTGTAATAACCAATCATCTTTTGTACCTCATCTTTAAACCCATGAGATACTAAGAACTCGCTGTATATCTTGCCAACTGCAACGTAGAAGGCAAGTGTCTTTCTGGCTCTTTCTCTTGCAAGTTCAGCGTCTTTCGAAACAGCAGTCATTATTACACATGCGATATCAAACCTATCTTTGTTTATTTTCAACTTACTTATTGTTCTTTTCAAATCATCGATTGGGCGCAAAAACAATATGGCACCATCTGCTATGTTAGTTGATAGGTTTAGCATATTTTCATTTACTGCAGCAACATAAATTGGAATACGTTCACGTATAGGTTTGAAAGCAAGCTTGAAATTATTCACTTTGGAAAATTTTCCGGTATAATTGACTTTATCGCCCTTACAGATCAACCTTACAAGTTCAACATATTCTCGCATTCTGGCAACGTGATTAGAAAAACGTACTCCATGCCAGTTCTCTACTAACGCCTTACTGCTAGCACCTAGTCCTAACAACGCTCTACCATTTGACAATATGTCCAGTGTTGTAACAGCCATTGCTATGCTTGCAGGGCTTCTGGAGTAGATACCTATTATTCCAGTGCCCAGAAATACCCGCTTTGTTAACACAGCAAGACTACCAAGTGTAACAAAAGCCTCTCTCCCCCAGGATTCTGGGATCCAGATAGACTCTACTCCATGCTTATCTGCTATTGCAGCGCATTTAAGAACTTCATCATGCTCTAACAACGTGCCAAGGCTGAATCCTAGTCGCACAAAAATCAACTAAAGCCAAGGGGTATATAGATTAATGTTTCAAAATTCGAATTTTGAAACATTCTATTTGGTGAGCGCTGTTTTCTTCGACAATGGACTTAATTCCGCAGTTGCCTCCTCTATATCTTTGTGCGAGTCGATCGAACGCCAAAATGTATGTTCATACTTGACCGCTTTCAATTTTTTGTCTTTGGCAAGCGACGGGAGTGCGGTTGTCTCTATATTGCCTTTCTTTGGAAGATAGCTGAAGATCTTATTTGAAAAGCAATAAACACCTGCGTTTATCCAAAATTGGTTTATTGTTGGCTTCTCTGTAAATCCCAAAACCTTGGAATTACCAGCGATCTCGACAATACCAAATGGACTTGGCAAGGGTACTACTGCCAGTGTTGCTACAAGATCGTTCGTTAGGTTCTTCTTAAGATTCGATGTGTTTATGTTTGTTAAAACATCGCCGTTAAGCATGAAGAAACTCTCTTCACTGGAGAGAAGTGCTTCTGCATTCTTTAAAGCGCCACCAGTTCCTAACGGCTCATCTTCAACCGTATAGCCAACTTTCACCGATAACTTGCTCCCACTCCCGATGTAGTTTATTATGTGTTCTTTCATATAACCAACACAAATTATGATATCATCGATGCCATTGTTCTTTAACCACCTGATCTGCCATTCAATAATCGGTCTATCAAGAACTTCAATCATCGGTTTTGGCTTTTCATCGGTTAATGGTTTCAGCCTCTTACCATAACCGCCTGCAAGTATAACTGCTTTCATATCACAATCTTGCTAGCTATGTTATAAAAGTTGTATGTTTATTTGGTTGTGAGATTGTAATGTAATTCTTGGTAACACTCAACGCATAATTCGGCATCGTTCGTATGCTCACATGAGAAAACCCTGTCTACCTCTTTATGGCACTTGGCGCACATCTTCACAGGAAATGTTATGCTGCTAATTATTTAAGGTGTAAACGAAGTGCACCATACGCATTTCTATATCTGATATCATCTTCCCTTGTTAGGTCAGGGTTGATGCCATTTGTTACTGCAAGATGATATGCAAACAGTTGCAATGGAACTATAGAAATTATGGGACTGATATGCTCTGAACATGATGGTATCTTTATTGCGTGTTTGCAGATCCTTGTAATATCATTGCTGTCTGTAACTGCTATGGTTGATGCACCAATTTCATTCAGTGCCTTAGCTGTATTAACAACTCTTTCATAGGCCTTACTAGTCTTAGGTGCAACTAGAAATACAACATCACTCGCATCTATACCCGATATCGATCCATGTAGTATCTGTTCAAGTTGCATCCCCTCTGTGTCGGTAAAGTTACCTTCCTTCATCTTTAGTGCCATTTCATATGCAGTTGCTGTATTAGGTCCAGCACCAAGGACGAAGAATCTTTTCTGGGTAGAGTAAACATCAACCAGACCCTTAATCTGCCGTTCAGTATTTAGGACACCATCGATCAGTGCGGGAACTCTATGCAGTTCTTTATCTCTGGACTTTGCAATTAATGCTAGTGCCACCAATTCTGTCGTGTAGCCCATTGTAACACAATCTGATTCATCGAACTCGTTGCAAGTACGTATGAGAACTTTTGATCCTTTAGCAGCCTCATTTGCAGTTATCCCTATACATGTAACCTTTCTCTTTTTTAGAACATGGAGTGCATTCAGCGTTGTTTGGGTTTTCCAACTATGGCTTACCACAATTGCAATAGAATTCTTCAGATCTGGCGTGTAATGCAGCATATCCATGGCATGTACAGCAAACGCGTCAAAACCATTAGCTCGCAACACATATTCACCATAAACTGCAGCGTGAAATGAAGAGCCGCAACCAGTAATGTATACATGCTTATCTTCCAGCAATCTTGCTACATTTGATGCTTTTTTGGCACAGTTTCGTATCGTATAGCTAATTGCTTCAGGTTGCTTCTTTATCATTTTGTACATGCTGTGCATGCGCTCAGCTACCAATGTTGACAAAATAAAACTTGTGAAATTGACAGTTTTCTACACGTTTACAGCTATGCGGTTTTTATGGCTCTGGCTCTTAGACTCT
>Ga0114944_1000490_pt1 | contig 10301 bp, 11 predicted proteins | sample OV2TP2_FD_89582 | JGI IMG/M metagenome (GOLD analysis project Ga0114944, IMG submission 89582) | Hot spring microbial communities from Beatty, Nevada to study Microbial Dark Matter (Phase II) - OV2 TP2 | ecosystem: Environmental > Aquatic > Thermal springs > Hot (42-90C) | place: USA: Beatty... | reverse complement strand
GTTGTGTTTCATTAGCTGGGCCCATTGTTACGTCCCATCCGCTGTTAAAGTTTTGTTGCACTATATTGATTTCGTCAAAATCATCTGGTCCATTTTCAGTGTCCCACAGTTCTCCAGTAACAGGATCAACAGCGAGTCCAAAACTATTTCTTATTCCAATTGCATAATATGGCCCCGGTGGTTCTATGCGTAAAATTACACTTGTATCATCTGGTTCACCTTCAGGATGATTTTGTAGCTTCCCGTACCTTCCTGCGTCTCCAACAATTAGATAAACCGAACCATTCAAGCCGGTTGCCATTGCTCCGCCATTGTGATAAGTTTGGGTCTGCGGTAGATCCTTTATCAGAGTTTTATTTACCAATTCTTGTCCATTCCAATCATAACTGTAGACGCGTTTTCCAAGTGTTGAACCTCCATCATGTGTTGATTCTGTAAAATAAAGATAGACCTTTTTTCCTACTGTAGTAATTCCGAGCATTCCTTGCTCTCCTTCCTCGTTAACGTTTTCGTCAAGTACAGGTTTTTCTTGTAACACTCTATCTCTAATGAGACGTACTTGCCCATCAGATTTTTGCAGAATCAGAATGTCCTTCCCTTCAAAAGCCATTGTAGTTGGACTGCAGCAAATGTTAGAAACAAATTTTTGAACAACGAAATCATCGTCCTTTAAAACTGGTTCTGCAGAAGCCGGTAAAATTAGGATAATAAAAACTATAAGAACTAAAGTTGGCCAAAATGTCAACTCTACAGTTAGGTTCTGCGTAATGGTCCCCAATAGTTAGAGGCTATGCATATCAAAAAGTTTTATATTCAATGTGACTGGTGGTATTCGTTCGTGTAATTATGTCATTTCGCTGCCAACTTAATAGTTTGTTACTATGAGAAGAACCTAATCCTTCTTCCTAGCCTTCTTCTTGTTGTTTGAGTTTGACTTGTTTTCAACGTTTGATGCACTTGTGCTTTCAGTACTTGGCGCACCCTTCACAATCTCTATCTCAATTGTAGAGACATTTCTTGTTCTACCATCCTGCGATTGCAATGCTTCGCTTCCAATCTTTACATCACCTATCTTGTATCCAATATTTCCCATTCTTTTCTCAATTATCTGTGCTACATCTACTGCTCTTGTAATGCTGTTTCCCCTAGCTTTGACTGTAACCAGATCTTCGCTAGCAAGTTGCACAAGAGTTGCTGTTACATACGCCATGAGAGGTTTTTTTCCTATAAATATCACATTCGTTGCCTTGTCCATGCTGTATTCCTTGCTGACGTAGCACTATATAATTATTATGAAACATTTGTTCATTAGTTTATCATAAGCAAATTACAAGTCATTTGATAAACTTGCGATCTAACATCACAAATTTATTATTTTATCTATTGACATCACTTACAATCTATCATTCTAGGAGAAACCCTAGTCTTCTTTCGGTTCTACAGTTACTACAAGTTTCTTTATGTTTGGAAAGCTTTTCTTTATTGTTTCTTCCACTTTCTCTGCAATGGAATCGAACTCATCTATCGTCATTTTACCTTCAACCACTACATTTATTTCGCCATGCAGAAAAGGTCCCATAGGTCTTACCAGTACAGTACTAACATTTACTCCATGATGGCTTTCCACAAACATTTTTATCTGTTCAGGAAGTCTTGGGTTTTTAAGTGCATCTAGCAACACAAGCGAAGATTCTCTCACGGCAACATAAGATACGGAAAATATGAATCCTGCTATAGCTATAGCACCTATGGCATCCATCTGTAAAAATCCAAAGTACGTTGCTGCAAGAACACTGAAGAAGCCTATTATCGATGCAGCACTGTCCTTTATGGAGTTCTTGGCTCCTGTTTGTAAGGAAAGCAGTTTGTATCTGTTGGCTATCTGCCTCATCTGAAGTGCTCGATGCCCAGAAATTGCGCCAGCAGCAGCTAGGATCGCCATGGTTATTTCTGCATGTTCAATAGGTTCTGGGTTGACGAACCCATCTATTGCATGGCTAACAATGAACATGCCTACAACTATCATTCCTATTGCTGCAAGGAGCGCTGCGAGGCTTTCAATCTTGTAGTATCCAAAATGGAACTTGGGGTCTGGCCCTTTTTGCGACATAAGCAGACCCAGCCATACAATGAATGAAATTGTAGCGTCACCAAAAGAATCTATGCCATCAGCAAGTGCTACTACACTACCGCTGATAATACCAATTATGATTTCCGCAACTCCTATTCCGGCAAGAGTCAAAACCGAAATTTTTGCGATTCTTTGTCCGACACGAAAACCTTCGAGACTACTGTCCATAATATTAGTACATTACAAATTAAGTCTTGACCCTATTTAAGAATTTACAGTTATTTGAACTCATTAGTGAGTACTTTCTTTTTTTCACTCATTCGAAAGAACTTGTCTGTTCTTTCTATTGCTTCTTCTTTCTTGCGTCTGAGGATCATTGCCTGTAACAAGAGATGATTTTCTGGGATCACCATGCCAGTCTGATCATCAGAGTATGCTATCTTCAATATATCATCTTGAACTTTCAATACATCTGCATGAATGTGAACCATACCTGTATCACCATGAGGAAATCCCAATTCCATAGCTTTCTTTCTTACATCGGCAGTGCCTTTTGCACTTTGTAAAACAGCTACTCCGAACTCTTTTTCAAACAATTCAAGTATTTGTTCTTTTTTTGGGCAGCCATTTCCAAACCTAACATATAACTGGTGCAGATGCATCATTCGCGATGGCACCTTATACACATCAACATACAAAGAATGCGTTTTGATAAAATCACCAACATCATACTGGTGATGCGGGTCTCTATCCCACTCGATAGAGTCTTTAACTTCTTTTTTGTCTTCAAGATCTGCCCATCTTCTGATCAGCGTTGCATCAAACCTCTTGATCTCTTTTCCGTACTTTTCTATCAATGGCTGCATCATTCTTCCCAAACCAGTTACGTTACAGCTGCCTTGTATAACATACTTCTTGTCAAATGCATGCTCGTAGTTAACTCTTGAATTATGGATCATGTCAGCAACACTTCTTTCTCCAAATCTTTCTTCGCCTCCTTGAAATATTGCAGGTTTTGACATGGGAATGTAATACTTCATCTTATTATCATAACCAAGACCATCTTTGGCCGCATCGATAACTATATCGCTACGCTGTATGGCTTCCTTAACTGTTCCTGCAACGTTATAACCCATTTTCTTAAAAGCCTCTATGTTCTCCTCAGGAGTAAATACGTCAAGGTTCTGCTCATATGCTTCCTTGATTCTCTCGTCAGGGGTATACTTTGCAATACCTATGAATTGAAACTCTTTATCGTTAGATAAAGCACTTGCAATTCTTCGCCCTATGTTACCAAAACCGTTGATAAATATTTTAACCAATGAGTCTACATCTTAGACTCGGTAACATGCGATATAAAAATTATTAATCATATTTGATCACTTGTTGCGCTGTGTGCCTAGGCGCATAAAAGGTGGTTCGTTTTGCAGGAATTCGAATGTTTCCTTCTCTGACATTGCACGACCCTATGGGTCGGTTTTCACTATTTTGGTCAACAAAAACTAAAGTGTAGTTCTATTTGAATAAACTGTTTTATCGGATCTTAAGTTGCCTTACCTTGACAGTTCCACTCTTCAGCTCATTTCCATCATTGTCCATAGCACTCCAGTCAATGGAATCTACTGTGCCTTGCACCTTTGCTCGCAACTGCAAATTCTTTCCTGGTTCTATCGGAGAGTCACTCGTATTAATTGTAATGGCATTGTCTTCTGTGCTAATACTCCATCCGCTAGGAGCTCTTATCTTCAATTGATTTGCGTCATCAAGTGTTAATTGCAGTGTATAGACACCAGCGGTAGCCAAAGCTGGATTCCTAAAAGTTAGTCTCATGACATCGCCTTTCTGCATAGCCTTGGCTTTTACTGCAAACGTTACTGGTTTGACGACGTCGATATCAAAATTAAATGACTGTGTGATTTCTGTTGGCGAATCCTCCTGGCCTATCCAGTTTACCCGCACTATCACTCTATACTTGCCACTATCTTCAAATGTATGCATATACGCTGCGCTTCCATCGGTTGTTTGTTCTTCTGGTAGTTCAAGTATTATCTCATTTCCCTTCTTTATTGTGAAGTCATAGTTCACGAATGGCGTAACTACGTTGTTAAGGTCAGTGAATAAAAGCGTGAATGATACTGGCACACTTGGCGCGATCTGTTTTGGCATCAAGTCAAAGTTAAGGCGAATCCCAGCAAGTGTTTGGGGTGCAAATACGGTAATAGTTGTAGCATCATTGAACAATTTGTAACCATGCTTTTCAGCAATGACCTGCAGTGTATGAAGTGTTGGTACAAGTGGTGGCGTTTTGTAGATATACACACCTTCGCTCTTTTTCTCTAGAGAAACAGTGACACCATCATATATTGCTCGCATGCTTTCGGGATCTATTGGAAGACCTGCTGGGCTAGAAAACTTTAGTGTGAATATTGCAATTTGACCAGTGAAGTAAGTCTGCTTGTCGAATGTAAATGATACCTTCATTGTCTGAATAGCAACCCTCATACCAGTTGTGCTTGACTTTGCCCCAGCATAACCAGGGGCACCGTTAAATGATGCAAAGACTGTCATTATACGATCCCTTGCTGGATCATCAACATCTGCAATCCATGTCGTTGCAAACGCACCATTTTCATCTGTTGCTGCTGTAGCCAACACGTTAAATCCTGCCTTTCTCTCTTCTACGATGTTTATTGTCACGTTAGCCAGACCTTTACCTTCTAGTGTTGTAAGCGTTCCAGTAAAAGTGACCTCATCGCCCGTTGCAACAACTGATGGAATTGGGTCGAGTGCTAGAAATGTTAGCTCTACTGGCTGTGCATTTGAGGTAACAAGAGCTCCAGATAACAAAAGCAATACGCCTAATGATATTGCTAGAGATTTAATCAAGTTCACAGGTAGTTTTAACATTGGCATGCTATAAATATTTCAATATACGTTATGAGAGTAAAATAAAACACAAACTTACGGTGTAAACGGATGCAATTATTGCTATAAAGAAATAAACAATTTGCCTAAATAGATATATAAGACACCAAAAGTCAGTGATCGATAATGTCTGGGCTTGTAGGCATAGATGACATTGCCGTCTATGTTCCAAAGTTATACATAGATTTTAAGGACTTTGCTGAGGCACGTGGGATAGACCCAGGTAAGCTGGAGTTTGGTATAGGTGTGAAGAAGATGGCTATGGTAGACACCAATCAGGATCCAGCAACTATGGCTGGCACCGCATGCTTGAGGCTTATGCAGAAGAACAACCTTTCACCTCAAGATATAGGCAGACTTTACGTTGCTACCGAGTCTGGGCTTGACGAGTCAAAGGCAATGAATTCTTACGTTGTCGGTATGCTTGAGCAGATCTACGGTGAAGGTACGTTCGAGCATTGTGGCGGTATTGAGTGCAAGTTCGCATGTGTAAGTGGTTCATATGCCTTATACGACAATTCAAACTGGATAAGGGCAAGTGAGAACGATGACAAAGCAGCAATAGTTGTTGTTAGCGATATTGCAAAGTATGATATCGGTTCAAGCGGGGAGTACACGCAGGGAGCTGGTGCAGTTGCTATGTTGGTCAAGGAGAACCCGCGTATTTTGGCATTTGACCAGAAGGTCACCTCAACTGTTATCAAGAACGAGCATGACTTTTACAGACCTTTTGCTCGTGAAACTCCAATAGTAGATGGTCCTTACTCAAACCTCTCTTACTTAATACAGGTCAAGAAGGCTATGATAGCGTATAAGCAAAAGGCATTGCAGACAGGACTGGTTAAACTAGCACCTGGAGAATCTATCATTGACCATATAGACCTGATTGCATTGCACCTGCCATACGTGAAGATGGGCAAGAACGCTCTTGCTTTCTTGCTTCGCCATGAATGGAGAAACCTTCCCAAGTGGAAAGAGATAATCAAGTTCGTTGGCATGGACGAACCGAAGCCAAAGGACAACCGTGGAACGATAGAATCCATACTGATGGACAAGGAGTTCATGGAGAAGGACGAATTATTTAGAAAGAAGTTCATGGAGTCACCGCAGTACAAGGAAGTGTTTGATAGCAAGCTTGCAAGTTCGCTTAAAGCATCTGAAGTAATCGGTAACTTGTATACTGGTTCTCTCTACATGGGCTTCAGGAGCGAGCTGGAGTTTGAACACAGGAAGGGTCGTGATCTAACTGATAAGCGGGTTGGTTTTGCATCATATGGAAGTGGCAGTAGTGCGATGGTCTTCAGCGGTGTCATACAACCTACATATCTTGAAGTTGTAAAGAATATGGATCTTGAAAATGAAATTGGCTTAAGAAAGAAGATCTCGATTGAGGAGTACGAAAGTTTGCACAGGGGAGAAAGGAAGATCAAGGAAACCTTTGTGACAAAGAAGAAGGAATTTGTTTTGGTAAGCATAGGCGAGGGCAGTCACAAAGAAGGCTTCAGGGAATATAACTTCGTAAATTAAGTTGTAATGTCTGAGGATGCATACGCAAGAAAGGAAGGATTTCCTACCAAGATTGTAATGGCAGTGCTAACTGGCATAGTGATAATTCTATGGTTTCTCTTCGGTTACGGTTACTTTACATCTCCATTGCCTGCACAAGGTTCTGAACCTCCAACGATATGGCTTGTGTACCAAGGCGATATATACACAGGTATACGTGGCAGTTACTGCTGGGCTGATAAGTGCATAGATACAACATTCCCAAATCCAACTGGTGTGATCTATGTTGAAAAAGGCTCTTCAATTAGTTTCATGATGAACAGTCTGATTGAACCATCCAGTATTAATGCGCAGGTATTCGTTGTTGATGAGAAAGGCAATCCATTACAAGTTGGGGAACTTGTTAGTGAGGGAAACGACAGATATAGTGTAAACCTTGAAAATGGTACATTCATCGTAAACGTATCTGCGGGTTGGAAGGACCTAGGTGATGTGAACTATGCTTTCAAGATAAATGTTAGTTAGCACTATGGTTTCGCACCCGCAGGATTCGTTGCTGTCATATTCTTTTCAGCCGCTTCGACAAACCCGATCTGTTCCTCAGCTGCTACTTTTAGCTTGTTCTCTTCTTCTGCTTGTTTCTGCTTCTTTTGCTCTTCAAGCATCTTCGCAGTAAAATCATTAGGTATTGCCAATACCACCACAGCAGAAATAACCAGCGATGCTGCTATCAAGAGTATTTCCCATCGGGTCTTGTATAATACACTTCTATGCTCAGACATACCCTTTGTAAGCGAGGCTGTGAGGATTTTAAATAGGTTGTGTTAGAGTGTGTGGTAGCAATGTATTACCAAGTAAGATGTTGTGACAAGGAATCCAGAGAGCAAAGATATGTATATTGTGCGTTCAAACAAATTCCATCTTTCAAGTGCAATTTTTTGCCTTACTATTGTTCTTTGCATAATCATTAATCGGTAATCTTTTAGATAAACAATTCTTTAGTTCATAATACATTTACTGTAAGAGCATGCATCGGCGCTAGTATTTTCGGATTCTCCATACTCTCCCATACAAATAGTTCTAGCATAAACTTGCCAGAAGATTCAGGCACCCATGATTGTGATACCTTGTTCAAGACATTTGGAGCCAACTCTCCCTTGACCCAAGATACCGATAATGTTACACCAGCTGAGTCCTTTACCTGTAGTATGTAGATGAACGGCTGTCTCATCCCACTGGTATTTTCAATATTACGTTCTAGTATAACTTGCTGTTCTCTGCTCACTTCTATAACCTTGCTAACAGGAGTTTCTACGATCAATGGCTTTATGCTAACGACTATCTTCGCTTCTGTTGCTCTTTCGCCGTTTATCAATACAACGAATCTATAATCGCCAGCTTCTAGACCTTCTAGTGTATATGTATGGCTATGTTTTGTGATCACCTGTGCTACTACCTCGTTCGGCGATGGTGGTATTACAGTTACATCTGCCATGAATGTTTTTTGAGTTACAGAAACCTCGCCAAATTTAACCATGTATCCAGCAGTGTTAGTTTCGAAGCTCACCGTAACACTGATCTTGTCATTCGTCCTGATATTCTTCGGTTCGACGCTGACCTTTGGTTTTACATCTACATCGAGCATCTTTCTCCAGTCCATTGCAGCAAATACTTCATTGATACCACTTACAGAAAGTCCTGGCTTGGGGCCTCCTCCAATCACGTATATATCACCACCAGCTTCTGCAGCTGCAAGTCCGTGTCTTGCTGTAGGCATATTTTCACGAACTATCCATCTGTCAAACGCAGCTATATACTGCTCGTTGTTGTCAAATGTCCTTGCTGGTGATTCACCCCCAAAGACAAAAACACTGTCTGACAACGATGCACCAACTACACCACCACGCTTCGACGGCATCGGAGCTTTTGTTGTCCACTTGTTTGTCTTCGGATCGTATTCTTCATTAACATCAAGGTTACTTGTCAAACCTCCTTGTCTCCCTCCTATAACATACAACTTGCCATCAACAACTCCGGAAGCTAAATGTTCTCTCGCAGTTGGCATCGGTGCCATCGCATCCCAGCTGTCGGTTGAGGGATCGTAAGCTTCGTTTGTTTTTAATGGGAGACCGTTCCAGCCTCCCACAGCGTACAGAATCCCATCGATGAACTGTGCCGTTAGTGCACCCCTTGGTGTTGGCATATCTTTGGCGCGGTGCCAATTGTTTGTAAATGGATCGTAGATGAATAGCGCGTTTGAGGGTATCCAGCCTTCTTGATAACCACCTACAACGTATAGCTTACCCTGATACGAAGCAGCTGCAGCATGGTGCAATGGTGCAGGCAACTCCTTTGCCTTAGACCAGGTATTGCTCCTGGCATCATACACCTCCACTGCATCCACAGTATCACCGCCACCATCAAAACCTCCAACAACGTAGATCCTGCTTCCAAGTGTTGCAGCAGCGACTTCTGTTCGTTCGGTAGGCATGGAGGGTAACTTTGTCCATTCCTGCACTGCATCACTCTTTGAAATGTTATAATTTAATGGAATTAAAAGAATGAACAAGATCAATGCTATGAATTTTTGCATTATTGTAATATGGAGATCCGCATATAAAAATATGCGAAATGGTATTTACTATAGAATTTGAACTTGTTTGAAAAATTATGAGGGTATGTCTTTTGCACTTAGTTTTGTAACATATATGTTTCGATAAACGCAGTAAATCCAAGAACGCTGTTATCATCTAAGTTTGGAAAATATCGATGAATAACATTGATCAGTGATTGCCTGTGGTCAGTTCTGTAACGGCACATTTCTGCTTGTAAAACATTCATGAATCCATCGTCAATAGTTATCTGTTCTCCGACCTGCCTAAGTATGCCAAGCTTAAGCAGTTCGCTCATTATGGTAGGTTCACTGGTTTGCAACTAAGCCCCAATGTAATGATTTGAAATGTTTGTTATAAACTATATGTAAGGATGTCATAGGCATGAGAATCGCAGTTTGATGAGATTGCTAATTATTTGTTAATCGCTCTCAACCTTTCTCTCAACATATTCAAATATGGTTTTATTTTCCTTGTTCTCCAAACTTAAGAGCTTAGCATTTTAGCTACATTTATGTATCATGTCAAGTAAGTTTGGTTTTGTGTGAGCATTTGGAGATTAATCAAAATCTGAAAATCGAACAAAGCGATTTGAACAGTTTCGCTGTTTTGCTACTAGTTCTTTCTGGCGAATCAAGCATAGCTGATAGAACTCAGATTCAGAAGAAGACCTTTATAGTAAATGAATGTGGTTGGAATGCTATAACAGATTATATATTCATTGGGCGTGGTCCTTTCTCCAAATGGGTGGACTTGCAGCTTGATGCTCTGAAGGATGCAGGTATAGTAGATGAAACGGAAGAATCAGCCTTGATTGGAACAGATAACGAAGTGGGATTCTATTGCTACAGTTTAACTACAAAGGGTAAATCTGTTGCTAAAAGCGTTCTTGATTCCATTAATAATCAAAAGTTAGTTGATGATACTTTAAAACTTCTTTTTGCTTTATCCAAGTATACTGAAGAGGAATTAGAGCTTGTATCGGCAATTTTGTACGTAAGCAGAGATAAAAATTTGGATTTTGATGGTATAGTTCAAGCAGTACATAGTTTCAGACCCCAATTTAGTGAAGAACTGGTGCGCAAATATCTTGACAAATTTAACCGTACAAGGAGCATAACTGCTGCTTCATAGCTCCATATGTTATTTTCTAAGCTTGGATATATAGCGTAACAGCTTGTCTACGT
>Ga0114944_1000488_pt1 | contig 10313 bp, 17 predicted proteins | sample OV2TP2_FD_89582 | JGI IMG/M metagenome (GOLD analysis project Ga0114944, IMG submission 89582) | Hot spring microbial communities from Beatty, Nevada to study Microbial Dark Matter (Phase II) - OV2 TP2 | ecosystem: Environmental > Aquatic > Thermal springs > Hot (42-90C) | place: USA: Beatty... | reverse complement strand
GTTTGGAGAGTTCTTTGGATGTACTAATTACCCTAAATGCTCTTATGTACATAGGAATAAAAAGAAACATTAAGATCTTTCCTGGGTTAGCTATAGGTGATAAATGTTCTTGTGGAGGAGTTCTTACCCTTAGGCTATATCAGAGTGAGAATGAATATGGGGATAAGAGAATCTATAAGCTTAGACCATTTGAGACATTCTGTGCAAAATGCAGACCTGAGCTTAACATAGATAGAGATTGTATAAAGTCGATAATACTTGTTAATAGGGCTGAAGGGTAAGCTTTTCAGTTTTTCCAGAAAAATGGGGTAGAGGGTAATCCTCTCTCCCCCCTTATCTTCACAAAGCTCACCGACCCCCTTACCCCCTTAGAGTAAAGCTCTATTAACTCATACTCATAAAGCCCTCCCTCTGGTCGGGCTATGATAAAGCTAAAGAAGCTATTGACTTCTGCCGGCTGAGAGGGTAAAGTGAAAGTGAGTATCTACTAGCCTGTGGATAAGTTCCTTGCATTATATCATATGATGTGCTGGGTATGTGGAAGAGTTATGCACTCTGAGGGTAGACAAGGATAGAAAGGCATGGTAAAGTATTTTCAGAAATGGCTTGTTTTTTCAAAGGGTGTTTGAAGATCGGAGCGCCGGCCGCGGCTTCCCTGAATCGCAGAATCTTGCTGAATGAAGCCAAAAAACTTATCCGAGCCTATCTATTCTATCCGCCGGCCTCTTATCCCTAAGAGGAATGTTAGAAGTATGGAAATATACTCAATAGAAGCGTCGAGCGATGAAGTGTCTCTCATAATCCGCGCCTTAGCCTGTCTGGAAGAAGAACGAGCCGACCAGTTGGCCGACAAAATCATGGAAAGGGCGTTGTATGCTCGGCAGCTAAACAAAGCTTTTGAGAAATTAGCCTAGCCTTAGGGCTAGGAAGCTGGTGGATAGACGTTAGGGACGGTGATGCACCGTTGAGGTTCGTTATCCTCAAAGCTCTATATCGCCGCCTTATGCATGAGGAATACTACTATGAAACGCAACGCAAAATGGCGAAGATCAAGACGGCATCATAAGCTCTGGGCTATGGCCGCAATACTTCATAAGGTTTTTGTCTATAAGGCGAAGCCTGAGAAGTATGGGCCGATAGTCTCTAGGGTCTCGCAACAGAGGCTTTATGAGATGTCGCCGGCGATTTTACTGAATAAGCTCGATAATGAAGCCTTCTTAGCCCAGAAGGCTATACGCCGCGAAGAGAACGCCTTGAATGGCGAAGCTCGGCATACTATGCGGGCAATAGTCAAAAAAGACTTGAACCTACATGGACGCAAAATCATAAAGCTTACTGATGCTCATGGTAAAGTCATTGATCGGATAGATGCAGTAAAGGCCAATAGTAAACATAAACGTCAATGTTTACTGCCCTAGTGCCTAGGGCGGCGGTATAGAGCGGGCAAAGAGGCCATACTGATTGAGCTTGTACATACTTTCCCAATATGAACCCAAAACCCAGAATGGAAAGATACAAAGCTAGTGAAGAAGCACGCTCAAAGTATCAAGCCTGGCAACTGATTGAGCGTATTAGGGGAGCTGGATACGGTAATAACGTATTCCAAAGCTCGCCCGACTTCTTGGGTCTTACGCAGGAAGAGGCTATTTGCAAAGTGATTGATAGCCCAGAGATCCTCAAAGACTTCGAGAAGAAGAACGTACAGTACGCTACCATCAGGGCACAGGCCAGCACGCTCTTCAATCTCTGGAAAAGGGGTGTTACGCTTGATGTCTCTGCATACGGCCCAGAGATCGAACAGCTCTTCAACGAAAAGGTTAGTAACTATAATGCTAAGCAAGCCTAATTAAGCAATAAGCTCGATTGGTAAAGCCTACGCCGCGGGTTGCCGCCATATAATAGTCTAAAGAACGCTACTATGTGGCAAACTATCTTGCTCAATCTCTTGCATGATCATCTTGAGAACGAAGGATCAATCACGGTTGATGAGTTCGAACAGATGAAGTACGATGCAGAGATCGAGACAATGAGAGCCCAAAGAACGCTAGAGAGAGACTATTCATGTAACGTATGACCAAGAAAGATTATGAGCTTATAGCTAGATGCATCAAGCATTCTATTAACATGCAAGATCTGATAGAACGCTTATGCTTCGAGCTTAAGATGGACAATCCACACTTCGATCCAAATAGATTCAAAGACGCTAGTAGAAATACTCTTGAGCTTGAATAACTATGCATATACAGAGAAAACGAAGGTGGCAGAAAGACTTCGATAGGCTCTATGAATACCTTAAAGAACATCCTACAGAACGGTTGTTTCAGGCAATAGCCAACTGTTTTGGATTCCCATACTTGGGGAGTGCTAATGACTATAATGGCAAAGACTTCGAAGATCTATTTCATAGAGAATAACCATTATCTATGGGAGCCAAGAAATCAAGGGATAATAGACCAGCTAGATCAAGGTCTAAAGCCTTAAGAATATCAAGAAAACTGGAGAAGCTGGAGAAACATAAGAAGAAACATCCTAAATGGAAAGAGACAAGTACGATAGGTCAATTCTCTGCACAACTAAGGAAAGGGCAACATTGCAAATGCTTTAGATGCAAGGCTAACTGTAGGTTGGTGCACGAAAGATTATGCAGGCATCAAAGCTGCAATGTCCATTGCTATGACTGCTACATGCCGAAGATGCATTAAGAATAAGGCTACGATTAAAGATCTATGCTTAAAATGCTATATAAACTTAGAAAGATTATCCTCAAAGACAAAAGAAGGGGATACGAACCAACCTGCATAATCCATCTTTCTAACAAATGCATAAATAATATCCCCCATGAGCACCAAGAGAAAAGAAAAGACATTAAAACCATCTTCGAAATCAAAACCTCTTAGCGATATCTTGATGATAGCTTAAGGAATAATTGATATGTTATATCAGTTCCATGATCTAGAATTAGATCTACAGAAGAGATCAATAGCCTTTCACATGGCTAAGTTTAGCCAAGCCCTGAAGAATAAGAAGGATGTTGAAGAGCTGAAATCTATCAGTCCTTTCTCTTATAGAGAGGGTATAGATAATCTGATCAGGAAGTATGGATATACCTTCTCTGATGCAGAGTTCGTTGCATTCTTAGAAGAGGATAAGGTATTCGGGGAACAAGTCATTAAGTTTGTTCAGTCTATGGCCGAGAGAGCTATCTATGTTAGGGAACCTGCTCATCTAATCAACCTAAAAGAGTTAGAGTAATATGAGATATAAAGCAAGTGATCTTAAGGGAGTATTAAGACCAGGCGATAAGATCTCAACGAATATCAATGGTGATGAAATAAATCCAGAGAATATAACAACAGGCTATTACTTGGAAAATAACTTACTTGAAATAGATAAGTCTAATAAACAATTGTCTTTTGATTGTGAAGCTTCTGGCGAGTCTGCTTGGGTAGAGATCCATTTCTTTGATAAGTTCGGCTATCTTACAGAAGCTCAAGAAAAAGAACTCATCAAGCTAAGGAAACTAGAGCATGAGATTCAATCTATTCTCTAACTTAATCTATAGAATTATGGAAAAAGATATCAAAGAGTTTATCGAGGCTATAGAGAAAAAGGCTAAGTCAATAGGTGCAGAGGTTAAGGTACTTGAAAAGCCTACTGCTCTTATTGAAGATCTGCATAAGCATCTGGAAGAGATCGTCAACAAGTTAGATAGCCTAGAGAATAAAATGCAAGTCATCGAAAACTTCATGAAAGAAACTAAAGAAGCTATGAATAATCTATTCAAACTCTTCATGCAATATGCAGAGAAAAGAATCAAAGAAAGAAAGTCTAAGGAAATCTCAAAGTGATATGTTGCCTGACTTCCATGCAGATAAAGACTTCGATGAGTTCCTTAATGCTACCGTTTTTGGTAAGTCTCCCATAAAAGAGATAGCCTTGGAGGGAGAGCCTGGATGTGGTAAGACGTTGTCAACACGGTATATCCATGCAAAGAGAGGTCTTCCTGAAGACAGCTATGCAAGGTACGTCTGCAATGAAGAAACAAGCGTACAAGATCTTTTGGTAGATAAGTTGATCAAAGACGGTAACATCATTGAAGTAGAATCAAGGTTGCTTCAGCTTCTTATCAAGCCTAGCACAATAGTATTGGATGAGTTCAGGCTTACCCATCCAGCAGTATTGGCTTCACTTAACTCTATCCTTGATTACGAAAAGGGTATTACCTTATCAAATGGTAAGAGCTATAAGAGGCATCCTGATTGCGTACTGATATTCACCTCTAATCCGATAAGCTACGCCGGAGTAAAGAGACAGCACGGCGGCTTCTTGGATAGGCTTCCTACCTATCAGATGACCTATGCAAAGAACGAGATCAAAATACTACAGAAGAAGTTTCCTGACGTAGAGAAAGAGCAGATTGCTAGGTTAAAGAAGCTGGCTGACCTAGTTCGAGGAGCTAAGGCTAGCAAGAAACTTAATGTCGTCTTCTCTACTAGAGGTTTAGAGACTGCATTATCCATGATCAATAACGGTGCGGACCTGGGAGTAGCCTTATCAGCAGCCCTCAAGCCATTGCCTGAAGAAGAAAAGATCATTGATGAGTTTTGCAGGTTAGCGACTAACGTAAGCATCATTGTCAATGATAAAGGAGAGGAAGAGGTAAGCCTGGTGGAAGGCTTCAAGGATGAGGTAAAGAAACTCAAGGTTGAGAACAAAAAGCTGGTTGAAGAGAATACGGCCTGGAAAGAGAGGGTCACGACAATCATTAAAGCAGCATCATAATGAAGGTATATGTATGGAAGTTTTAAATATTGGGCTAGAGGAATAAGCCTATCTGAACTGTCAGATCAGGTATCAGGATTGATTAACAGAGAAGTAACGATAGGCTATGGAGAAAACTACTCAGTAAAAAGATTGACTGATGACAGTTACCACATAATCATCCCCAAAGGAACCTATAAACTTACGCCCACAGTAAGATCAGGTATCTTACATGAGGCTATGCATATCCGTTATACGGATTTATGGGGAGTAGACTTTAATAAGTTCTTAGATCAGTTCGGTAAGAACAATGCAGAAAAGAAGGCTATCTTCTACTTCATAGACTGCTTCGAAGACATTAGGATACATAAGAAATGTGAGCAAGAATATTATGGAGCAAAGTGGATATTCCAAGAAGGCAGAGATGAATCTTCAGGAGAGGTATATAAAAGATTAAGTAGAAATGCCGCTCAAGATATGGTTCGTTCCAGAGTCTTCCTTATCCAAGCCATCGAGTTCTTTGGTGGCTATGCAGATCATCCATTAGTAAACAATACGAGATGGTTGAGACCCGCCTCTCAAGATCTTGTAGATAATTCCCTTAAATTGGTTAATTTTGACTGGAGTTCTTGGGCCAAAAAGTATGCCACAACTCATTTTATTAAGCCGGAAGAATCTTTTGATCACTTTGCAATGAGACTAAGAGATACTAAAACAACAATAGAATGCTTTGAAATAGCTGCAGATGAGTTCCTTGATACTTATAAGAAAATGTTACCTGACCTATCTAAAGCCTTGACGAAAGAAGATATAATGGATATCCTAAGGAAACTTATTAAGGCGATAGCAAGTGATACAGCTCCGAAGAAAGATGAGGACGAAGAAACCAGCTCGTCCTTTCAGATAGAAGTAGTTTGTGATGGAGACGAGGACTTGATTAAAGAACTTGTTTCTGGCACAAAGAAGAAAGAAGCAACGAGAGAAGAAATAACAAACAGAATCAAACTGATCAAAGAACACGGAGAAGATATAATCAACCCCCTATCAGATGTTTTGAGACAGATAAAAGAATGGCAAGAGAATAAACAAGAAGAAAGATTCTTGCGGAGAGGTAAGTTAGATAGAACAAGGATGTATAGAGTATCTTTAAGAGAGGAAGATGTATTCAAAAGGAAACATCAACAGAAGTTCCAAGATAACGTAGCCTTTGCCATAGCCCTAGATACATCAGGCTCTATGTGGGGTAAGGAAACTACAATGGATCCCCTGAACACTGGCTTAGCTATAGCCTATGGGCTTAATCAATCCTTAGCCAAGATAGAGAAGCCTGTATCCACGGTAGATTTTGGTAATCCACCTAATCAACTTATAGACTTTGAGGAAAGGTGTGATGAAGAGAAGCTTGAAGAGATTTTAACTAGAGGTGGAAGCGGTACTTATCTAGATTGCTCTGTAAAACAAGCTATAAAGAGCTTAAGGAAAAGAACTGAAACAAAGAAAGTCTGCTTCATTATCACCGATGGTGATGTATCCTATAATGAAATAGGCTTAGCTGGACGCAATCTGATCAAAGACAACATCATACCCTTCTTCATTGTGATTAGAAGTGACGCGGATTCTTTCATGAAATTAGTAGAACAAGAGTGTCAAGGATTTGCAGATAAGATTTATAGAGAGGGGGTAAAACCAGGTAAAACAAAAGAGGTTATAGATAAGATCTCTGCCTTTACTAAATCACTTCTTACCAAGGAGATCTATGACACTGGTAGTGAGGAAAACTAAAGATGCACTAGAGAAACCGGCGGTTAACATGTTGGTCTATGGCCATCCAGGTGTAGGCAAAACTAGCTTTGCTTCCTCAACAGAAAAGTGTCTTGTTGGTGATGTGGAAAATGGCGCAACCTTCCTAGGTTTACATGGTATAGATGCGGATGTCGTTCATATCTCTGCATGGGATGATATAACAGAGCTTTTTAACTTAGCTAAGTCAGGTAAATATGAAACCGTAGTAATAGATCCTATAGGAGAGCTATTAGAAAAGTTGATAGATAAGCTGAAACAAGAGGGCTACGGCCAAGGTAAGGGGGACTCTCTATCGCTCTCTCTGCAAGGTTGGGGCGTAGCCAAAGAGCGATTCAAGAAAGCTATGAGGATGTTCAGAGATCTTGATATGAACATCGTCCTCATAGCACATAGCATGGAAAAGAAAGAAGAGGATATGGTGATCGTTAGACCCAAGCTACAAGCTAATTTAGAAGAAGATGTAAGCGCAATGATGCATGTGGTTGGTTATATTAAGATGGTAAATGACGGTAAGCAAAAGGTAAGGAGGCTGTTCCTGCAACCTACAGATAAGTATTATGCAAAGGATAGGATAGGACTACTTCCAGAACACATAGATAACGCTACGTTCAAACAGATCAAAGATATGGTAATCAATAACAAGGCTTTTCAATCTATAATCAAAGGAGAGAAAAGCCTTGATAACTTCGTTAAAGACTTAGAATAATCATATGAGCTTCAAGAAACTTAATCTTCTCAACACGGCAAAGGGTTACGTCCTGGCAAGTAGAACGGCTAAGGTCTATCATCCAGAGGAAACTGATCTGGCATTGGCTTGGCTCAACGGAGAGATTTCTCCTAAGCAAGCAGGCTTCGCTCTCAAGGAGGCTGGTATCTGTAGAGATTCTGCACCCGTCTATAGATTAGCTACGGCCTTGCGTAACGCAATTCAAACAGGTAAGCTGGAGTTTAAAGAGCTTAAATAAACATAACGAATATGTCTGATAGATTCTTAGAGGTAAGCGTAGCAAAGGCGTTCGAAGGTAAATACGTCAGATGGTCAGACGGAGATACCAGGCTTCTCCAGCTTGTATCTCATAAGGTCGTGGAGAAAGAAAGCTCTTTCAAGATCGGAGAAAAATATAACGAACATCAGATAACGGCATTAGATATTGACTCTGGAGAAGAGAAGATGTTTACTGCCAACAAGAACTTCATGGCGAAACTTGCAAGGTTGAACCATAAGCTCAAGAATGGTAGCATCATCAAGGTTACGCCTCGTTCAAAGCAAGTAACCTTCTCAGATGGTACATCAAAGACGGTCTTTGACTTCGATATAGAGCTTAACGAAACCTCTACAGAAGAACCTAAGTTATAGCCCTATCCCCAGCCTTAAGGGTTGGGGAAGGGGTAGGTGGTAGACGATAAGATGGACCAGTCTATCTTACACGCCAACATCTATCTCTTTCCTAATCCTTAATGTAATCTATATGGATGACGCTTGGTATAACAAATGGTGGAGAGAATACTGGTGCAAGACTGAATGGGAAAAACGCAATGGACCTCTTTTATGGAGAACAAAAGCAAAATTAGCTAAGATCTACTCTATTATATTTCATGAATAAATCTGATATCAAAAGACCCTCAGTATGTGGAGAGAACTACGGCATTGACCAGGCCGTCCGCGACATTATTAGGGTAGGCGTTTGTCCAGCTCCGAAAGGAGCGGTTAGGAAGATACTTGAACGCTTGCTCAGTGCTCAGACCAAAGCCCCAATGGGAGTTTCCCAATGGCTTGAGCACGGTAAGAAGTACGGTTACGACATCTACTTCACCAGGGGGACAAGAAGCAATCCACAGTTACCGATTCCCTAACGTCAAGAACTTATGAGCGTCGTTCCAAAGCATCGCTGCCAAGCCTTATTACCTGACGGAAGACAGTGCTGGAAAACTGCGGCCTTTCGTCGTAAGTATCGCGGTGAAAAAGAGATTTACTCAAACGAGAAGCTAGGCTTGGTGCTGGTATTCCTCTGTGAGAAGCACAAAGTATGAACCCCGAACACCTGAAAGAGATCGAGTGCCAAAAACGAGGCAATCAAGGAACTTCTTAAATCGGTAAAGGAATAGGGTATGAAAGTCCTTATCGCTTGCGAATATTCAGGAACAGTAAGGGATGCGTTTATCAAGCGTGGGCATGACGCGATTAGTTGCGACCTTTTGCCAACAGATGTACCTGGACCGCACTACCAAGGCGATGTGCTAGACATTCTTGGGGAGGGTTGGGACTTAATGGTCGCTCATCCGCCGTGTACTTATCTCTCGACGGCCGGCGTTGGCTGGTTCAACGAAGAACGATATGGAGAGAAGGCGCGAGAAAGGAAGCGTCTTAGGATAGAAGCGTTGGCTTTTTTGCGGAATCTTTATGATGCACCTATAGCAAGGGTTGCTGTGGAAAACCCTGTGGGATTTGTATCAACAATGTGGCGCAAGCCCGACCAAATAATCCAACCCTGGCATTATGGACATGAAGCAACTAAAGCAACCTGTCTTTGGCTCAAGGGATTACCAAAATTGACGCCAACAAAGATTGTCGGGCGTGGTGAGTTCCTTGTCTGTAAAAACGGAAAACGCGGAGCCAAGTGGAATTGGGGTCTGCCACCGTCAAAAGACCGATGGAAAATCCGCTCTAAAACATTTCAAGGCATCGCTGATGCCATGGCTGAACAATGGTCTCTATGAACCCCGAACACCTGAAAGAAGCGGAGCCTGAAACATTATGAAAGAACCAAAATATAGAAAGGCAGGAGAAGACCTTAAAACTCGACCGCTCAATTCTTGCATAATCTGCTCAAAACCCGTGGTACGCAGGGAAGCCGAACGCAAATATCACGGGGCGTTCGCTCTAAAGCGGACGCGATCCGCTCAGCTAAAGAAAGGAATATGAGAGACTTCAAGAAAATGGTCAAGGACATCGATGAGCTTCTTCAAACCGATGAAGCCGCTGCACTTGTTGACCACATCCATTGGATTCATCCAGAGGCGGAGTTCACACAAGAGGACGCCGCAAAAATGAGTAAGCTCCTCGGCCAGATTTACCAAATAGCCCACGGGATAACCTGTGTCTGTGGAAACAAATATGAAGTCAAATAACCCTTCAACCCCTAGAGAGGAATGTAAGGACTGCAACGGCTTAGGTTGCTGCCCTGATGAGCCGTGTCCTGATAAAAAAAATTGTTCTTGGTGCGGAGTGAAGCTCGGCCAACCCCCCCAAAGACCAACGCCGGAGCGGAGAGGTGCGAGGAGTGTCAAAAACCTAAGTGCTTAGAAAAGGACTGTGAAGGAAAATCCTGGACTATATATTGCCACGGCCACCAACCGAAGGGAAAGGAGTGTAAGGAGTGCAACGGAACACTCAAAGATAAATATGGGTATGAGTGCGCTCTATGCACCCGTAGCCAGCCTCCTGCTTCGGGTGAGGCATGCAAAGACTGTGAGGCTGCTCAAGAAGGGTGTTCTGTGCATTGTCCCGCCCCCGCTCAAGACGAGTGGGAAAAGAAGATTCAAGCTTTCTTCAAGAAAAACTACAGCCACGTCAGCCCGAACTTCGCTGATTCAATCATCAAGTTAATCTCCTCCCTCCTCCTCTCTCAGGCCAAAGCCTATGAGCAAAGAGTGGCTGACTTGAGGGAGGCGATAGTGAAGGCTAGTTGGGATAGATTAACACGCGACCCATTAGATGCGGAGCGGGCAATTCTCTCCGCCTTTGATTC
>Ga0114944_1000486_pt1 | contig 10339 bp, 14 predicted proteins | sample OV2TP2_FD_89582 | JGI IMG/M metagenome (GOLD analysis project Ga0114944, IMG submission 89582) | Hot spring microbial communities from Beatty, Nevada to study Microbial Dark Matter (Phase II) - OV2 TP2 | ecosystem: Environmental > Aquatic > Thermal springs > Hot (42-90C) | place: USA: Beatty... | reverse complement strand
GGGTAATTGCAAAAATCAGTGATGAAATTATGGGCGATGGACTAACTGCCGCGGAACATCCAATGTATTCCTTAAGAAAACATTATGTTCCACCCTACGAACCAAATCCTCACTCAACTGCTTATATCAAAAGACCGGGAAAAATAGTAAACGAAAACGGACAATTTAGATTTAAGCCTTACTATTACGCAGGAGGATTTCAAGGTGGAACAGCAAAATCATTTTTAGAAGCAATGCGTGTAATGAAAAAAAATATAGACAGGGATTTTGATAATAATTATATAGCGATATGGAATGACGAAAGCCATTGGAATAAATATTTATCAGAATACGAACCGAGTATAATTTTATCTCCGAGTTATGTATATCCCGATTCGCTTATTAAAGAATATTACGAACCCGCGTGGGGATGTTCGTATGAACCCAAGATTATTACCCTTACAAAACCTTTCACCCTCTCTTCACAAGGAGCAGAAGAAACTAATAAAGTTATCAATGGAAAATGAAAATTTCTATTATTATACCTTCATTCGGTCAAGCACAATTTTTACCGGAAGCTATAGAATCCGCGCTTAATCAGACATACCAAGATATAGAAATAATTGTTATTGATGACGGTAGTCTTGACGGCTCATTGCACATAGCAAAATCTTACGAGCCAAAAATAAAAGTTATATCCACAACAAACCGAGGACTGGCGAGCGCAAGAAATACCGGAATAATGAATTCTACGGGATTGTATATACTTCCATTGGATGCGGACGACATACTTTTAGAAAATGCAGTTGAACAAATAGTGAAAAAAGCAAAAGAAACTAATGCTGACGTAATTGGACTTTCAATACGATGTTTCGGACTGGTCAATCAAGATGTTATTTTAATACCAAATCCAACTTTTGATGACTTTCGGGAAGGCAATCGTCTTGCGTATTGTTCTGCAATCAAGAAAGAAACACTGTTAGAAACAGGGGGTTATTCTCCAAAAATGGATATATTGGGCGGCTGGGAAGATTTGGCGCTTTGGTATGATTTAATGAGACGTGAAAAAAAAATAGTTACTATACCCGAAATTCTTATGCTCTATCGCACAAAAGAAAAATCAATGTGGAAGGAAACTGAAAAAAACAAAATAAAACTTTGGGAACAGATAAATAAAGATTTCCCCGAGACAAAATCTCATGCAAAATCCTAAAATAAGTTGCGTAATCCCTTTTCATTGGATGCCAAAATGGCCGTTCTTTTTAGAACGATGTCTAAAATCTATTGAAGCACAAACATTCAAAGATTATGAGATAATTCTTATCAAACATTCTACAATGCCAATAACCTCAAATGCCGTTATTCAAGCCGCGAAAGGCGAACTTATCAAAATTTTGTATCTTGATGACTACTTAGCTCATCCTAATTCCTTAAAAAATATAGTTGAAAATTTTGACAATACATACCAATGGCTTGTAACAGGGTGTTTGCATAAAGATGAAGATGGAAAATTAGGCAGACCCCATCTCGCCACAATCAATGAAAATCTTCATATTGAAAATACCATCGGATCCCCTTCGGTTCTTACCATACGCAATAACGGGCAAATTTTTTTTGATGAAAATCTTTCTTTTTTTCTTGACTGTGATTTATATATGAGATATTATAAAAAATATGGCGCTCCCAAAATCCTTGATGATTTGAATGTGGTAATTGGTTTACATCAAGGACAGACTACTCATCTTTTATCTGATGAAGAAAAGCAAAGAGAATTTAATTATTCATTAAAAAAACATGAAAGTTTATGAAGCGTCTTATCTTAACTGGAATTGGGGGAAGTATTGGTTGCCATTTTTTAGCGCATATTTTTACGAATACTAATTGGCATATTGTTGGCATAGATTCTTTCCGACATAAAGGTTGGACTGACAGAGTAAGGGCCGTAACAGAAGATCATCCCGAATGGAATGAACGACTTACTATAATAACTCACGATCTCGTTGCTCCAATTTCCCCAATTATGCGGGAAAAAATAGGTCATATTGATTATATAATCAATATGGCATCTCTTTCAGATGTTGAAGCGTCAATTCAAAATCCTGTACCTTTTATTAAAAATAATATAGACATTGCGCTCACCATGCTGGAGTATGCCCGCGAAGTAAAACCGGAAGTCTTTATTCAGATTTCAACAGATGAGGTTTATGGCGCATCAGTATCAAAATATGGAGACCTACGTAAAGAATGGGATGCAATTATTCCTTCCAATCCTTATGCTGCGTCAAAAGCCGCACAAGAAGCTATTGCTATTTCTTATTGGAGAACATATGGAGTGCCGCTGATTATTACAAACACAATGAATAATGTGGCAGAACTTCAACAACCATCCAAATACCCCGTTATAATCCAAAAAGCAATAATGAAGGATGAAGAAGTAACTATCCATGGCAGAGAAGGACATATAGGTTCGCGTTCCTATATTCATTCTCGTAATTTTGCAGATGCCATTCTTTTCCTTCTTAGAAATTATCCTCCTTATATGCACGTCCCGAATACTGCCGATAGACCAGATCGTTACAATATAGCAGGGGATATGCAATTAGATAATCTTGAATTAGCGCAAATGATAGCAAAACTAATGGGCAAAGAACTTAAATATAAGCTCGTTGATACTCATACTGCCCGGCCCGGACATGATCCTCATTATGGTTTGGATATGACGAAATTACGTTCTCTTGGATGGAAATCTCCTTTAGATTTTGAGACATCATTAAAAAATGTTATTGAATGGCAAGTAGCTCACCCCGAATGGATAAACAAATAATATGAAAAATTTACGACAAGAAACAGGAGGTCTTGGCAATCTGCTCTTAAAAGAGGCGTTTATTTGGGCACAAATGAGAGATGGAAATATACCAGATATTTATGTCCAATCATCACAATATTGGAATAAATATAAAGAAGAAATCCACCAACGGTTCAGTTCAGGTATCGGACATGATGACCGAATCGCATTACATATTCGCAGAGGAGACTATCTTAAAGTAACTCAATTTCATACAAACTTGTGGGATACAGATTATTACAAAAAGGCGGTAACATTATTTTCTCAAGATGCAAAATTTCTTATATTTTGTAAAGACAATCAAAGCGAGGCACAGGACGCAGACGATAGAGGGTGGTGCCTTAAAAACATTCCATTATTAGGAATAAATTTTGAGCTTTATGATCATGGTAAAGAAACGGATGACTTAAACGCAATGGCATCATGTAAGGGAATAATTGGAGCAAATAGTTCGTTCTCGTGGTGGGCGGCATTTCTAAGTCCCCATAATGGGACAAAAGTGTTTCCCGCAGAAAATAAATGGTTCGTGGATGGAAAAATAAGAACAGAATTAGAAAAAAAATGGATAACAATATGAAAAATATTGAAAAAATAAATATGCCATTTTTGGAGCGAGAAAATCATTTTTTGAATCATCCCGTGTCTAAAAAGAAACTACTTTGTACGGGTTCAAGCGGCCTCGTTGGCTCTGCTTGTGTAGAACTCTTTATAAAAAAAGGATGGGAGGTTATCGGAATTGATAATGATGCACGTGCAAAAAATCTTGATACACATCATAAACATATAAAATTGGATTTTTCGCAACATAAAGAATTAGACATGGATTTTACTGATCCGCGCCAAATTTTTAATTTATTTAGAACATATACATTTGATGCCATTATTCATGCAGGAGGACAAGCAAGTCATGATTGGTCAAATGATCATGTTCTTGAAGATTTTATTACTAACGCAATGGGCACAGTTCTTTTGCTTGAAGCAACGCGAAGAAGTTGTCCGAATGCTACGTTTATATATGTATCAACTGATAAAGTCTATGGGGAAAATATGATAATGGAAGATTTGAACGAAAAAGAAACCCGTTACGATCATGGAGGCGGATTTGATGAATCTATCAGACTTGATTATGCAGGCCACCGTTCTCCGTTTGGATGTTCCAAAACTTCTGCTGATATATATACCCAAGAATATGCTCATACATTTGGATTAAAAACAGGTATATTTCGTCCGGGATGTATTACAGGAAAAAACCATGAAGGTGCAGAATTACATGGATTTCTTGCGTATCTTGCTAAATGTATCAGGACAGGAACTTCTTATAGAATATTTGGATTTCAGGGAAAACAAGTAAGAGATCAAATACATGCTAACGATTTAGCAAATGCGTTTTGGCACTTTATCCAAAACCCTCGTGCCGGCATGGTTTATAATATAGGCGGCGGCCCGGAAAGAAGTGTATCAGTATTAGAAGCCATTGATTTAATTGAAAAAGAAACAGGTCAAAAGGCGCTCTATGGATTTTATCCTGCGCGTGAAGGAGATAGAATATGGGATGTACACGATGCCTCAAAATTTCGCAGAGATTATCCTGAGTGGGATTATCAATATTCATTAGCAGATATTATAAAAGACGTGTGTAATAAAGAATTATGAAATATAGATACACATACGGAGGAGCGCTTATTGGCAAGCAAGAAATCAATGCCATTAACAAAGTGTTAAAAAGAAATTTTTGGCCACTTGCTTCTGAGGGAGAAAAAATGGAGAAAGAAGCCGCGAAAATTTTAGGAGTAAAATATGGAATTCTTGCCAACTCTGGAAGCTCTGCGGGATTACTTGCTCTTACTGCATTAGAATTACCAAAAGGATCGGAAGTTATTATACCAGCCACAACATTTCCTACGATATTTAATATCATTCTTCAGTGTGGTCTTGTCCCTGTCGTTGTGGATAGCAAAATAGGCACTTATAATCTTGATCCCAACGAATTAGAAAAATCAATCAGCAAAAAAACAAAAGCAATCATAGCTGTTCATGCGGTGGGTAACATCCTTGATTGGGTGAAAATACAGAAAATAGCCAAGAAACATAACATAATAACTATATTAGATAATTGTGATGGATTTGGTGGCACATTGCACGGTAAGAGCGTTGATTCTTATTCAGACATATCGTTTACTTCTTTTCACGCAGCCCACATTGTTGCGATGGGTCAGGGCGGGGGAGTGTTTACCAACGACAAAGAATTGGCAAGAAAAGTACGAATGTATCGTGATTGGGGAAGACAATCTGATATAAAAGAGCGTGGAACGAATGGTAATCAATGGCCAACATTACCTACAGATTATGACGCAAGATTTATTTATGAAAAAATAGGGTATAATCTTTCTCCATTAGAACTGCAGGCCGCAATGGGGAGAGTACAACTAAAAATTGTAAAGAAAATCAAACAACTTCGCAATAGAAATTTTCAATATCTTTATGGCAATCTTTCTCAATTTGAAGATTTGGCGCTTCCTAAAATCATAAATGGCGCAGAGCCATCATGGTTTGCTATGCCTCTCACTACGGCATATTCAAACCGAGAACCCCTTGTGGCGTTTCTTGAAAAAAATGGTGTTGAAACAAGAAGTATGTTTTCTGGTAATATACTATCTCATCCGGCTTATAAAGGAATCAAGGTACGCTCTATGCTTAAAAAAAATAGCGAATGCCATTTCATTCTTACCAATAGTTTTTGGGTATCTGTCCATCCGCGTTATAGTCTTAAAGATTTAGATGGCATAATAGCAGTATTTAGAAAATATTATGATCGTGTTAGATAACGTAACGTTGATTTTAATATCTGGTTTAGGATATAGATCAGAAGATAATCTCCGCGTTCTCAAACATTCCCAAAAAGGAATTAAATTTGCCGAAACAAAATATATTCAACTTGATTCTATAAAAAATATAGATGAATGGAGTAAGGCAATTATATATGAAATGCCAAAATATATTGAAACTGATTTCTGCCTTTTAATTCATGAAAACGGTTTTATAGTCAATCCCGAAAGCTGGAATCCCGAATGGCTTAATTATGATTTTATTGGTTCTCCATGGCCATTGCCACAAGATGATATTTCTTATAGAGACGAAGAAGGAAATATCGTGCGTGTGGGCAATAGTGTCTCATTACGAAGCAAAAAACTTCTCCGTCTTATTGCCACAAAAGAATGGAAATCATATTACGGAAATTATAACGAGGATGGATTCATTACTTGTCATCATCGTAAGTGGCTTGAATCGCAAGGATGTAAATTCGCGCCACTGGAAGTTGCAAAATGGTTTGGCAGAGAACTTGATATGCCAGAAAATATGGATGTAGAAAAACCTTTTGTATTTCATTATAATAAGGTTTTTCCCGGGAGAAATAAAGAGTTTAGAGAATTACTAACAGGATTTGTAAAAGACAAAGTAGGATGATACTCATCACCGGTCATAAAGGTTATATCGGATCATTACTATCTGAAAGAATAGACGCTATTGGCATTGACTTAAAAGACGGAATGAATCTTTTAACGTGTAATTTACCTCAAAATATAGACCTTATTTATCATCTTGCCGCACAATCATTCGTTGAAAGTTCATGGCACGATCCATTGCATGATGCTGATAATTTAAGAATAACTATAAGACTGGCAAAAGAGTATCCAAAAGCGCGTATAATTTATGCCAGCTCTGCGGCCACAAATTCTCCCATTACATCTCCTTATGGATTCTCCAAATGGATAAGCGGGGAGTATCTTAAGTTATTTCATAATAATTACGTGATATGCAAATTCCCCAATATATACGGATTAAACAATAAGAGCGTAGTGGATAAGTTCAAAAGTTCCGATAGAGTAACCGTATATGGAGATGGCCTTCAAACAAGAGATTATGTTCATGTCAGAGATATTGTGCGAGGTCTATTACTCGCCAAAGACTGGCCAAAAGGAGAATATGAAATGGGGAGCGGTATTGCCACATCTGTGCTTGATCTGACAAAAGAGAAAAAAGTTACATTTGCTCCCGCAAGAAAAGAAGCGAAGGAATCTTTATTAAAAAATACTACTCCAAATTGGTCTCCCACAATAAACGTTTTAGACTATTTATACGATACAATATGATTAGCGGTATTTTTCATAGAGGATCGGGTTTAGGCGATCAACTTCATCGCTATATTACCGTACGAACGCTCGCATTAGATAAAGGATACAAATGGGGCATGATCGGAAAAGAAAATTTCAAAGGAATAAATTTTATGGATATAGAGATTGATGCGTTTACACAAATAAATCAAGATAAAAAATATATAACTCCTGATGGTATTACAATGACATATTGGAACGAAAAAGACGTAAGAATAAATGATATCGATATTCGTTCCTATGACCCCGAAATTAACTTTGTTCCCGATAATACGATTATTGATGGCTATTTTGAAGACGAGAAATACTGGGGACATCGCATAAATGAAATACGTAATTGGCTTAAAGTAAAACCAATAGAGATGGCAAATAATCTCTGTGTTATAGGATTTCGCGGAGGAGAATACTCGGCTGATCCTCATCTCTTTCTTTCCCTCGATTATTGGAGAGACGCTATCACGATAATGCAGATGCGACACCCGAGCATAGAATTTGAAGTGCATACTGATGATCAACTATTAGCCAAAAAATTCTTCCCAAAATTTCCCATAGTTGCAGCGATAGAAAGAAATTGGCGTTCGGTACGTTATGCAAAACATCTTATTGTCGCAAACTCCGCATTTTACATTATGCCAATGCTTTTAGGGGACGCAGAAGATATTATCGCCCCGCGTGGATGGGCAAGACGAAACATTGGCATATGGGCTCGGCCGGCCTGTTATTATAAAGATAAAAGAATAACATACATATAATGCGTGCATTAATTGTTAATTACAATTTTTCACCGGATTGGCTCAAAGACTACCCCGAATTAGAAATTACTTTATATGATCGCTCCGATGATGGAATAGAACGAAACCTTACTCAATATGGCGCAGTATATAAAACAAGAAATAAAGGAGATGTAGATTACGACAAATTGGGCTGGTTAATCGAAAACTACCATAATTTACCTGATGTATTCCTTTGGAGCAAATCAAATCTTTTCAAATTTATTACCAAGGAAGAATGGGACAACATAAAAGATAATAAAGAATTTACTCCTCTTCTTACCAAAAATCATAAGACTTATTCAGATGAACAAGGCATAGTATGCAAATATGATGGGAACATTTACAAAGAACGGGCAGATTCTTGGTTTTTTCATGCAGGATTAGATGCTTCTGGACGATTTAATTCGTGGGGAGATTGGATTCAATATTTTCATTTGCCGAATGAGTATTTTATTCCTTTTGCGCCGGGCGGATCATACATTCTCACACCTGAAAAAATCCATCGCTATTCAAAAGATTTTTACGAAGAGATGAGAAACACTCTTCCTTATGCAATGCGCCCTGTAGAAGCACATTGCTGTGAAAGGTCATATTATTATTTATGGAGGTAATATCAAAGTATGATTTACGATGTATTCACTTATAATGGAGAAGTCGCCATGCTTAAACTCCATTTAAGCATTCTTAATGATTATGTACATAAATTTATTATTGTAGAAGCAAACAGAACATTCACGGGCATATCAAAAGGATATTATTTAATGCGAGACTATCGCTATTTCAAACATTGGTGGCATAAAATAGACTATTACATGGTTAATGAATGGGATGATGTTGACCTTTGGCGACAAGCAATACAAAGCCCTAATACACAAGGCGCCGAACACTGGAAAAGAGAGTTTTACATTAAAGAGTCAATCCATAAAGCTCTTAAGAAATCAGACATACAAGATGACGATATATTATTCATTGGAGATGTAGATGAAATCATTGATCCATCGGCTGCATTTGAAAGTGAAACACCCATTAAAGCGAAGTTGCGAGTCTATTCTTATTGGTTAAACAACCGATCTGATGAGAAGTTTTGGGGAACACTTATCTGCCAGTATAAAGATATTAAAAATAAATGTCTTAATCATATACGAAATGACAAGTCATTTTACTCAAAAGGTGATTACCTTGGCTGGCATTTTACTAATATGGCCGGGGAGGAAGAAATAAGACGTAAACTCAATAGTTCTTATACAGGCGAGAGTTACAATACACCCGAAGTTCAACAAAAACTTGCACAAAGAATTGCATCAAATAATGATTATATGGGACGAGATTTTATATTCAAACTTGATGAATCCGAACACCCGCAGTGGCTTAAAGAAAATAAAGAAAAATTTATTTCTCTATACAAAACATAAAATGGAACAAAAATGGAGAATTGAAACAAAAGATATGAATAATAAAAAGATAACCCTCATCGTAGAACCAGGTAATTTTTCTTTTGAGGAAAAGCAACGCAGTGTTTCTATCGGAGAATTAACCCAAGTTATGGGAATAATCCAAATAATGAATAACAATAATTACAAAAAAATGGAGTGTTCTTTAATAGCGGGTTAGTCTTCAAATTTTTGTTTAGGATGTATCCGAAAATAAATTGCAAGATATCCAAGCACGCCTTCAATAAAGAAAAGATATGCAGGAGGAATCTGTTCTCTTATTCCTGTAACTCCTCCCGTAAGAAACATAATTACTATCATCCATACCGTGCGCGATTTTAATGATTGAAAGAATTTATTCATTTTTTTTTATTAAACTAATAAGTTTTTCATACAAACTTTTTAATAATGTGAGTTTACTAATTATAAGCTCATTTTTTGTTTGTATGCCCAAATATGGAGCAGGATCGACAGATGCGGTACCGTATTCATTTTTTAATCCTTCATATTTATCAGGAGCAATTTTTTTATTGAATGATAAACTGAAATGAAGATGAGCGCCGGCCGTAGGATTCGTATTATCCCAATAAGGAGTCGCAGTAGATATAACGAATCCTGAATTACCTTCTTCTCCTATTATATCGCCGCATTTTACTTTTTGCCCTATTATTACTTTTATTTTTGAGAGATGCGCATATCCTGTAATTACCTTATAAGTAATTCCTCCATCCAGAAAATCAAATGAATGAAGATAGATTTGGTTGCCCCCTAATGCATTACTTTCTGCTATACCCAATATTGTTCCGTCGTGTGCCGCACAAACAGGCGTACCATAGGGCATGGCAATATCTATGCCATTATGACCCATTTTAGCAGGATAACCCGGGATTGCTTTTGCATACAATTCGGGATTCTCACCAAAGAATTGAGTAATATTTCCTCCCTCTGTATGATAAGTAAGTTTTGATCCTTTCAGGGGATTTTGAAGTTTGAAATTAAGCATAAAATTTATTTTTAATCCATTCTATTACAAACGAACCAACAAATGCGATTCCCGCAGCGAATCCAAATATATATTTTAGTCTTCCATTAAGTTCTTCAAGTCTTTTTGTAATGGACTCATGAGCTTGAATATCATTT
>Ga0114944_1000485_pt1 | contig 10366 bp, 7 predicted proteins | sample OV2TP2_FD_89582 | JGI IMG/M metagenome (GOLD analysis project Ga0114944, IMG submission 89582) | Hot spring microbial communities from Beatty, Nevada to study Microbial Dark Matter (Phase II) - OV2 TP2 | ecosystem: Environmental > Aquatic > Thermal springs > Hot (42-90C) | place: USA: Beatty... | reverse complement strand
TGATGTGGGTGATTGGCGCCGGCGCCGGGCAAGGCCCGGTAGGGCTCACGCCGCCGAACACCGCTCCGCCGGGTGCGCCGGTGGCCTTGCACCATCAGATCGGTCCCCAGCAACTGGATGCAGTGTTTGTCGATGGCAATGGCGTGGTGAACGTGATGTGGGTGGTCGACGCGGGCGCATGGCAGGGTCCGGTGGGGCTCACGCCTCCGAACGCCGCGCCGCCAGGTGCGCCGGTGTCACTGGTTAATCAGGGAGGGCCCAGTCAGCTTGATGCGCTGTTCGTGAACGGCAATGGAGTGATCAACGTGATGTGGGTGGTCGACGCGGGCGCATGGCAGGGTCCGGTGGGGCTCACGCCTCCGAACACTGCGCCAATGGGCGCGCCGGTCGGCATCGCCGAACATCCCGGCGACTTACTCGAGGCGTTTGTTGTTTCGACGAGCAACGTGCCGTCGACGATCTCGGTGAGCGGGCTGCAGGCGTGGTCGAACGTGACCCAAGTCGGCGCGGGGTTCGGCACGCGGGCGATCATCCACGAACTGGGTCACGCCTTGGGGCTGCTCCACGAGCATCAGCGTCCGGACCGCAACTCTTTCGTGACGTACAACGCGGGAAACGTGCGGGCGGGAAGGCAGGGGGACTTCAACATACCCGCGGAGGCGCAACCGTTGGGGCGCTACGACTACGCAGCGATCATGCATTACCCATCCGCGGCGTTCTCCGCACCCGGCATGGGCCCTACTCTGGTGTCGCTTGCCGGGGTCACGATCGGGAATGCGGCTGCACCGAGCGCGGAGGACGCGCAGGTGGTTCAGTACGTTTACGGCCGCGTGACAACCCCGGGCGCGCGGCTCGACGCCGAGTTTCAGGTGAGCGACCAGCAGTTGACGGTGGCGTTCAGCGACGTGTTCGGCGGCGTTTCAGTGATGTGGGTGGTTGGAGGCGGGGTATGGGAGCCGCCGGTGCAGATCGCGCTGCCGCCCAACACCGTGCCGCCCGGCGCCCGGGTGGCCTTGCATCACCAGGCCAGTTTGAACCAGCTCGACGCGGTGTTTGTCGACGGCAACGGAGTGGTGAATGTGATGTGGGTCGTCGGGATGGGAGCCTGGCAGGGGCCGGTGGGTCTGACGCCGCCCAACACCGCGCCGCCGGGGGCGCCAGTGGCTTTGCACCATCAGGTTGGCCCCAACCAGCTCGACGCAGTGTTCGTCGGCAACAACGGGGTAGTGAACTTGATGTGGGTGATCGGCGGCGGTGCGTGGCAGGGCCCCGCCGCGCTGACGCCACCGAATACGGCGCCGCCAGGCGCGCCGGTGGCCTTGCACCATCAGGTTGGCCCCCACCAGCTCGATGCGCTGTTCGTGGATCGCAACGGTGCGGTGAACGTGATGTGGGTGATCGACGGCGGTGCGTGGCAGGGCCCGGTCGGGCTCACGCCACCGAATACGGCGCCGCCGGGTGCGCCGGTGGCCTTGCACCATCAGGTTGGCCCCAACCAGCTCGACGCAGTGTTCGTCGGCACCAACGGGGTAGTGAACGTGATGTGGGTGATCGGCGGCGGTGCGTGGCAGGGCCCCGTCGGGCTGACGCCACCCAACGCGGCACCGCCGGGTGCGCCGGTGGCTCTCCATGATCAGGCAAGCTCCAATCAGCTCGATGCGCTGTTCGTCGACGGCAATGGTGTGGTGAACGTCATGTGGGTCGTCGGCGGTGGCGTGTGGCAAGGCCCCGTCGGGATCACCTAAAGCGGAGATTGGCCGTTGATCCAGATGGCCTTGATTTGGATGGCCTTGCCGGCGTCGGCGAGGCGGTTGAACGCTTGGGCGAATCGTTCGGAATGTTTCTCCAGGCGGTGACTGCGGCAAGTGTTTTCGCGGCGATGACGTTGGAGACGCACATCAATTGCGTTGCCGCCGCCGAACTGACCGGCCAGTTACTGGAGTCGTTTGATCGCCTGTCGCACGAAAGCAAGTGCTCTTTCTGCCCCGTCTTCTTGGAAGGAATGCGTTCGATCCGGGCACGCAACCGTTCCAAGACTTTAGAGCGCTGGTACAACGACGAAATCGGCTCATGCATACAAGAAACCGCGACAGGATCTTGTCCGTATCTGGTGGAGCCGTAGCGCAGGATTTCTTCCAGGATCAGATTCGTCTGGCAGAACACTTTATCGACACTGCCAGGCGGATGGGCGCCGCCTTAGCGGCCCTTCTCGGAAAAGCGCCACCCATGTGGGTCGACAATTCCACCGAAACGTACTATCGCCTTGCTCAGGATGACGCGGATTCGAACAGCGCAGTCTAACCCGCGAATGGAGCCGACGCGCTATGGATTCACGCGCGCGCGGCTCATTCGCAGCCGTTAGACCGACGAAGACAAGATGAACGAGATTTGCTACTTGTGCGGCCGGCTCATCGCGGCTGACCGTTCGGTCGATCACATTCCTCCCAAGCAGTTCTATGCGTCGTCGCTTCGCAGTACGCTCAATCTGAGTCAGTTGGTAACGCTTCCGACTCACGGCGTGTGGGTTCCGGAAATTCTGGCGCATCGATTCCGGAAATTCTGGCCGGTTGATTAACAACTATATGTGATCCCTCAGACGTGGTGGGGTCGTCAATCCCCAGATGCTTCGTTCGCATCGACGGACCATCCAGCGCCACCGAGAGATCATCGATCAATTCCGCTGCCGTCACGAAGAGCGCATCAAAGCCGTGCTGAATGGCGCGGCTAACACCGATCAGCCCTCCCGCCGTCACGCGATGGGCGTAGAAGAAGAGCGCGGGTTGGGCACTGCGTCATCGCGGTGTCAGCGCTGGAAACGAAGATCCGTGGTAAAGCCAACTCTCGCAAGCCCTCTCGCGCCGCTCGGGGTAAAGTCATGGCCGTGGTGACCGCACTTCAACCCAAGCAGTTCTTTCGGGGGACCTGGACCGGACCTGGCGAACTCGTTGCGCATCCTTTACTCCGGTGGTGTGCGCCAAGTGCCAGCGCCTCCGCATGAGCAGCGAGCCGCGCTGGCTTTCCGAGACGGTCTGGCTCGTCTGCGACCGGCTCGAGCTTTCGTCCGGCCGCGTTATCGAGCGTAAGATGTTTGCCGAGATCGTCGTTCCTGACCGTAACCGCATCCACGGCACTGCGGACGACATGCCGTTCGGCGCCGACATCCTGCTACACGAGTCAGGTTTTCGCTTCACTCCGTACTACGCGCTCGTCCGTCTCGGTGGCTTCACCTTTCGCGTGCGCTGCATCGACGAAAACACCATCGATAGGGACGGGTTCATCCACGATCTCGTGAGGATGTATTTCTACGGGTTCCCGGTGGCGACGATGCGGATCAGTCCAATCACGCGACGGGTATCGGAGCCGTCTAACGACGGGTTGGAGCGGACGCGCGCATGAACCCGGAGTTCTTCTTGCGGGGCGATCCGGGACATTTGGCGTAGAATGCGGGTGCTCGTCGCGATCGCGGCGGTCCTCAGGAGGATCCATGAAGAGCATCACAGCAGCAGTCGCAATCGGGTTGTTGGCACATCTCGCCGTGGCCACGAATGAATCCCGTCTGCACGCGCAGCAAACGACCGTGTGGGCGCCCAAGCCCGCCGAGACGCCCGCTTACGTTTCGCCGCAGCGCCCGCACGTCAAGTTATCGGAGCTCAAGGCCCGTCACCGAGGACAGCAGGAATGGCGCGAGCTCCTCGTCGACGATGGTCATCTGCAGGCGGAGTACATTTCCTCTCCACCGGGGTCGACGGTGTCGAAGCGGTTTCATCCCGACTCGCGCGCGTGGTGGGTGGTGGTCGACGGACAGATGCGGGTCGAGATTGAGGGTCAGGCGCCGTTCACGGCGACCAAAGGCTCGCTGGTACAGGTCCCGAAGCAGACGATCTATTCAATGGAAACGATTGGCGGGCAACCGAGCCTGCGTTTTGCCGTGAATATCTCCAACGCCAAGACGCTTTACCCGCAAGACGTACAGCCACCCACGCACGCCCGAATGAATTATCTCTCGCTTATCTTCAACCGCAGGGCGGCACCGTACGAAAACGGCAACCAGCCGCATGTCAATCTCTACGAAGCCGCGAAAGCCGCGAAATACACCGGCGGAGCTTTTGTTCGCGACGAGAAGGCGTCGGCGTCCATCATTTATGGGTACGAGAAGGACCTGCCTCCGCTCGATCCGACCGATCGCGGCCATTTTCACCCGGAGAGCCCTGAGTTCTGGCTCGTCATGGCGGGGCACATCCGCTACGCGCTGGAGAACCTCGATGTCTTTGTTGCCGAGGAAGGCGACGTGGCCTACGTCCCAGCGTCAACGTACCATCTCGCTCGATTCTATGGTCCCGGTCCGTCGAGCCGGCTGGCCATCACACGGTTCATGAACAACTCGCAGGTGAGGGAACGCTAGTAAAACAGTACGCCGATCAGAAACAGGAAGATCCCCGCCATCACGACGTACTGCCAGACTTCCTGTTTGTCATCGGAGGGGATGAGCTGGAAGGAAATGTTGCGGTGTGAGTCGACGATGTCGTGGATGAAGGTGCTGGCGCTCAGCCCGATGCTGTCGATGGTGAACACCTTACCACCCGTCCGCTGCGCGATGTACGAGAGACTGTCCATGTTGAGCCGCGTGTGTTGCCCTTCGAGCTCCTCCGCAAGCGAAGCATCATAATCGCGGCCCGGGTCGTAATCACGCAGAACCTCGGTCAGCGGCATGCCGGTCCGCGTGCCAATCCCAATCGGATAGACGGCGAGGCCGCGCCGTTGAAACTCCGCGAGCGCCACATCGAGCCGCTTCGCCTGCTCCGCGTCCGCAAGGTAGTAATCCCCGTCGGTGAACAGCAGCACCAACCGGTCGCTGCGCCTGACCGGCTTCCAGTCGTCCTCATCTTCGCCCGCCTGAAAGCGATCCTGATTGTCGACTGACTGATAGATGTTCTCGAAGGCGCTGGCGACATCGGAATCCCACGGGAAGGCGTCGCCAGTCAGCGTCTCGGGCGGCTTCAACTTACCAGCCACATCCATCAAGCGCTCCGCATTCGTCGAGAGATGGACCTTTCGAATGGTGGTCCCGCCGAAGACGTAAAGGCCCGATCGGTCGCCGACGCGCAGAATATCCTGACCCTGCAGGTTCAAGATCTCGCGGACCACGACATCGAGACGTGACGGACCCAGATCCTTGACCCACATCGACGACGAGCCGTCGACGGCCGCGATGACGTCCACGTCTCCTCGCTTGAAACTCGACCCGCCGTAAACGAAAAATGGACGGGCGGCGGCGAGCGAGGCCGTGGCCAGGACGAAAACGGTGAGGAACCAGAACTTGACGTGGCCGATAAGCGGATAGGACGAGCCGTGGGTCCGGATCGGCCGCATCGACAGCTTGATCACCCAGATGACCATCCCGAATAGGAAGAAGGCCGCTGCCAGCAGCACGAAGACAAGATACTCGGGGTTGGCGAACTCGACGTTCTGACGGGCAGAGGCGAACCATTCAGCCATGACGCGCTACTTTTTGCGGCACCTCTGACGATGCGATCTCAAATGCAGAATGTCGAATGCTGAATGCAGACTACACCCGCTCTGCCTTCTGCATTCGGCCGTCTGCCTTGTGCATTGTGCATTCACGCTGCGGTTTTAAGCCGCGTGTTACCCTCGCCGCCGACGGATCGGCGTACCCTCGCCCTTCATCTGTTCCAGCTCCGGTGGCTCGGCCGCCTTCGGCAGCTCGAGCGCTCGACGCACGGCGTCGGCGTCACTGGTGAGATCGTAGTTCCACTTATAGGCGAACCTGTCCGCACCGTCGCCGCGGATCGCGCGCTCGAAGTCCGGATTGATGAGCTCCATGACCTCCTGGATAATGGCGCCCTTCTGGGCCTCCGACTTGCGATCCCCACCCTTAATCTCCCGGTAGCGGCGCTGCGCGATCCGAAACTTCGCGCAGCCGAGCAGATACGCGGCGCGCGGATCGTCGATCTTGCCCTCCAGGTCGCTGACGACTGTCGCGTAGTCACCTGTGAGATAGCTGTAGGCGGCGCGCTGCAGGAATGAGTCCTGAAAGAGATAGGTGTCGGCCAACCCCTCGAGACCCCAGGCCCGGCTCGCCGCGTAGTACCCGGTTACCTGGTCCAATTCGATTTTCGCCGCCTCGAAGTCGTTGCTCCGAACGTTCTCGGTGAGCGCATCGAGATGGGCGTAGAAGTTGCCCAATGTGCTCGCCGGCGCGCCCAGGACGACGAGAAACACAAGCGCCAGCACAAGCGTCACGAGGAGCCGAACGGAGTTCTGCCGATCGAAGAGGTTCGCTAGCCGCATGACACCAACCTCACATGATCAAAAATCACCAAATCGCCACCTACGGATCCGTTCCCCAAAACAGCTCGGCCACGAAGCCCAGTGGCAGGCCGATCGCCAACAGCGCCATACTCACCAGCAGGAACCGCGAGTAGATCGGCACCTTGTAGGCCCGATGCTTGATCTGGTACCGCACCGCTTCTCGTGAATCGATGGCCTGATACGCCTTGAGCAGGCTATCAGGATCCCGGACGTCAAAGTACTCACCGCCATATTCACGAATTTGCTCGATCAGCCTCGGGGTCGTCGGACGCCCGAAGCTGCCGATGCGCGGGTCGCTGGTGTTGATGTAGATGATGTATGGCACGATGTTCCGCTTGTTCAGCTCGGCCAGCTCATCGTCTGGAAACTCGTCGACGGCGGCGTCGCTGATGATCAGCACGGCGCGATGCTGCCCACCCTTGTGCCCCGAGCTGACCTCGTCTTGGTCGAAGTGCTTGATGATCGACTGGAGGGGCCGGATGATATTCGTGTCGCCTTCGGCCGGAATGATCCGGACCTTGTCGCGAGGCACGACCATGGCCTTGTCGATCCGCTGGCTCATCACGTACGGCGCGTCCCAGACCTGGAAGTAGTACAGCTCGTCATCCATGACGAAGTCATCGACCATGTACGGATAGGTCGAAAACAGCCAGAACGAGACGCGATCGTTCTTCGCTCGCCGCATCTCGAGAAACTTGAGGTGCGCCTCTCGGGCGACTTCGGCCTTCGACTTGCCGGTTTCCGGCATTTCCCACGCCATCGATCCCGACACGTCGACGAGATCGACCCGCACGCGAGATTCGACCGACCCCGCCACCTCTTCGGTCGCCGTCAGGAACGGATCCGCGACCGCCACCAGCAACAGCGCGACGGCGCCCGCCAGCAGGAGCTTCGGCGTGCTGTAGAGAAGCCGCACCCAGAGCCGTTTCTGATGCCTGCGGTCGATCAGATGCCCTGAGTGATACCTCGAGTACTTCCGCCGCCTGCTGATGAGGCGAACGAGCGTGAGACCCGCCGCAACGAGGAGCAGGAGCGACAGCCACCAGGCCAAGCCGATGTCGCCATACCGGACCTGGTCGAACTCGGTCTGAGAGAACTGCTGCAGCCCCTTATTGACGAACTCGACGAACTGCTGCCATGACATCCCCATGCTTAGCAACCCGGCTCTCCTTCAAGAGGTTCAAGGGGTTCAGGAGGTTCAAAAGGTTCAAGGGGCTGAACCCTGGACCTGCTGAACCTGTGAACCCTCTGAACCTGCCGAATCTCTGGAACCCCTTGAGCCTCCTGAACACTCCTGAACCTTCTGAACCTTCTGAACCCTTTGAACCCTTTGAACCCTTTAACCCTGCTGAATCTCCCGACGGCTTAGTTCTGCCCCAGCAGTCCCTTCACGCGCTCGAAAGCGCGTACGTGCGGCTGCAGCCTCGCCAGCGAGGTTTCGATCGCCCGGACCTCTTCGGCCGGATCCGCACCCGACGTCGGCACGCCGCGCTCGAGACCGCTCTGGTACGTCACCAACCGGCTCGCGAGATCCAAGAGCGCATCCTTTCGGCCGCTGTCACCCAGCCGTGTCTCGACGTAGCGCTTGATGTCCTTCGGCGTGTCACCAGGATTGACCTCGGGCAGCTCGGCCCGCAGGTATTCCCGGAACGAAATCACCAGATCGCGCTCGACATCGAGCAGCACGCGACCGTTTTCGCCGGGCGCCATCGCGCCAAGCGCCCTGAGCTGCCGCCGGAGGTGTCGGCGCGCACGGCTGCGGCGGGGCTCGTCCGGCATCTGCGCGTCGAGCTGATCGAGCTCATCCGCCAGCTTCTGCTTCACGGTCGGCGCTGGCCTCGGCCGCCGCGCCACCCTCACCAGCATGATGCCCCACAGCAGCAGCGGCAGGGGGGCCACCACCCATGCAATAGTGCGGAAGAAGGTGGCCTGTGCCGTAAAGTCGCCGAGCTGAATCGTGTCTCGGACGTCGAGAAATGCCTGTTCCGTGATGGTCGAGACGTAGCGGACGAGCTGCGGATCGGTTTCGTACTGCAGCACTTCAGATTCCTCGATGTCCTGCCCGACGTCACGAATCAGCCAGTAGAAGCTGAAGGTCGGGAGAATGTAGCTGGCCTTGACCGGATTGATGATGCGGAACTTGTAGACGAAGTCCCAGATGTGTTCGTCGCCCACTTGCCGCTTCTGGACCTCCAGGGCGACCCCTTCGAACGGCGCCACCGGCAGATTCTCGGGCGCCACTCGGTCCTCGAGCACGATGATCTCCTTGCCCTGATCGATGAGATCGCGAAACCGGACCCGATAGACCTCGGTGATGAGGTCGCCCGTCTTGGCGACCGTCGGCTCGGGCGGCAAGCTCGCGATGGCGAGTGGCAGATCCTGCTTAACGGTATGTGGGTTCTCTTGCGCGAGGCCTGGCGCGGCCACGAGCGAGGCTAACAGCACCGAGACGACAGCGATACGCCTCATTCTTCTCTCCACGTGCAGTCAAGGCCGGCCGATTTTCCGTTCTGCATCGACATTGTGCATCCCGGGCGCGTTTCTCAGCGCCCCGCTACCGGCCCGCCCTGGTCATCAGAAACTTGAACAGCTGCTCGAAATAGTTCTCCGGTGTCAGCACCACCGAATCCACGCCACATTCCCGCTTCAGACGCACCCGAAGCGCGTCGCGGGCTTCCTCGATGTGCTGGCGAATGGCCCGCGCCTTGCGCGCCGAGATCACCGTCTGCTCGCCGGTCTCCATGTCAGAGATCCGGATGTAGCCGAAGTGCCGGTGCACCTGGTACTCATCCGGGTCATCGAGAATGAGCACCATCATATCGTGCTTCCAGGCCAGCCGGCTCAACAGCTTGAAGTCGATCGACGCCTGGTCGTTGATGAGATCCACCAGGTCCGACATGAGCACCACCGAATGCCGGAACTTGAGCCGCGCCGCCACGAAGTGGAGCGCGACGGAAAAGTCCGCGCGCCGCTTCGACGGGAACTCCCGCTCGAGCCGCAGCTTCTCGAAGATCTGGTGCGCCATGTAGAAGATCTGCGCGCTGCCCAGCTTCGGCTTCAGATACAGCTCGATGCGATCCGAAAAGCCTAACAGGCCGACCGGGTCGTGCATATTGGTCCGCGTCAGCCCGAGGCCGCCGATCAAGTCCAGCAAGAGCAGCGCCTTGTTCGAGTCGTGCGAAATCTGAAACAGCGTCGAATATGACAGGTCGACGACCAGCAGCATCCGGAGCTCCTTCGGCTCCATCCGCTCGATCTTGAACAGCTTGTGCGGATACGTCCGAAGGCTCAGCGTCCAGGCGATGTCCTTCAGCGGCTGCCCAGGTCTCCACTGATCCACGCCGACGATGTCGTACCCCGATCCCTGGAAGGCGCTCTTGTGCTCACCGAACCAGATGCTGAGTGACTTCTTCTTCGTCTTGATCCCGTGCTTGATCTCACGGAACCGGGCGAAGGCCTCCTCTACTTCCACGGAGGAACCTCCTGGTCACGGATGATCTGATCCAGCACCTCGTCTTTGGTGACCGAGAATTCCATCCCTTCCTTGAGCACGAGCCGGTGGGCCAGCACGTAGGGCGCGACCGCTTTGAGGTGGTCCGGCGTGATGACCATGTCGCCATTGAAGAAGGCGAAGGTCCGCGCGACGGCCTCCAGGTGAAAGTGAACGCGCGGCGAGATGCCAACCTTGATGTACTCCTTCACCGTCCGCGCCGCGCGGCCCTGAACGCGGTGGGGCCGCGTGTTGCGGATCAGCCGCAGCTTGTACTGCTGCCCGTACTCCGAGATCCGCACGTTGTCGAAGATGAAGTGGGCGATGTCGAGCACCTCATACAAATTGGTCAGCTTCTCGACCTTCTTCCCCACCACGTTGTGCGCGCTGATCTTGTACTCGTCCTCCTCCCGCTCCGGATCATTCATGCTGATGGACATCGTCGTCCGGTCGAGCTGCGCGACGGGGTTCGGGAACGTCCCCTCTTCCTCGCCGAAGATGTTCTCCGTGCAGATGACCATGAAGAAGCGGGGACCTTCGACGTCG
>Ga0114944_1000484_pt1 | contig 10373 bp, 4 predicted proteins | sample OV2TP2_FD_89582 | JGI IMG/M metagenome (GOLD analysis project Ga0114944, IMG submission 89582) | Hot spring microbial communities from Beatty, Nevada to study Microbial Dark Matter (Phase II) - OV2 TP2 | ecosystem: Environmental > Aquatic > Thermal springs > Hot (42-90C) | place: USA: Beatty... | reverse complement strand
GTGCTGCTGAAGGCGACGACCCTGGCGTGGCCCAAGGGCAGGCCCTTTACCCTTTGAAAGTACTCCGCATCCTTCGGATTGGAGCCCGGCCACCCACCCTCCACATAGTGGATGCCCAGCTCGTCTAGCTTACGAGTGATCCGGAGCTTGTCCTCTACAGAATATCCTATCCCCTCCATCTGGGCTCCGTCCCTGAGCGTTGTGTCGTACAGAATTACCTCAGCCATGGGTCCTCTCCTCTTACTCCTTGCAATCGTCCATGCCCCGATAGAATCGGGGCACCACGAAGGATCAAAATACCATCTGTCGCCCTGAGGAGCCAAGCGACGAAGGGTCTGGGGAGGGGTCCCCACCCCAGATTCTTCGTCCTTCCGCTGAAGGACTCAGAATGACATCTTCAGAGCAACGACCAGACGGTGTTTGTGCGTTAAAACATAAATCCCGTCCCTCGAGGGACGGGATTTGATTTCCCGTGGTGCCACCCTTCTTCTCCAAGAATAGGAGCGCTCGTTAAGGGTACGAGTTCATACCCTCATCACTGTAACGGGCGATGTCCCGGCCCGGCCTACTGGGAGCGAACCGTTCGGCGGGCGGCTCAGGAGCGATTTTCGAAGGGCTTTTACCACCTGCTCTCACCAGGCCAGGCTCGCTGTGTGAATCCAGCCCCCTACTCTTCTCCGTCGAAGCCTATAAGTTATGCGATGCTAGCACAGTAGCCAGTTATTGTCAACCACAGTTTGACACAAAAGAGGCAATCTTCTATACTTTTGGGTATCTTATTTGTGGCTAGCGGATTGTGAGAGTTCTCACAATCGCTTATCGACTTTCTTAAGAGTGGGGGCGCCGGTGGTTTCAAGAGTCCAGCAAGAGGCCAAAGACTACGTTCTCCGGATGGCTAAGGAGAACGATGTCAAGTTCATTCGTTTCTGGTTTGCCGATATCCTGGGGCATCTCAAAGGGTTTGCCATTACTGTGGAGGAGTTGTCTGATGCCCTGGACGAGGGTGTGGGCTTCGACGGTTCTTCTATTGAGGGCTTTGCGAGAATTGACGAAAGCGACATGTTCGCCCTTCCAGATCCCAGCACCTTTAGGATCCTTCCGTGGCGCCCTCGCCAGCAGGCCGTAGCCAGCATGTTTTGCGACATTATCACTCCAGAAGGAGCGCCCTTCGAAGGAGATCCAAGGTATGTCCTCAAGCGCAATGTCGCCAGGGCTGCCAAGCTGGGCTACACATTCTATACGGGGCCCGAGTGCGAGTTCTTCTATTTCAAGGCTGCTGATAACCCCGAGCCTCTAGATCAGGGTGGCTATTTCGAACAGACCCCCGCGGACTTGGCCACTGACCTGCGACGAGAGACGGTATTGAACCTGGAGGAGATGGGTATTCCCGTGGAATATAGCCATCACGAGGTTTCGAGCAGTCAACATGAGATAGTCCTCCAGTATGCCGACGCCCTGACCATGGCAGATAACGTGATGGTCCATCGCCTGGTGGTGAAGGAGATCGCCTTAAAGCACGGGGTCTATGCCACCTTCATGCCCAAGCCTATATATGGCATCAACGGCAGTGGCATGCATACCCATATGTCCCTGTTCGAGGGCGACCGCAATGCCTTCTATGATCCTGATGATGACCCCCTGCATCTCTCGCCGTTAGCCAAATCGTTCATTGCTGGATTGCTGAAACATGCGCCAGAGATAACAGCATTGACAAATCAATGGGTCAACTCTTACAAGCGGCTGGTCCCGGGCTACGAGGCGCCAGTCTATATCTCCTGGGCGAGGCGGAATCGCTCAGACCTGATAAGGGTGCCGGAGTACAGGCCTGGCAGAGAGAACTCTACTCGTATCGAATATCGAGCCCCTGACCCTGCCTGTAACCCGTACCTGGCCTTCAGCGTGTTGCTGGCGGCCGGTCTTGAGGGCATCGAACAGAGTTATGAGGTGCCTCCCCCTGTGGAGGAAAACGTTTATGAAATGAGCGAGGCCGAAAGGGCCAATAGGCGCATTGGGACTTTACCTGGAAACCTATGGGAAGCTGTCCAACTGGCTGAGAGGAGCGAGCTGGTGCGCCGCTGTCTGGGGGAGCATGTCTTCAAAAGCTTCATCCAGAACAAGAGGATCGAATGGGAGACTTACCGCGCTCAGGTCACCGATTACGAGCTAAAGCGGTATCTCCCCGTTCTCTGAGCGGGCGGCCGGCGAGATCCCTTAGACCCGGGAGGTGGTAGTGAGCACCAAGACTTTATACGATCCCAATTCTGAACACGATGCTTGTGGCGTTGGCGTAGTCGCAGACATCCTGGGGCGAAAGTCGCATCGGATGATCGAGATGGGCCTGGAGGTCCTGGATAGTCTTGCCCACCGGGGCGCATGCGGCTGCGATCCCAAAACAGGAGATGGCGGTGGCATGCTGGTCCAGATGCCCCACGCCTTTTTCCTCCGGGTTAGCTCAGAGCTGGGCTTTGCCTTGCCAGAGCCAGGCCAATACGGCGTAGGCATGATCTTTCTCCCCCAGGATGCCCATGAGAGAGCGGTCTGCCAGGGCATTACTGAGAAGGTGATACGCGAGGAAGGGCAGCGCCTCCTTAGTTGGAGAGACGTCCCCACTGATCCCAGCGACATAGGGCGCATTGCGCGCGAGTCTATGCCAGTTATTCGCCAGGTGCTCGTTGGCCGAGGCTCAGCCACGCCAGACCAGGATGCCTTTGAACGAAAGCTCTACGTCATCCGTAGAGTAATCGAGAACAGGGTGCAAAGGTCTGGGATCAAAGAGGTCAAGAGCTTCTACATACCCAGCTTCTCCTCCAACACCCTGATTTACAAGGGCCTGCTCATAGGGACGCAGCTACGGGGATTCTATCCCGACCTGCTCGATCCTGCCATAGAGTCGGGATTCGTGCTGGTCCACTCTCGGTTCAGCACCAACACCCTTGGCTCGTGGAGGCTGGCGCATCCCTACCGATACCTCGCCCACAATGGCGAGATCAACACCCTGCGAGGCAATATCAATTGGATGACCGCCAGAGAGGCTGTGATGACCTCTCGCCTGTTTGGCGATGACGTTAAGAAGCTTTTCCCCATCCTTATACCCGGAGGCAGCGATACCGCCACTATAGACAACGCCTTCGAGTTCCTGGTACTGGGAGGCAGGTCCCTTCCGCATGCCATGGCCATGCTGATTCCCCAGGCCTGGAACGGCGACAAGGATATCTCCCCCGAGAAGCGCGCTTTCTATGAGTACCACTTCTGCTTGATGGAGCCCTGGGACGGGCCCGCCCTCCTGGCGTTCACCGATGGCAAGCGCATCGGCGCCAATCTGGACCGCAATGGCCTCCGTCCCTTCCGATACACGGTAACTAAAGATCATCTCATCGTCATGGCCTCAGAGGCTGGCGTCCTGGAAATCCCTCCCCAGAATGTCCTCTACAAAAATCGACTTCGACCTGGGGAGATGATGCTCATTGACCCCCAGCAGGGACGTATCCTCTTCGATGATGAGCTCAAGATGGAGCTGGCCCATCGGCGTCCCTATGCCCAGTGGCTGGCGAAGAACCTGGTGAGGCTGGATGACCTCCCCATAATCTCCGATGTGCCTTCCAGGGACTCCGAGGCCCTCCTGGAGCGTCAGCAGGCCTTTGGCTACACCCTGGAAGAGCTGCGTATGATCACACAGCCCATGGCCGAGAATGGCGAGGAGCCGGTAGGCTCTATGGGCACCGATACGCCTCTGGCCGTGCTCTCTGACAGGCCGCAGCTCGTCTTTAGCTATTTCAAGCAGCTTTTTGCTCAGGTGACAAACCCGCCCCTGGATGCCATCCGAGAGGAGCTGGTTACCTCCCTGGAGGTTAATCTGGGGCCGGAGAGGAACCTCCTGGATGAAACGCCTGAACACTGCCGCCAGTTGAAGCTGTCATATCCTATACTGACCGACGAGGAGCTTGAGAGGATTCGGCGGATCCAGGTGCAGGGCCTGAAGGCCAGGACAATATCGACCCTGTTCAAAGTAAAGGAGGGGAAGGGGAACCTCGTGCAAGCCATGAACCGGGTGTGCCGTGAGGCCACCCAGGCGGTCCGCGAGGGATACAACATACTTATCCTTTCCGATAGGGGTGTGGATGAGAGCCATGCCCCAATACCCAGCCTCTTAGCCACATCAGGCGTGCATCATCACCTGATACGTGAGGGCCTGCGCACCCATGTTGGGCTTGTGGTTGAATCGGGCGAGCCCAGGGAGATAATGCACTTCGCGCTGCTCATTGGCTATGGGGCTGGCGCTGTAAACCCCTATATGGCTTACGAGACCCTGGCCGATCTGAAGCGGCAGGGCGTTCTGAACCCGAATATCGACGTCAAAACCGCCGAGAAGAACTTCATCAAGGCCATACATAAGGGGCTTCTGAAGGTGGCCTCCAAGATGGGGATATCCACCATTCAGAGCTACCGGGGCGCGCAAATTTTCGAGGCTCTGGGCTTGAATCAGGAGACCATTGACAAGTACTTCACCTGGACTCCATCTCGCATTGGCGGGGTAGGCTTGGACGTTATCGAAGAGGAGGCGCTGCAGCGCCATTCCAGGGCTTATGGCGGCTCCACCGTAGCGGCGGCTTTGGATCTGGATGTGGGCGGCCAGTACCAGTGGCGGCGAGAGGGCGAATATCACATGTGGAACCCAGAGGCCATAGCCAAGCTACAGTACGCCGCTCAAGCAAATAACTACAAGATATACAAGGATTTCGCCAGGCTCATTGACCAGCAGGACAGACAGCTATGCACCCTCAGAGGGCTGCTGGAGTTTAGGGCGCTGGATAAGCCTATTCCTCTGGAGGAGGTAGAGCCTGCTAGCGTGATCGTGAAGCGTTTTGCTACGGGAGCCATCTCCCTGGGGGCTATCAGCAGAGAGGCCCACGAGACCCTGGCCATCGCCACCAATCGTATTGGCGCCAGGAGCAACACTGGTGAGGGGGGCGAGGACTACCGCAGGTTTACCCCAGACCCTAACGGGGATTCCCGAAGCAGCGCCATCAAGCAGGTGGCCTCGGGGCGGTTTGGCGTTACCACCAACTATCTGGTGAATGCCAGAGACCTTCAGATCAAGATGGCCCAAGGCTCCAAGCCCGGCGAAGGCGGCCAGCTTCCGGGGCACAAGGTTGACGAGTATATCGGGTGGATCCGCCGCACGACTCCTGGTGTGGAGCTAATCTCGCCTCCTCCACACCACGACATCTACTCTATTGAGGACCTGGCACAGCTCATCCACGACCTGAAGAATGCGAATCCCCAGGCCAGAATTAACGTTAAGCTGGTGGCTGAGGTTGGCGTAGGGACCATCGCGGCCGGTGTGTCCAAGGCCCATGCCGATGTGGTTCTCATTAGCGGCGATAGCGGGGGAACAGGCGCTTCTCCCGAGTCCTCCATAAAGAATGCCGGACTGCCTTGGGAGCTGGGCATCGCCGAAACCCAGCAGGTGCTGGTCCAGAACGATCTGCGAGGCCGTATTGTGGTGCAGACAGATGGCCAGCTCAAGACCGGGCGTGACATAGCCATCGCCTGCCTTCTGGGTGCGGAGGAGTTTGGCCTTTCTACGGCCCCCTTGGTAACGCTGGGATGCATTATGCTGCGAAAGTGCCACCTGAACGCCTGCTCTGTGGGCATCGCAACTCAGGACCCGGAGCTGCGCAAGCAGTTCGCTGGCAAGCCAGAGTACGTCATCAATTATTTCTTCTTCCTGGCCGAGCATCTGAGGGAGATCATGGCCCAACTGGGATTCCGCACCGTTAACGAGATGGTGGGCCGTGTCGATAAGCTGGATGGCCGAAAGGCGATAGATCACTGGAAGGCTCGCGGGCTCGACTTCTCCGCCCTGCTGCACCGTCCTGAGGCATCGGATGAGGTGGCGACGTATTGCTGCCAGGCCCAGGACCACGGCCTTGACAAGGCGCTGGACCACAAGCTGATCAACCTGGCCCAAAGCGCCCTGAACGGCGAAGGCCCTGTGAAAGCCCGGCTTCCCATTCGCAACTCTAACCGCACCGTAGCCACCATGCTTAGTGGCATGGTGGCCAAACGCTACGGCGAGGAGGGTTTGCCTGACGATACCATTGAATTTCACTTCAGGGGCTCGGCAGGCCAGAGCTTTGGCGCTTTCCTGGCCAAGGGAGTCTCGTTAACGCTGGAGGGAGATGCTAACGACTATATGGGCAAAGGGATGTCCGGAGGGCGGATTGTCGTTTACCCGCCTAAGGGGTCATCCTTCATTCCAGAGGAGAATATCATCACGGGAAACGTCGTTCTTTATGGCGCTACAGGGGGCAGGGCCTTCGTTCGGGGTATGGGAGGCGAGCGGTTCGCCGTGCGCAACAGCGGTGTCCAAGCTGTGGTAGAGGGTGTGGGAGACCACGGCTGTGAGTACATGACAGGTGGCATAGTAGTGGTGCTGGGAAAAACAGGGCGAAACTTCGCAGCAGGTATGAGCGGCGGGATAGCCTATGTCCTGGATGAGGATGGTCGTTTCCGAAGTCGGTGTAACATGGGAATGGTTGAGGTGGGCGTCGTAGAGAGCGCCGAAGATCAGATGGCCCTGCGCCAGATGATTGAGTGGCATATTCATTACACCAGCAGCGATAAAGCCCGAAGGATCCTGGACCACTGGGGGCAGAGCCTGCCGAAGTTCCTCAGGGTCATGCCGGTGCCCTATAGAAAGGTCCTGGAGGCCCAGAAGCGCAGGCAGCCCAAGGAACTTGAGTTAGTGCTCAATGGGCAAACCGCTAGGATTTAAGGACCTGGGCCGCCAGCCACCAGAGCGCCAGCAAACAGCAGAACGCATCAAGCACTGGCGTGAGATTTACCAGCCCTGGCCAGAGGAGAGGTCCAGAGAGCAGGCTGGCAGGTGCATGGACTGTGCCGTACCATTCTGCCATACCGGGTGCCCCCTTGGCAACATCATCCCCGATTTCAATGACCTGGTATATCGCGGGCGATGGCAGCGCGCCCTGGAAGTCTTACATGCCACTAACAACTTTCCTGAGTTCACCGGTAGAATCTGTCCAGCGCCCTGTGAGGCCTCCTGCGTCCTCAGCATAAACCAGGACCCCGTTACCATCGAGTACATCGAGAAGGCCATTGCAGACCGCGGGTTTCAGGAAGGATGGATAAGGCCGGAGCCTCCCTCTCACCGTACGGGCAAGAAGGTGGCAGTGGTGGGTTCCGGGCCGGCGGGCCTGGCGGCAGCCCAGCAATTGAACCGCGCGGGACACACCGTTACCCTTTTCGAGCGGGATGAGTACATTGGCGGCCTGCTGACCCTGGGCATTCCCGATTTCAAGCTAGACAAATCTGTAGTTCAGCGGCGAGTCCAACTGATGGCGGAGGAGGGGGTAGTCTTCAAGACGGGTGTAAATGTGGGTGTTGACCTCTCCGCTGAAGAGCTGCGTGCCAGCTACGATGCCATATGTTTGACATTCGGTGCTACCCAGGCCCGTGACCTGCCCATTCCTGGGCGGGAGCTAAAGGGCGTGCACTTTGCCATGGAGTATTTGACCCAGCAGAATCGGCTCCTGGCTGGCCGAAGGGTAAGTTCGTCTGCGCGACTCACGGCGGAAGGGAAGCGGGTGGTGATACTGGGCGGCGGAGATACCGGCGCCGATTGCCTGGGCACTGCTCATCGCCAGGGGGCAGAGGTGGTCTATCAGTACGAGCTTCTGCCAATGCCCCCGAATGCGCGCCGGCCTGATAATCCCTGGCCCTACTGGCCCATGGTCATGAGTAGCTCCGCAGCCCATGAAGAGGGCGGCATCCGGGACTATAGCATCCTTACCAAGAGCTTTTCAGGGCGTAATGGCAGGGTAGAAAAGCTCCACGCCGTGCGCCTCGAATGGGTTTCAGACCAGAATGGCCGCCCTGCAATGAAGGAGATTCCCGGGAGCGAGTTCGAGGTGGAGACCGAGATGGTTCTTCTGGCCCTGGGATTTGTGCATCCCGAGCACTACCTGCCAGACGCCTTGGGGGTAAAGCTGGACGCCCGCGGCAACGTGTCCGCCGGCGATAATCACATGACCAGCATCCCGGGCATTTTTGCGGCCGGCGACGCCCGACGCGGCCAGTCGCTGGTGGTCTGGGCCATTGCGGAGGGCCGCGAGGCTGCTCATCATATGGACAAATACCTTATGGGCTCCACCCAGCTTCCGCGCAGCCTTGTGGGTGCGCTCCCCAGGGCATAGGGCTGTCCTACTCTCCGCGAACAGTATCAGTGGGGCGTGTCACTAGATATACGTCCTCCTATGTTATACTTTTCAGTAAATATAAGCCCTAGAAAGCAACTATGCGCAGATTTCGACTGGCGCTGGCACAGATAAATACCACTGTGGGGGACCTGGAAGGCAACTCCGCCAAGATCCTGGACTATATCTACAGAGCCCGGCAGCTAAGGGCTGATCTGGTGGCCTTCCCTGAGCTGGCCATAACTGGTTACCCGCCCGAAGACCTGCTCTTCAAGCCCTCCTTCATTCGAGACAACCGCCGCAAGCTGGATGAGATCATCGGCCACTGCCAGGGTATCACCGCAGTTATAGGCTTTGTGGATGCCCAGGGCGATATACATAACGCTGCCGCCGTGGCTCACAACGGCCGGCTTGTGGGGACCTATCACAAGATGTTCCTGCCCAACTATGGCGTCTTCGACGAGGACAGGTATTTCAAGGCAGGCTCTTCGTGTCCCGTTTTTGTTATCAACGGCGTGAGTGTCGGAGTGAACATCTGCGAGGACATCTGGTACGCCACCGGGCCCACCACTCTCCAGCGAGAGCTGGGCGCTGAGGTTATTATCAACATCAACGCCTCTCCATATCACGCGGGCAAGAGGGGATTCAGGGAGAAGATGCTGGCTACGCGGGCCAACGACAACGAGCTCTTTGTGGCCTATGTGAACCTCGTCGGAGGCCAGGACGAGCTGGTCTTTGACGGCGGCAGCATGGTGTTCAACGAAAAAGGCGACCTCCTCACTTTGGGCAAGCAGTTCGAGGAGGACATGGTGCTGGCGGATTTGGATGCAGACGATGTCTTCCGCTACCGGCTCCACGACTCCCGGCCGCGAAAGGACAGGAGCCCCTTTGGCGAAGGTGTCGTAACCTCCCAGAGGATCGTGGTCTCGCAGCAGCCCTCCTCTCTGGATAAGGCGCTGCTGGCTCAGGATAAGATGAAGCCCCTGGACTACGAGGCCGAAGTCTATTCGGCCCTGGTCCTGGGCACACGGGACTATGTGCGAAAGAACGGTTTTCAGAAGGTGCTCATCGGCCTCTCAGGAGGCATCGATTCCAGCTTCACAGCTATGGTGGCCGTAGATGCGCTGGGCAAGGAGAACGTAGTGGGTGTTACCATGCCCTCCCGCTTCTCATCCGAAGAGAGCATAAGCGATTCCAAGTGGCTGGCCAGCAACCTGGGCATCCCCTGCTGGGTCATACCCATCGAGGACCCCTTCGTCGGCTTTCTTGAAGCGCTCAAGGAGCCCTTCAAGGGGACGCAGCCCAACGTGGCCGAGGAGAACGTCCAGGCGCGCGTTCGGGGCGATATCCTCATGGCCCTCTCCAACAAGTTTGGCTGGCTGGTCCTGACCACCGGAAACAAGAGCGAGATGGCTACCGGCTACTGCACCCTCTATGGAGACATGGCTGGCGGGTTCGCTGTTATCAAGGATGTGCCCAAGACCCTGGTCTACAGGCTTTCGGCCTATCGGAATCAGCAGGCTGGCAAGGAGCTCATCCCCAGGACGGTGATGGAGAAGGAGCCAACGGCGGAACTGAGGCCCAACCAGAAGGATACAGACTCTTTGCCTCCATATCCCGTCCTGGACCCAATCCTCCAGGCGTATGTGGAGGAGGACAAGAGCTGGGATGAGATCGTGAGCATGGGGTTCGATGAGGCCACCGTCAAGCGGGTCATCCGCATGGTAGACACTAACGAGTATAAGCGCCGCCAGGCTCCTCCCGGCGTGAAGATCACCCCCCGTGCCTTCGGACGGGACCGCCGCCTCCCTATAGTCAACCGCTACCGCGGCTGGTAGCAGGCAGGGGGACTTCTTTTGGCTTAAAGGAGTCCCCCTGCCCCTCAAGAAAAGTGCATTTCTTGTTAACCGTTTATCCCCATGCTATTATGCGGAGAGTGGTTTGGTTAGTATTGATAGTTGAGCAAGGGGGTGGGCTATGACCAGTGAGAGGGAGAAGGCGCTGGACATCGCGCTGAGTCAGATCGAGCGCCAGTTCGGCAAAGGCTCGGTCATGCGCCTGGGCGAGAGCGCCCAGAGGGCCATGGCGGTGGAGGTCATCCCCACTGGGTCCCTGGCTCTGGATTTAGCCCTGGGCGTTGGCGGCATCCCCCGG
>Ga0114944_1000483_pt1 | contig 10377 bp, 13 predicted proteins | sample OV2TP2_FD_89582 | JGI IMG/M metagenome (GOLD analysis project Ga0114944, IMG submission 89582) | Hot spring microbial communities from Beatty, Nevada to study Microbial Dark Matter (Phase II) - OV2 TP2 | ecosystem: Environmental > Aquatic > Thermal springs > Hot (42-90C) | place: USA: Beatty... | reverse complement strand
TGAAGCAAGAATTTCAATGACGGTGGTCTTTCCCACGCCCGGCCCCCCGGTGAGAACATGTTTTCTGCTTGATTCAGTGTTCATATGGATGATCGTAAGTATAACATACCCGGCCTATCACTCTTTCCAAAAGAAAAGGCTCTAACGGAATTGTTAGAGCCATATATTACTACTGTGTAACCTTATGCGTGCACTCGGTTGTTTTCCTGTCAGGATGGAATCGTAATCGGCTTTGCAAAACGCCTCCTGCGCTCATGGGTATCTTTTATAACCTTGTTCATGGGAGTATCCTTGTCAAAAATAGTTATCTCAATTCCGTGCTTGCCGATCAGCTCAAAATTACGATGGCCAACTGCTTCCCAAAATTCTTGCCACCCGCTCCGCTCGCACATTTTATCTAACTCACTGGCCGTGTATCTCCGCCGGAACTTCACCGGACCCTCCTCCGGATCGTGAAGAATAATCGCGTCGGGATATTCATCACGCTCCTCTCTTGAAAGATGCGCGTACCGCTTGTCGTGATTTGCGTAATACACGTATTCCAGCCTTGGTTTCTTCAAATTACCGGGTTTCTTTCGCATACGAATTCTCCTTTTTTGTTAACGTTTATTCCGTAACCAATCAACCGTGACTTCGTGCCAGTCATGTTGCCAAACCTTCAATGCCTTTTTACCAACATCCCCCAAAAGCGCCACATAAAACTGCGGCTCTCGCAGCCAAATGGCGTTTAAGTTGGAAACAAGCTCCGAGACGTCAAACAAGCTTTGGGTGAAGAGCTTCTGTTCCTGCTCATTATAGAGCTTTATGGCCGTACGCCCAAGAGGAGAAAAATCAGTGTAGAACACGAGTGTTTTGATGCCAAGCCGTTCGGAAAGATACCGGCCGTATGCTTCTTCCAGCAAATCTTCCTTGTAACGCAACGCAGTAAGCCCGGCGGAACGCATGGCATTCATTACGAGATTTTCATACCGCGGCCGATTCTTCCACAGCGTAAGCGTGATATTTTTACGCCGCTGTAGCAAGGCTTCTTTCACCCAAGAGAGTACCCTGTCGCCGCGCGTATCCAGCGCGTAGATGAGACTCCAAAGCCACAAGTCGTTTCGCAATGAAAGCGTACGATTATCTCCCTCAAATGACGCTTTGGTTACGATTCCCCTTTCAATGAGTACGCGGATAAGAAAGCGCGTGAGAAGTTTTGTGGTAACAACGCGATGGTGAAAATTGATATACGCGTATGTGCGATAACGGTCAAACAGCAACGCTTCCAACGAATTAAGGGCGCGTTCGGAATACACCACCTCCCATACCCGTTCCTTTCTATCTTTGTCTTGATAGAGATAGGTGGACGTCGTAAGACGCCTAATGTCGTAGTTGCCATATTCCCCGCCAGCAAGCAGGCCGTCTCGTCGTATGAAGTCAATGCGGTCTGCGTCAACGTTGGAATCCACAAGCAGCTTCAGGGGATTGAGTGGACTTGCAGACGGGAAGTCTTTCTCTTTCATCAAGCGCAATAACGTACTGCGAATGGGATCTTCCATAGAAACATCCTGCGCAATACGATCCACCAATTTCGCGCCAAACGCCTCGTGCGGCTTGGTAAAGCCGCTTTCGCCAAACCACTCCTGTACCAGTATTTCCATCGGTATCTTATTCGCATCGGCATACGCTTCCAAAGAGCGTTCAAAGAGATGACTTAACGGCAAGTGGCCGATGTCATGCAAAAGCGCATACAGCCGGGCAACCTGCACAAACTGTTCCTTAGTTCTAACATCTGTTTCGTTTTTGAGGTTACGGACGTATGCGTTCCACTGCGGGCTTCCGGTAAGATTCTCCGCCATACCGCCAGCCACATGACATGCGCCGAGCAGATGTTCAAACCGCGAAATGTTGCTTGACGGATACACAAAATATGCGACATCCGCCTGTCTAACATTGCGCAACCGCTGGAATAGCGGATGATCTATAACATTGCGTTCCAGATTGGTAAAGCCGATATATCCATGCACGAGATCCCGCACCTGCGTGCGATATTTCAGCATACGTGCCTCCTTTTTCAGTGAGCTGACTTTTGTGGACAACATACTCTTATTGCTGTGGAATGTCAACGTCACTGTTAAAGCTTCATTCTCCACGCTCGCATAGTTCTTCCAAGTTTGCCAAAACCATCTGAACTGATTTATAAGGACTCGCTGGTAAGGAATTGATGTACTTGTATCTCTTGTACGCTAGTTTCCACAAATCTGCGAGCAGGTTATTCAAATTCAGTATAAGCGTATTCACAATTCTATCGGCTATTTCTGGTTTTAATCTTCCTGAAATACCTGGCCTTTCGGTTGGATACCGCATATGAACGGTGAGAGGACCAAGTTCTATTTGAAACATTCTTACGGCAGCATAGCGAATAACGCCGCTTGGGTGTTGGAGTAATTGATACAACCATGGGAACAGAAAATCAGGTTGATATTCTTTGTCGTGTAAAAAATACATGACTGATATTGCCATTACAAAGTTTTCTTGCCTCCATGGTTCCGTAATCTTTGCATACACGCCAGGTACTTCATTTATAATTCGTGCAATTTCTTTATATTTATCTTTTCCGCTCTGTGAGCTGTATACTAACTTGTTAATCCTCCGCAAAATTAGCCATTTTGTGAGAATGCCGGATTTTGCATTAAACTCAGAAAGGTTTTTATTCAACAACTTTAACTGCTCCGTGTTTTTCTGCGAATTCTTGTTGCTTTCGTCCATCTTAGATCCTATATCCCCTATGACCATCGTTAAAGCAATAAGGGCTTCACCAATTCCTTTGCGCTTAAAATTATCCGCCCCGTCGCCCGTGTTTAAATCCTTAAGCGCATCTGCTATAAAACTTTTGTAGTTTTTGTTTTCGGACATGAATTAGCTGTCTTATCTCTTCAAGAAAATATTATTTATACGTTAAACCCATTTCCTTTAACTTTTTGGTAATGTATTCTTTCGTTAATGGCTCATCATACCGAATTTCCAATAGCTTCAATCCATGGCGTGGGATCAGCTTTCTTCGCAATACCGTATATCTCCTCCGTTGTTCTGCGCGACCGGGACGCCTATCCATAAAATTGCTCGGCTTAAAATGCTGCTTCCCATGATATTCCACTACCAATTTGTGTTCCGTGAAGTACGCATCCACGCGCAGCCGCATGCCGGTATCCCCGCGTAGCCAGTCAAAAACACCTTTATTCCTATAAACTTCCTTGGTATGCAAAATGCTCGCCACAAGATTCCTGACTTCCGCGTTGGGACACCGTTGTAAACAGTTAGCGGTGAATACTATCATAAAGCGCTTGCTGTTCAGCATCCATTTTCAGAATAATATTCTCAGTATACCTTGATCGTGGTAGTGTATATTCAAGCTGATACATATTGTGTGTTAATTCCGCCGCCCGTTTTCCACTCATTTTAATATTCTGTTTTGTAAGCAATCGTTCCAATTCTTTGTAAATCGTATACGCCGCAAACGCAATGCAGATGTGAGCTTCAATACGCCGTTTGCGGTAATGGAAGATGGACCGCACCCGTAGATCAGTCTTGGAAATGCGGAATGCCCGCTCAATCTGCCACAGATGGCCGTACTGCTCAACAATTTTTCTCGGGGAAAGCTGCGTATTGGTGATATATCCCTTCAGGCCATCCCAATGCGTATCCGCTTCTATGTTGTTTTCATCTATTGCAACAACGATCTCGCCATCAAGTGCGAGGAACTTGTTGTAGCCACGATTATTGATATGCTCCTTCGTAAGCTTCCCGGATCTTACCTGTGCACGGAGTTTCTTGATTCCTTTCTCTCGATTGTATGCGTCCTTGCGCGCTCGCTTGTCGGTATACGTTACGATAAGCCGTGTCCCATCTTTCTTTTTGACCGTGAAGCTTTCCTTGTCTTTCATGCTTTTTGATCGTTCGAGTATTTCTGCTGTTACCTTGTCAGTTTCGTTCTTAATCCGCGCGCCTATGATAAAGCGATATTCGGCGTTTCCCAGATTCTCAAGGTTCTTTTTTGACAGCAAAGCCGCGTCAGCAACTACTGTTGGTTTCCCAAAACCGTATGTTCCCTGAATCTTTTGAAGCGTAGGCAGTAAGGTATGCCCTTCAAATGTATTACCCTCAAAGATATCATAGCCGATAGGAAATCCTCCCTTGCCAACCAGAAGACCAAGCATGATCTGTGGGCACTGAAATTTGCCATCCTTGCTAAAGCCGATTTTGCGCAAATCATCTTCGTCCTCCGCCTCAAAGTACAAAGTAGTCATATCGTAGAAAACAACGGAAATTATGCCACCGAGTGTTTTCTTTGTGTGTTCGTACGCAATGCGCTTAACTGTTTCTTTGTGTTTCTTGGCGAGTTTATCAAGGAAACGGTAGATCGAATCTGGTAGCAGGCGTACTCCGCGATACCGATACAGATAATCTACCGTTTTCAATTTACTGGTCGGATACGCAAGGCGTGCGATAACGAGATGACGAAAAAGCTGCTCTTTTATGATATTAAAACCAATACTATCGAATAGGGCGCCGAAGATAAGTTCCGGGCCAATGGCATGATCATCCTGAGTTTTCACACCCACCAAACGCCGTTGTGCGCCGAGATTGTTTTGTGCTAACAGAACGCCTTGTTGTATCAACTGCTCTACTTCGTCAGGATCTTTCGCTGATCCGATTGTTTGGATGACTTTATACTTCCCGTGAGATTTGTCGATTATCTGCACGCTTACGGTTCCACTTTTGTTCTTTTTCTTCCGTACAAACATGACCCCATTGTATCATTGGGACACCCAGTTTATGAATTTTTGAACGTGGTTAAGCCATAATTTGGTTGCTTACAAGAGGGGTGCGGAAGTCGGGAATGATAAAAAAGACCCAGTTCCGGCGTTGCCGAGAATCGGGTCTTTGTTGTCAAACACTTAGTGTCAGACACTAAGTGTTTGACATTTACAGGCGCGCATATTTGTAATCTCCACCGCTACTCCTTTATTCCAAACTCCAATCCAGCGTTTTTCCAGCCCAGAAGGGTTCTACGGTCCAGGGGCCAATTTCATATGACATGGGAATCAGAAACGGTTTGTAAATAAGCATGCGCGTGTGGGAAGCAGGCGGAAGTTTAAATATTCTTCTTGCGTTGCGGCTGGTGAAATTGACGAATGTCTCTGATCCTTTTTGCGACATGAGAAGATCCGATAATGTATGTGCAAAGATCGGCAAGAGAAAGGGGGCGGTGTAGGCGCCGCAGGCACAGGGCCCCGTTACGTGCTTTGTTTTCATGTCATGGGGCGCATCGTCACCAATTGCCATAACCCATGGATGGTCTTCACATACGAGCTGCACCAGATTTGTTTGATCCCACGGTGTTTTGTAGGGCGGTTTGCATACAGCGCCAACGTCGCCGTAGGCGGCGTCTTCGTTTGTTGCCAAGTGATGGGCGGTCAGCGTCAGATAGAATCGCCCCGTTTTTGCCATCTCTTTCCAAAACGGGATACATCGCGCATCTGATCCGTGTTCCCAGAAAAGAGTGGCGTCGGTCTGCAGAAGCATCTCCGCTATGGATAAGAATTGATATTCAGCATCCCGATTGGGGATCAACGGCCATGGATGTTCTGGATGAAGATGTATCCGCATACCGTATGTGGCGGCGTATCTGACTTTTTCCAGGAGATGGTGATAATACCGTATGCCTTTTCCAGAAAGTGTTGTCCGGAATTGTGGGTATATTTTTGCGTCGAAGATTCCGCAATCCGTACATAGCTCAATCTCCCGCGCCGTTGTTTTTTCAGTAAGCATTAGAAATGGTATGAATTCAAGCGCGCTTTCCTCCGGCACGCATGCTTTTGCGTAATCTATATACGAAGTTGCGTCATCTGCTCCACACAACCCGTTCTCTGTATTTGGCTGTGGTCCCAATACGTCAACGCCGCCTTCCAACGCACGCCAGATAAGATGTTTCATTATGTATCCCTCCCGCAAATGCGAATGGGGATTTACCATCGCATCAACTTCCACCCTAGTTTTTTGCAGTTTCATCGCGTCTCCTTTCCTTTTCAAGTAAGCGTTTTCATAGATTGATATACCATAACCATGAATAAAAGGGAAGATTCTTGTATTTTGCGATTTTTGTGATATGATGCGACTAAACATATTACAGAGGAGGTTTCCATGGATTTATCCGTTACGATTGGCGGGGTATATTACCCATCGCTCATTTCCAATGCGGCAGGGACGGCCAAAACCGTAAAGCAGATTTACGACCTTGCGCATTCTTTGTCAGGCGTATGCCGGGATGGTTCCCATACTGTTCCGCAACGCAATGGCAATGCGGGTCCGCGCGTATTTTGGGAAGACCGAGAACAGCTTTGTTCAGTAAATTCTTTAGGGATTCCTTCGGTGGGGCTACATGTTCTCAAAAAGGAATTGCCAATAAAGGCAGAAGTTGCTCATAAAGAGGGAAAGCCGCTTGTGGTAAGCTGGGCTGGTTTCTCACCGGAAGAATATGCAGCGGGAGCCTGCGTCTTGGATTGCGGTGCTGATGTTTTGGAAATAAATGCGGGTTGCCCCAATCTCTATATCGAGGGGAAGCAGAAGCCCATACTTTCCTATCACCCGCAATCTCTGCGGGAAGTTCTTGAAAAGGTAGAGAAAGCAATCGGTTCTTCCCGGATGGAACGGGTCGGCGTGAAAGTTTCACCGTTCGTGTGGGACACGGATTATTTCCAGATGTTCGGCATAGAGATTCACATGGAGCCGCCCGGGATCGCCGTGTTTGAAGAAGTTGCTTCCGTTATCGCGCAATTCGGCGTCTCGCATGTTATCGCATGCAACACAGTACCGAATGCACACGCAGAAGCAGAAGACGGCAAGCCGGCAATCAACAGCCCTGATGTGCCGAGCGGCTGCGGCGGGCTTGCCGGGAAGATTGTCATGGAGGTTTGTCTTGAAGAAGTACGGCGATGGCGGGCAGCGTTGCCGGCTCGCATAATCGTCGTCGGTGCCGGCGGTATATCTAACGGCCATGATGTCGATGACTACGTGCAGGCAGGCGCAAGCGCGGTACAGATCGGTACCAAGTTGTACACGTCTGGTAATCCACGCTCGTTTCTTGAGCGAGTTACGACGGAATATCTTGATAGTATGGAGCCTCCGCCGGAGGCATAGGAGGAACCATGTCTCATGAAAGCCGGAATCAAGTGAAGTTAGAACTTCACGAAGACGAGCGCGGCATTATAGTGAATTGCAAGAGATGCAGCCTTGTGCTTGACACAGGCGCTTACTATATTGTTGCTCGGAATGAAGACAGAACGTTTATGGTAGCCGCCGACGAAGAGAAACAATGTTCTCAATGCGGAGAAAAGAGAGTAATGCCGCTTCTCTTTATGTCGGAACAGGACGGAATAGATGCATTGAAAAAATTTCAAATTAACTAACACGTTGGCGCCCGAACGGCATATTCCTTGTCGTTTGGGTTTTTTCTTTATACAATGCATATATTATTGGTTTTAAATATTAGTATATGGGATTCACAACAATTCTTTTGCTTATTATCGGCGCGCTGGTGGTGTGGGCGGTGCTTGCCTATAACGGGTTGGTACGGTTCCGCAACCGTGCGCAGGAGGCCTTTTCGGACATTGACGTACAACTCAAACGCCGGTTTGACTTGGTGCCGAATTTGGTGAACACGGTGAAAGGGTATGCGGCGCATGAGACGTCTGTGTTTGAGAAAGTAACGGAGGCGCGGGCGCGGGTGGCAGCTGGAGGGTCGCTCAAAGACCGTGCTGAGTCCGAGAATGTGCTCTCGCAGACATTAAAGACGCTGTTTGCCGTTGCGGAAAATTATCCGGACTTGAAAGCAAATGCGAATTTCCTTGAGCTGCAGCGCGAACTCTCCGACACAGAGAACAAGATCCAGTCCGCCCGCCGGTTTTACAACGCAAACGTCCGCGATTTGAATACCCGCATTGAGACGGTTCCCACGAACATAATTGCTAATTTCTTCAATTTCAAGCAGATGGAATTTTTTGAAGTGGAAAGCTCCGAGGAGAAGGAGCCGGTGAAAGTGGCGTTTTAATATGGCAACATTATATACTCATAAAGATTCAAACATTCGTAAGACGTGGCTGTTGTTCACGGTGTTTTTGACTGTGGTAATCAGCATAGGCTGGGTATTCTCGCAAATCTACGGCGATCCGTCTTTGCTGGTAATCGCGGTTATTTTCAGCACGGTGATGAGTTTTGTGAGTTACTGGTGGTCGCATAAAATCGTGCTTGCCATGTCGCGCGCGAAACCTGTCACGCGCGAGAATGCCCGGGAGCTTTACAATATTGTAGAGAATTTAACTATAACCGCGGGCCTGCCAGTGCCGAGGATTTATATTATACCCGAGCGCGCGCCGAACGCGTTCGCCACCGGACGCAATCCGGAACACGCGGTGGTCGCGGTAACGGAGGGCTTGCTGGAACGCCTGGACCGCAGCGAGCTGGAGGGCGTGTTGGCGCATGAGCTCTCGCACATTGGCAACCGCGACATGCTGGTAAATACGGTTGTGGTGGTACTGGTGGGATTTATCGCCCTTATTTCAGATTGGTTTCTACGTTCCATGTTTTGGGGCGCTATGGGTGGCGGCCGCGACCGGGACAATCGCGCAGGCGGAGCGCTTTTATTAGTAGGCATTGTGCTTGCGATTTTGTCGCCGGTTATTGCAACGCTTATGCAGCTCGCCATATCCCGCAAGCGGGAGTTTCTGGCAGATGCCTCCGGCGCTTTGCTCACGCGCTACCCGGAGGGGCTGGCGCGGGCGTTGGAGAAAATATCACGCGACCACACGCCACTGCACGCGGCGAATAACGCCACTAACCATCTCTGGCTTGCTGATCCCGTAAAGGGCAAGGATGGTAAAACGCACTGGTTTGCAAAGCTGTTCATGACGCACCCGCCGGTGGAGGAACGGGTTAAGAGATTGCGCGGGTTAAGCAAATGAATACATGAACCTCAAAATTGGCCAAAAAGCTCCGATTTTCACGCTTCCGGATCAAACCGGCAATAAGCACAAGCTTTCCTCATACAATGGAACATGGGTTTTGTTATATTTCTATCCGAAAGACGACACGCCCGGCTGTACCAAAGAAGCGTGCGGCATTCGTGATGCGTTTCCAAATTTTAAGAAGCTCAAGGTCCACGTATTTGGCATCAGCAAGGATTCGCTGAAAAGCCACAAAAAGTTTGCGGAAAAATATCGCCTGCCGTTTATATTGCTGGCAGACGAGGATAAACAAGTAATGGAAGCGTACGGCGTATGGGCAAAAAAGAAGATGATGGGCCGCGAATATATGGGCACGCTGCGCACTTCATTTTTAATAAACCCCGAAGGCGTCATAGCAAAAATCTATGAGAACGTAAAACCGGACATTCATGCCGAGGAAGTATTGAAGGATTTGAAGATATTATAAAAGTCATAGTATGATACATAGTGTCGGTATTAAATAGTAATCTAGCGCTTATAGACATCACATGGGGAACATATCCAAAGAAGAATTTCAAAAGGCGCTTTCATCTCTGCGCAGGCAGGGATTGAGCGATGCGGATATTAACAACCTTCGTAATGCCGCGCATGGTCATTTTGACCGCGAAGTGGGCGGGTTTTTCGGCACTGGAAGCAAATCTATGAGCAAAAAGGAAGTTGATACGCTTGTGAAATACTTGAAAGAAAATCCGTCGCGACATCATCTTTCAAAGGAGCAGGTAAAAAAAGCAGAAAAGGAATTGCGGGAGGATTTGAATGATTAAAAAAGAAGTGTTTTCAAAAAAAGTTTATAGCGTGGTAAAACGCATACCGGCAGGCGGGACGCTTACGTACAAGGAAGTGGCGGAACGCGCCGGCAAGCCGCGGGCGTATCGCGCCGTGGGAACTATTCTTGGTAAAAATTATGATCCGGCTATTCCGTGCCATCGCGTGGTGCGTACGGATGGCATAGCGGGCGGATATAACCGTGGGGAAGAAACAAAACTGCATCTTCTTAATAAAGAACGTTTGGTTGAGTAATGAGATATGCTGTAACCCCTCACACTCCCAAACCCACTTATCCACAGATAGAGGATTATCCCTCGACGCCGGTACTGTCAAACCTAAAATTATGCAGTGCAAATTCAGAACTCACAAACTGGTATCCAAAAATCGCTTCCAGATTATTTTCCGTGAGTCGCTGCACATCTCTTTCAAGGTTAGTATTTTTCTCTTGGTGTAATCAATTTAGGAGTGCAACTTATTGCGGGAAATATCTAATGTTTATTGGATAAAATCGCTTATCAAAAAATGAGGAAATCTGTTGAAAACAAAGCACGAAACCCAATTTTTGCTA
>Ga0114944_1000481_pt1 | contig 10388 bp, 13 predicted proteins | sample OV2TP2_FD_89582 | JGI IMG/M metagenome (GOLD analysis project Ga0114944, IMG submission 89582) | Hot spring microbial communities from Beatty, Nevada to study Microbial Dark Matter (Phase II) - OV2 TP2 | ecosystem: Environmental > Aquatic > Thermal springs > Hot (42-90C) | place: USA: Beatty... | reverse complement strand
GGGCGGCGGCGATGACGATTTTTGGGTACAACGTGGCGGCCCTGATATCCGTTGTAAGCTCGTGTTCCCGCTCAAGCCAGCTGGCGAGAAACGAGAGGTTTTCCACCAGTGAGCCGCTTACTTCGCCGGATTTCACCATGCTTATAAACACGCTGCCGAATAAACGTTCGTGTTTTTCCATTGCCTGCGAGAGCGAGCTTCCGGATTCCACGCGTGCGCGCACATCGGCAAGCACAGTACTCAGAAGGCGCGAGCGGGATTGATCCGCCAAGCTTTTCAACGCTTCATTGATTGGCACGCCGCTTTTGAGCATCATGGCGAGACTGCCCGTAAAATCAACTTTTTCCTGGCTTGGAATTTTTTGGAAAAAATGCATATATACTTTGAGTTAAGAAACATTCCTCTTACGTACGCGTTGCGCGCAATACTTCGTTGAGCGTGGTTATTCCTTCCGCAACCTTGATAAGTCCATCATACGCGAGCGATGTCATGCCCTCTTTGCGCGCCTGACCGTCTATAGCGCCCGATGCCGCTTTTTCGGTGATAAGCGGACGCAGTCCATCCGATATTTCCATTATTTCAAAAATGCCGGTGCGGCCGCTAAATCCGGCATGCTGGCAGGTATCGCATCCTTTGCCTTTATAAAGGACTGCTTTTTCCAACGTTTTTCGGCGCCATGCTTTCTCAACTTCTTGAGCGATTACGGTGTCCTGTGAAAGCGTGGCAATTTCTTCCCGGGTGATAGGGTAGCTTACGCGGCAAGATTGGCATATTTTGCGCACCAGGCGCTGCGCTATAACAATGTTCACGGAAGACGCCAGAAGAAACGGTTCTATTCCCATATCCGTAAGGCGCGGGAATGCTGTTGCGGCATCGTTCGTATGTAGGGTGGAGAGCAGCAGATGGCCGGTGAGCGCGGCATTTATGGCAATGGAAGCCGTATCTTCATCGCGTATCTCCCCTACCATAATGATGTCCGGATCCTGCCGCACAATGGCGCGCAGTCCCGTAGCAAACGTGAGATCTTTTGCGCTGTTGACTTGCGTTTGCTGCACATGCGGAATGCTGTATTCCACCGGATCTTCAATAGTCATAATGTTCACTTCTGGCTCATTAAGAATTTGCAGCATGGCATAGAGCGTTGTGGTTTTGCCGGATCCGGTTGGTCCCGTAGCAAGTATCATGCCATGCGGGCGCTCCAACGCGCTGCGTATGCGCCCCAACTCGTCGGCGCGCAGCCCCAGTTCTTCCAGCGGGATCCGCCGCGCGCGCTCCGCAAGCAGCCGCAGGACTATATTCTCTCCGTACATTACCGGCAACACGGATATGCGTACGTCAAACGCTATGTCCATGTCGTCTGCCGCATATTCAAACCGGCCGTCCTGCGAGGCCGCATGCTCGTCAGTGCGCAGGCGCGCCATAATTTTAAGCCGCAGCACTATCGCATCGTGCAGCACGCGGGAGTACTGTGTAACTTCATGCAAGGCGCCGTCTATGCGAAACCGCACCGACACTGTCTCGTGCAGGGGCTCCAGATGGATATCAGAGGCGCGGTTTGTATACGCATGCTCCAGAAACGCGTTAACCAGATCAACCGTATGGCGTTCATTGCGGGCGGCGTTGGAAGGATCTTCTTCCATTTCCGCAAGAATCCGCGCTATGCGTTTTCCCATGTCTCCCCGGTATTGTTTTAATCCTTCTTCAATGCTTCGCGGCGTTGCGTAATATACTTCAACGGAACGCTGTGTTTTGCGTTCCAGATTTTCTTTAAGTTCAAAAAAATCAATATTGCTGGTTGCGAGTTTGACGGTGTCCGCCGTCCAGCCGAATACAACCGCCCGCTGCGCCCGCGCCACCACTTCCGGCAGCAGATCAATGCAATCTTCCGGAATCTGCATCGTTTTTAAGTCCACATGCCGAAGATCATATCCGTCGGCAATCGCTTTGCCGAGATGCTCCTCGGATACATAACCGTCTTCTACAAGCACTTCCTCCAAGAGCCGCCGGGATTTTTCCGCCTCCTCCGCGGCCTTTGCAAAATCAGCAGCGCCTACATGACCGGGCGGCACCAGAAGCTCCTTTAATTTTGATAAGGGTATATTCATTTATTTCACTATGAATTACGAAATAGTTGATGCTATAGCTATAGACATCACATTATGAAACCGCACTCTGGCGACCCGAACGCCAATTGGCGGTCGGGTCGCCAAAGCACAATGAGCGCTATTTCATACGGTGCGTTCTATAGCCGGGCTCTACACACCTTACCGCAAATACTGCCGGATGCGCTCTATCACCTGCTTCATAGAAAGCTGGTTTTTAATCAGAAAATCCGTAGCCCCCGCCTGCATCGCTTTTTCCACATCCGTCTCCTGGCTTAAATTGGAAAGTACAATAATGGGAATATCCTTGAATGCATTATCCGCCCGCAGTTCTTCCAAAACTTCAAAACCCGATTTTGCCGGCATAACCAAATCAAGAAGAATAAGATCCGGCTCCAGATTTTTTGCTTTTTTTACCGCCTCATTCCCGTCCATTGCGGTTATTACGCGCCAGCCGGCCCGGAGAAGCCCGTCTTTGTACGCGCGCCCCACAAAATTATCATCTTCCGCCAGCAAAATTGTTTTTTGTGCTTGCTCCATTATTTTTCTTCTCGTGTCGTGCGCAAATGATACGATATGCGGCTGATTACTTCTTCCATGCTAAACTGGCTTTTTATAAGATAATCCACGGCGCCAAGCGAGCGCGCGCGCTCAACGTCGCTCCGTTCCGCAAGCACGGAAAGCACCACTACCGGAACGGAACGATACTCTGCATTCCGCTTTTGCATATCTTCCAGAACATCAAACCCGTTTTTTACGGGCATAACCAGATCAAGCACTATGAGATCCGGCTTTACTTCCTGCAAAATTTTTTCGGCTTCGGCGCCGTCCGTGGCGGTCATAACGGAATACCCCGCTTTTTCAAGCCCGTCGCGGTACGCGCGACTCAACAAGTCATCATCTTCCACAAGTAAAATAGTTCCCTGTATTTGCATATTCATACACGTTATTTATTTTGATAATTGTTTTGTTCCTTTACGCGCTTTCATGCCGCGGGATGGAATTGATACGGAAAATGCGGATCCCGCGCCTTCCCGCGATGTAAACCAGATTTGCCCGCCCCATGCTTCCACGATCATTTTTACCACATAAAGGCCCAGCCCCGATCCGTTGCTTTGCAACTTTCGCGCGTTGTCGGCGCGGAAAAACTTTGAAAATATACGCTTTTTATCTGCATTTGCTATGCCGATGCCGTTATCCGCGACGCGAAATACATACGTTCTGTCGGCGGGTTTGTTTTCACATGATACGGCAACGCGGCACGCGCGTCCCGTGCTATAGCGCATGGCGTTTTCAACAAGATTAAAAAGAACCTGGCTCAACAAATTCGCATCAATCGGTATCGGACGCAATGGTTTTGGCGGTTCCACAAACGCAAGCGCGCATGCATGTTCTTTTGCAATGGGCTCAAGTTCTTTTATAATTTGCCGCAGAAACGCCACCGGATCGGTTGTTTGCGGCTGGATGCGCAACGCGCCCGCTTCCAGGCGCGATACATTCAGCATCTCGTTTACCAATTTTATCATGCGCTCCACGGAAGAGCGAAGCAATTGTTGGTACTCTTTTCGCTGTTGCGCGGTTAAATCGCCGGTATCCTGATCAAGCATTTCCGCAAACAGCTTCATGGCGGTAAGCGGCGTCTGGAGCTGATGCGACGCAACCGCCACGAAATCGCTTTTTGCCAGGTCAACCCGCGCTTCATCTGTGGCATCGCGGAATAAAATTACGGCGCCATTCATGGACCCCGCCTTCAACAAAGGGGTTGCCATCAAAGTGAGTGGAAACAGCTTCCCTACCTTGTTTTCGCAGTACACGTGGTCCCAAATGTGCACGCGCGTAAAATCCAGCTTGATGAGATTGTCCAGAGGCCACGGCGTCCGTTTATTCTGCTCTATGCGATACAGCTTGAAAATATCTGCAATGGGCGCGCCGACCGCCTGGACGGGCGCCACGCGGAGCAAAATGCCGCCTACTTGATTTAAAGCCGCAATGTTCCGGCTCGCGTCCACCACAAGCAGCCCCTCGGCCATGGACGAAAAAACAGCGTTTAAGTCATCCGGTCCGAGCGTCATGTGCTTTTTCCGCGATACCATACAGCATATTGTACCTTATTCCGTTTCCCTTTCCAAAAACAGTCGTTTTTCAAAGCCGCCACGCTCATTATACTTTTTTGCACGCTCTTGCGCTATATCTTCCGCAGAAAGCTTATATGTTTTCGCAAGCGCGTCCAGAATTTCCCGCATATAGGCAATCTGTATCAGCGGCGGCTGATCCTTGTTGCGCAGCTCCTGCACTTCTTCTAGAAGCTTGTTTTCCAGCGCCGTAATAAACTCCGCATCGTCTTCTAAAACGCGTGTAGCAACCGGTTTTCCCTGCCCTGCCAGTATCTCCGGCATTTTATCGCGGATGAGTTTTTTAAAAATTTTCATGACTTTTTTCCTTTACCTTTTCACTTTTGCCATTCTTTGTTTTATACCGCTCCCACAATTCTATAAAATCCACCTGGTCCACAAGTATCTCGCCCAGAAACGCAAACGGTATGGCAATCAGCACCACAATGCCGACCGTCTCGGCGGTAATGGAAGCACCCGTGGTCATTTTGACGGCAATAATATCTTCCACAACACCAACCACAACGCCGAATAGAAGAAATTCTAAAAATACTTCAAGCCGTTTTTTGGACATATCTTAATTATCACCCCTTCTCCATTTTTTCTCAAGTTTCCGCAATTGTTTATCATCATAGCCCAAATAATGCCCCACCTCATGCCAGACGGTATCGCGGACCACGCGGCGTATCTCTTCTTCATTGCCGCCGGCTACGCGCTCAATCGGCTCCCGGTAGATGGTAATAACATCCGGCAACTTGCCGCCAAAATCCCGCCCCCAGGAATCCAGCGGTATGCCGTGATACAGCCCCAGTAAATATTTCTGCCCCCGCGGCGGATTCTTTTCTGCCACAAACGCCACATTTTTTATATGCGCGCGTATATTCGCCGGCAGCTCATCCGCCGCCCGCGCGATGAGTTTTTCGAATTCTTGGCGTTTCATAAAAACATGCGTTCCAACAAAGAAGTTACATCTTTCCGCTATAGCAAAAAGATGTAATAGGTACTATTATCAAAACAAAATTAATTTTACTCCAATCATAAACAGGAAAATAGCCACTACTATACGAAATCTGTTTTGCGGGATTTTATCCACAACCCTTTTCGCGGCTTGCGCGCCAACGAACGAAATCGGGATAAAAAGGAGCAGTCCGTACCAAAGCTCTTTTGGAAGTGTCACGCCTCCGGTAAAATACGCAATGATACGAGTGGAATCAACCAGAAGCCCTATTGCGCCGGCTGTGGCAATATACACTGCTTTCGGCAAGTCAAAAGCGGTCAAAAACATACTGCGGATTGCTCCGCCAATGCCAAACATGCCGGCAAAAAATCCCGATAGCGCTCCGCCGGAGAGCGCGGTGAGAGTTCTGGCCGGAATTTTCCAGCCAGAGGATAGGCCGCCTTGGACGGAAAATTTTGATTGGAATATCAAAAATAAAGCATAGCCGGCGAGAAATGCGCCAAGGAGGCGGAGTAAAATTTCTTTGTTCGTTCCAAGTGAAATATACGCACCAAGATAACTTGTAACAAGGCCGACAACCCCAAAAAGCAAAAGAAGTCGCATATTGAAACCCGAACGAAACAGCACAACTTTCCAAATGTTGCCGAACCAGTGAATAATCGCCACCAAAAATATCGCTTCCACGGGCGGGAAAAATATCACAAGCGCCGGAATCATAATCGTGGATATCCCGAATCCGGTAATTGTGCCGATGGTAGCGGCTATAAGCGTTAACAATGCTATATAAAAAATTTCCATACTGTATTTTACCAGGTTCTCATATTTTTCAAAATGTAATAAGAGCCCTTTGCATATAGCATTGGGCTCACACACTTGTTAGTAATTGTATTTATAATTCGATAACGTATACTTTTCTCGAGAGGGAAAGATTGTTGGTGACAAAATACTTCTTGCCGTGTCTGACAACGAGCACTTCCATATCACTAAAAATCTTTCCTTGTTCTATCCAGTAGGGATGCTTACGAAGTGGAAATTTTATGTGGACCCGGGGAGAATTGAACTCCCGCAACCCGGATGCAAACCGGGAGCACTACCACTATGCTACGGGCCCACCAAAATCATACGGGATCCCGACTTCGTTATTTATTTTTAAAATCGTGCGTCGGGACAAACCGGACAAACTGTCCAACAAAAAAACTATAGCATATAGTACTATAGTTTCAAAGGAAAATGAGTTCTATTCATTCACCGCTTCACCGCAAGCCGGACCAGGTGATCGCACAGTTGCGGGAATTCCAGCTTTGCCCAGCTTGCCGCTTTAGGAAAGAGCGACTCTTTCGTAAGGCCAGGCAGCGTATTGGTCTCCAATACGTATATTTTTGTGCCCTTTATAATCATATCCGTGCGCGAGTAATGCCGGCATCCCAGCGCTTTGTGCGCCGTTATCGCCGCCGCTTTTATCAGCCGCAGCATCTCGCCGAAAAACGGCGCGGGCACTTCCTGCGTGGATCCGTCGTATTTTACCTGATAGTCAAAAAACTTGCCATCGGGCGGTATGATTTCTACCGGGTGCAAGGCATGGTACTTCTCCCCTTCAAAATCTTCCAGTATGCCGCACGTAACTTCCCTGCCCGCAATATGTTCCTCGGCCAGAGCCGCTTCATCAAGCGAAAACGCGTGATGCATGGCGCGTTCCAACTCTGGAAACGTCATGGCAATGGAGACGCCTACGGAAGAGCCGCGCGAAGCAGGTTTGACTACCCACGGAGGCGCGGAGAGCCAATGAACATCGGCAACATGTTTTTGCATATCGAAGGCGTCTTTTCGCGCAGGGATGGCGCGCGGCACGGTGAGCCCCGCGTTTTTAAAAATCTCGCGGCTTATTATCTTGTTCATTGCAAGCGCGCTCGCGGCAACGCCAGATCCGGTATACGGTATGCCGCATGTTTCAAATATTTGCTGCGCGCGGCCGTCTTCCCCATACTCGCCGTGCATGGCATTGAACAACACGTCAAACCGGCCGCAGAGCGCCGCCGGGTCAAACGCAACGCCTTTGTGTGGATATATAAACCAGCTGCCGCTCGGCGCGATATATACGGGCGTGGCGTCATGTCCTATGCTTTGAAGCGCCTCGCCCACATTTCTGCCCGTCATCAGTGAAATATCATGCTCCGCGGAAGGCCCGCCCATCACTACGCCTACTTTTAAATACCGCTTCATACTAGAGCCCATCTCAAAAATAACCGTTGATAATTATAGACATAATACACTTGAGGGCTGTAATGCTTATAGTTCTACTGCAAATGATAAAAAGCTCGTTGGCGTAGCCAAGCTACGCCGCCTCACTTGTTTATCATTTTCGTAACGAAATCTAAGCATTACAACTCCTCATTATTTTTGAGATGGGCTCTACGGAAGTTTCACTACACATTCAGCTTCAATGAGTTCTATATTTTTCACCAGATCTTCTGATAGCGCTGTTATGGCATTCATCAGAGATTTTATTTGCGCGGTGCTTTTTGCTTTGACAGCCGCGGATAACTGCGCCCCAAGCGATTCAAGCTGCGCAAGCTGAGTCTCAATTTCAGTAATTGTAGCCGCTTGTTTTGGACAGGTCTTTTTTAATATCACGAGCAATTGTTCTATTTCCTGAATCAGTTCCTGCGTCTCGGCGGCAAGCTGCGCCCCCAGGTCCGCAACGACAATCTTTATTTGTTCAATCAATACATCCTTATTCTGGATAAAATACGCCAGAATTTCCTGATTAAGCGCTTGTATTTCCTTAAGCGTCGTTGCTTCTGTTATATCAGCTTGATACGCGATCAACGTTGCTTCCACCGCGTCTAAAGCAGCGACAGTTTGTTGCTTTGTATCAGCCGATATATCGGGGTTGGTTTGAATTTGAGTTTTCAGCGCATTGATCTTTGAGATTCCAGCATCAATGCGGGACGGAAGATTTTGCTGATAGCTCTCATAGGTTATCCCAAAAGAAGCAAGAGGCGCCGTCAGCGCTGCAACCAGAAAAAAAACGATACTTATAGTACATTTATAACTCTTCATGTTCGTTGAACGATTGCGCGCTTGCATTATACCCAGAAACCTCGCCGGTACTCTTTTTTATTGCTTGGATGCTTTTTTCGATATCCTTTTTTGATGCCGATGATTCTACCTGCTTGCTTGGCGGCGTGTTGGTATTTGAAGGCTGAGAAACTGCGGGCGGAAGCACTGCCGGGTCTCGCGGCGCGCGCTGTTCATCTTTAACAGCCTGATAGGAAGGAGCTTGTGTGTCTTCAACGTCGGGGAAAGATCTATCATCTTTTATAAATTTCTTAACAAGAAAAGCGCCGCTTGCAACAATAATAATGATACCAATAAGAATGCCTATCTTCATGTTTTGTATGATACCAAAAAACAGAGGCCCAGAGAAGCCATTAAAAGCGTTTGTTGTGCATAAAGTATCTTTATACTAGTATAAAGATATGGCTCTTACTACGCACGGCGCCAAACTCAAAATTCTTTTTGTGACAACGGAAGAAGCCCCTTTTGCAAAAGTCGGAGGGTTGGGAGAAGTTATGTACTCGCTTCCGCGCGCGCTTGTGGAATTGGGACATGATGCGCGCGTCATCATACCGGCCTATGATTCCATAATTCAGAATGAGAAAGTTATATCACTCATACAAGAAGATATCGGCGTGCCGACCATGCCGGAAAATAAGGGCGAGAGAATTTCCTGCAATGTGAGCATGTACGAGCGCAACGGGGACCCGCGCAGCCCCGCCACCACCTATTTTCTTGAAAACCAGGAGTATTACGGATCGCGTTCCAATGTGTACGGATATAAAGACGATGCTCTTCGATTTGTGCTATTATGCCGCGGCACGCTCGAATTTCTTGCTGAAAGCGACTGGATGCCGGATGTGGTTGTTTCAACCGACTGGATGACCGGCTTTCTACCTAATCTCCTCAAAACTGATTACAAGGAATATCGCCAGTTCAAAAAACTCTCTACGGTGCTTTCAATCCACAACCTTGAGTCCCAGGGACCGCTCCGGCACCACCGGTTTATACCGGAAAGCGAGCGGGATGACGGACACGGCTCTCTCCCCGCATTTTCCGACCCGCGCCTGGAGCATGTCAACGCGATGCGCCGCGGAATTCTCTACGCTGACGCCATCAACACCGTCTCCCCGCGCTATGCCGAAGAAATTATGACGGAGGAGTTCGGCGAGGAACTAGACGGGCTGCTGCGCGAAAAGAGGGGGCAGCTCTTTGGAATTTTAAATGGCATAGACTATGAGAAAAATGATCCGGCTGATGATCCGCTTCTTGCCAGAACCTTCTCGCCGCAAAAATTGCAGCTGCGCGCGGAAAATAAAGCCGCGCTTCAGAAACGCTTCGGGCTTGAACTGGAAGAAAAGATATTTGTTATGGGTATTGTATCCCGTCTTACGCCGCAAAAAGGATTTGATCTCCTGGAGCCCGTAATAGGAGATTTTCTTGCGTTGTCGGGAGCTCAATTGATAGTTCTGGGCGAAGGTGATCCGGAGATTATGTCTTTTTTCAGTGAATTGGAAGAAAAATATCCGCGGCAGGTCAGGGCCCATTTGAAATTTGACGCCGATCTCCCGCACCTTATTTTCGCGGGCGCGGATGTTACGCTCGTGCCATCGCATTTTGAGCCGTCTGGCTTAATTCAGATGGAAGCGATGCATTACGGAGCCATTCCGATAGCGCACGGCATCGGCGGGCTTGCGGATACGATTGACGACTTTTCCCCCGAGACGGGAAAGGGTACCGGTTTTTTGTTTCGGGAGCCCAACGCAACCGCGCTTTTGATAGCAATTGTGCGCGCATATGAAGATTGGCAGCATAAACGGGTCTGGCCAAAAATTCAGCGAACGGCTATGGAAAAAGATTTCTCCTGGCTCCGTTCCGCAAAGGAATACGAAAAACTTTTCAAGATTTCGATTGCAGTGCGTAAGAAAAGCCGCAAAAAAACGCCTCCTTCCGAATTTTACCCGGAATTTAAATATGAATGAGAGATAGGATCTATAGAACGCACATTATGAAATAGCGCTCTGGCGAAATGAGCGCTATAGCAAGCGCAAAACAAAATGTTCGTTTTCTCTGTATGCTCGTAAACGGGAAACTTGCCTTTGTTAAGCCACTTTAATGGCAAAGGGCCAAAAGGTAAAATCCATCATTTTGTTTTGCGGG
>Ga0114944_1000480_pt1 | contig 10415 bp, 20 predicted proteins | sample OV2TP2_FD_89582 | JGI IMG/M metagenome (GOLD analysis project Ga0114944, IMG submission 89582) | Hot spring microbial communities from Beatty, Nevada to study Microbial Dark Matter (Phase II) - OV2 TP2 | ecosystem: Environmental > Aquatic > Thermal springs > Hot (42-90C) | place: USA: Beatty... | reverse complement strand
GCCCGCGTGCCTCCTTGCTGACTACTTTCGCTGTGCGGTCACCATCCGATCGCGATATAGCCCGCGTGCCTCCTTGCTGACTACTTTCGCTGTGCGGTCACCATCCGATCGCGATATAGCCCGCGTGCCTCCTTGTAGAATGATAATCCTATCCCTACAGGTATCATCATGCTTTAGGAGCATGATGCCTGATCCGGTGGCAGGCACTACGCGTGCACTGCGAAGACGCAGCACGCTCGCGCCTGACGTGGAGGCGTGATGGCTGTCAGGGCCCTCTGGCCGCGTTGCGGCCACGCCGGAGTGTGCGCGCGACGCGCCCTACCCGGCGCCCCAAGGGGTGTTGCTCGGTCTGCCCGCGTGAGTCATCTTCCCCACAGGTCCTGGGTGCTACGCACCATGAGGAGTCTGTCGTATCTACGCCCGGTCGGTACAGCCTGTGTCGCGCACTGCGAAGGCATGCGGCACGCTCCACGGCCTTCCTCTCTCCTGCCTCGTGGTGCCCGGCGGTGGTGGATGTCGTGGGATGATCCGCTCGCGCGAGTGCGGCATCGGTGGCAGGCACGCCCTGTGCAGGAGGAGTGCGCCATGTAAGGAAGCGGTGGCGCAGGCACAGGGCGTGCCTGACGTAACTGATCTGGTCGACGCATGGTTGTTCTGTCGGTAGGTCGCTGCGCTCCATCAGGCCCCCTCTGGCGTCTGCGTTCAGGGCCGCAAAAGGCGCGCGGCCCTCATCTTCGCCGCCATCTCCCCCAGGGGAGTGTCAAGGTGTGGGGCAAGCGCGAAGACACGCTCGCCCCACGCGGCAGTCAGCGCGCTATCGCCTGCATGTCAGCGCAGCGTAACGGGTGCTATGTGGCACAGCCGATCGTCCTGCGCTGGGCTGTCATCCGGCTCTGCGGGGCTGCCAGCCCATTACTGGGGATCATGGGGGCTCTGCCCCCAAACCCCCGAGCGCGGACCGCGAAAACGCTCACCGGTGGACACTGATAGTCAGGAAAATCCGGGAGCATGATGCGGTCCGCGCGGTTCAAGGCAGGCGCGCTCGTAGGGACAGTGGCAGTCACCTGTCTTCCCTCTGCGCGCCGGAGCATCGCATCAGGTGGGCGGCTGCCTGGCAGGTTGCATTAACGAGGCGGGAGAGAGGCGAGCTGGTCGAGGGTCACCTGAAGTGCGGTAGCAAGTCGACGTGCGATACTGAGAAAACAATCCTGCCGCACGCCGCGCTCGAAATCCGAGATCCGGCCCTGAGAGAGCCCAGTCTTCGAAGCTAGTTCACTCTGGCTTAGACCTATTCTATCCCTATAGTACTTAATATCCTTCAGCATAAATGCCTCTTATTGGCTGAGTAGAACATTTCATGAGCGTATCTATACCAATCGTGGTATAATCCTCTCAAAGAGCATAGCGACTCTAGCGTACGCTAGAGGTGAGCCTGCCATACTCTGGGAAGAGTCGGACGCTGGAGAGCGGGAGCGACTGGAGGAGTCGTGATGGCTCTAGGAGGAAAGGAGGAAAGCGCTCCTAGAGCCATCGAGACAAGGCAACGCACAACCACACCGAAAGGATATCACATGCTGACGCAAAAGCAAGTCGTTCTTGAGTGTCTCGCCAAACACGTGGAGGAGTATCTCCTCCGCGACGTAACAAAGATCTACACCAGCAGGATTCTTAAGGCCCAACAGCTGGTCATAGACCAGAAAGTCATACGCCAGCCCGATGGAACGTTCTTGATCCAGGGCCGGCGGGAAGCTCCCTATAAGGTAAACTCCTCGTGCGAATGTACAGAATACGTGCAGCACCAGGCCCCCAAGGACTGGTGCAAGCATCGCATCGCCGCACAGATGTACCTGAAGGTGCTCGACGATCTCGAGACACGCCAGCGGCAGGGGATACCCCACTTCCACTTTGTGTGCGATCACAAGACGGAGATGGAGCTGTGCTGGCAGGTGGCGTGTCCCGAGCCCATGGATCAGTTGTGTCATGCCTGTCTCTCGGCAATGAAACACATCGCCGAGAGCGAGGAGCCCCCCGATGCGCTCTCACAGACCCCACCAGAAATCCTCAAGGCTCTGGCGGCGCCTCCCTATGAAGAAGCGCCCACGCCGGCGCGGCCCAAAATTCTGCGTGCGGCGCAGAAACAGGGGGCACAAAGCCCCATGCCAGAAGCACCGGGAAGTCTGAACCTCAAGTTGAAACTCCCTGGCGGGGGGGAATTAATGTACACGATGCGATCGATGAAACGCGGGCCCGCTGGTGACAAAGAGCTCGCTGAGCGATTGCCAGCAGTGCTGCATTATCTTGAAGGCCTGGGAAGCGAGACGGTCACGCCCCACGGGAGCTGGTGGCGTCGTCTCCTCGAGAGTCTGCGGTTGCCGCACAATGGCCAAGGGAATTTCTAAAGAAGGAGCAGGAGATGAAGCTATGTCTCGATGGGGTCCGACTCGACACCACCAAGGCCACCCATCACTGGGCGCTCCGCCTGGACGATAGTCGTGGGGATATCTACCTGAGCAGGCAAGGACACTGGTACGTGTGCAGCCCCACACCGTGGGCCAACCTGCACCGTTGGATGATCCTGGGCCCAGAGGAGATCATCGACAGGTACGCAGCGTACCTGAGCGACGCGCAGAAGACCGCCATTGCCGAGGTCGGCGGGCTGACCTTCGCCTAACCACTTGGGGGAGTCGCCGTGGCGACTCCCCACGAAAGGAGACAGACGATGCACATTGGACTTGACGCGATCAGACTGCTGAATATCCATCTGAAATGGATCATCATCCTCGTGGCGCTGTTCGTCCCCCTCAGGGCCTGGGCCGCCGAGCCGACGACCTGGTGTCCCGAGTTCGTCGACACAACGAGGCAACTCCTCGTACATCGTCCTCGCACCAATGCGCAGGAGCTGCAAGCAATCGCCTGGGGACTGCAGCGTCCACCCACCGTCGAGCTACGGGACCATCGCCGCTACGATCGCCTGCTGCGAGTGCAAGCACGGCGAGCGGGGTCGAAGTGGTTTGCAGTGTATACCAACGAGCAGCTCCTGCTCGGTGCAGCGGAGGACTGCGCCCAATCTGACGCACAGACGACTGCCCGCAAGGCGCGGAAGTAATCCTGCATGGTGCAGGCAGCATGCCGGGCGCTGTGAGTCCCGGCACCGAAGAAGGATCAGCGATGGCAACAACACCACGCAAGCCGAAGGGCCAGGGCGCTCCTCTCGTCATGAGTACGCCACTCACCCCAGCACAAATTGATCAGCTCAGCCAGGAGGTGCAACGCCAAGCGCAGCATGAGCTCCATGCGGTCGAGGAGGCGATTGTCGAGGAGGCCCGCATACCAAAGCAGCGCTGGACCTGGGACAGTGGCTACGCGCACTATCGACCTACCTGGTTTCATGCTGTGGTGCTCCTCGCGGCAGTCGGCACCAGTGCGGCGATGGGGTACCTGACTAGGCCCATCATGGAGCGCCAGACCACGATGACAGCGATTGCCCGGTCTATGGCCGTGAGTGTGCCCGTCGTCCGTGCGCTGGAGGTGTCAGCCGACCCCGGCAAATACCAGGGTCGGCTCGTCGATGTGGTTATGAATGTCACCCGAGGCGGACTGTTCAGGTCAGGGAAAGGCCTCTACCTCCAAGAACACGAAGGCGGGATGGCGCTGACGATATTCGCCTCCGCCTTCGACCAGTTTGTCGGCGAAGGCGGGAAACCCGAGGATATCCCCGCCAAGTATATCGGGAAGTATATACGGGCCCGGGGCATAGTCACCAGGTTCAACGATCGGGTGTCGATGATTATCTATGCCCCAGGGCTCATGAGCGAAATCCCCATGCCGTAAGCGAGGGACCCACACAGGAGAATTAACGATGGAACACTGGTTGACTCGCACTAAGCGCGCGATGCAGTATGCCGGAAACGGCGCACTGTGGCTCCCAGGCTCAACAACCTGGCGGCACTACATGCCAGACATGAAGAACCCTGCCCGCGCCATCGCAGAGGCCCGCCGGCGTGGTTGGTTGGCTGGATCGGGCATTCCGCAACTGACGCAGAAGGGGTACCGGGAAACGTAGGCGCACAACAGTCGCAGCGCCCCAGAGTGCAATCCCCATGCCGTAAGCGAGGGACCCACAGGAGAGCTGGCGTGCCAGCTCTCCACGAAAGGAGACAGACGTGCTATACGAGGCGCTCAAAATGATGCGTATCCATTTCGACTGCGAGCGAATCGGCTGCCGCTATAGGTGCGTCGAGGCGGTCACTGCGGCCTCAGCCCAGCTGCTTGACGCGATCAGGGCCGAGAAGACCAGGCGGGGTCTCCCCGTGTCGGAGGACGATCGCCGCCAGATCGCCGACGAGATTGCCGAGTATTGCCAGGGCTTCGGCTGCCTCTATGGGTGCGTCGAGGCCGCCGTGACGGACGTGTGTAGCGCGCTGTGGTCGAGGCACCACCAGGGGGAGACGCTCCGGACAGCCCTGGAATCCCGCACCTCGAGGACCCTGGCCTGACGGCCACCCGGTGGCGCGGACGCCACCGGGACCCGAGACGCTCCCGCGAGGGATAGTGTCTCGCTTCTTAAAGGAGGCTGCGGGAGGATCGACTATCGCAGCCGCCTCCCAGGTCCCCCACCACGTGGGGCGCGCCCCAGAAAGGACCCTACATATGCGTCACGCACTGCGAGTCTCACGATCCGACAGCGGTCTGCTCGACACCACCGCAGCCACCTCCCAGGTCCCCGCGGTGGATTTCGACGAGATGCCAGGCCGCAAAACACGACTGCTCGTCGTGGCAGGATGGCAACCCTATACCGCACTCTATGCGGTGGACACTGGGTGGTCCGTCCGTCTCTACCTCGTCCAGGACCCCTCCCCCTCGAAAGCCCCAGCAATCCCCCTAGCAGCCTCGTAGTTTTGTTACCCCCATGGGGGAGTAGGAGTAAGATGACCTGGGGACCGATCGTTCAACGGTGCGGTCCCTAGGATGGGAGAGAGGCTATGATTATACTTGGCATTGATCCAGGAGTACGACTCTGTGGTTGGGCAATATTGCGTAGAGAGGTCGCAATGGATTATGGGACTATTACACCCAAGTCAATACACGGTATTGAACGACAGCTGTATATCCTGTCACGACTACAAGACCTGATAGAGAAATATCACCCGGACGTGCTCGCTTACGAGGAGTTCACATGGCGAGGATCAAGAGTACGTGGTAGATCAGACATGGAACGCCTTATCGGTGGCATTCAGGGGCTCACCCTACAGCCACCATTTCCAACCGTAACAGGACTCCTGCCACAAAAGTGGGGAGCACAACTTGTCGGTTATAAGAGTCATACAAAAGAGCAGGTCGCATTCTGTGTTAATGCCCGTCTAAGGACACACTTTAGGGGTGACCTAGATGATAACCACGCCTGCGATGCAGTAGGCATCGCCCTTGTAGCCTACGACATACTACGTAAGTAAGGTACATTATGGACCCACTACGATTACAGTACTTTCTGACTCTCGCCACAACGGCGTGCGGCTTCTCGCCAACCCTCACAAGCCTGGTTTTTGCCCAGGCACTGACGCAGTACCATACGAGATTTCCCCTTGTCGGATGTGCGTTTGGTGGACATAGCCCGCTCCTCTGGGTCGTGCTTATAGGAAGGAACTAACAGTCAGGTACTCCACCCTAAAGGACGGAGCTTGTTGCTGGCTCCGCCAGCGGCAACCAGAGTTGCCGAAAGCGAACCGCAACCAAAGGCACCCTGAAGCGTGCCCGATTTCTAATATTTATCGCCGCGTTAAAGTCGGCGTTGGTCGTATAGCCACATTGGCGACAGGAGAAACGCGCTTGAGTTTGTCGGTTCGCTTTCGCAACGTGTCCGCATTGACAACAGCCTCGACTCGTGTTCCGAGGATCGACGAACACCACCGGGACACCGACGAGTTGCGCCTTGTACTCGACAAAGAAGCGCAGTTGATCAAACGCCCAGCCTGTCATTCTGGCGCGTTGTGGCTTGCGAAACCGAGACCGACTACGGATATCCTTCAAGTCTTCCAAGGCTATGCCGCGTTCGGTGCCTTTACAAGCCGCAACGAGTGTCTTACTGATACAATGGTTCACGTCTCGACGAAAGCGTGCCTCTTTCCGGGCTATGCGCTTGAGTGCTCGCCGAATGTTCTTCGGCCGCTTCCCGTCCATCTGTGCCAGCGTAGCCGCACGCTGCAACCGCTGGCGTCTCTTCGCATAGCGAGACCGGCAGGCTTCTACGCTCACGCCGCTATGCGTCGTCCCGTCAGACGTGGTGGCAAGGTTCACCACGCCCAGATCCACACCCATCACATCTTGCGGCTCAATCGGCGTGTCTTCTGGCATGTCGATGGTGCACAGCAGATAGAAAATGCCATCGCGCAACACCAGGTCAGCTTGTCCTTGAATACGTCCTTGTCGTGCCTGTTGGTATGGGCCACAGAGAAACGGCACCTCCACCCGGCCACCTATCGCCCACAAGCTGGCACTGTTCAGCCCATGGAAGCTCAGCACGCGCTGATCATAGCATACCGCGCCGTCATCTCTGAAGACCGGGCACGTCGTTTTGTCTCGCTGGAAGCACTCGACCGCCTTGGCAATGGCCCGCACCGCAAGTTGCGAGGACAGGCCAAAGCGTTCTCTGATCTCGTAGTAGGCCAGATGGTGCAACGAGACCTGGCCGTACACCCCAGCCGCAAAGCCTTTGGCCGCGGCGAAGGTCGCAGCCTCGTTGCACAATCGCATGGTCTCACGCAAGGACGCATGTTGGTCGGTTGTCGGGAGCAAATGGAGTCGTAAGGTTAGTTTCATGCAGAGAGTATAGCAAAATATTATCCCTTAGTCTAGGGCAAACCTGTTGCCACGTTGTGGCAACCTCCTTTCCTCCCTGCCCTAAAGGACGGGGTCTCTCGGAGGATTCTCAATGAAGCTCAACGAATTTCTCCATGCGCTCTCAGAAATTCGAGAGCGGTACGTGTGGATCGAGGACGAATGTGGGCGACTGCGGGCGCGTGGCACTAGCACCGCTGCGCAAGTCGAGGGCTTGGAATACAGTACCATCACGGCCCTCGCCGAGGTCCGCACTGGTAGAACATATTGCTGTGTCCTGGAGTGGGACGACGCGGCGAAAGCACTTGGGCTATCGCTGGACGATGCATTGGCCATTACTGAAGTGGAGGACCAGGATAGCGGACATGATAAGGCACTCGCGCGGCGGCTCCGTATTGTAGTAGGAGTCACGCATGAATAAAATAGCCTATATCGCAAGGCATGGCGTACAAGCCTATAAAGCACATCTCCTCTGCAATAGAGAACGGAATAGGCAGGTAGCCGAAGCTCGAAGACTCGCACCAGGCACACCAGTGGTGGCGTGCTGTGGTACGTGGCATCCTATCACACACCTACCGCTTAGGGTGCCGTGTTGTGGCATGATATATTTTCAAGGGATTTTTGCAGGATAGGGAAGAAAGACAATGCTGCCATTTTATCCATATAAGCGTGACAGAGCAGAGGGCCGGGAGCAGACACGCATCCTCGCGCGTAGCTTACTTGAGGAGGCATTAGCCCAGCCATGCAGCGGTCAGGACATCTTCGGCAACGGTGTATAAGCACTGGCACACGATCGATGACGCTGTACGCCAAGCGATGTTTACGCCCGTCCATAGGGAGCGGAAGCCGCCGTCGAAATAGTTCAAACGTTGAAGAATATTTTGCTTGTGTTTTAGCACTAGAGTAATTATAATTCACAAATATAGAAAGGAGGTTCTTATGCCACTCGCAGCGGATCGTACAGTTGTCGAAGTGCTAAAAACCACGCGCTGGAAGCTCAAATTTATAGCAGCAAAGCGCAAGAAACGGATGTACGAAGTCCTGCAAGAGCTTATTGATGCGGCAGAGCGGGAGCAAAACGATGAGCATCACCGTCATGAGCCAAGTGTGGGAATACTCACGACACAAAGGCAGTGACCTGCTGCTTTTATTGGCCATCGCAGACTTTGCAGACGATAGGGGAGTTGCCTATCCATCAGTAAACACGCTAGCACGCAAGACTCGACTGAAAGCCCGTAATGTGCAATACCGTCTACGGGTACTTCAAAAGTCTGAAGAGCTTGCCATCTTGCTGAATGCAGGACCTAATGGTACCCACCTCTATCGTATTTATAGTCCTAAGGGGGTGCAAAGTTTGCAGGGGGTGCAAAGTTTGCAGGGGATAAAAGTAGAAGAAACAGAAATTTGTGAAGTAGGGGGTGCAAAGTTTGCAGAGGGGGTGCAATCTTTGCAGGGTGCAGAAACACGTATTTGTACCCCTGCAGTGGAGTGCACCCAAACCGTCATAAGAGAACCGTCATTAAGAGAAGATAACTCTCTCCTAAACGGAGAGAGTTTAGCTGGGAATGAAACTGCGCTCATTCCCAGCTCGTCAATATCCTTCAAAAAAGTACGGACCGCTACAAAGAAAGAACCTCTCAGCCAGGATGACTGGCTCGCCGTTTGGCTCCAAGCACAAGATATTCTCGAAATCCCCTTCGCGTTTCTTGATGATAAAAAATGGTGGGCGGCGGCGTCAATCGTTGTCACTGATGGGTTCAACGAGGTATGGTTGGAACGACAATTTGCTAAAATGGCGATGCACTTCCAGAAGCCAGGTGAACGTCAGCCGAGAACAGAGGCGGGCTGGAAACGCTTCCTCACGCACTGGTTACAAGTTGCGGATAAAATTGAACAGCGAGAAAAACGACAGGAGAAGCTCTATGGAACGCAGACCAAAACGCGGGAGTGACGATTGGCATCCCCATACGCCAGAGTCGATACAACCAGGCTGTTCTGGCTGTAACGACTCTGATGGAGGCCGGCGCTCGGGCCACCAGCTCCGAGTGGCTCGTGATGGGCTAGATGCCCTTCACGCGCATCTCCAACAGCACCATGCTCTCTGGCTGGATACTCCGAGACGCCAGCAGTCTATCACCGATATCTGCCACTGGATAGCCGATGAAATGCGGGTTTGGCGTGGTATAGCACACTCGGACACTGGGCACATTCTGGCCTGGTGGGAAGCGCGCAATCTGGTGCATAGCTACTGACGTGAGGACAATCCACTTGAAAGGAATAGCTATGGAAACTACGACGCTGCCTATGATTCGAGACGAACACGCTCTGAGTGTTGCGCCACTTTCAGCGCTACCGACCATTGCTGAAATACGACAGAAAATGGCCTGGATGAGAGAATTTCGCCCAGTACTTCTGGAATACGTTACCTCGCAGATGGATCCGGCAAGGCACTTTTACCACTTCGAGAATAATACCTATAAAGCTCTAACAGTTCAGGTACTCCAAGAGATGCTGGCAAAAGGGGGAAAGCCTAGTCTGAACCAGGATGGCATGCATAACCTGATGAGCCTCTATGAGGTCTACCCCGATGTGCCTACGCTGGGTGAACGCTTCGAGGCGAATGGCCATTATACCTGTACTGCTACTCTCAGACTTATCAGTCATCGCTCTGGTCAGCCCATGACTGCAGGGACTGGGGCTTGCTCGACGCATGAGACGAGGTACAAGTACCGCTGGGTCTTTGCGAAACAGGTTCCCGCCGGCGTCGAGAAGCGAGAGTTACGTCAGCGCGAGCAGGAAACCCGCTATGGCAAGCAAACCCTCTATCGTATCGAGAACGAAGAACTCGAGGATGCCTATAATGCCGTAGTAAAAAAGGCGGTGAAGCGTGCGAAAGGCGCTGCTGTACAGGCACTCCCTCTGGTATCTGAGATGTTTGCGCTGGTTGGTGATCCAGATGAGGAAAACATCCATGATAGCCCCAAAGAACGGAGCGTCTATCTTGGCGAGCTTGATATGTGGCTAAAAACTAGACCGACTAAGATGCGGGCGAACATTCTTACCGCCCTTGCCATCGATGGCGAGTTAGCTAGTCTCCCTGATGATCAACTTGCCGAGGTGTATCAGAACTGGCAAGCAGCTCTTCGTGTTGGTGTGAACTGGGGAAGTGATACCCTCGTCCAGGATATCCGCGACGCTGCGAGGAGTAGTGCACGAAAGGCAACCGAAGAATTATTTACTTAGAGAGGAGTAAACTGTGGGTGTACTCGAACGTCGAGCGTGGATAGAGCATATCAACCGTCTTGATGATCTTCCTGAATCGCTGCGTGAGTCTATGCGCGAGCTGGTCATTAAGAACGATCAAGGGTTGTCGAATGCGCTCGGACAGATTGAGTTATGCTATCGACGGACTATTGCGCACTCTCCATGTCTCGGTCTGGGTCATAAAGCCCGGATACTCCGCATATAAAATTTCTCCCCTCTCTCCCATCCTAGGGACCGCACCGTTGAACGATCGGTCCCCAGGTCATCTTACTCCTACTCCCCCATGGGGGTAACAAAACTACGAGGCTGCTAGGGGG